>JAESFS010000096.1_pt1 | contig 40039 bp, 39 predicted proteins | sample 9269441 | NCBI WGS metagenome assembly JAESFS01 (sample SAMN14502548, study PRJNA617105) | algae metagenome | isolation source: Scytolyngbya sp. HA4215-MV1 and co-occurring heterotrophs from sample from... | place: USA: Laie Falls, Oahu, Hawaii | collected 2010-08-22
CGCGAGCCTTGAAGCCCGCATCATGGTTCCTGCGTTTGCGCATGCTCTGATCTCCCCATCCTTGGAGATCAGCAGACGTCACATCATAGCTTCCGTCACTGTCCGGATTTCGGGGAGTGGCTCAGTCGTCCGGGAGACCAAGCTCCCATCCTCGGAAAGCCCGGCTCCCCGCGAATCCCCTTCGTCACGCTGTCCGCGTCAAGGCTCCACGCGGCGTACTTCACTCACCGAACGACCCCCGGAAAATACTGCCCAAACGGGGTTTGACACCCGCAGTTACTACCTATGGGCATGGGGCTCCACTGACACGCGCCCGCGCCTGTTACACAGATCCGGCCAAATTGCGGAGCCATTTGGGGTGCCACCAAAGCTTGTCCCTGCGGATTGTAGCCCCGCTGAAGCGCTTGCGGCGGAGCCGAATAGTTACCGTAAGGCGGAAGTACAGGAGGCGGGGGAGGATATGCTCCGTATTGGGCAAATGCGTCTTGCGGCGGCGTGAAAATAACACCGAGGACTAAAAGTGGGCAGAAAACCCACCTCTCAACGGGGGTTACCAAATAGCCAACGGTCTCGGGCATGTCAGCCGACCCTCCTACTCCGGCGGTAAGTCAGTAAACAATGTTCTGGGCGAGGCGCCAAGGACCAACGCCAAGTCTCTCTGGCTTTGGGGCGACACAGTTGCGCTCTGATTAATCCAGGCTTCCACCATGTCCTCTCCAATTCCCAGTCGGGTAGCGACATGCGCAGGAGACAGATTTTGCGACGACATTACGTCGCGCAAATGCACGCCATAACGGGCCAATTCGCTCGTCTGGTCCGCTCCTAGTATATTCTCCATCGAGCCTTGAATACGTTTAATAGCTCGCTCAGAGTATAAACCCGCGGCAATTGAAACGAACGCAATCACAAACGGACTCATCATTGTCGAATCAACGCTCTGGGGTTTGTCGGTTAGAACGATAAAACCTGCTCTGAATACGACGTACAGCAATAGAGCGGATATCAATCCCATAATTGGAGTAACCAGCAAATCGCGCCAAGACGTATTCTCCCACGATGAAAATGACGAAAGTACCAGTCGCAGCAAGGATCCTAAAATGCCGGAAACTACTACAAGAACAAAAGCGATAAACTCCGATGGACCGATCAATACGTTGGGAAGAAACGGAATCAAATTGCTATAGAATCGGTAGTGGGACACTAGTTCAAAGGCGGTCTGACTATCAGTGCCATCCATTGCGGACGGTGCGACCGCAGGGAGTAAATTTGTTTTCGTATTGCCGTCAGATGAGGTCTGGTCTGCACTCCCGGCCGTATTCTTCCTCTCGTCCTTGGCACCTTCCGGTTCAACCGCGGGTGGATCAGTTGGTGGTTGTCGTGCCGCTGTTAGCGACCTGCCAAGTTCGTCAGTGCAGAATGAGTAGCTTAGCCGAGAGTTATCACGCCTATATGGCATGCCTCTAAATAGACTTGTTGCATACTGACATTCTGACCCGAAGCGATTCTGTTCCCAAATCAAGGCCGGTTCGAGCTGAAGCCGAAGGACCTGGTTCATATACGCAACCATCGACAAGTCGTCGTCATAGATACCACGCTCGATCAGATCTTTGCGCGGAACTAAAACAATGTTCTCCAGCTCGGCGCGCCACTCGGCGAGCAGTTCATCTTTGATGTGAGGTTTAAACTGAAAATCCAATCCCAGATCCGAGAATGCAACGGATACTTGCGACAGTAGGCTTTGATCCGAAGGCGGTAGCTTCGTTTCTGCTTTGATTTGTAATTCAGAATTGCTAAAAGGAATTCGCTTAAAGAAACTTGCGCACGCATTATCTTGGGAGGCGGCAGCGGCCTCATTCGCGGTAAAATTACAGATTCGTGAGATGCGGTAATCGACCGCAGTACGCGCAAAATCATAGGCGGCCTGCAACCGTGACAATCTGAGCGACCTTACTGTAATATTCCGAGATACCTCGTCAAACAGTGTTTCGTTGGTAACAAATTCAACAATCTGCCGAGCAGTAAGTGCCGGAGCGGCTCGATTAAGTCGGTTCTGGTACTGAAGAAGAGATATCAGGATACCAACGATAAAGACGAATGCAATGCTAATTGAGCAGGTGACTACTAGTGCTGTTACGCTTTTTTGGTTTCCCGTATTATTTATGGGCATCTCGTTTACCCCTGACTCGCGTATCTGAACCGGCACCGCAGGTGTTGTTCGCACGAGCCTTTAGGACGCGCGGCCAATACGGCGCGCGGCTTGCGATGTCGATCACCCGTAGGAGATGAACCCTAAGTTAATGTGATTGATCGGCCGCCTTCGACGCCTGAACACACCAATGCCTTCGCGAGATCCGCCGTTGTTAGTATTGCCTTCGATCGTCTCTAGAAGGCCGTTGAGGTTGGCTACAACCAAGCCTGTGTGACCGGTCCGGTCGCTTGTCCTCAGAAAGAAAACCATTCCAGGCTCGACCAGCGATGGATCGTCAGCGGCGTCGTCAGCCGTAACAACCTTGACCGATCCTTTCAGTTTGGTGCTTTCGCTCCATGCATCGAGAACGCCGCCCGTCTTGGGGACAGGGCTCTTTCCGCCTGTCGCCTTCGCGGCCTCGAGAAACACCCAGTAGACAAAGCACATGCACCAGGGCTGCCCAATGCAGAACGAACCAACGCTCGATTGGTAAGTTTCAACCCGAGTTCCACGATTGGAGCCCGGAGGCACTTCCAAAACACCCACCTCGTTTGCGGCGATGTCCAGCGCGGCTTTCCCGAGGTCGCCAGTAGCTTGCCGCTGGAAGACTCTGCTTTTGGGGTCTTCTTGGAGCGAGTCCGGACCGAACAGAGCTCCCCAAGTTTTCGGACCAACTATGCCGTCAATGTCGAGGGGCTCTTCAGCGGCGTCGGACGACCGTGCCTGGAATAGCATCACGGCTAACCGGGTCGAGTCGGCGAAGTTGCCGTCCGTGACACCGGGGTCGCACTTGACGTCCGCCAGGCGCGCCTGAACGGCCGCAACGTCCTTGCTTCGACGAATCCCGACCCGAAGGTACGAGCCCGGGAACATAGGCGGGTTCGTGGGCCAATCCTGCTCTCCGTCAATGGGAGCAGGCGTCTCGCTCGCACTGCCTGAATCGTCGTCGGCTTCAGCGTCAAAGCCAACTGCTTTGGCAATGGCGGCGTCGTTTGACATGAACTGCTTCAGGAGGACCATGCCGCCGCACTGCTGACTAACGGTGTCAGGTGAGAAGCGGCCATCCGAAACGTATTTTCCGCGGTCGTACGCGGTGCTGAAGCTCCAAAGGTAGGGGCTGTGGACGAATGGAAAATTATTTCGGTAGCCCCAGCCATTGTAGCCTTCCAGAACGAAGGCAATACCAGCGACGGACCAGTCAGTGTTCTTCTTCAGACCGCGATTAGAAAGGGCGTCGATCGCGCTATCCTCCCACTTAAAAGGAGGTTGGCCATCTCTGGGGCGGCCACTCGGAACATGGGTCGTTCTCGCGTCGAGTGGGTCGCCGTTGTGCAGGTGACATTCGAACCGGGAGGAGCATTCAAGGTTGTGAATGATTGCGACGACGAACCATGGAACACCAGTGCCGTTTTCGACGGATGAATATCGCTGTCGCGATGATTGCGCGGTTATCCGAGATGCGAGCCTTTGGACATCGGATAGACGCTCTTCCCTGAACCGCATTGTTGCAAATAAAGCGTTGTACTCGTCCCGCAACGCGTTTGTGAGCGATCTTGCCATCGGAACCGACCCCTATTTTTCCTCGAATGCGGAATAAATCGCGCCTAGCAGGGGTGCGAGACCGTCTCTTAGCCGGGTGAAGGACTAGGGCCTGCAACGCCTCCCGCTGCGTAGAGTTGATCGCCGACTGAGATCAGCGCCGTGAGGGTCACTCCCGATCCAGGACCGAGGTTGGGAATGAGCGTGACGACGCTTGCGGCAACTTGAAGAACCGGTTTGGCTTCCGGCCATACTGTATGAAAGTCAGCAGTCGCCTTTTTGAGGTCTGGCATGCCCGAAGCGGCATCGCCGATGTGTCCATCCATATGGGCTTTCAGTTTACTCAGCACGTCGAGAGGAAGTGGGGTTTGCATCATCATCACTCCTATGTTGAGCCGGAGTCTGAGTAGACCTGCAAAACTTGTTAGATTTTTTGGAATGCCGTGTCGGTACGCAAGAAGGCGGGAACGTTTCCCATGCCGGGAGGTACAAGAGAGTAGAAGTGGTTGTAGTTGTATGGCCCGGATTCCATTTCCCGAATGGCCGTATCTGTCTTCCATCTCTGGTTGCGCATTCGAAATAGCGCGATGACGGCTCCGGTCCGATCCGCTCCCCTTGAACAGTGAACCAATACTGGTCCGTAGCGGATGTACTTTTCTACTGCCTCGACGGCTTCGATCAAGTTCCGTCCGTGGTCCGCAGGGATGTCGAAGGAGGAAATCGGAATTTGAACCAATCGGAGCGACCTGGATGGCGCAATTCCGAGCTGTTCGTCTTTGAAGTCGTCTTGAAGGTTGATGATTGTCCGAACGTTCAAGTAACGCGAAGCCGCTCGAACTCCTTCTGCTGTCGGCTGCGCCGACCGATAGAGCACAGCCGTTACACGGTAGAGATTCGAGACGCCGCGGCAATTTATTGGAGTAGCTGAATACGCATAACGGACCGGTTCGACCGTGCACTCGGCGGCCCATGCTGTCGTGAAAGCAGAGCTAACGCCAAGGATGATGAGGGCAAGAAAGTGAAGCAAGAGCGGGCGCATCGATTCCCCCCACGGTCGTACTGCACTTAAGTCAAAGAATTACCGACTCCGGGCCTGATCCGGTTTCGCGAGTGCTTAGATTCAGCGCCGAAAATGATGACGCCCCCTGAATCGAGTTATTATAAATCTACTTTATAGCTCCTCACGTGAATTTGCTCACACTTGAGCAGACTATTCCGCCAGAACCCGCTGGGCACCCTCCGGGGCACTAGTGACGCCGATCGGCGGCTGGAAAAACTGGAGGCAGTCCTGATGAAAGCGGAGAGCCTCTGGCCGGTATGGGGAGGGAGTGCCGTATTGCATGACGCTTTTGCTGGAGAGCCGCTCCATGACGGAAGGATGGAGCGGAGCGTTTCGTGGAACTTTTCGGATGCCCTCCGCCCAGCCCAATCTCTCGGGTGGGAGCACCGTCGACAGGACCCGACGAACCATACGCGGCATCGCCGCGATCGTGCTCAGGCGCTCATCATGCTGCCAGCCCAACGCCGATGGAGAGAGCCGGAGCACTCTTTCGTCGATGACAATCGGACAGGGGAGGCTTTGCGCTTCTCGAACCATCCACTGTAGGGCGACATCCGAGAGACGGGACTCATTTTCCGGGTAACTGCCGCCGACGTCCGAATGCACTCCGGAAAACCACAGCTGTACGAATCGTTCGGGCCCGCTCGGGGCCAGTGGGATCTTCTCGGAGCCGTCTTCCGCCCAGGCCACGCGATTAAAATCCCGGCGGTTCTCGTCGATCGACAGGGCATGACGTGCAAAGCACACGCGCGGATTGAGCTTGGTGTCGTAGAACGCCATTCGGTAGCGAGCCAGGCTGAGCCACTGTCGATAGTACGCGCTGGCGATGAGGTAGAGCGCGGCAAGAGCGCCGGCGGCGATTACGGCCGCGGTGAGCCAGGGAGATGCGCCGTTTGCAAGGCCGCTGAAAGACATGGCGGCCTTGACGAGCGCGGTGAGTGCAGCAAAGGCAAAGACCGACAATATTGCCAGCCGCCCGGTACCTGCGCCGAGCGCCGCAACCGTATCCCAGACGCCAATAAAATAGGGAACGGTGTTCGACTGCTCTGTGCCGGACCCGTAAGTTTCACGAAAGCGACGGGCGCGCTCCAGCCGCTCGGGCTTTTTGGGATCGCCTTTTATTGAACTGCCATGCTGGTACACCGCGACCGCTTCTGTAGCGACCGCGCGAGCACATTCAGCGTTGCGCTTTAGGGCCGTGCCGTCCTTGGACTGAAGGGGTACGCCACATAGCCCGAGGACGCCCCCAACACAGCGGACCGTGTAGGCGCCCCTGCTGAAACCAAAGAGGTAAATGCGATCGCCTGGTTCCCAGAGCTGCACGATAGCCGCATAGCAGTCGATGATGTTGCGCGTGATGCCGAGGCCGGTCGCGGAGCTCAGCAGGTTATAAATTCGACGCCACGGGCCGAACTTGATCCGTGCACCATCCAGCGCGGATCCGAGCCCTGGGTCGTAGAACGTCAGCTGGATTTCTGGGTCGACGCTTGAATCCGGACCGCACCGCGTCGCGCGAAAGAGTTTGTAGACGTTGCTTCGCGCCTCATCGAAGAGAACTCCGCCCGCCTGGCCGGTTCCGTCAGAGAAGATCAAAATGTTCTTGGACATCGGAGCGAACCCTCCAGGTTCCAAAACACCATGCACCTATGCTACGCCCAGTTTTTCGGCCCGGCGTACGTTGGCGTTATTCAGCAAGCATGTGCGCCAACAACGCCTAGGCTTTACTTGCCTATCCATCTCCTAAAGCTGAACAATATGTCATCCGACTGCCTTGTTACTGGATCGTCGGCTCGGGCTGGTGGGGCTGTAGCGCTTTGACTGCGCCGAACACCGTCCAGGGCTTAAGAGAGCGCGGCCAAGATCATTTCCCTCAAGCCGAACACTCCGCTCGCTGTCACGTCCGGCGTCCAGAGCGGATCCTGGCTGAGGTATGAACTGCTGTCGCCAAGCAGGATGCCGGCGAAGGTTTCCGCAACGATCCTTCCGCCGACCGGTCCAAGCTTGCGGGTTTTTCCAGCGACGGGGCCTGCCGTGGTCTGCACCGGGGTGTCTTCCTCAATTGTTTCGGCCAGCACGTAGACCCAGAGCGGGCAGTTGTTGCGGAACACGTCACCGAAGTCGGCAATGGTCCCCTTGATGTCACCGGGGTCGCCGGTGAATTTCCCAATCAAGATGTCTGCATCGAGCAAGGGCTCGAGCGCCATCGCCCGGGCGATCGCCTGACCTGAGGGCAGCCGCATCCGCCAGCCTCGCAGCAGGTTCCGTTGCGCCAGGACCGACGGATTGACTCCGATCGAGGGCGGCAGGTTGCCGAGTGGGCTGACCAGCGACGTGTCGATGCGGTATGCCAGCTGCGTCCGCGTGGGGTCCGCCGGATCCCTGGGCTGGAGGTCGATGAGCAGATTCCAGTCGATGGCCCAGTTCGAAGGGAATTTTCGAAATCCGGTGAGCCCGGCATCCGGGACAGGGTCGAAGATCGGCAGCATGGGGACCGTCTCACTGAGCCGGTAGCCCGGTCGGACCATCGAGTGACCGAAGCGATAAGCCGCCGCCGAGAATTCAAGCGGCATGAAGGGTTCGTTGCGGAACTTGAAGAACCGAAGGCGTGGCGGGTCCGTCACGATGTCCGTGCGGTTGGCGATATGGGGCAGGACGTCCGCGATGACGTCCGACGACACGATCCTGGGCAGGAAATCGTTCAATACTGCCCATTGGTAGTGCCAGCGTACGGCACGCTGGACCTCCTCGAACGAGGATCCCGGAGCGTCGTCCGCCATGAAATTGTGGAAGCGGTGGAGGAGACCCTGCAGCTGGGAGACGATGACGTTCTCATCGTTCCGTGGGTCCCCGATCACGGCGCGATCGCCGGCGCCAAGGCGCGGAAGGTCTCTTGCATTCGGATTTGCGGCCGCTCCGGTGAGGGCTGTCCCCTGCGCGAACTTGCGGCCGTTGTCGTAGAGATAGGGCTGGTCGTCCGGGCCTCGCCCATAGACGTTGTCGAGGTCGAAGCGGGGCGTGCGGTAGTCGACGAGAGCGTCGGGATCGTTCTGTCGCTGCAGGCTGCTGGCCGGATCGAACGTCAGATCATGGTCGATGAACTGGCCGAAATAGGTGTAGGCGGCCGGAATGCCGCTCTCCTCGGGATCAGGACCTTCCTTGACGGCCTCGGGGTCGGCCGTCAGCGCCGTTCCGAGCGCGTTCAGCGCGGCTGCGCTGGCGGCGTCGTCGTCGCCGAATTCCGCAGCTGGAAGGGCGCGGAAAATCCGTCCGAAGGGGCCGCCGAAAAGAACCGAAGATCGCGAAAGGTTGGCGCCACGGACGCCAGTCCCGTGGGGACGCAGGTGAGGCTTGTGTTCCATATGGAAAGCCCTCCTTGGCTGGTCCAAGAAGGATAGAGCCGGGCCACTCAGCTAAGCGTGAAGAGATTCACACTGCTTTGACAAGATTTTTAGAGATGCCCTTGAAATCGTTTGGGCGGGTCGGGGCGCAGCACGCGCGGCTGAACCTGCGTTTCGCGAACACGGCATCAACGCTGGCCCGCTCGATCCAATACTTTGGGTTCGTCTTAATGAGGGGGTCGGGGGTTCGAACCCTCTTGCGGCTCCACTTCCCTCTGCCCTGCATCGTCTTCGTCCTCGGCGCTCTGCGTTGCCGGGCCACGGCGCGTCGCAGATGTCGCCTTGCTCTGACAGAAGGTGGTGGACGTCGCGCGGTCCGCTAGTGGCCACCTGCGGCTGCGCCGGGTTTGGGTGGGGCGGGCTTCTTCAGCAGGAAGACCATGCAGGCGGTGGCGGCGAACATGCCGGTCATGAGCAAGAAGGCGTCGCTGAAGGCCATCACCTGGGCCTGCAGGCGCACAATTCCGGCCAGTCGCTTGAGTCCAGCGAGTTCTGCGTCGGACCCGAGCGGCGCCATGGCGCCTTGCAGCTTGCCCAACGTTTCCAATGCCGTCTGGCTGGACCAGGTGACGTGCTCGCGCAGGCGCACCAGGTGCAGATCCATGCGGTCGTTCATCACCGTGTTGATGACGGCGAGGCCCACTGCGCCGCCCAGGTTGCGCGTGAGGTTGAAGAGCCCCGAGGCGTTCTTCAGGCGCGAGGGATGCAGCGTGCCGAGGGCGAGGTTGTTGATCGGCACCATGCACAGCATCAGCGAGGCTCCGCGCAGCAGCTGTGGGACCAGTAGCTCCCCGAAGTCCCAGTCCTTGGTGATGCCGGAAGCCAGCCAGGTGCCCACCGCGAAGCCGGTCAGGCCGATGGCCAGCATGGCGCGCGGGTCGAGCTTGGTCATGAGCCGGCCGGCGATCGGCGCGGTGAAGAACATGGCCAGCCCGGTGACGAACATCGTCTCGCCGATCTGCAGCGCCGAATAGCCCCGCACCCGCCCGAGATAGACGGGGTAGAGGTAGGTCAGTCCATAGAGCCCGATGCCGAGCACGAAGGAGAAAGCCGAGCCGCTGGCGAAGTTGCGGTCCTTGAAGGCGTAGAGATCCACGATGGGCTCGTCCGCCGTCAGGACGCGCCAGAAGAACGCGATGCCCGACGTCACCATGACGGCGAAGCAGACGAACACGGTGCGGTCCTGCAGCCAGTCATTGCTCGGCCCTTCCTCCAGCACGTATTCGACGGTGCCGAGAAACAGCGCCATGAAGGCGAGGCCCCACCAGTCGAAGCGGTCGAGCAGCGCCAGGTCGGGCTTGTCGAAGTCGATCAGCGTCCAGGCCGCGATGGTGACGGCGATGCCGGGGATGACGTTGACCAGGAACAGCCAATGCCAGGAGAACAGCTCCGTCAGGTAGCCGCCGATCGTCGGGCCGATGGTGGGCGCGAGCGTCGCCACGAGGCCGATCAGCGGCGAGATGATGGACTGCTTGCTGCGCGGGAAAATCGTGAAGGCGGCCGCGAACACGCTGGGAATCATGCCTCCGCCGATGAAGCCCTGCAGCGCCCGATAGACGATCATCTGCTCGAGGCTCGTGGCCGTGGCGCAGAGCGCGCTGGCCATGGTGAAGCCTGCCGCTGAGAAGACGAACAGCCAGCGCGTCGAGAAGGCGCGGCTGAGGAAGCCCGACAGCGGGATCATGATGACCTCGGCGATCAGGTAGGCGGTCTGCACCCAGGAGATCTCGTCCGCGGACGCCGACAGGCCCGCCTGGATTTCCGCCAGCGACGCCGAGACGATCTGGATGTCCAGGATCGCCATGAACATGCCGAACACCATGGCGAGGAATGCGAACACGCGGCGCGGCTCGATCTTCTCACTCGGCGCGGCAGGCCTCGACAGGACGGTGGCTGATGCTGTGGCGGACGCGGACATGGGCGTTCTCGCTGAAGGCGAAGGGAGGGTCGGGCTCCGTCCCGGGGGACGCGCCTTGCGCGGGCCTACGGGGCGGCCGCGTCAGCCGAGCGCGGGAAGGCCTTGGCCGGCTCGACGAAGCCGAGCAGCGTCCGCACTCCCACCACGACCTTGGCGAGCGGGTCGGCCGCCGCGTCGCCCGGCTCCTTCGTGCGCACATTCGCCACGACGGACAGGCCGGGCCGCAGGTTGCCGGAGGTCGCGAGTTCTTCCGGCACCGCGATCCGCACGGGAACGCGTTGCACGATCTTGGTGAAGTTGCCGGTGGCGTTTTCGGGCGGCAGAAGGCTGAAAATGGTGCCGGAGCCCGGCGCGAAGCTCTGCACCGATCCTTCGAACGCATGGCCGGGCAGCGCGTCGACCTCGACCTCGACCTTCTGGCCGGGCTTGAGGCGGGCAAGCTGCGTCTCCTTGAAGTTCGCCTCCACATAGACGGAGTGCAGCGGCACCAGCGCGGCGAGGCGGGTGCCCGGCTGCACGTAGTTGCCGATCTCGGCCGCCCGGTTGGCGACGACGCCGTCGACCGGCGCGGTCACGACAGTGAAGGAGAGGTCGCGCTCAGCCTTGGCGAGCGAGGTCTCCAATTCAGCAACCAGCCTGCGAGCCTCGGTCTCCTGCGCCTTGGTGACCTCGATGTTGGCCTGTGCGCTCGCGATGGCCGCCTGCGCGCTGTCGACCGCGGCGGCCGCGCGCTCCTTGTCGGCGCGCGCCGCGTCGAGCCGCTGCTTTGAACCGAAGTCGCTCTGGGCCAAGGCCTGGGCGCGCTGGAAATCGGCGTCGGCGCGGGTCCGGTCGGCCTCGGCCGCGGCAAGCTGGGCCCTGGACTGCCCCAAGGCGGCGATCTGCGCGGCGATTTGCTGGTGGATGCGCTCGATGGTCGCCTGCTGTGTTGAGATCTTGGCCCGGGCGCTGTCCACCGCGTTGCGGTAGTCGCCATCGTCGATGCGGGCGATCACGTCACCTGCCTTGACGGAGGTGTTGTTGGCGACGTTGACGGCCGAGACGTAGCCGGCCACCTTGGCCGCCACCGTGGTGACATCGGCCTTCACATAGGCGTCGTCCGTCGAGACCAGGAAGCGGCCCTCCGTCCACCAGCCATAGCCGTACCAGCCGCCGCCTCCCAGCGCGGCGAGAAGGATCAGGGGCAGGACCACCTTCTTGCGTGAGCGCTTGGGGGCGAGGATTTCGCCGTCCATCGGCTTTCCCGTCGGGCCCGGCAGGGCTGCGCCTTGCTGGCGAGCGACCATCTGGGTCGGGCCACCGGGGCCGGCGGAGCCCTGCGGGAACTCGGAGCCGGAAGCCTTTGCATCGCGAAGTTCGGGGGAGTTGTCTTCGGCCATGGTCAAATGTCCATCCTGAGGCCCCGACTGGGGCCAACGGCGTTTCGCCGCTCATCGGTCCGTCAACGTCCTATACGAAGGATCGAACCGAACGGTTCGGTCAGTATCCTCTTGCAATATGGGACCTGACGCGCAATATCAAGATCGAACCGAACGGTTCGGTCAAAATTTGCGCCGGTTGCTGCAAATTCGGTCGATCCGTGGCAGCATCACGGCTCTGAGAGGACCATGAACCCGGAACCCGCCACCGCAGCCGTCCTGGACGCCGACATCGCGCGGGCCGAGGAGGGCGATCCCGCAAAGCGCCGCCAGATCGTGAGCGGCGCGCGGACGGTCTTTCTCGATCGCGGGTTCGAAGGCGCGAGCATGGGCGAGATCGCCCGCTGCGCCGGCGTGTCGAAGGGCACTCTCTATGTCTACTTCCAGAACAAGGAGCAGCTCTTCTGCGCCATCATGGAGGAAGAGCGGCGAACGCACCTGAAGGGGCTCTGGGCCATCGACGCCGATGCCCCTGTGGACGTCGCGCTCCGCGCCTTCGGTCGATTGTTGGTGAGCTTCCTGCTGAAGCCCCACACGATCGCAGCCATGCGCACCGCCATGGGCGCCGCCGAGCGGATGCCGGAGGTGGGCCGCACGTTCTATGAACGCGGTCCCGGCGCCACCATCCGGGTCGTGAAGGATTACCTGGAGCAGAAGATCGCCGAGGGAAAGCTGCAGATCCCCGACACCGGGATGGCGGCGACGCAGCTTCTGGATCTCATGCACAGCTCCCTGCTCAGGCCCGCCCTCTTCGGCATCGAGCTGGAGGACGAGCCGCGGGAGAAGCGGATCGCGGAGGTCGTGGATGCGGCCGTGACGGTGTTCATGCGGGCTTACGGCGTCGAACGGCGGGACTGATCAGGTCTCGCCATCCCCGCTCCGCGCGGCCGCCAGCGCGACGCCCTTCACCTGCGCGTAGACGGATGATCCCGCTGAAAGGCCGAGTTGGTCCCATGACCGGCGCGTGATCCTCGCCAGCAGCTTTGCGCCGTCTCCGTCCGCCCCCAATCTGAGCACGGCGGTCATTTCGGCGGGGCCGACCTCCGCCACGCCGATGATTCGGGCCTGCAGGATGTTGGTGATCGAGCTCCCGACGGGCGGCGCGGTGGCGAGGCTGACGTCCCCCGCGACGATGCGCAAGCGCCGCCGCTGTCCCATCGGCGTCGGCGGGGCGGGTACGACGAAGCTACCCCCCTCCCCCTCCAGGGTCAGGAGCCCATAGACGGAATCGTAGCCGGTGACCCGGGCGTCGATGCTCGCGGCGGCGTCGCGGTTCCGGATGAGCGGCAGGCCGGGGTCGCTTTGCAGCGTCGAAAGAGGGCCCGAGCCCGAGACGCGTCCGTCTTCCATCAGAACGAGGTGATCGGCAAGCCGTTCGACTTCGGCGAGGTCGTGGCTGACATACAGGATGGGGATCGACAGCGCGCCGTGAAGCCGCTCCAGGAAGGGCAAGATCTCGTCCTTGGCCGTGCGGTCGAGGGCGGAGAGGGGTTCGTCCATCAGCAGGAGAGCGGGTTGGGAGAGCAGTGCGCGACCGATGGCGACGCGCTGGCGCTCCCCGCCGGACAGCCGGGCCGGGGCGCGGCCCAACAGCGGGTCTAGCCCGAGCAGGGCGGTCACCTCATCTCTGTCGATCGGCGCGCGCTTTCCAGTGCGACTTGCGCGAGACTGGCCGAAGCGCAGGTTCCCCTCCACCGAGAGGTGCGGAAACAGACTCGCTTCCTGGAAGACATAGCCGATGGGCCGTTCATGCGCGGGCAGAAACGTCGTGGCGTCCTGCCAATGCTCTGTCCCGAGCCCGAAAAAGCCGTCCGCGCGCTGCAGCCCGGCGATGCAGCGCAGCACGCTGGTCTTGCCGCAGCCGGACGGGCCGAAGAGGGCCGTCACGCCGACCGCTGGCGCCTCGAATTCGGCGTCGAGCCGGAAGCTGCCGAAGAGGCCACTGAAGCGAGCCCGCATGGAGGGCGGGGGGCTCATGCTCGGGCGCGCGCGACGCGCTTTTCGGCCAGAGTCATGGCGAGGATCACCGCGAAGGCGAACACGAGCATGCCGGCGGAGAGGATATGGGCCTCGCGCCAGCGCGAGGCCTCGACATAGTCGAAGATCGCGACCGAAAGCACCTTGGTCTGGCCCGGCAGGTTTCCGCCGATCATCAGCACCACGCCGAACTCGCCCACCGTGTGAGCGAAGCCCAGCACTGCGCCGGTGAGCAGGCCGGGGCGCGCAAGGGGGAGCGCCACGTTCCAGAACGCGTCGAGCGGCGAGGCGCGCAGCGTGGCCGCGACTTCCAGCGGGCGCTCGCCGAAAGCCTCGAAGGCGTTGCGGATCGGCTGCACCACGAAAGGCATGGAGTAGAGCACCGAGCCGATCACCAGCCCTTCGAAGGTGAAGGCGAGCGTGCGCGCGCCCCAGAAGCCGGCGAGCCAGCCGCCCGGCCCGTTCGGCCCCAGCAGCACCAGCATGTAGAAACCGAGCACGGTGGGCGGCAGCACCAGGGGCATGGCGACCACCGCGGCCACGCCCTCCTTCCACCATGCGCGCGATCTCGCGAGCCACCACGCGAGCGGCGTGCCGAGGAGGAGGAGCAGGAGGGTCGTCACGCCCGCAAGCTCGATGGTGAGCACGACGGGACCGGCGATCTCGGCCACGAAACCGCCCATCGCGTTCAGTCCTGAACGCCGTCGGCGTAGCCGTAGCGAGCGATGACCGCCCGCGCCTCCGGCCCTTTGAGGAAGGCGAGAAAGGCGCGCGCGGCCTCGGAATCCCTTGCCTTGTCCAGCAGCACGGCGTCCTGCCGGATCGGCGTGTAGAGCGTCTGGGGCACGAGCCAGCGCGAGCCCGTCTCGGCGCCGATGACTTGCGACAGCGCGATGAAGCCGAGTTCCGCATTGGCGGTGTCCACGAACTGGAACGCCTGGGCGATGCTGGCGCCCTGCACGATCCGCGGCTGAACGGACTCGTAGAGCCCGAGCGACTTCAACGTCTCGATCGCGGCCGCGCCGTAAGGAGCGGCGGCGGGATTTGCGATGGAGATCTTCGCGAAGGTCGCCGTCTTCAGCGTGTCGGCCCCTTTCACGAGGGCAGGATCCCGGCTCCAGAGCACAAGCTTGCCGACGGCGTAGGTGAAGCGGGTCTCCGGAACGGCGAGGCCGTCTTCGATCGCCTTGCGCGGGCGCTCCTCGTCCGCAGAAAGGAACACCTCGAAGGGTGCGGCTTGGCCGATCTGCGCCAGGAGCTGCGCTGAGCTGCCGAAGCTCAGCACCGCGTCATGGCCGGTCGCCTTGCGAAAGGCCGTTGCGATCTCCCGCGCGGCGTCAGTGAAGTTCGCAGCGACCGCGACATTGGTTTGCGCCGCTCGCGCCGAAAGCGGGACCATCGCCTGGAGGAGCAGGATGAGACATGCGGCGGTGAAACGGAGTGGACGCATCATGAGGGTCTCTTGCGGCATCGCTGGGCAGGATGATCACTCGAACCGGTTCGACGCAAGCCATGTGACCCTCGAACGCTCCCGGGCAAGTCAGGCCCGCGAGTTGCATGCGCCTATCTGTGCACCGGGGTCGCAATGCGGCTTTGCGGTGAAGGGTGGCCGCGCCACAATGGCGCTCCCAGGCCGCAGGTGGAGGACGACATGCGCCAGCTTCTGGATTCCTGCGCCGGGTTGCCGCTCGACATGTTCCCATCGGGGAGCGTCCTGCTGCAGCAGGGGGAGACCACGAACCGGCTCTACATCCTGGTGAGCGGGCGCATCGAGATCCTGCGCGGAACCACCCAGGTCGCGGTGCTGGGCGAACCGGGTTCCGCCATCGGCGACATGTCCATCCTGCTGGAGGCGCCCCACACCGCCACCGCGCGGGCGCTGACCGACATCGACGCCCACGTCATCGCGGACGGACGGGGTTTTTTTCAGGACCATCCGGAGGCATCCTATGTCGTGGCGCGCATGCTTGCGCATCGGCTGAACGCGGCGACGACCTACCTCGCCGACCTCAAGCAGCAATATGCGGGCGAGAGCAACCACCTGGAGATGGTCGGCGACGTTCTGGAGAGCCTGCTTTACCGCCCGCGCCCGCGGATCATGCCGGGTTCGGATCGCGATCCCCGTTCCGCCTGACCCAGTCCGGCATCTCGTGCAGCGGCGCGATCGGCCTTTCCAGGGGGCCCCGGAGGTCGACCATCTGCACCCCCATCGCCGAGATCCAGACCGCCCGGTTGTCTCTGGTGTCGAAGATGACGTGGGCCGGCGGGGCGCCGAACTGGTGCCCGGCGTTGAACACCCAGGTCACGCCGATCTGGTCGGCCCATGACCCATCGCGCACGAAGGGCGACTGGTGCACGTGCCCTGTGAGAACGAGATCGGGCTGGTAGAGGCGAATCCAGCGGTCGAGATCGGCGTCGCCCAGCGAGCGGGAGCCCGTCCAGCTCGTGGGGGAGCCTGAGGGTGGCGCGTGGTGCACCCAGATCCAGCGCGACGCCCTGCGCTTCGCATCCCGCGCGAGCTGGCTCTCCAGGCGGTCCTTCGTCTTCGGCCCGTCCCACCATGGGCAGATGGTGAACAGGGTGTCCTCGTGCAGCAGGCTGGCCCCGTCGACCAGCGTGACTTCGCTGCTCGCGTCGCCGATCCAGGAGGCGATCTTCTCGCCGTCCGGCCCCAGCGAGTCCAGGTCGTGGTTGCCTGAGCAGACGATCACGTGTGTCTTCTGAGCGATGCGCCCGAGATAGGCCTGCGCGACCACGATCTGGGCGTGGTAGTCCACGATTGAGCCGAGATCGAGGAGGTCGCCGGCCAGGATGACAAGATCGAAGCCGCCGGCGACCTGCACCACCCAGTCGAGCTGGGGCAACGAATAGTGCAAGTCCGCAACCAGGAGGCAGCGCATCAGGTATCGTCCAACCGTCGTGATGGACGTTGCCTGCTAGGCTGCCAAACCGCAAGCGCCAACGGGATGGAGCTGTGCGCCTGCTTCTTCACCCGGTCTCCGGGGCGCAGCCCCGCCTTCATGCCGGTCCAGGTCGCGCGGCAACTCCGCCCTTCCATCGCGGCCCGGGCTTCGCTAAATGAAGCCACACCGTCCTTCGTGACACTCGGCCTCCACGACAATGGGTTTCGCCATGGCTCCGCGTACGCTTTACGACAAGATCTGGGACGACCACGTCGTCGATCAGCAGCCGGACGGAACCTGCCTCCTCTACATCGACCGCCACCTCGTGCACGAGGTCACCAGCCCGCAGGCCTTCGAAGGGCTGCGCCTGACGGGACGCAAGGTGCGCGCGCCGCAGAAGACGCTCGCCGTCGTCGACCACAACGTGCCCACCAGCGACCGGTCGCAGGGCATCGAGGATCCGGAGTCCCGCACGCAGGTCGAGACGCTGGCCGAGAACGCGCGCGAGTTCGGGGTCGAATACTACAACGAGCTCGATAAGCGGCAGGGCATCGTCCACATCATCGGGCCGGAGCAGGGCTTCACCCTGCCGGGCACGACCATCGTCTGCGGCGACAGCCACACCTCCACGCACGGCGCGTTCGGCGCGCTGGCGCACGGCATCGGCACCAGCGAGGTCGAGCATGTTCTCGCCACGCAGACGCTGATCCAGAAGAAGGCCAAGAACATGCGCATCACGGTGGACGGGCAGCTGCCCGCCGGCGTGACCGCGAAGGACATCATCCTCGCCATCATCGGCGAGATCGGCACCGCCGGCGGCACCGGCCACGTCATGGAGTATGCGGGCGAGGCGATCCGCGCGCTCTCCATGGAAGGCCGAATGACGATCTGCAACATGTCGATCGAAGGCGGCGCCCGCGCCGGCCTCGTCGCGCCGGACGAGAAGACCTTCGCCTATCTGAAGGACCGCCCCAAGGCGCCGAGGGGCGAGGCCTGGGACCAGGCCGTCCGCTTCTGGCAGACGCTGGTCACCGAGGAGGGCGCTCATTTCGACCGCGAGGTGCGCCTCGATGCGGCCAACCTGCCGCCGATCGTGACCTGGGGCACAAGCCCCGAGGACGTCGCCTCCATCACCGGCACTGTGCCGCGCGCGGAGGATGCGTCCACCGAACAGAAGCGGATCGCCATCGCCCGCGCGTTGGACTACATGGGCCTGAAGGGCGGCGAGCGGATCCAGGACATCGCGGTGGACCGCGTGTTCATCGGGTCCTGCACCAATGGGCGGATTGAGGACCTGCGCGAGGTGGCGAGGGTGGTCGAGGGCCACACCGTCAACGCCAACGTCAACGCCATGATCGTGCCGGGCTCGGGCCTGGTGAAGGAACAGGCCGAGGCCGAAGGTCTGGACAAGATCTTCCGCGCCGCGGGCTTCGACTGGCGCGAGCCGGGCTGCTCCATGTGCCTCGCCATGAACGCCGACAAGCTGTCGCCCGGCGAGCGTTGCGCGTCCACGTCGAACCGGAATTTCGAGGGGCGGCAGGGCTTCAAGGGCCGCACCCACCTCGTTTCGCCGATCATGGCGGCCGCTGCGGCGGTGGCCGGCCGCTTCGTCGACATCCGTGAGTGGCGCTGAGAAGCGCCAGTCTCGGCTACTCGTCCCCGAGATCCTCGACCACCTTGCGCCGTTCGGCCGGCCGAAGCGCCAGCAGGTGCACGTGAATCTCGTCGGCTTGGGCGAGGGCGTCCCAGCCGGCGAGGCCATCGTCAGTCGTGCGGACGCCCAGCAAGGTCATCGCCCCCAGCGGATCACAGCGTACGGCGAGCAGGACGGCGTCGGCGAAATCGGGCAGTCGCCCGCGCCGATGCACCGACACGACGTAACGCCGGCCGGATCGTCCCCGCCAGGCCTGAAAGCGGGTCGCAAGCCCGCACGCGTCGGCCGATCGCAAAGGCTGCGGTGAAGCCATCCTGCGGGGTTGCGCCGGGCGTCCGAAGTCCTGGCTGTCGCGGGGGTCGAGTTCCATGGTCGTCCGGAGCGTCGCGTTCATGGAACAAAGAGAGAACGAGCATGGCCCGGTGTCAAGCGCGATTCGGACTGCGGGGCAGAAGGGCTCAAACTTTGCGCAGGACGGCGACGCCACTTGGCTGCGGACGGGACGCGCGGGTCAGCCCGCCTCCGCGACAGCGGCGTCCGGCGCCGGTACGGGGATGCCCAGGGAAGCCGCTCCCTCCGCCAGCAACCTGGCGGACGCGGTCTCGATCCGCTCTTGAACCAGCGCAGCGAACGCATTGCGTGGGAGACCCGGAGGGATCGGGTCGAGGATCTCGACGATGATCGTGCCACGTTTCAGCGCCAGGCTGCGGCGGGGCCAGAACAGGCCGGAGTTCAGCGCCACGGGCAGGCATGGAACGCCGAGGCTTTGATAAACGTGCGAGACGCCGTTGCGATAGGCTGGCGGCGCGCCCGGGGGCCGGCGTGTTCCCTCGGGGAAGAACAGGATCTGGCGACCCTGGTCCTGGCGCACCTCCTCATGGGCGCGCTGGTTGAGTTCGACCAGCACCCGCCCGCCCCCGCGGCGGTCGACGGGCAGCATCCGCGCTTTCGTGGCGTACCAGCCGAATAGCGGGATCCAGGTCAGCTCCTGCTTCAGGATGAAGCAGGGATCGTCGAACAGGCTGATCAGGGCGAACGTCTCCCACAGCGACTGGTGCTTGGACGCGACGAGCAGCGGCCCAGGCGGAATCTTTTCGCGTCCTCGCACCTCCATGCCGATGCCGCCGACGACGCGGCAGAGGATCACGAACCAGCGCCCCCAGAAGCGCACGACCGACATCAGCATCCTGCGCGGCATCAGGAGTACGGGCGAGGCGATGACCATGATGACGATCAGGCTCAGATAGAGGCTGGCCGTGAAGACGATGGCGCGAAGCGGCGTCATGAAGCGTTCCATCGGGACTGGTGATCAAGCCGGTACCAGAGCGCGGCAGGGCGCGTCCAGCGCAGCTTTTGGTCAGAGGGCGGCCTTGGCCACCCCATGCGCGCCCTGCGGGGGATCCCCGTCTTCCGGCCGTCCCTCGCGGGCGGGCTCCAGCCCCATGCGGGCCTTGGCGACGACGAGCTTGGCGTACTCCGTCATCAGCAGCCGGATGGTGGACGGCTCACGCCACCACCCCGCCATGTCCAGCGTCTCGGGCACGACGGCGTGTGGGATCAGGCGGACCTGGGGCAGCGCGTGTCCGATCTCGGCGAGGCTGCGGGGCATGTGGTAGGTCGAGGTCACGACCAGCAGCGAGCCGAAGCCGTGCTGCCTCGCCCAGCGGCGCGTCTCCTCGGCGTTGCCGATGGTGTTGATGGCGCGGTAGTCGAGGTCGACGCAGCAGGTGAAGAAGGTGCGGTATTCCGGCCGTTGCCGCGCCAGTTCCTCGCGCGTCGTCTTCTCGTTGACCCCGGTGATCAGGAGACGGCCGCCGCGGCCTCGCGCCAGCAGATCGACCGCGTCCGCAATGCGCTCCGCCCCGCCGGTGAGCGCCACGATGCCATCCGCCCGGCCCGGCGCGATCTCTTCACGCCTGTCCAGGCTGTCCACGAACACGAAGAAGCCGCCGACGCCGATCAGGCCCGCAAGGGCGAGCGACACGAGGACCGTGTTCCTCATCCATCGAAACATCAGCCGTGTTCCAGCCCCCACGCGCCAGCCCGGCCATCGCCGCCCGGAACCTCCGCGCTCATTCCACGTCCTGACCATGGGGCGTTGCGATGCCGCTCTGCGCCGCCCTTTGCACAAGTGTAGCATTCCGCGCCAATGCGGCAATGCAATGGCTTCAGTCGCTTGTACGCACTTTCACAAACAACCTGCAGAAGCGGATGTCGTTCAGCTGAGCTCTCGGAGCGTCCGGCGGACCGTCAGCCGTGACACGAGCGCCGTCACGAGGGCGACGAGCACAGCGATCGCCACGATGGACAGGAGCCCCCAGACGCCGATGCCGACGGAGCCGAACAGCGCCTGGATCTGGTCCCCGCCCGGGGTCGCGATCCAGGCGTTCGCGGCGGCGCCGAGGACCAGGAAGAACACCACCGAGAGCGCGCCCCCGATGCCGCCGCCGCGCAGGCCGAGGCTGAGGAAGTGCTTTTGGAACTGTCGTGCGATGTAGCTGTCGGTGGCGCCCACGAAGTGCAGCACTTCCACGATCTCGCGGTTCCCCGCCATCGCGCCGCGCGTGGCGAAGGCGACGGCGAGCGCGGTCGCCGCGATGACCAGGATCACGATGCCGATCCCCATCGCGACGAGCGTGTTGGCCATGGCCGCCAGCCTCTCGACCCAGAGCCGGTGATCGTCGAGGCTCGCTCCGCGCACGGTCTCGGACAGGCTCTTGCGGAGCGCGGCGTAGTCGGGGAGGCTCGTCCCGTCGGTCTTCAGCACGATGATGCGGGGTACGGGCAATTCGTCGAAGTTCAGGCCCGTCCCCAGCCACGGCTCCAGCAATCTCTCGGATTCTCCCTTGCTGTACACGCGTACGTCCGCGACGCCCGCCGTGCCGCGCGCGAGCTGCGCCGCGCGCGCCACTTCGGCCTCGATGTCGCGGCCCGGGCCGGGGCGGATCTGGATGGTGACCTCCCGCGCCACGTCCGAGCGCCAGCCGGACGAGGCTTCCGCCACCAGTTGCGCTGTGCCGGCCGTGAGGCCCGCCAGGAAGGTCATGATGGCGATGACCGTGATCAGCGCCCGCCCGGCGATCGAGGCGGCGGGGACCAGGGGCTGATTTCGGCCGAGCGGAGGATCGGCGCGCTTCACGGCGCCTGCCGCACCCGCGCGGAGGTCGTCGAGCGTGGTCGTCTGGACGGTGTCGTCACTCATAGATGTGCAACCGTCCGTCTCCCAGCACCAGCCTTCGCGCGCTGTCGAACTGATCCATCAGCGCGAGGTCGTGGGTGGCGATCACGATGGCGGTCCCGCTCTTGTTGAGCTCGACGAAGAGGCGGAGAAGCCGGCGCGCCAGCGAGGGGTCGACGTTTCCCGTCGGCTCGTCGGCGAGCAGGAGATCAGGCTGCACGATGAGGGCGCGGGCGATGGCGGCGCGCTGCTTTTCACCGCCGGAGAGCACCGGGGGCAGGACGTGCATGCGTTCGCCGAGGCCGACCCAGCGCAGCAGCTCCACCACCTCTGCCCGGTAGCTCGCTTCGTCCCGGCCCTGGACGCGAAGCGGCAGCGCCACGTTCTCATAGGTCGTGAGGTGTTCGAGCAGGCGGAAGTCCTGGAACACCACCCCCATGCGGCGGCGCAGGGTGGTGAGTGTGTTCTTCTCGATGTGGGTGACGTCGTGCCCGAACAGGTCGATCAGGCCCCGCGTCGGCTTCAGGGCGAGCAGGATGAGACGGAGCAGCGTGGTCTTGCCCGCGCCGGAGGGGCCGGTGAGAAAGGTGAAGGACTGCGGTTCGATGCCGAAACTGAGGTCGCGGAGCACCTCGGGCCCCATGCCATATCGCAAGCCGACGTTTTCGAACCGGACCAGCATGTCAGTTCCCGCGAGCCGCCGGCGCGGCGGCCTTCACCATTCGTTAAGCCTGTCGCATCCCAATAGGCGAAACCCGGCGTCCTGTCCCGTGGAACGTGCCTGATTCGCATGCTGATCGTCTGCCCATCCTGCGCGGCGTCCTACTCGCTCACCGAGGAACAACTCGGTCGGGGCCGGACGTTGCGCTGCGCGCAGTGCAGGCACACCTGGTTCGTGAGCCCGGAGGCGCCGGCGTCGGACGGACTGCTCGTCGAAGCGGTTCCCCCGCCGCCCGTGGCGCCGGTCGTCGATCAAGGCCCCTCGGCCGAAGAGCCTGCCCCCAAGTCCCGGCCGGCCCGCCCGAGGAAAGAGCGCAAGCCGCGCCCCTCCGCCCTGGCGTTGCTGAAAAAGACGCCTCGCTGGCAAGCCGCGCTGGCCGCGCTACTGGTGGTGCTTGGCATTGCGACGCTGCAACGCCGGGCGGTGGTGCAGGCGGCCCCCCAATCGGCGCGCCTTTTCGCGGCTCTTGGGCTTCCTGTGAACCTGCGCGGCCTCGCCCTCGATGAAGTCCGCTCGCAGTTGGCCCTCGAGAGCGAACAGTCGGCCCTGGTGGTAGAGGGCGAGATCCGAAACGTCACCCATGCCGAGAGGACAGTGCCCGCGCTGCAGGTCAGCCTCCGCAACGCCGACGGGCGCGAAATCTACTCCTGGACGGCGGAAGCGCCGCGAGCCGCGCTGGCGGCGGGAGAATCGATCCCTTTCAGGACGCGTCTCGTCGCGCCGCCTCTTGACGGCCGCGATGTCTTGGTGAGGTTTGCGCGAGACGAAACGAGCGCACCCGTAGCCCATTGAGGCGACCCGGCGCCAACAGGACCAGTGTCATGATCGACCCCCGGCGCGTGCGCGTCCTGTTTGACGAGACGCAGATCGCCACACGCATCGAGGAGATCGCGGCCGATGTGGCGCGGCGGGAGCCGAAGGACCTGCTGGTCGTCGCCATCCTCAAGGGCAGCTTCATGTTCGCCGCGGACCTGATGCGGGCATTGCACCGGGCGGGCGTGTCGCCGCAAATGGAATTCATGCACCTGTCCAGCTACCGCGAAGGCACGGTCTCGAGCGGGCAGGTGGCCATCCTGAGGGACGTGGAGAGCGACGTGCGCGGGCGGGTCGTGCTGCTCGTCGACGACATCCTCGAATCCGGCCGCACCTTCGCCTTCGCCAAGGACTTGTTGGCCGCCCGCGGTGCGGATGTGCTGACCTGCTGCCTTCTGGAAAAGCCCGGGAAGCGCGCCGTCCATATCCACCCGGACATCGTCGGGTTCGAGTGTCCGGACCTGTTCGTGGTGGGATACGGGATGGACGTCGCGCATTCCTTCCGCGAACTGCCTTTCATCGGCGTCATCGAGCAGGCGGCCTGATGGAAGCCAGGGCACGACATCAGCTGGAGTTTCGCCATGGCGACCATCCTGATCGCTGACGACGAGGAGCCTCTGCGCGGCTTCGTGGCGCGCGGCCTCCAGCTCGACGGCCACATCGTCGACGCCGCCGCCGACGGGGCCGAGGCGCTGGACATGCTGATGGCCGACTGCGGGCGCTACGACCTGCTGCTCACCGACATCCGCATGCCGATGATGGACGGGATCGCGCTGGCGTTGGCGGCTGCGCGCGAACGGCCGGACATGCCGATCCTGCTGATGACGGGCTTCGCCGATCAGCGCGAGCGGGCGCGCGACCTGGAGGCGCTGATCCGGGACGTCCTGACGAAGCCGTTCTCGCTGGCCGACCTTCGGGCGGTGGTGCGCAGGACCCTGGATCCCGGGGATGGGGCGGACGTGATCGAAAAAGCCGGCTGATCCCCCTCAATTCAGCAGCACGATGCCGATGTTCAGCGCCGTGGCGAAGGCCACCCAGAGCGCATAGGGCACGTTGATCCAACCGGCCACGGCGTCCAGCGCGCGGAAGTGCAGGATCATCGCGATCACCGACGCCTCCAGCGCGAACACGACCACGAGTCCGACGCCGGGGCTCTGCATTCCGAAAAAGACGATGGACCAGAGCGCGTTCAGAACGAGCTGGACGGCGAAGACCACGAGGGCGGCGCTGCGGCCGGGCGTCGCGGGCTGGAGCCGCAGGATGCGCCACAGGGCGTAGGCGAGGATCGTGTAGAGCAGCGTCCAGGCCGGACCGAACACCCAGTTGGGCGGCGTGAAGAACGGTTTGTTCAAGCCCTGGTACCAGCCCGGGATGCTCGGAAGGGTCGCCGCGCTGCCGATTGCCCCCGCGGCGAACACGACGACCACGGCGAGCACGGCATGGATCAGCGAACGCCAGCGAGAGCGGGTCTGGTGAGCGCCCGTGGCCGGTTCGGCCTCTCGCGCCGGGGCGTTCTGCATCGTCGTGTCTTGCATGTCGGGCTCTCCTGCGGTTGAAGCTGGGCCCTGGGCGGTCTTAATCAAGGGGCGCGGGAGAGAACAGGCCGGGTGAACGCCCCCAGCCGCTCGTCCGCGCCGGCCTCCAAGGCTGCCTGCACCCTGGTCCGGCATCGGCCGGTCGTCTCACCCCGAGGAACGGCATGGCTCACGACGGCGACCAGCACGGCTGGACGAAGCGCACTCTCTCCGCCCAGGCGCTCGGTAAGATCGATGACGCGACGCGCGCCATCGTACCTCCGATCCATCTCTCGACGACCTACCTCCGGGATCCCGACAACCAGTACTCCTCGGGCTTCGTCTATGGCCGCCCGGACAACGAGACCGTGCGGGAGGCCGAGGCCGTGATCGCGATGTGGGAGGACGCGGCGCAGGCGCTCGTCTTTTCCTCAGGAATGGCGGCCGCGACGTCCCTGTTCCTGGCGCTTCGGCCGGGCGACCACGTCATCGCGCCGACCGTGATGTACTGGGCGCTGCGCAACTGGCTCGCCACCGACGCGCGGGCCTGGGGTCTGATGGTTGACTTCGTCGACACCAGCGACATCGATGCGGTGAGGACGGCGCTGAAGCCCGGCGCCACGAAGCTCGTCTGGCTGGAGACGCCGTCCAACCCGCTCTGGTCGATCTCGGACATCGCGGCCATTTCGAGCCTGGTGCACAAGGCCGGGGCCAAGGTCGCAGTGGATTCCACGGTGGCGACGCCGGTCTTCACGCGTCCGCTGACGCTGGGGGCGGACTATGTGATGCATGCCGCGACGAAGGCCCTCAACGGTCATTCCGACGTGGTGGCGGGCGTGCTGGCCACGGCCAAGGCCGACGAGATCTGGGGCAGGGCTGCCTCCAATCGCCGGAACCTCGGAGCCATCCTGGGTCCGTTCGAAGCCTTCCTGTTGATCCGGGGGATGCGGACCCTGGACCTGCGGGTGCGCACGGCGTCCGCGACCGCGGCCGAACTCGCCAAGCGGTTCTCGTCCCATCCGCACGTCGGCGAGGTGCTCTATCCCGGCCTGAAGAGCCACCCCGGGCACAACATCGCGGCCCGGCAGATGCAGGGCGGCTTCGGGCACATGCTCTCGATCCGCGTTGCAGGGGGTGAGGCCAGCGCGGTCGCCACCGCCGCCGGCGTGACCTTGTGGAAGCGCGCGACCTCGCTCGGCGGCGTCGAAAGCCTCATCGAGCACCGGGCCTCCATCGAGGGCAAGGGCACGCCGTGCCCGCCCGACCTGCTGCGGCTCTCCGCGGGGATAGAAGACCCCGAGGACCTGTTCACCGACCTCGACCAGGCGCTTCGCCGCGCGATGGGCTGAAGGCGGAGCCCGCCGCTAGTTCGCACCGTCGAGCAGGCGGCGGGCGATGACCTGGGCCTGGATCTCGGCTGCGCCCTCGAAGATGTTGAGGATGCGCGCGTCGCAAAGCACGCGGGACACGGCGTATTCCAGGGCGAAGCCGTTGCCGCCATGGATCTGCAGCGCGTTGTCGGCCGCCGCCCAGGCGATGCGGGCGCCCAGCAGCTTGGCCATGCCGGCTTCGATGTCGCAGCGCTTGCCTTCGTCCTTGGCCCGGCCCGCGAAATAGGTGAGCTGGCGGGCGATGTTCACTTCCACCGCCATCATGGCGATCTTGTCGGCGACGCGGGGGAAGGCGATCAGCGGCTTGCCGAACTGGATGCGCTCCTCGGCGTAGCGCAAGGCGAGGTCCAGCGCCGACTGCGCCACGCCTGCAGCGCGGGCCGCCGTCTGGATGCGGGCGCTCTCGAAGGTCTGCATGAGCTGCTTGAAGCCCTGGCCTTCAACCCCTCCGAGCAGGTTCGCCGCCGGCACTTCGAACCTGTCGAAGGCGAGCTCGTATTCCTTCATGCCGCGATAGCCCAGCACCTCGATCTCGCCGCCAGTGAGACCCTTCACCGGGAAAGGATCCTCGTCCGTGCCGCGCGGCTTCTCGCCGAGCAGGATCGACAGGCCCTTGTAGCCGGGCTCGTCGGGGTTGGTGCGGACCAGCATCGTCATCACGTCGGCGCGGACCGGATGGGTGATCCAGGTCTTGTTGCCGGTGACGGTGTAGACGTCGCCCTCGCGAATGGCGCGCGTCTTCAGAGAGGCCAGGTCGGAGCCCGTGTTGGGTTCGGTGAAGACCGCGGTCGGCAGGACCTCGCCAGAGGCGATCCGCGGCAGCCAGCTCGCCTTCTGCTCCTCGGTGCCGCCGCCCAGGATCAGCTCGGCCGCGATTTCGGACCGCGTTCCCAGGGAGCCGACGCCGATATAGGCGCGCGACAGCTCCTCAGAGACGACGCACATCGACACCTTGCCGAGGCCCATGCCGCCGAATTCCTCCGGCAATGTGAGCCCGAACACTCCGAGTTCGGCGAGCTTTTCGATCACCGCGAGGGGAATGTATTCGTTCTTGAGGTGCCACTCGTGCGCGTGCGGCGTGACTTCGCTCTCGGCGAACTTCCGCATCTCTTCACGGATCGCCTCCAGCGTCTCGTCGAGACCTGGGTCGCCGACGGTCGCCGCGCCCTGTCGCTCCTGGATGAGGGCCACCAGCCGCGCCCGCTGGGCCGGCGTGTTGCCGTTCTCGATCAGCGTTTCAATGGCCGACGTGCGCCGGGAGGCGATCTGTTGCGCGGTGAGGCCCAGCGCGGGGAGACGCACGATCTCGCCCTGGCTCATCGGGATGCCGCCGAAGATCTGGGCCAGGTACTCGCCCAGCCCGATGGCGACGAGCAATTCTTCCGTCTCGCCGACGCGGCTCTCCGCCGTGAGCCGGCGTCCGTAGGCGGCGAGTTCGCGAACTGTCTCGGCATAGGTCGCCAGCCAGGCGAGGCCATGGGCCGCGTGCTGTTCACGCTCGACAAGCGTGGACGAGATACGGCCATCGGCCGTGACGCGCCCGCGCACCGCGGTGATCGCATCCTGCAGCAGCGCGTCCACCGCGCCCGAGGCTTCTTCCGCGAGGCCGAGCCAGTCCAGGGGCGATGCAAGAGACGAAGCGGAAGCGGCGGCGAGAGCGGTCATGTCCTGTCTCCGTTGGGGGCGGACGCGGAAACCATCCCCGTGGCCGGCGTCCAGCGGGGGTCTGTTGCAACGCAGCATGATGCCTAGCCGGAGCAGCGGCAATGCCTCTTTTGACGCAGAAACACGCGCGAGCCGCGCGGCCCAAGGGCGGGAAGCGGACGAAAGGCCCGAATGCCTACCGGCGCGTGGCCAGCGCGACGCCTGCGGCGGTCACCGCCATGCCGAACACCTGCAGCGGAGCCATCGTCTCGCCGAACAGGAAATACGCCTCGATAGCCACGGCCGGCGGCACGAGATAGATCAGAGCCGCAGCCCGCGACACGGCGCCATTGCGGATGAGGATCAGCAGAAGCCCGATCGCGCCGATCGATAGGGCGAGCACGGACCAGGCCATCACGAGGATGACGGTCGTGTTCCACTCGATGTGCATCGGTTCGAGCAGGAAGGCCACCGGTGCGGTGACGATCAACGCGCCGGCATATTGCAGCACCGTGACGGTGCGCAGGTCGCCCGAGGGGATCCAGCGCTTCTGGTAAAACGTGCCGAAGGTCACCGACACCATCGCGACGATGTTCACCAGCATGGGCATGATCACGCCCGACACTTCGCCCGTGCCGAGGCCGACGAGCTTGGGCTCGAGAACGAGCGCGATCCCGATGAAACCCAGTCCGATGCCAGCCCAGTTGCGGCCGGAGATCCGCTCGCCGAGCACCATGGGCGCGAGCAGCGCGGTCAGGATGGGCTGCACGGCTGCGATCAGCCCGGAAATCCCAGCGGGCAGCCCGTGACGGATCGCCCACCAGACGCCCCCGAGATAAACGGCGTGGAGCAGCACGCCCGAGGCCATGGCGTGCAGCGCGTCGGTTGGCGACGCCGGCCAGCGCGCGCCCACCGCGACGGCGACGACGGCCACCACGAGGCCCGCCAGCAGATAGCGCACCACGAGGAAGGTGAGCGGATCTGCGTAAGGCGCTCCGTAGCGGGCGGACACCCAACCCGTAGACCAGATCAGCACGAAAACGAGAGGCGCAGCCGCGAGCAGCCAGCTCGGCGACGCTTGGGAAGACGGTGATTTCAACGTGCTGTTCCAGTCGATGCGCAGGAACACCTGATAACAAGGACCGTTGGAAGGGTCGAGGCCGAAGTCGCCGACGCTCCGGCGAGGACGGCCGCGATGCGTCGCGGGGGGCGGGGCTTCCCAAGACGACCGGCATGAAGCAGGTTGGAAGGCGTGCGACGAGAGGCTCACCAGGACCTCCCCCGTGCCGGCCGGAATCGCTCCCCCTTCCGGAGGCGTTCCGGTCCGCTGAGAACTCTGCGCATCGTGGAGCGGGCAGACCGCATGAAGGATCGCAAGTCGACGGTCGTGCCCCGCATCGCGTACGACGCCTACTGGCGCTTCGTGGACGACGACGGCTGGGCCATCGCCTCGCATATCGCGCTCTCGGCGCTGATGTCGCTGTTTCCCTTCCTCATCTTCGTGACGTCGCTGGCGGGCGTGGTCGGCTCGGCGAACCTCGCCGACGAGGCCGCGAACCTCATCCTCGACGCGTGGCCTTCGCAGGTGGCGGGGCCGATCGCGTCGGAGGTGCACAAGGTGCTCGGCCAGGGCCGCTCGGACCTCCTGACGATCGGCGTGGTGCTGGCGATCTATTTCTCCTCCAATGGCGTGGAGGCGCTCCGCGTGGCGCTGAACCGCGCCTACGGGCTGAAGGAGCAGCGCTCCTGGTACCTGACGCGGCTCGAATCGATCGCCTATGTGCTCGTTGCGGCCGTGACGCTTTTGGCGCTGGCCTTTCTGGTGGTGCTCGCGCCTGTGATCTGGTCGGCGATGACGGACTACGCGCCGTGGCTGGAGCCCTATGCGGCGGCGGTGACGGTGGCGCGGCTCGTGGTGGCGACGCTGATCATCGTGGCGACGCTGACCATCGTCCATCTCTGGCTGCCCTGCGGCCGGCGCACGATGAACGAGATCATGCCCGGCGTGCTCGTGACATGCGCGCTGTCGCTGCTCTACGCCACGGCGTTCGGCTGGTACCTTGCGCGCATGGGCCAGAACTACGTCAAGACCTATGCGGGCCTCGCCTCGTTCATGATCGCCCTGGTCTTCCTCTACGCGATCGCCTTCAACTTCATCTACGGCGGCGAATTCAACGCGGCGATCATGAAGCGACGCAAGCAGCGTGCGGAGGAGCGGCGCCGGGACCCCGAAGCGGAGGCCACCCTCGGCGCGCCGAGCGAGCCCGACGCGGAAGCCGCGGCTTGATCCTCACCGTCCTGGCTGGGCCTCGAGCACGTCGTCGAAGGTCCGTAATCCCGCGCGCTGGGCGTTGACCAGCACGGCCATGTTGCCGGGGGCGTGCTCGTTCTTCCACATCTTGGTGTGGGCCAGCGGGATCTTCTCCCAGGGAAAGACCTCGCTCATGCATGGGTCGATGCGCCGGTCGATCACGAACTGGTTGGCGGCTGCGGCCTGCTTAAGGTGGGCGAAATGGGAGCCCTGGATGCGCTTTTGCCGCATCCAGACGATGCGAGCGTCGAAGGTGATGTTGAAACCGGTCGTGCCGGCGCAGAACACCACCATGCCGCCGCGCTTCACAACGAAGCAGGAGACAGGGAATGTCGCCTCGCCGGGATGCTCGAAAACAGTATCGACGTCCTTGCGGCCCGTGATGTCCCAGATCGCCTTCCCGAACTTGCGGCTCTCGGCCATGTAGGCGTGGAATTCGGGCGAGTTCACCTTGGGCAACTGGCCCCAGCAGTTGAAGTCCTTGCGGTTCAGAACGCCCTTGGCGCCGAGGCCGAGAACGTAGTCGCGCTTCGATTCATCGGAGATCACGCCGATCGCGTTGGCGCCCGAAGCTGCGCAGAGCTGCACGCCGAAGACGCCGAGGCCGCCCGAAGCTCCCCAGACCAGCACGTTGTCGCCGGGCCGGATGGTGTGCGGGGCGTGGCCGAACAGCATGCGGTAGGCGGTGGCGAGGGTGAGGGTGTAGCTGGCGCTCTCCTCCCAGGTGAGGTGAGGCGGCCGCTTCATCAGCTGGCGCGACTGCACGCGGCAGAACTGGGCGAAGGAGCCGTCCGGCGTCTCATAGCCCCAGATGCGCTGGCTGGTGGAGAACATCGGGTCTCCGCCATTGCACTCCTCGTCGTCGCCGTCGTCCTGGTTGCAGTGCACGACGACCTCGTCGCCCACCTTCCAGCGGCGCACCTTGGCGCCGACGGCCCAGACGATGCCGGAGGCGTCCGAGCCTGCGACATGGAAGGGCTGCTTGTGCCCATCCAACGGCGAAATCGGCTCGCCGAGCGCGGCCCAGACGCCGTTGTAGTTGACGCCTGCGGCCATCACGAAAACCAGCACTTCGTCGTCGCCGATGGTCCAGGTCGGCACCGCCTCGAGCTGCATGGCCGTCTCGGGCGGGCCATGGCGCTCCTTGCGAATGGCCCAGGCCCACATCTTCTCCGGCACATGGCCAAGGGGCGGAATTTCGCCGATGTCGTAGAGGTCTTTCTGAACCGCCTTCTTCAGGGTCGATGAGGCCACGGGGCATCCTCCGATGGGGCCGCGCCGCGGGCGCAGGCCTGGGTTCGCAAGGTTGGTCGAATCCGGCCGGCGCCTGGAGGAAGCGCCGGCGCAGATCCTTTCCCGGCAGTATCGACCGCTATGTTGCACTGCGCCATTGGCTTAAGGAAGCACGAATTGCGCGACGTCCGACCGTCCATCGAGCCTCGCGCGCGAGGTCAGCCGCTGCTGAAGCGCGAAGGCAGCAGGCGGAGGATCGCGGCCGCGCCCAATGCAAAGCCGCCATTGATCACCAGTCCGGTGACGAGGCGATTGAGATCGATCGGCTCGACTTTCTGCCCCTTGAGAGGGCCGACCACGTACCAGCCGACCAGTGTGGTCGCCAGGCCGAAGATCACGAACACCGAGAGCCACCAGCCGAAGCCAGATCCGAATTTTGGCGCGAGAAAGGCGATCAACACGCCCCAGAGGCCGCCCCAGAAGGCCAGCGACAGCACCTGGGGAATCCCGAGCGGCGGCACGGGCCGGAACGACCAGGGCTGGGCCTGAAAGAAATGCAGCGCGGTCCCGAGCCAGAGGATGCCCTGGTGAACGGTGAGGACGGCCAGGAAACCGGCGGCGAACCCGCCAAGGACGCGATACATCGAAAGGACTCGTTGCGGTGAGGCCGGGCGCTGGGATCGATTTCGATCATATCGGGCGCTGCTTCGCAACGGGGCCCGCTGCTGGAACTAGGTATTCCACCGGGTGCCAAGTAGGTGGATTCACGAGTTGAGAAATGTCGTGAGACGGGCAGGATCTTCGCATGGTGATTTCATCACGGAGGTTCGACGATGGCTGTTGAACGCTGGAGTGCGGCCACGCGCATGCTGAACATCGGCGTCGCCGCCGCCTATGGCCTCGCACTCGCCTTCGCCATCGCGTCCCCTGTGGGCGTAAGTCCCGGATCGCCTCGGTTGGACGCTGCGAAAGCGGGCGTCCAAGCCTTCGCCAGATCCGGTCCCGCCGTCCCGACGCATTTCGTAGTCGCCATCCGCTGACCCCCCGACGCCAGCGTTTCGGGCGGCCGCTCGCTTCCGCCGCAATTTCTGTCCAAACGCCACGGTGATGCTAAGATCGAGTCGGCCAGGCTGAAACAGTGAGGAGCCGACCGATGTCCATGCGTTCCATGCTCGTGCCGCTCGAGGATCCCGAAACCGCCGGTCCCATCCTCTCCGCCGCACTCGTCTTCGCCCGAAGGTACAACAGCCTCATCGAGGGCGTCGCCACGCTCCCCATCCTCGACAACTACATCGTCGGCGAGATGGTGCCGCTCTGGCCGCCGCAGCAGCGCAGCACGACAGACCTCACACGCGACGTCGCCCAAGCCTTCCGCGAGTTCATGGCGGCCAATGGCGTCACCACCCGTGAACCGGCCGGCAACGGACCCAGCTACGCCTGGCGCGAACCTCCCCTGCTCGGCGATTCCGCCGTGGCCAGCGCCGCGCGCGTGTTCGACATCACCGTCGTCGGGCGACCAACCTCGGGCGCGCTGGGGCCGCGCCTCTCGTTACTCGAGACAGTCATCTTCGAGAGCGGCCGGCCCATTCTCATCGCTCCGCCCAGCCCTCCGGCGTCGCTGGGCGAAAGCATCCTGATCGCCTGGAACTGCAGCACCGAAACCTCGCGGGCCGTCGCGCTCGCCGAGCCGCTGCTGAAGCTGGCGCGGCGCGTCCTCGTGCTCACCGTCGAGGGAGGCACCGTTCCGGGCCCGTCCGGCGAGGAGATGGCGCGCGCGCTGAGGCTGAACGGCATCGAGACCGACGCGGTCACCATCGCGCGAACCTCATCCTCCTCGGGCGAGGACATCCTGCAGCATTGCGAGGCCTGGGGCGCGGACCTGCTGATCAAGGGCGCGTACACCCAGAGCCGCCTGCGGCAGATGATCTTCGGCGGGGCCACGAGCCACGTGCTGGCGCATGCGCGCCTGCCGGTGTTCATGGCTCACTGAGCCACGCTCAGCGACCCCAGCCCCCGGGCGTCGCGGGTCGGCCGGGGTGGCGGCTCGCCGCTACAAGCCGTGGCGGCCGGAGTACCCGTTGACCGGCGGAGAAGTCCAGCCCGCGAGCGCGCCGCGGGCAGGCCGCAGCACCTCCACCCGCAGCGGATGGCACACGGCCACGTCGCTGGAGTGGGTGGTGGAGCAGTCCCCGCCGGGACACGCCGATAGCCCACCGATGAGATCGATCTCCGCCAGGAACTCGATGTAGTCGCCTGGCCTGACGGGGCTCGCCTTCATGAAGTACTGGCCCGTATCGCGCGTGAAGCCGGTGCACATGAAGACGTTCATCACGTCGTGGACGTAACGCTCGGCCTCACGAGGCGCCATGCCTGTCGCGGCCGAGAAGGCGCGGGTCAGGTTGGAGTGGCAGCAATGATGGTACTCGCCGCCATGTGAGAGCAGCTTGTGGGTGTAGGGGTCGCAGCGCGTGCCGATGACGTCGTGCACGCCGCCGCCATGTTCGTCGAATCCGTACCAGTCCAGCGTGTCGTGCGTGATCGTGGCCATCGGCCGGAGATAGGGCAGGCATGACCAGAGCCGGTCGCCGGTGTTCAGATGCGTCGCGTGAAGCGCTCGCGTCTTGCCCGAGAAGAACCGCTCGGAGGGATCGTTCGCGTTCCAGAGATTGAGATCTCCGACCTGCGGGCCCTCGATGCTGTGGATGCGGAAGAAATGCCCGGCCGGCACGCGGAACGCCCGGCCGTCGCGTGGCGGCACAATGACGTCATCCACAGTTTCCAGCGTCTCGCGCGCGGCGCGATAAAGCGTCATGTCAGGGGCGGGAAGCGTCTCGTTGGGGTAGCAGACGACGGGACGAATGGCGCGGCGAAAAGCTGCGTCGACGGGCTCTGGCATGAGTCAAGCGGATCCTTCATGGGGTGGCGGAGCCGCTTGCACGCGCGGTACGCCGATCGGCCGAACCTGCCACGCGCGAGCGCGCACGGCCAGACCGGATCTCGGGGTACGCGGCGCCCACGGCCCCTGTCTCCCCCCGAACGTTAGCCAAAAATCTGAAAAGTTGCATTTTCCGCGAATGCCACATGCTAGAAGGCAGCGTTCCCGCAAGCCGCAGTCTGCCCTTTTCGGAACGGCGCGCGGGTCGAGGCCGCCACTTTTCTCCCGGAGAGACCTTGTCCCCGCTCCCCCCAGCAGGTTCTCCGCCTGTCCATCAGTATCGGCCAGAAATCGACGGCCTCAGGGCGCTCGCCATTGTTCCGGTCGTCCTGTTCCACGCAAAGGTCAAGGGCGTCTCCGGCGGATTCGTTGGCGTCGACATCTTCTTCGTCATCTCCGGCTACCTGATATCCAGCATCATCCTCGCTGACCTCGCCGCAGGAAAATTTTCGCTCGCCCGATTCTACGAGAGGCGCTTTCGACGGATCTTTCCGGCCCTCTTCGCGGTCGCGCTCTTCTGCATCGTCGGCGCGGGAATCCTGTTCACGCCTGCCCAGTACGACAGCTTCGGCAAGAGCCTCGTGGCGATGACGGCGTTCGTCAGCAACGTCTATTTCCGGCGGATCGCAGGCAATGAGGGCTACTTCGCCGGCCTCGTCGAGAACGAACCGCTGTTGCACACCTGGTCGCTCTCCGTCGAGGAACAGTTCTACATCTTCCTGCCGATGAGTCTGCTGCTGGTGTCGTTCTTCAGGCCCAGGCTCATCCCCGCCCTCATTGTCGCCGTGCTGGTCCTGTCTTTCGGCGTGAGCATCTGGGCGGTGGCCGTACGGCCTCCGGGCGCGTTTTACTACCTGCCTTCGCGGGCCTGGGAACTGCTGCTGGGAGCGCTGCTGGCGACGCGGGTCCTGCGTCCCCTGTCCAACCGCGTGATTCGGGAATTGGCGGGCTTCGCGGGGCTGGCGCTGATCGCCTATTCCGTCGCGTTCTTTTCCAAGGCCACACCCTTTCCAGGACTTGCGGCGGCGGCCCCGTGCATGGGGGCGTGGCTGCTCATCTATTCGACCGACGGGGGGAATTCCACGGCGAAAAGCCTGCTGCGGGCTTGGCCGCTGGTATGGATCGGGTTGATCTCCTACTCGCTCTACATTTGGCATTGGCCCCTGATGGTCTTCACGAGGGTCTTCACGCTTGCCGACCCCAGCGCCGTCCAGGCCGCCGCGCTGGTGGCGACGTCAGTCGTGGTGGCCGCCGCGTCCTATCGCTGGATCGAGACCCCGTTCAGGCGAGGCAAATCGTTGCTGACCCGCCGCCAGGTGCTCTGGTCGGGCGCGCTGACAAGCGCGGCCTTTTCCGGGCTGGGGCTGCTCATCGTCGTGACGGACGGCTTCCCCCAGCGCTTCGATCCGGCCACCCGGGCCTTCATCGAATCCAACACGGCCCGCAAGTCCGACAATGGCTACGACATAACGGCAGACTGCCTCAATTTCCAGAAGGATCCGCGCAGCATCGAGGATATCTCGACCTGTCCAATCGGCGGAACGAAGCCTGTGAAAGTGCAGTTCTGGGGCGATTCCCATGTCGCACAACTCTATTTCCTGATCCAGAAACTGCAGAAAGAGGGCGCTTTCGGGGATCGCGAGGTGTTCTTCACGATGTCGGCGGGGTGTCCGCCGGCGACATCGTTCAACAACGCCCTGCCCAAGTACCACTGCGACAGCTTCTCGGCGGTGGCGAAAGCTCGTGCGCTGCAGCCGGACGTCGACGCCGTCTTCATCGGCTTTTCGTCATGGTGGACCGTCGGGAACGGAAAGGTCTGCCGCTTCGAGAACGGCCGCTGCGTCCGTTCCTTGAGCGAGAGCGAGGCCCGGCAGACGTATCTCGATGAACTGCGGGATACGATCCGAACGCTCCGGGCGAGCGGAAAGAAGGTGATCGTGGCGCTTCCGTTTCCCAATTACGACCGCGACATTCCAGACCTCCTGATCCACAACCGCCTTTGGTCCGGCTGGGGATCGACGCTGCAGCCCCGCAACGAGACCGTGCCAGAGTTCGCGGAGCGCATGAGGCAGGTTGCGTCAGCGGAGGGCGCCGTCGTGTTCGATCCGGCCCAGAGCCTGTGCAGGGCATCGGGCTGCATCTTCGAACGGGATGGCGTCTCTCTCTACCACGACAGCAATCACCTCGCCTCCAGCCAGCTTGGCGTTGTCGAGGACGCCCTCAAGGACGCTTTTCGCTAGCTTCGGCCGAAGGCTCAAGTCTTCCCGAAGGCTCAAGTCTCCCGCCGCGTTACCCGACAGGCGTCCAGGCGCGAGCCTTGGACGAGGCCACCGCGGTGTCGATCACCTTCTGGATCTCCCAGGCTTCGCGGAAGTCCGGTCCTGCGGGCGCGCCGCCGGCGATGGAGGCCAGGAACTCCGCCATCTCGATGGTCTTGAGGTCGTTGAAGCCGAGCTGGTGTCCGGGCGCGACGCAGAAGCGGACATAGGGCTCGTGCTGCGGGCCGGCCTCGATGCGGGTGAAGCCGGCAAAGCGCCGGGCGCTGCCCACGTGATAGTGCTGCAGCTCGTTGAGCCGCTCCTGGGTGAACACGAGCGAACCCCGGGTTCCATGAACCTCGAAGCCGAGCTGCATCTTGCGCCCGGTCGCCACCCAGTTCGCTTCTATGCTTCCGCGGCAGCCCCGCGCGAAGCGCACCGTGAGCCGCGCAATGTCGTCGACCTCGACCAGGCGGCGCTCGGTTGCGCCCGCCGCGACGGGCCGGGTCGGCACGACCGTCTCCAGGTCCGCGATCAGGCTCTCGATCGGCCCGAGCAGGAAGCGCGCCATGCCGATGATGTGACTGCCGAGGTCGGCCACCGCGCCCGCGCCGCCGGCGGGGTCGAGCCGCCATGTCCACGGTGCGTCGGCATCGGCCATGTAGTCCTCGGCATGAATGCCGCGGAAGCCCGTGATTTCGCCGAGCTCACCGGCCGCGATCATCTCGCGCGCCAGCTTCAGGAGAGGGTTCTTGATGTAGTTGAAGCCGGCCTGGCTGCGCAGACCCGCCGCCTCGACAGCCTCCATCATCTCCCGCGCCACGGCTGCGCTGGGGGCGAGGGGCTTCTCGCAATGGACGTGCTTGCCCGCCGCGATGGCCGCGAGCGCCATCTCCCGGTGGAGCACGTTCGGCGTGGTGATCGAGACCACCTGCACGGCGGGGGCCTCGACGGCCGATCGCCAGTCCTGCGTCCAGCGCCGGAAGCCGAACTGGGCCGCAGTGGCCTCTGCCGCCAGGGCGACGGTGTCCGCCACCACTTGCAGCACCGGACGCGGCAAGCCGGGAAACGTCGCCGCGACGGCGTTATAGGCGAGGGCGTGCGCCTTGCCCATGAAGCCCGTCCCGATCAGGGCGACACCGATCTCGTTCATGGCAGTGCTTCCTGCTTCAAGTTCGTCCGGGACCTACGCTTCGACGAGCCGCCGTGACGGATGAGGGCGCAGCGGAACGCCCTCATCCGGTGGTCACGGTCCGCCGCTTCTCGGGTCAGAGCGGCTTGTCCGGATGGGGAGCGCCGTCATAGGCCCCCCAGACGGACTGGTCGAACTGAACCACCGAACCCGTCATCAGGCCCGATTCCTCGCTGGCGAGGAAGGCGACGGCGCGCGCGACTTCCTGGGGATCGATCAGCCGGCCCCAGGGCTGCTTGGGCGCGGCCTCCTCCAGCCAAGTGTCGGCGTTGCCATCGAGTTTCTGGATGCGCATCTCGCCTTCAGTCGCCATCCAGCCGATGTTGAGCTGGTTGACCTTGATCCGGTTGCGCAGCAGCGCATAGGCGGTGTTCTCGGTCAGCGTCGCGAGCGCTCCCTTGGAAGCGCAATACGCCGCGAGGAAAGGCTGGCCCGCCTTGGCCGACATCGAGCCGATGTTGACGATCGCGCCCTCGACCTTGTCTCGCCTCATCAGCTCGATGGCCTCCTTCATCAGGAAGAAGGGCCCGCGCACGTTGATCGCGAACATCGCATCGAACAGCTCCGGGCTCGTGTTGAGGATCGTGCCGCGGTCGGTGATGGCTGCGGCGTTGACGAGCACGTCGAGCCGGCCGAACGCCTGGTCGGCCGCTGCGATGACCTTGCGGCAATCCTCGACCTTGCCCTGGTCGGCCTGCACGAAGACCGTCTTCACGCCGGTTTCGGCCTGAATCTTCGCCGCGACGGCCTCGCCCTTGTCCTTCGAGCGGCCACAGGTGACGAGGCCCTTGGCCCCACGCTCGGCGAAGAGCCGCGCGATGGCGGCGCCGAGGCCCTGCGTGCTGCCGGTGACGACGGCGATCTTGTTGTCCAGTCGACTCATCTCAATTCTCCACGGTGTAGCCGGCGGCCGCCATCACGCGCAGCAGCTCTTTGTGACCGATCTTGGCCATCTCCAGCGGCGGGGCCTTCCTGGGATCCTGCTCCGCCTCCACGACGAACCAGCCCTCGTAGCCGTGGGCGGCGAACCGCTTGACGATGGCCTCGAAGTCGAGACTGCCGTCACCGGGCACGGTGAAAGCGCCCTTCACCACGGCGTCGAGGAAGCTTTCCTTGTTGCGGTCGAGCCCGCCGATGACGGCGCGGCGGACGTCCTTGGTGTGGACGTGGGTGATGCGGGCATGGTGCTTGTCGATCACGCGCAGCACGTCCCCGCCGGCGAAGGCCATGTGGCCGGCGTCGTAGAGCAGGGGAAGCCCCTCGCCGGAATGCTTCATGAGGAGATCGAGTTCTTCCTCGGTCTCGATCGCGGCGGCCATGTGGTGGTGGTAGGAGATCGGCATGCCCTGGTCGGCGCACCACTCGCCGAAGGCGGTCATCTTGCGTCCGTAGGCCTTGATCTCGTCCTCGGAGAGCTTCGGCTTGGTGGCCAGGGGCTTGGACCGGTCGCCCTGGATCGAGCGGGCGGTCTCGCCATAGACGATACAGGGCGCTCCGGCGGCCTTGAAGAAGGCCATTTGCTCGGCGATGCGCTCCTTCTCACGCTCGATGTCGCCATCGAGGAGCTGGCCCGAGAACCAGCCACCGCACACGGAGATCCCGAAGCGCGAGAGGATCGGGCCGAGCTCGGCCATGTTGATGGGGAAGCGCCGGCCCGTCTCCATGCCCGTGAAGCCGGCGACGCTCGCCTGCCGAAGGCACTCCTCCAGCGAAACGTCGTCCGAGAGTTCCGCGAGGTCGTCGTTCCACCAGGCGATGGGAGCGATGCCGAGTTTGGCCTTCATGAGGATCTCCGAAGAATGCGGCCCGCGGCGCGCGCGGGCCAGGAAGGATCAGACGCCGACGCGCTGGCGCTTGCGGCCCTGCTGCTGGGCCGCGGCCGCCTCGTTGACGCTGGGGCGCGCGCTCACCTGCGGCACGCCCACATCCCACCAAGCATCCCCCGGCGTCCAGGTAAAGGCGTCGGAGACGATCGTGATCACGGTCGTGCGGTCCGTGGTCTTCGCCCAGTCGAGCGCCATCTCGAGTTCGGCGAGGCTCTCCACCTTGCGGGCGAGCGCGCCCATGCTCTCGGCGTGCTTGGCGAAGTCGACCGGGAAGGGCTCCTTCACCCGGCAGTCGCGGATGAGGTTGTTGAAGGAGGGGGCGCCCTTGCCGTTCTGCAGCCGGTTGATCACGGCGTAGCCGCCATTGTCGCAGACGACCACGATCAGCTTGTGACCCGCGAGCACCGTCGAATAGATGTCCGAGTTCATCATCATGTAGGTTCCGTCGCCGACCATGACGATCGGCGTGCGCGTGGGATCGGCCATGGCCGCGCCCCAGCCGGCCGCGATCTCGTAGCCCATGCAGGAGAAGCCGAACTCGCAGTCGAAGGTGTGCGGCGACTTCACGCGCCAGTTCTTCATCACCTCGCCGGGCAGGCCGCCAGCCGCGGTGATCAGGAGATCGCGCTCGCCCGCCTTGGCGTTCACCACGCCCACGACCTGCGCGTAGGTCGGCACGGGCTCGTTGGTGGGCTTCTGGAAACCGTCCAGCATGCCATTCCAGGTCGCGAACTCGCTGACGGCCTTGGCCGTCCAGGCGGCGTCGACGCGCCAGCCGCCGAGCGCCGGGGCCAACTCCTCGATGGTGGCCAGGGCGTCGCCCACCACGGCGAGAGCGCGATGCTTGGTGGCGTCCCAGCGCGCGGCGTTGATGGCGAGAATTTTGGCGTCGGGCCGGAACACCGTCCAGGAGCCTGTCGTGAAGTCCATCAAGCGCGTGCCGATGGCCACCACCACGTCGGCGTCCG
>JAESFS010000097.1_pt1 | contig 38896 bp, 39 predicted proteins | sample 9269441 | NCBI WGS metagenome assembly JAESFS01 (sample SAMN14502548, study PRJNA617105) | algae metagenome | isolation source: Scytolyngbya sp. HA4215-MV1 and co-occurring heterotrophs from sample from... | place: USA: Laie Falls, Oahu, Hawaii | collected 2010-08-22
CGGCGAGTTCTCGCTCCCAACTCAGCAGTGACCCTGACCACGCCGCCACCGACATACACGCCTCCCGAATCGTCTCAGGAGGTAAGCGAATCAGATAGATCGATAAAGTGCAACTGTAGTACTAGACCACGCGGCGCGAACGCAGCGTGGTCCAGGGCGGCTTGACCGCTTTGGCCACCCTGGCAGGGTGGCTGAAACACGAGGAAACGCCATGCCATTGCTGGGCCAATGGGCCGCGCGCCAACCGGATAAACCGGCCGCCATCTTCGCCGATACCGGCGAGGTGCTGACCTTTGCAGCTCTCGACGCCGCCGCCACGACCGCCGCGCAGTGGTTCGTGACGCAGGGTTTTGAGCCCGGCGAGGGCCTGGCGTTGCTGCTGGAGAACGAGCCGGATTTCCTCACGCTGTCCTATGGCGCCAAGCGGGCAGGGCTGATGGTGACGCCGCTCTCCATCCATCTCCGGCCGCATGAGGTCGCCTATGTGCTGGAGGATTCCGGTGCCCGGCTGCTGATCTACGCGCCCCGGCTGGACGCCCTGGCGGCGCAACTGCCGGCCGCCATGCCGCGCATGACCACCGAGGCGGCGCGCGCCGCCATGGCCGGCGCCTCCGGCACCTTGCCGGAGCGACCGATCGGGCGCGAATTCCTCTATTCCTCCGGCACCACGGGCCTGCCCAAGGGCATCCGTCGGCCGGTCATCCCATACGAAAACCGCTTCAACCCGGAATTCGACATGAGCTGGAAGCCCTTCTATGGCTTCGACGAGAGCACGGTCTATCTCTCCCCCGCGCCGCTCTACCACGCCGCCCCCAACCGCTATGTCCAGCGCACCATCGAGCATGGCGGCACCGCCATCATCACCCGCAAATTCGACGCGGCCCAATGCCTGGCGCTGATCGAGGCACACCGCGTTACCCACAGCCAATGGGTGCCCACCATGTTCGTGCGGCTGCTGGCACTGCCCGAGGCGGTTCGCACCGCTCATGACCTCTCCAGCCACCGCTGCGCGATCCACGCCGCGGCGCCATGCCCCGTCCCGGTGAAGCGGGCGATGATCGATTGGTGGGGGCCGATCCTGCGCGAGTATTACGCCGGCAGCGAGGGCGTCGGCGTGTGCTTCATCGACAGCCCGACCTGGCTGGAAAAGCCCGGCAGCGTCGGCCGCCCGGCCTATGGCCGCGTGCATATCCTCGATGATGACGGAAAGCCCCTGCCGCCCGGCGAGATCGGCCGGATCTGGTTCGAGGGCGGGGCGCGCTTCGCCTATCACAACGCGCCGGAGAAGACGGCGGAGGCTTATAACGACCAGGGCTGGGCCACGCTGCATGATCTCGGCCATCTCGATGAGGATGGTTTTCTGTTCCTCTCCGACCGGCGGGCGGACCTCATTCTCTCCGGCGGGGTGAACATCTATCCCGCCGAGATCGAGACGGCGCTCGCCCAGCACCCGATGGTGACCGATGTCGGTGTGATCGGCGTCCCCGACGCCGAATTCGGCGAAAGGCCCTGGGCCGTCGTGGTGCCGCGCGGGCCGGTGGATGCGGCTGCCCTGCTGGCCTTCGCGCGGGAAAAATTGGCCGGCCCAAAGCAGCCGCGCGGCGTGGAATTCGTGGATGAATTGCCGCGCAGCGAGGCCGGAAAACTGCTGCGCCGGGTTTTGAAGGAACGGTTTCGCGGCCTCACCCCTCCAGGGTGATATTGGCGCTTCGGATGATCTCACCCAGCACCTGCCGCTGCCGTGCCAGAAAAGCCTCGAATTCCGCGGGCGTGCCGGGGGCGGGCTCGACGCCCTGCTCGGCCAGGCGGCGCGCCACATCGCCATCGCGCAGCGCGCCCACGGCGGCGGCGTGGATCGCCGCGGTCATTGCAGGCGTCAGGCCGGCGGGGGCGAAGAGGCCGAACCAGTTCTCCAGCTCATAACCGGCCAGCGCCGGCGTCTCTGCCAGCGCTGGCACATCGGGCAGGCTTCGCATCCGCGTGGCGGAGGTGACGCCAATGGCCTTCAGCCGCCCCTCGCGCATCAGCGGCAGCAATGCCGGCAGACCCGAGTAGAACATCGTCACCCGCCCCGCCACCACATCGGCCAGGGCGGCGGCGACACCGCGATAGGGCACATGGGTGATCTGCACACCCGCCAGACGGTTCAGCAATTCGCCATTGAGATGACCGAGATTGCCCACCCCCGAACTGCCATAGGTCAGCACGCCCGGCTGCGCGCGGGCGAGCGCCAGGAGCTCGGCGGTGGTATTGGCCGGAACACCGGCGCCCACCACCAGCACATTGGGCACCCGCACCGCATTGGTGATGGGCAACAGGTCGCGCGCGGGGTCATAGGGCAGGCGGCCGGGGGAGAGCAGCGGCGCATTGACGATCTCGCCCGCCGTGGCCAGCAACAGCGTGGTGCCATCGGGTGCCGCGCGCGCCGTGGCGAGCGCGGCGATCTGCCCCGAACTGCCGGTGCGGGTCTCGATCAACACGGGCTGGCCGAGGAATGCGCGCATCGGCTCTGCCATCAGCCGGGCGGTGATGTCGGTGCCGCCGCCGGCCGCAAAGCCCACAAAAATACGGACCGGCCGGTCCGGCGCCCAGGCGCCGAGCCAGGGAAAAGCCGCCAGGCTGAAGGCGGCGCGACGATAAATCATGGTTTCCCCCAATTGTTTTTGCAGCCCTGGAACGCCCGGGTGGACAGCCCTCCCACCTTCGGCTATCCGACTTCCCGCGCCCGGATAGCTCAGTTGGTAGAGCATGCGACTGAAAATCGCAGTGTCGCTGGTTCGATTCCGGCTCCGGGCACCATGCATATTTCTACGCCTTTCTGATCAATAGGTTGAGTGTCGTTTTCGTCCCACTCCGGCGTTGCAGCGCTGGGTGGGACTTTTTCGTTGACGGTGATGGCTGGTCTAAGCCGCGCCATGCCACTCACCGCCAAGCGTTCCTGACTGGCGGCCCGGGTGTAGCGGTCCACCTCCTTCAATGTGCGATGCCCGGTCACCGCCATGATTTCGTGCGCCGTAGCGCCGCCCTCGGCCAGCCGCGTTGCCGCCGTCTTCCGCACGCCATGGGCTGAGCAATGCGACAGGCCCGCCTGCCTGCACCAGCGGCGAAATGAGTTGCCGAACCCATCCGCGGTGTATGGGCGGCCGAAGTCGTTCATGAGGAACGTCAGCCCTGCCGGCCCGGGCGTCGCCGCGATGATGGCTTGCAGCTCGGCGTCAAAGGGTAGCACCAGCTTCACCGGCTTGCGTTTGGCGTTCTTCCGCTGAGTGAACACCAGCTTGTCGCCATCCCGCACATGCTGGCGGCCCAACACCACGATGTCGCTGCGCCGCTGCCCGGTATGGAGCAACAGCGCCAGCGCTAGGCGGGCCTTGCTGCCAATGGGGTGCCGCGCTTCGAACTGCTCCACCTCGTCCTGCGTCCAGGTGTGGAAGCCTTCCCCATCGCCCTTCAGGTAGGGCACGCTCATGGCAGGGTTTGCCGTCACCAGCCCAGCGGCGATGCCATGGCGGAAGACGGCCCTCAGCGCCTTGACCAGGCTGTTCGCGGCCTCCGGCGTCTCGGCCCGCTCATCGCGCAATTTCAGGATGTGGCGGGGTTCCATCCTCGCCGCCGGCAGGGTGCCCTTCTCAGTCGTCAGCTTGTCCAGGATCAGGCGCCGCACATACCGCGTGCGAGCGTCCAGCCGCTTGTAGTCAGCGCAGCCGAAGTAGGAGATGCACAGGGCGTGCAGGCTGCCTTTTGCGGCCACGGGGAGCGCCACACGCGCCGCCTTGGGCTTCGCCACCAGGGCGGCCCGATACTCGGCGTCAAAGGCGTCACTGCCCAGCGTCTCATGCAGCCTAACCTTGGGCATGCCAGGCCGGCGCAGATAGGTGCGGAGGTTGCCGTGGCGGTCACGGTCCTGCACCACGCCCTTGTATCTGCGCACCACGTCAATCATGCGTCGTCCCATGGATTATCGCTGGCCTCACCGGCCGCCGCACACTCGGCGCGCCGATCTTCGGCCCACGCCTCCAGGTCGCCGCGATGCCACGCCTTCAGGGTGTTCGTGGTTGGGATCGGCTTGGGAAGCCGCCCGGCCCTCACCTCGCTATCAAAGGCGGATGGCGACATACTGACATAGGCCGCGGCCATCTCCCGCCGGAGCAAGAGCGGCCAGCCCGGCAGGGAGGCGCCATCCCTCATCAAATCACCACCGGATCGGCCTTCGCCGGCCGCGGGTTGAACCCCTCGATTTCCCGCACCTCGTTCGGGTCCAGGATGCCAGCCTCCACCGCGATCTTATGCGACTGCCAGCGCGTTTCCGCGTCGCCGCGCATCAGTGCCGACATGTCGATTTCCAGGCTCATGGCGGGGTCCGTGAAGACGCTGCGCGCAAACTCGGCTTCGATCTTTCGGCACCATGGCGACAGGGTGAATTGCGCGAACCACCGGCCCGCCTCCCTGCTATTCGTGAAGGTGCCATGGCTGAGGTCCTGGACGATGGGTGGCGGGACCTGGAACAGGCGGCACAGCTCTTCCACCGTGAAGCGCCGCGATGCCAGAACTTCCGCATCCTCCGGGGATACGCTGATCGACTGCCATTCCGCCCCCTCAGGCAACAGCAGCATCTTCCGGGCGTTGTGCGCGCCGCTGAAGCTTTGCTGCATCTGGGCACGCAACCGGTCCAGGAATTCCGGACTGGGCTTGTGCGCCAGCTTGATCGCACCGACAGGGGTGGCCTGATTGCGCCACAGGGAGCCGGACCATTCCTGAAGCGCCTGAGCGGTGCCGATCACTTCACGCGCGCGGCTGAGCCGCGAGCGGCCAATCAGCCCATCGTCGGAGCGGTCCTTCAGGTGCATGAACTCGCCCGGCAGAAGCCGCCTGGACAGGCCCGTGCCGCCCCAGGGAGATTGATATCCCACCACGTCCAGCGCCAGCCTGCCGCCGGCCAGCAGCACGGGCGAGGCATTGCCCCAAGGCACGGGGATCAATGCCACGGGGCGGCCCGCGCCATCGAAGACAATCTCGGCCACCGCGTTGCCGTGAAGCAGCACCTGGCCGAGAAGCCATTCGATGAAATCCGGTCCCGTCTGGGCATCGTTCGGCCGGCGGATCAGGCGCGACACGGGATGATCGGGCGCCTCGGCCCGGCCGGCAGCCGTCTTCCGATAGACATAGGCCGGCAGGCTGGCGGTCGTGCTGGCCACCGCCCCCACGCACGCCATCACCGCGGCCAAATTCTCGGCCGTGTTGGCGGTCACTGCCTGCCCTGAGGATGTCCCCAGCGGCATGCCCGGCCAGATGCTCGCGCCACTATCCCGACGCTCTACGCTGCGGCCCGTCAGGCGGGCCAGGAGGGCGCCCATCATGCCAGCGCCTCCACATAACGCCGCCGCCAGGCAACGCTGCCCAGGGCAGCGCTGCGCGCCGCAACGGTCGTGCCCACATAGGCGGGGTGAGCCTGGACGATGGAAACCTCGATCAGGTCCACGTCCTGAAGGGTGCGGCGATCAGGCGCCGGCCAGGTGTCGCGCTTGGCGATAAAGCTGAAACTCATGCCGCCAAGATCCCGCCGTTCCGCCAGCGCCAGCATGTCCCGGCCGAGTGCCGTATCGGGGACGTCCAGGCTGAAGGCCAGGCCGCGGCTATCCTCGGCCAGCCGCAGCGTGCCAGATGCAGTGCGGCCCAACAGTCGGGCCGCGTCATGATCTACCAGCGCCAGGATATCGGCGCCGGCGGCCAGGCTGCGCGAGAACGCGCCGGGCTGAATAGTCTCGGTGAAGCCGCCAATCTTGGCGGCCTCCCCGAACACTGCGGCGTGCCCCTCCAAGCGCCGGCCCGCTGCCCTGTATTCGGCAGCAAAGCGGCGCTCGGTACCGTTCGGGAAGCGGGCCGGGGCCATCATGCCAGGATGTCCTGAATGGCCGCGAAACTGGCGGGCTGGCGCACCGCGATATCCACCGTCATCATCGCCCGAACCTGGACGTTGCCCTTGGCGTAGGCGGTCGATTCGTAGGGATTCACCAGGATGTCCAGCTCGGACCACATGCCGATCAGCAGGTCGGACCATGCGCCGTAGATCAGGGCGGAACAGATGGCGTTCGCCGTGCCCTTCGTCAGGTTCGCCGGCACGATGTTGGAGATCGTGGGCGTCATGCCCTGGAAGATCGTCTGCACGCCCAGCGGAAGGCCAGTCGAGTCCTTGATCTTCGATGCCGCGCGCCGAACCTTGGTGTTCGTCAGGAACGCAGTGCCCTCGCCATTGGCATCATCCACCGCGCCCATGAGGTCGGCCACCGCATCGAAGGTCAGCGCACCGCCATTGGTGCCCATGGGCACGGCGCCAATGCCGGAAGTGTTCAGGATGCCACGCGGCTGATTGGAAGAGCCGGTGCCGTAGATTGCCGCCGCATCCAGCGTCTCGGCCAGTTGCAAGGCCATATCGTTCCGCAAAAGCTGCTCGATATCCGGGCTGGATTGCAGCAGCAGGTTGCGGCTGTATTCGGTGAGCGCGCCGGCATGCTTGGGCGACATCGTCACCTGATCGAACTGCGGATCGGCCGCCGTGAGCGCGGCATTCTCGGCCACCCAACCGGAGGTGACGCTCGCCTTACGGCGGGGGATGGCGACGTTGCCCGACAGGCCGGTAAGCATGGTGGCACCCAGCGCCCTCACCCGAGTCTTGTTCCTCAGGCGGTCGATGAAGAGATCACCGCGATAGTCGGTCGGGATGATGTTGGAACCCGGGCCACCGCCCGGCAGGGCTGTGGTGAGCACGCGGGATTCCACGGGTGCCGACATGTGCCAGAACATGCCCTGAGCCTTCCGGCCGGAGCGGCGTTCCATTTCGGTTGATGCCTCGCGCGCCAGGCCGGCAGCGTGGTCCGTGGCGCCCATGCTGGCGCGGATGACATCGCCCAGGCCCACGCGGGACAGGGCGGCATCCAGGTGCCGGTCGCCAGTGCCTACAGGCTGGCCAGCGGCGCGGCGTTCGGCTTCATCATCCGCCGCCTTCATCGCTTCCAGCCGTTCCAGCTTGGCATACTCCGTGTCGAGATGGGCGCGGCGCTCCATGGCCGCAGTCCAGGAGGCGTCATCCTGACCTTCGGGCTTGAGGCACTGGGCAGTGATGGCAGCACGCTCTTCGGCGATGCTGGCGCGGCGCGCGCGCAGTTGGGCGGTTGTCATGCTCATTGGGAAGGCTCCAAAAATTCGGGAGCCGTTGCGAGCGGCGTTACAGCGGGGCGGTGGGGTGCCATCGCGTGAAGCATTGTGGCGGCCCTGGTGACCAGGGCATCGCGCTCAGGCCCGCCACGAAAGACGATGCGGGCGCCCTTTGTGGCGGGCTGCGGCGTCTTGATGAAGTAATCCCCGCCGGGGTTCTGGCAGAGCTTAACGCCCGCGATCAGCAGCGCGCCGAACTCAACGGTTATGACCGCCCGCAGGTCATCATCAGCGGCGCGGGGGCCTTCGGGGAGCCGGAAGCCGACGATGGCGGGGGCGGTCATGGTCAGCCTTGCCCAACCAGCTCGCCCGCATCGCCATCAGCGCCTTCCAAATCGCAATGGATTTGGCTCAGCACCGAGACGGGGAGGATTGTGCGCGTGTGGACGGGTGAAACGCGCTCGCCCGCAGCCTCGGCGTCCGCGAAGCTGGCATAGCCATAGAAAAACCGCTTCCCGTCTTTTAGGTCGATGATGGCGCGCGGCCATTCCCGCACAATCTGCACTTCGCGGAGATTGGGCACGCGGCCGAGAAGCATGAACTCGATAGCCTCCCCGAAGGTGTCACCGAAGACGGCGAGAGTATCGAGATGGGGCGGTGAGCCGATACCGCTCCAGCTAGGCTTGAGTCTGCGATAGACAGGAACCCGGCTGGCGCTTGCCAGCGGGGTTCCGCCAATCGACATGCCAATCAGGACATTCGCCGCGTGGGTGTGGTCGATCTTGGGCGCACTGGTCCCACGGCCGCCAGTCGGCATCAGTCCCGAGGCACGAAGGGCGCGGCCAAGATGGTCGAGATGCGTCTCCCCACATTGAGAGAACTCGACGAGGAGGCGTTCAAGGTCTTTGCCGGTCATGGGGTCAAACTCCGTGTTCCCCAGCGTTATGCGCGCTTTCCGCCAATGGAGTCAATGGCAAAATGCGCGCATAGCGATAGGCCGGCTACTCTGGGTGCTGGGATGCGGTCGGCTCCAAGGTCGCGGCCTTCGCCTCAAGCCGGGCCGCGCTCTTCAGCAGCGCCTCGCGCATGTGCTGCATGGCAGGGTGAACAGCGACACGGCGTGCCGAGTCCGCCATCCAAAGCAGGAACCACGCGGGCGCGTCTTCATACTGCCATGCGGGGGTGGTGGGCTTGATGCCTGCACCTGCGGCGCCAGCGCCCCGGGCGGGAGCGCCAGTCACTGCGGCATCTCCCGGCCGAGATGCCGGCGGGCAGCGCGTAGCGCCACAAGCCCTTGCGCCATCGTCACCTCAGACGCCCGCAAGGTGCCCATCATCACACAATCAAGATCGTCCATCCCCTTGGCCCATTGCAGGGCAGCGTTCAGCGCAGCGTGCGCGTCTTCCAGGCGTCCAATCGCCCTGCATTCGTCGTCCAGCGACAGCCGGCGCGCCGCTAAAGGGGGCATGTCATCGGACGGATTCGGGGTGTTATGCTGCTTGTCAGCCATAGCGATGTTCTCCACGGAACTCGTTGCGGTTAGGCCGGGCGAGGTGTTGGTAGCACCTCGTTCGGCTGCCTCATTTATGCGCTTGCCGACTCGAGCACGCAACAGGATAGTCCGCACAGATCAATCCGGAGACATGATATGACTTTCAAGGTTGGTGATGTGGTCAGTCTGACATGTGGCGGACCACTCATGACGGTGACCGAAACATCTAAGCTTCAATCAGGAGGTTACCTATGCACTTGGTTCCATGAAGGCCAACCACACAGTGCCCGTTTTCCTGATGGATCGCTGAAAGCCGTTCAACTCTAGATCGCCACCCACCCCAGCCCCTCATAGCTGGGCGCTGCCGGCTCCCGCGTCGCCGCTCCCACCGCCATCACCGCGGCAATGAGCGGGTCTATGCGGCCATGGGCGCGGGCCTTCGTCAGCTTTCGGTTGCCGGCGGGGTCCGTGTCCAGCACGGCGTTGCCGACAGCCCAGCGCAGCAGCGGATTGCCGCCGTGGCGTAGCGTGGCCTGCAACACCGCCGCCTCGAAGCTGTTGATGCTCGGCCCCATGTCTTTGAAGCCCTGGCCATGCTCCCGGAGCGGGAGCGTTACGCCCTCCCGGTCCAACACCACCTGAAGCCGCTTCACGCCCCAGCGGTCGTGTGAAACCCCCACCAAGTCCAGCCCTTCCACCTCTCGCGCCACCCAATTCACCAACCATTCCATGTCGATGGCGCGGCCCGGCATGGGCACCACAAAGCCGCGGGTGATCCACTCTCGGTAGGGTGCGCGATCTTCCTGCATCTTCCGTTCCAGGTCAGCATCGGGGATGAAGGACACCACCCTCAGCGCGCCCGTCTCCGGCCAGAACAGTGCCAGCGCCGTCAGGTCCGCCGCGCCGCTGGATAGGTCCAGCGCGCCGAAGCAGGGCCCGCGCGGCTCAGCCTGCCCGGCGCATGCCTCCCAGTCCTCGGCGTGCAGGAAGCGGTCATCCGGCGCGATGGGCTGATTGAGTGTGAAGGCCCGGAAGCTCGCTTCCTTGCTCGGCACCCGCCGCGCCTGTGCCGCCTGTGACCGCACATCGTCCAGGGAGCGGAAATCCCCCAGCGCGGGGTTCGCAGCCAGCCAGGTGGCTTCCGCCCATGGGTCCGCGTCCAGCGGCGCCGTCCACACGAAACTGCGGAAGGTGGGGTCGGGAATTGTGCCATCGGCCACGCCCTCGCCATAGCGCAACAGCTCTTCAAGCGGGTTGTCGGGGTCCGGGCTGCGCGTGCTGATCGCTAGAAGCAGCGCCTCAGCATGGGCGCCGGCGCCGGTCGCCAGCGCGTCGTACAGATCGCGGCCGCGCCACTGCGCGACTTCATCGCAGATCGCGAAGGTGGGTGAGAGGCCATGCGCCTTCCTGGCATCCGCACTGAGCGCGGCGAAGATGCTGCCGGTCGGGACATCTTCGACGGTTCGATTGAAGTCCCGGAAAATGAGGCGGTTGGCTAAGTGGGGTTGCGCGAGAGCGAAGGCGCGCAGCTCCGCATAGATCAGGCTTGCCTGCCCGCGGTCGGCCGCGGCGGATAGGACCTGGCCGCGCGGCACGGCCTCAGGCCCGCACAGGTGCGCCAGCGCCAGGGCCCCGGCAAGGCCGGTCTTGCCGTTCTTCCGCCCCATGCTGACGACAGCCGTCCGCACCGTCCTGCGGCCTTTGGCGTCGGTGTGATAGAGGCCGTGGATGATGTCGCGCTGCCACGGACGCAGGCGCAGGGGTTGGCCGGCCAGCGCGCCACTGGTGACGGACAGACCCTCAATCCAGCGAATGAGCCTTTCCGCGCGGCTGATCCCTTTTGCCTCCCAATTCAGCCGCTTGGGCATGGGCTTCTTCGCCGGCTTTGGCACCGCCATGATGGAAAAAAGATCGTTCGCGGCTGGTGCCACGATGCGAATCGGCTTCGCGCCCGGCCCCCTCTTGCCCATTAGACTGATTCTCCGGGATTTTTTGGCTCGGTCGAACTAACTTCGGGTTGACCTACCCGTACGGTCCCACCCCCTAGCTGTGAGAGATTTCCCTTGTTCCACCAATGGCTTGCAGCCATTGGCCTGCCCTCCGCGTCGCACCAGGCGCGCGGCTCGCCTCCCTGCCTCCGCTGGTTATGGCAGGTGGTGCACAGGCCACGCAGGTTGTGCAGGGCATCGGCACCGCCCTTGGATCGAGGCTTGATGTGGTCCGCCACGACACTGCGCGCGGTGCAGCCCGACGTGGCGCATGTGGGCTGCCGGCGCAGCGTCTCCGCCCGAAGCTGGCGCCACTCTCGGGAGCGGTAGAAGGGGCTGCTCATCGTTGCGCCCTCACCAGCTCGGCCAGGTCGTTCAACGCGCCAATCACCTCGCTCTTGTCCTCATGGAAGGCATGGGGGTTCCTGGCACTGGATGGGCGTATCCGGCGCACCTGGTCGACGATGTCTGCAATCACCTCTCCCAAGCTCGTCATCCCATCGCGGGGGCGCGGCATGGCGAGGACGGGGACATGGGACACCCCTATAGGGGTGTGTCCCTGTCTGTCCCCGCCCCCTGTCCATCTGCCCCGAAGACAATTCGCCGAATGTCCCCGCTTGTCCCTCATGTCCCCGCCTCCCTGGCAACCCACACCAGTCGGACACCTTCATACTCGCCGGTAGCGATGATCCTCGCGTCGAGAAGCGCTTCGGCAGCCCTGGCAAAGGCTTTGTTTTCCGCGCTTTTCTCTCCATTCGCCGAGAGGCTGCGCTCGCGGCACAAGGCCCTCCAATCCTCGAAGCGCACCCCTCTCAGGGTGGAGTCGGTGGGGAACGAGTTGCCCGATGGCAATTTGTCCCCGCCTGTCGCCAAGAGGTCATGCAGGTAGCCAAGCGCTCGCTTCGTGCCCTTGCTCACGGAAGGCCGTTTTGTCCCCGCTTCCGAGCCGTCCGCTTCCTCCGCAAGGCAGGTCCGCCGGCCGTCCGCGGTGCAGTCGTCTAAGGCCACCACACGCAGCCGGAATGGCAGCTCGATACCGTCCGCGTCGTCTTTGGCGTGTTCCACGGTCGCCATGCTGGGGGCGTCTTCTACGCCCTTGGATACCTTCACCACGAGATCAGCAGCCCCCAGCAGCGCGCCCGACCCGCGCGGCGTTTTGGCCGCCGGGTCCTTCGATCCGTGGTGAACCACTGCAACATGCGCGCCCGCCTCTTCCCGGATGCGGTCCATAGCGACGATGAAATGGCCCATGTCCTGCGCCCTGTCTTCGTCGCCGTCGCCGAAGGTCCTGGCCACGGTATCCACGATCACGAGGTCGGCGCGGTGCTCTCGCGCAGCACGGATGAAGTCCTCGAGGTGCTCCGGCATTGTGCCGCCGAGGTGCATGCGCTGGGCTATGAGGATCAGGTTTTCGCCCGGGTCGCCAAGCTCGGCCTTCAGCGCGGCCAGGCGGTTGCCTAGCCCGCCCTCGCCCTCAGCAGCGCCATACATCACGCGCAACTGCCGGGCCGGTTCCTTGCCCCACATGCCCCGGCCGATGGCGAGGCCGAAGGCCAGGCGCATGAGAAGGAAGCTCTTGCCGCATTTCGGCGCGCCCCACCAAACGGACAGTTCGCGCGGTGCCATGAGGCCGGGCAACAGATAAGCCCGCGGCGGGGCGTCCAGCGCATCGGCCAGGGAGAGGATGCGCAGCTTGCCCACCGCCCTGCCACGCGGCCTTGAAGACGGCTCATAGACGGCTTCCGGTGGTCGGATGCCCATTTGCCCGCGTGCCGCGTGGATCAGGCTTCCCAGGTCATCCGGCATGCCGCGCCCCCACTCGAGAGAGGTCTATGCCGATCAGATGCCCGACGCGGTGGGCTGCTTGGCCGGGGCGGCAGTCCCAACGCCAGGCGCAAAGGGAGATGAGGTCGCCACCTCGATTGGCCCCGTCATAGGTGCGCCATGAGCCTTGAAAAGTCTCGAGTGCCAGAGGCCGCCATGGATCGCCAGGAAGGCGCAACAGATGTGCCTCGTAATCCCGGAGGCTGCAGTTAAGGCGTGCCCAGAACTCCCAATCGACGGCACCGGCCGGGCGCCGCACATAGGGCGGCTGGAACCAGGGGAGGCGGCCCCAGGTGGTGCTCATCAGGAATATCAGGTCGGTGGCCGCAAGCACGCGCGCCAGTAGGCCCGGCTCCATCAATGCCTCGCCGCCGATCGCGTCCCAGGCGTGCCGCGCATCGCCGCGGGCCACATTCGTTGTGCTCGAGCTACGCATTCCGATAGCCCTCCAAATCGAAGGGTGCTATGGATGATAGTGGGACAACTGATTTAGGGCTTCTTGAGATATCAAGGGGTTGTGGAACGTCCCACCAATTGGCAAGACCATGCTCTAGCGGGCTTTTTTCTTCCCGGCTCCGGGCACCACCGCGCGATTGCAAGGCAATCGTCGCGCCGCCGCAAGGCGGTAACCTTTTTTACCCGCGCTATTGCAAGGCAATCGTCGCGCCGCCGCAAGGCGGTAACCTTTTTTACCCGCGCGATTGCAAGGCAATCGTCGCGCCGCCGCAAGGCGGTAACCTTTTTTACCCGCGCGATTGCAAGGCAATCGTCGCGCCGCCGCAAGGCGGTAACCTTTTTTACCCGCGCGATTGCAAAGCAATCGTCGCGCCGCCGCAAGGCGGTAATCTTTTTTACCCGCGCAAGCACGAAGCGCTTGCCGCGCCGCCGCAAGGCGGTAATCTGTTTTACCCGCGCAAGCACGAAGCAATCGCCGCGCCGCCAAAGGCGGTAACTGCCCCCACTCCCCGCCAAATCCACCTTCCACCCCCCATCCCCCTCTGGCTATGATGGCGGATGGCCTATGAATCCACCGTCTGCCCGCATGACTGCCCCAGCACCTGCGCCCTGGAGGTGGAGGTACTCTCCCCCACCCAGATCGGCCGGGTCCGCGGCGCTGCCGACAACAGCTACACCGCAGGCGTCATCTGCGCCAAGGTCGCGCGCTATGCCGAGCGGGTGCACCACCCCGAGCGTCTGACCCAGCCGCTGCTGCGCAGCGGCCCCCGCGGCTCCGGCCAGTTCCGCGAAATCGGCTGGGATGAGGCGCTGGACCGTGTGGCCGGCGCCTTCACCGAGGCCACCGCAAAGCACGGCAGCGAAGCCGTCTGGCCCTATTACTTCGCCGGCACCATGGGGTTGCTGCAGCGCGACGGCATCCACCGCCTGCGCCACGCCATGCGCTATTCGCGGCAGCAGAACACCATCTGCACGTCGATCATGGAATCCGCCGCCACGGCGGCGCTGGGCACGGTGCGTGGCCCGGACTCGCGGGAAATGGGCGAGGCCGACCTGATCGTCATGTGGGGCGGCAACCCCGTGGCCACCCAGGTCAACGTCATGGCCCATATCAGCCGCGCCCGGAAAGAGCGCGGCGCGAAGCTGGTGGTGATCGATCCCTATCGCTCGGGCACCGCCGTGGTGGCCGACATGCATCTCTCGCTGCGCCCCGGCACCGATGCGGCGCTGGCCTGCGCGGTGCTTCATATCGCGCTGCGCGACGGCCATGCCGACCAGGCCTATCTGGCCGAATTCACCGATTTCGGCCCCGATGTCGCGGCGCATCTGGCGCGTCGCGGCCCGGAATGGGCGTCCTCCGTCACCGGCCTGACCACGGCCGAGATCGAGGCCTTCGCCGCACTGTATTGCCGGACCGAGCGCGCCTTCATCCGCGTCGGCTACGGCTTCGCCCGCTCACGCGGCGGAGCCGCGGCACTGCATGCCGTGCTTTGCCTGCCCAGCATCACCGGCAAATGGCGGCACAAGGGCGGCGGCGCGTTGTGGAACCAGCGCGCGATCTACCACTGGAACAAGACGCTCATTGAAGGCCAGGATGTGCTGGACCGCACGACCCGGGTGATGGACATGTCGCGCATCGGCGCCGTGCTCTGCGGCGACCCGGATGAATTGCAGGGCGGCCCGCCGGTCACCGCCATGCTGATCCAGAACGTGAACCCCCTTGATGTCGCGCCCGACACCAACAAGGTCCGCCGCGGGTTTGCCCGCGAGGACCTCTTCGTCTGCGTGCACGAGCAGTTCATGACACCCACGGCGATGCAGGCCGATGTGGTGCTGCCCGCGACCATGTTCCTGGAACATGACGACGTCTATCAGGCCGGCGGCCACAGCCACATTCAGATCGGCCGCAAGCTGATCGAGCCGCCGGGCGCCGCCCGTTCCAACCACGCGGTGATCTGCGGGCTCGCCGAACGCCTGGGCGCAAAACATCGCGGCTTCGGCATGACCGAAATGGACATCATCGACGAGACGCTGCGCGTTTCCGGCTGGCCCGAGGCGCGCGAGGTGATCGACCGGCGCTGGGTCGATGCCCAGCCCAGCTTCGAGGACAGCCATTTCCTCAACGGCTTCGGCCACCCCGACCGGCGCTTCCGCTTCAAGCCGGACTGGGCGGGCATGGGCCGCCTGGGCCATCTCATGAACCCGATGCCCGATCACCTCGACCGCATCGAGAAGCCGACTGAGACACATCCCTTCCGCCTCATCACCTCACCCGCGCGGCAGTTCCTGAACACCAGTTTTACCGAGACCCCAGGGTCCCGGAAGCGCGAAGGCCGCCCCACTGCGTTACTGAACGCCGAGGATGCCGCCCGGCTGGGCGCCACCACCGGCGCGCGGCTGCGCCTGTCCAACACCCGCGGCGCCGTGGTGGTGCATGCCGAGATCGCCGAAGGCCAGCTTCCCGGCACCGTGGTGGTCGAGGGCATCTGGCCGAGCGACTGTTTCGAAACCGGTATCGGCATCAACGCGCTGACCAGCGATGACCCGGCCCCCCCCCTCGGCGGCGCCGTCTTCCACGACACCGCCATCGCGCTGGAGGTGCTGGAGGCCAGGGCGCAAATGCCGCTGGCCGCCGAGTAGAGCGGGATGCGCTGAATCCCACTCTCAACAATGGCTAGACCATGAGCGAACGCATCATGGTCCAGCGCCCTCAGTTCACCGTCAGGTTCATCGCCGCCACCACCGCGCCAAGACCGTTGATCTGGCCCCGCAGCCATTCGGTGAATTCGGCCTGGCTCTTCGCGCCTGGCGTGATGCCGTTCTGCGCTAGGCGCTCCTGCATCTGCGGCTGGTTCAACGCCCAGGCGACCTCGGCATGCAGCCGCGCCACGACGGCCGGCGGCATATTGGCCGGGCCGGAAAGTCCCAAAAAGTTCTCGGCCAATAGCCCGGACAGTCCGGCTTCCGCCGTGGTCGGCACCTCGGGCACCATCGCGTTGCGCTGGGGGGCGGAGATGGCATAGGCGCGCAGGCGGCCGGCGCGGATATTCTCCACATTCTCCGGCAGCGTGTCGAAGCTGAGCAGGATGGAGCCGCCGAGCAGGTCGGCCTGCATGGGCTGCGAACCGCGATAGGGCGCGTGGCTGAGCGCGATGCCTGTCCGCTGCTCGAACATTGTGCCCAGGATGTGCCCCACCGAGCCCACGCCCGAGGTGCCGAAGACCGGCCCGCGCTGGGCGCGCATCCAGGTCATCAGGCTCGCCAGATCCGTGGCCGGAACCGAGGGGTTGGTCACGATCACCATCGAGGTCGCGCCGATATAGGCGATATGGGTGAAGCTGCGCATCGGGTCATAGCCATGCGTGCGATAGATCGGCGGCGAGGTGACGAGCGGCGCGGTGTTGGACAGCATCAGCGTATAGCCGTCGGCCGGCTGCTGCGCGACGTGGAGTGCCGCGACGGTGCCGCCGGCCCCCGGCCGGTTGTCCACCACCACGCGGGCATTGAGCCGCGGCGCGATGGCCTCGGCCAGCACCCGGGCCACGATGTCCGACGAGCCGCCGGGCGGGAAGACCACGACGATGCGGATGGGGCGCGACGGCCAGGCATCTTGCGCGATCGCCTGCCCGAAAGGCAGGCAGGCCAGAACGAGCAGGCAGAAGCGGAACACGGTTTTCATGGCGGGACCCTCAACACTGTCCAAAGCCATGCAAGGCTGATGCCAATCAACCCAGTAGCGCAACGACCCCTGGCAGCAACGCGGGGTTGCCCAGCGCCACCACATCGCCGCCGCTGTCAAAAGTGAGGTCCCGGCCGGCCCAATCCGTCAGGCAGCCGCCGGCGCCCGCCACCACGGGCTGCAGGGCCGCCCAGTCCCAGGGCTTGAGCGTGCCTTCGCAGACCACGTCGAGGCTGCCGAGCGCGATAAGCCCATAGCCATAGGCATCGCCACCCCAGGTCGCCCGCTTGCAGGCGCCACGCAGGCGATCGAAGCCAGGCAATTGCCCGGGCGTGAAAATATCGGGTGCGGTGCAGCCCAGCTCGGCCTCGGACAGCGCAGCGCAGGGCCGCGTGCCAACCATGCCGCCGAAGGGGCCGGAAAACCGCGTGCGCTGCCCGGCCACGCCCACCCAACGCTCACGCGTCGCAGGCTGGTCGATGATGCCGAGCACGGGGCGGCCGCGATGCATGAGCGAAATCAGCGTGGTGAAGAGCGGCCGGCCGGTGATGAAGGCCCGCGTGCCGTCGATGGGGTCGAGCAGCCAGACCCATTCCGCATCGGCGCGGTCGGCGCCGTATTCCTCACCCCAGATGCCGTGGTCGGGAAACCGCCCACTCAGGAACTCCCGCAGTTGAACCTCGGCGCCGCGATCCGCCTCGGTCACCGGTGAGGCATCGGATTTGCCATCCACCGCGATGCCGGAGCGAAAGAACGGCAGGATGAAGCGCCCGGCGATATCCGCCGCCGTCTCCGCCGCTGCGACGTATTCCGGCGCGATCAGGGCAGCGGCACCGGGCTGGCGGCCAGGCTGCGGAGATAGGCGATGACGTCGGCGCGCTGCTGGTTGCTGGCCAGGCCCGCGAAGGCCATCCGGGTGCCGGGCATGGCGCGTGCCGGCGCCTGGAGGAAGGCGTTCAGCTCCTCATAGCCCCAGGGCTTCTCGGCCAGCGCGCGATTGGCGGCAGAATAGTTGAACCCGGCGGATTGCGCGTGGTTCTTGCCGACGATGCCATAGAGGTTGGGACCCACGCCGGCGCGACCACCTTCATTGAAGGAATGGCAGGAGGCGCAGTTGCGCTGCGCCAGCTGGCGGCCATTATCGGCATTGGCGGCAGCCATCAGCGGGCCGATCGGCTCCAGCACCGGGGCGGCCGGGGCGGCGGCGGCCGCCGGGGCCGCGGCCTCGCCGATCTGGATCGCGCTGCGCTCCAACTTGTGCGGATGGACGATCAACTCGCCCAGCAGGCCGGCGCCCATAAAGGCCACGCCAGCCACCAGCGGGGCGGCGAAGAGCTTGTTGAGTTCAAGATCGGCCATCGGCGAGCATCAACCTCATGATTATTATACCGCCCGAAGCCGGGGCACCGTTTGCACCCTGGCCTTGGGAGGCTTATGACGCGGCGCACCATATAGGCGCGTGCGCGTGCCTTCAACCGCCAGGGGCCGGCCTTCGTGAATCCCATCATCCTTATTCCGGCACGCATGGGCAGCACCCGCCTTCCCGGCAAGCCGCTCGCCCTCATCCATGGCTGGCCAATGGTGCTGCATGTGATGGATCGCGCGCGTGAGGCCGGCATCGGCCCCGTCGCCGTTGCCGCGGCCGAGCCCGAGATCGTGGCCGCCGTGCGTGCGGCCGGTGGCACCGCCGTGCTGGTGGATGATGACGTGCCCTCGGGCACCGACCGGGTAAAGCTGGCGCTGGACCGGCTGGACCCCGAAGGCCGGCACGATGTGGTGGTGAACCTGCAGGGCGACTTCCCCACCCTGGCGCCGGCCCTGCTGCAGGCCGTGCTGCTGCCCCTGGCGCAGCCCGGCGTCGATATCGGCTCGCTTGTTACGCCCATCGCGGACGCGCACGAGGCGGCAACCGAGAGTTTCGTGAAATGCGCCTGCGCCTTCGCCGATGGCGAGGAGGTCGCGCCGGCGCTGTATTTCTCCCGCACTGCCATCCCCTGGGGGGCGGGGCCGCTGTGGCACCACATCGGCGTCTACGCCTATGCCCGGGCCGCGCTGGAGCGCTTCGTGGCGCTGCCGCCCAGCCTGCTTGAATTGCGCGAAAAGCTCGAACAGCTCCGCGCGCTGGAGGCCGGCATGCGCATTGCCGTGGCCCGCGTGCCGCATGGCCCCTTCGGCGTCGACACGCCCGAGGATCTTTTGCGCGCCCGTGAGATACTGAAAGACTGAGACCCATGCCGATCATCGCCTTCCAGGGTTTCCTGGGCGCCTATTCCGACCTGGCCTGCCGCCACGCCTTCCCGGGCTGGACCACACTGCCCTGCACCAGCTTCGAGGCGGCGATGGAGGCGGTGCGCGACAACCGCGCCGAGCTCGCCATGCTGCCCTGCGAAAACTCACTGGCCGGGCGGGTGCCGGATATCCACCGCCTGCTGCCCGATTCCGGCCTGCATGTGGTGGGCGAGCATTTCGAGCGCGTCGAGCACTGCCTCCTCGCCCCACCGGGCACCACGGAAGCCACGCTCAAGCGCGCCCATTCCCACCCCATGGCGCTGGGCCAGGTGCTGAACATTCTGAAGGAACTGAAGCTGGAGGGCGTGATCGAGGCCGATACCGCGGGTGCTGCGTCGTTGATCGCCCAGCGCGGCGGGGTGGAGGATGCGGCCATCGCCAGTTCGCTGGCCGCCGAGGTCTATGGCCTGGAAATCCTGCGCCGCAACGTCGAGGACGCGGAGCACAACACCACCCGCTTCTACGTGATGGCGCGCGAGCCGCGGCTGCCGCCGATCGACGCCAAGCATTGCGTGACCAGCTTCGTCTTCCGCGTGCGGAGCATTCCGGCCGCGCTCTACAAGGCGCTGGGCGGGTTTGCCACCAATGGCATCAACCTCACCAAGCTCGAATCCTACATGATGGACGGCCGCTTCACCGCCACCCAGTTCCTCTGCGACGCCGATGGCCATCCCGGGGAACCCGCCATGGCGCGCGCCCTGGAGGAGTTGCGCTTCTTCGCCGAGCTGCGCGTGCTCGGGACTTATGTGGCACACCCCTACCGCATCCAGAACGAAAGCAATTGAACGGCTTGACCCGAAGCCGCTGCGCTTGGCACTTCTGTGACATGGGCAGGGTGGCGGCGGTCTTTTCGATGATGATGGCGCTGGTGGCGCCGGGCGCGAGCTTTGCCCAATCCTCGCTCGGCCAGCCGGCCCCGGCACCCACCGCGCCGGCACCCACCGCGCCGCGGCCGGCTGCGGCCGCAGCACCATCGGCGCCCGCCGCCCCGGGTGGCACCACGGCGCGAAGCCCGCAGGCCGAAACCCGCCCGCGCCCACCCGCCACGACGACCCGCCCGGCCAATGCCCAGCCGCGCCCCAATGCCAGCCGACCGAATGCCACCCGGCCCAATGCGGCGCAGCGGCCCCAGGGCCAGCGCCGACCGGTGACGCCGCCGGTGGTGGCCCCCGTCGCCCCGCCGGCACCGCCCGCGCCCGAGCCACCGCCGCCCGAACCCACGCAAGGCTCGGCCACCGGCCTCCCCTTGCCCCGCTTCGTCCCGCTGCGCTCGGATCGGGTCAACCTGCGCGTCGGCCCCGACACCCGCTTCCCCATCGAATGGCGCTACGAGCGCCGCGACCTACCCGTGCAGATCATTCGCGAGCACGAGCAATGGCGCCGTATCCGCGACGTCGACGGCACCGAGGGCTGGGTGCACCAATCCAACCTCACCCCGAACCGCCGGACCTTCCTGGTGCGCGGCAACCCGACGGGTGAGGTGGTGATGCGGCGGCGACCTGAGGCCGAGGCACCGCCGGTGGCCCGGCTGCGCGCCGGCGTGATCGGCCGGGTGCGGGCCTGCGAGCAGGGCAGCCCATGGTGCGAGGTGCAGGCGCAGGACAGCCGGGGCTTCGTACTGCGCAGCGAGATTTTCGGTGTACTCCCAGCCGAGAAGGTCGAGTAGCGGCCTCTCAGCCCTTGTTGAAACCCGGCGCCGTCTTCAGCGCCTCGGTCGTGTCGAAATCGCGCAGCACGCCGTCATCGGGCATTTCCACCTCGACCATCCGGTCGGCATGCAGCGCTGCGAGGTGGCGGGCGCCCACATCGCCGGTCACGCCCATCATCGCGGGGACGAATTCCTGCGACCAGAGCATGGGGTTGCCCTGCTTGCCGCGGAAGGTGGGTTGCACGATGGCGCGACCCTCCTCGGGGTCGAAGGCGCCCAGAAGGCGGTCCATCATGGCGGCGGAGACCAGCGGCATGTCGCCCAGGCAGATCATCACCCCGTCAATGCCCGGCGGAAGCGCGGCCAAGCCGGCCTTGAGGCTGGCGGAGAGCCCTTGGGCATAATCCTGGGCGTGGGCGAAGATCACCGGCCTGCCGGCCAGCACCTCCTCCACCCTGTCCCGCTCATGCCCGGTCACCACGATCACCGGCCGGGCCTGGCTGGCCAGCGCCTGGTCCACCACGCGGGCGACCATGGCGATGCCCTTGTTGTCGCTGACCAGCAGCTTGTTCAACGGCGCCATGCGGCGTGAACGTCCGGCGGCCAGGATCAGCGCCGCCACCTGGCGTGCGCGGCGCGGTGCATGCGCGGGGGGCGGCGTCTGCGGCGCCTTTTCGCGCGGCAGCGGGCGGACATCGATCTCCTTCAGAAGTCCGCCCACGCCCATGCCCATCACATCGCGCGCGGTGACCTCGAGCCCCGCGAAGATTCGCGCCAGCACCCAGTCGAAACCATTGAGCTTGGGGCTGCGCGCGCAGCCCGGCAGCACCAGCGCGGGAACATCGCCGATGGCACCCAGGCAAATCAAATTGCCCGGGTCCACCGGCATGCCGAAATGGGTGATGGCGCCGCCGGCCCGGATGATCGCGGCGGGGCCGACATCGCGCCGGTCCACCACCGCCGAGGCGCCGGCGATCAGCAGCAGGTCGGCACCCTGCTTGCGCAGCCGCGACAGCGCATCGGCGATGGCCGGCGTCTCATGCCGCACCCGCTCGGGCGGCAGCATGGTGCCGTTGAGTGCGGTGATCCGGGCGCCGGTGACCTCGGCCGCCCCCTCCATCGCACTTTCCTTCACGCCCGGCAGTTCGCTGATCACGAGGCCGACCTGCAGCGGACGCAGCGGCGCAATCCGCAGCAGCGGCTGGGCCAGGGATTTCAGCATGGCCTCGGCCACCGCCAGCACCACGCCGGGCACGGCGAAGGGAATGATCTTGATCGTCGCCAGCATTTCCCGCGCGGTGACGAGGGTGTGGTTGGGGAGCGTGGCGATGGTGATGCTCTCGTCCAGCGCGTTCAGCCGGTCGATCGCGGCCGCGTCCAGCACCAGCAACCCCGGCGCATCGGCCAGCAGGTTCACCCGGCCCGTGGCGGCGCGGGTCTTGGCCAGGAGTGGGGCCATCATGGCCTGGGCCAGGCGCTCGGCCGCCTCGTCCTCCGGCACATCGCCGGGCTGCATGACGGCCGCGATCACCTCGCGGATCTGCGCGGCGCGCATGACCTCGAGGTCGCTCTCCTGCAGCACACTGCCTTTCTTGATCACCTTGCCGGGTAGGCGGATGGTGTGGGCCAGCACCGCGCCGCGGGCCTCGTCCAGCGGGGTGGGGCCGAATTTCATCCCTGCGGCGCCGCGCCGCGCTGAGCCAACGCCGAGCCCCGACGGGTCGCCACGATCTCAGCCACGATCGACAACCCTATCTCGGCGGCCGTCACGGCCCGGATGTCTAGGCCGATGGGCGCACGGATGCGGGCCATCGCCTCGGCGCTGTGGCCCAGCGCGGCCAGCCGTTCCAGCCGCTTCGCATGGGTTTTGCGGCTGCCCAGCGCACCAATGTAGAAGGCTGGGCTGCGCAGGGCCGCGTCCAACGCCGGGTCATCGATCTTGGGGTCATGCGTCAGCGTGACGATGGCGGTGCGGGTGTCGGGCGCCAGTTCGGCCATCGCGTCATCCGGCCATTCATGGTTGATCGCGACACCGGGCAGCCGCTCCTCGGTGGCGAAGGCGCGGCGCGGATCGATGACCGTGATGGCGAAGCCCAACCCCGCCGCCATCGGCAGCATGGCCTGCGCGGCATGCACCGCACCCACGATCAACAGCCGCATCGGCGGGTTGTGGGGATGGATGAACCAGGTTTCGTAATTCGTTGTCTTGTCGGCCTCGATGGCGGCGGCGGCGGCGGCGGCCAGGCCCTCGGGCATCGCATCATCGGGGGCCAGAAGCTGCGCGCCGCCCGGCAATTGAGTGCACACCGCCACCGGCCGCTTCTCGGCCTGGGCCGCCTGCAGCCTGGCCAGGAATTCGGGGGTCAACCGAGTTTCTCCAAAAATACCTTCAGCTTGCCACCGCAGGCCAGGCCGACTTCCCAGGCCGTCTCGTCGGAAATCCCGAAATCCAGCAGCTGCGGCTGGCCACTCGCCATGGTGGCGGCGGCGGCCTCGGCCACGGCGCCCTCGATGCAGCCGCCCGAGACCGAGCCCGCCATATGCCCGCGGTCGGAGACGATGAAGCGCGAACCGGCAGGCCGGGGCGAGGAGCCCCAGGTCTCCACCACGGTGGCGATCGCCACCTGCTCGCCCTGCGCGCGCCACCCCGCCGCCACGGCCAATAGATCCTCGCTCATGCCAATCTCCGATGCGGATCGCTGAGCGCCTCGACCAGCTCCCTCAGCGAATTCAGGTTATGCACCGGGCGGAACTCATGGACATGCGGCAGCATCGCCCGGATACCCTGTGACTTCGGTTGGAAGCCCGCGAAACGCAAGAGCGGATTGAGCCATATCAGCCGCCGGCAGGAATGCTGCAGTCGCTCCGTGGCCTCCGACAGCCCCGCAGCACCATCCCGGTCCAACCCATCGGTGATCAGCAGCACCACGGCACCCTGGCCCAGCACCCGGCGCGACCAGTCCTTGTTGAATTTTTCCAGCGCCTCGCCGATGCGCGTGCCGCCGGACCAATCGGGCACGAGATGGGCGATCATCTCGAAACTCGCCTCGGCATCGCGATGCTTCAGCTGGCGGGTGATGTTGGTCAGCCGGGTGCCGAAGAGGAAGGCCGCCACCCGGTCCCGGTCATTGGTCACGGCATGCAGGAAATGCAGCAGCACCTGCGCATAACGGGCCATGGAGCCGGAGATGTCGCAGATCGCCACCAGCGGCGGCGGGCGCACCACGCGGCGGCGGCGGGCGATGGTCACGATCTCACCCCCCGTGCGCAGCGAACGCCGCAGCGTGGCGCGCAGATCCACCCGCGGGCCATAGGGGTCGGGCCGCCAGCGGCGCGTGCGGCGCGCATCCAACGGCAGCTTCAGCTTGCGGATCTCCGCGCGGGCATAGGCGATCTCGGCGGCACTCATCGCCTCGAAATCCATCGCCTGCAGCCGCTCGCGCTCGCTGACCGACATTGCCATGTCGAGCAATGGCGGCGGTTCCTGTGCGTCCTTGGGCGGCGGCGGAGGACGGTCCTTCGCCATCGCCTCGGCCAGGCGGCGGCTGCCGGGGCGCTGCTTCTCCTCCGGCTTGAAACCCTCGAGCATGGCCATCGCAGCCGCATGGCGGCTCGCCTCCGGGTCACGCCAGAAGATGGCGAAGGCGGCGTCGAAGATTTCTGCGTGTTCGTGGCGATGCACCATGACGGCACGAAGCGCGGCCTGGACCTCGCGGCGCTCCCCCACATCGATGCAGGACAAAGCCTGCGCCGCCGCCATCACCTCGGCGGTGCCGAGCGGCAGACCAGCGCGCCGCAACAGCCGGGCGAACGACAGCAGATTGGCGGCGAGGGCCGTCACGCGGCGCGGGCCGGGGCACGTGGCCCTGGGAAGGGCTTAGCCCTCCCAAACCCACCCACCAAATGCCAAGAGGCCTTCGGAAACCATGAGAAAGCCGGGATGGGGGAGGGGGGCAAAGCACCGCATGTGGGTGGCAAGCGCACGCTGCCCCCATCCCCCATCACGGCTTTACCCCCGTGGTCCAGGGGCCCGTTGGCCCCTGGTCGGTGAGGTCTGGGAAGGGCAAAGCCCTTCCCAGGGCAACCCCTGTGCGTCATGCCGCGCTGCGGGCCTCGTCCACCAATCGGGCGGCTTCCGCGCCGCGCAGCTTGGCGATGTCGTCCTGGTATTTCAGCAGCACGCCCAGGGTTTCGTCGACCGCTGTGGGATCCAGCTCGGTGGCGTCCAGGGCGCGCAGGGCGTTGGCCCAGTCGATGGTTTCGGCCACGCCCGGCATCTTGAAATAGTCCCCGGCCCGGATCTTCTGCACGAAGGCCACGACCTGGGCGGAGAGCCGCTCCGGCACACCAGGCGCGCGCAGCGCCAGGATCGCCCGCTCGCGCGCCGCGTCGGGGTAGTCCACCCATTGGTAGAGGCAGCGCCGGCGGATGGCGTCATGCACCTCGCGCGTGCGGTTGGAGGTGATGATCACCACCGGCGGCGTCGCCGCCTTCACCGTCCCCAGCTCGGGGATGGTCAGCTGGAAATCCGCCAGCAATTCCAGCAGGAAGGCCTCGAATGGTTCGTCCGCGCGGTCGAGCTCGTCGATCAACAGCACGCTGGGCGGGCCGGAGATGGCGGCGAGCAGCGGCCGCTCCTGCAGGAATTCGCGGGTGTAGATGTCCGGCCTGGTGCCACCCTCGGCCATGCGGATGGCCATGAGCTGCTTGGCCGCATTCCACTCATAGGCGGCGGCCGAGAGGTCGAGCCCGTCATAGCATTGCAGCCGCACCAGTGGCCGGCCGAGCCCGGCGGAGAGCACCTTGGCGATCTCGGTCTTGCCCGTGCCCGGCTCGCCCTCGAGGAAAAGGGGCCGTTGCATCGCCAGCGCCAGATGCACGGTCGTGGCCAACGCCCGGTCCGCCACATAGCCACCCGCCGCGAGCAGCGCCTGCGTGTCGGTGACGCTCACTGGAACAGGAACAGCATGAACAGGATGGGCAGCCACAGCACGATGCCGATCCAGGCCACGATGGGCAGGCCCAGGAACTCACTGGGAATGAGCGCGAAGATCGAGATCGCGCCCGCCGGCGGCAGCGGTTGCGGATTGAGGCTGACGGCGGCACCGGGTTCGGCGGCCGCGACCGGCGCGGGCGTCAGGCTGGCGGCAAAGCGGTCGAAGAACTGGTCGGAGATCTGCTTGGCCGTGGCGTCGATCAGCCGGCCGCCGAGCTGCGCCATCTTGCCGCCGACCTGGGCCTTGAAGGTATAGGTCAGCAGCGTCTCCGACGCGCCCTTGGATTCCAGCGCCACATCGGCGCCGCCCTTGGCGAAGCCCATGGCGCCGGCATTGCCCTCACCCACAATGGTGTAGCTGTTCGGCGCATTCACGTTCTCGAGCTTCACCTTGGCCGAGATGCGCGCCGCCATGGGCCCGATCTTCAGTGCCAACCGGGCAGTGAGGTCGGTGTCGGAGATCTTCTCCACCGCCTCGCAGCCAGGGATGGAGGCCTGCAGCACCGCCGGGTCGTTCAGCGCGGCCCAGACGGCATCGCGCGAGGCCGGGATGAGGCGTTCGCCGTTCATCTCCATAAGTCTATCTCCATTGGATCGCGTGGTTTTAGGTGCATGGGGGGCGCCTGGAAAGTCCCGGCCTTGCCATGTATCTGGGCCTCCGGCCATCAACGGCCAGGGAGGGGCGGGGTTGCGGTTCATTTTGGCGTCGCTGATGCTGCCCGTGCCGGCCATCGCGGCGGGGCTGGATGGTGCGGGATTGACGCTGTCCTGGGCCCTGCCGTTTGCCGGCCTGCTGCTCAGCATCGCGATCCTGCCCTTGCTGGTGCCGCGTTTCTGGCACCGTCACTATGGCAAGGTGGCGGCCGTCTGGGCCGCGCTGCTGCTGGTGCCGCTGGCGGGCCTGCTGGGGCCGGCGGGCATGGCGGCGCAGCTGCTGCATATCGCGCTGCACGAATACATCCCCTTCATTGCGCTTCTGCTGGTGCTCTACACCACCGGCGGGGGGGTGCTGATGACCGGCAGCCTGGTGGGCACACCCGCCACCAACACGGGCCTGCTGGCGCTGGGGACCGTGCTGGCCAGCGTGATGGGCACCACGGGTGCCTCCATGCTGCTCATCCGCCCCCTGCTGCGGGCCAATGCGCTGCGCACCCACAAAACCCATGTCTTCGTCTTCTTCATCCTGCTGGTGAGCAATATCGGCGGCGCGCTGACGCCGGTGGGCGACCCGCCGCTCTATCTCGGCTTCCTGGCCGGCGTCTCCTTCTTCTGGCCCATGCGGCATCTCTTCGGGCCTTTCCTCCTCTGCGCCGGCGTCCTTCTGGTGGTGTTCTACCTGATGGATCGCCGCGCCTGGGCGCGCGAGGCGCCGGAGGCCGCGGCCGTGGCCTATCGCCCGCCGAGCCTGGTCGGCGGCTTCAACCTGGGGCTGATCCTGCTGGTGGTGGCGGTGGTGGTGGGGCAGGGCCTGTGGCGGCCGGGCGATGTCGTGATCATGGGCCAGAGCATGGCCATCGAGCGCCTCCTGGCCGTTCTGGCGTTCATGGCGATCACGCTTGTCTCCTGGTGGCTGACGCCTGCGCGGGTGCATGAGGCGAATGATTTCGGCTGGGCCGCCATGCTGGAGGTCGCAAAACTCTTCGCCGCCATCTTCATCTGCATGGCTCCGGTGCTGGCCATCCTGCAGGCGGGGCCTTCGGGCGCCGCCGCGGGGCTGGTGGCGCTGACCACCGATGCCGTGGGCCAGCCTATTCCTTGGGTGTATTTCTGGATGACTGGCGCGCTCTCCGCGTTTCTCGACAATGCGCCGACCTATCTGGTCTTCTTCAACCTCGCCGGCGGCGATGCGGCCTGGCTGATGGGCGAGGGCGCCGGGGTGCTGGCCGCCATTTCGGCCGGCGCGGTGTTCTTCGGTGCCATGACCTATATCGGCAATGCGCCGAATTTCCTGGTGCTGGCCATGGCCACCCAGGGGGGTGTGCACATGCCCGGCTTCTTCGGCTATCTCGGCTGGAGTTCCGTGCTGTTGCTGCCGCTCTTCGGCCTTGTCACCATCCTGTTTTTCATCTGAGGAAAGCCAAAGCCATGCCCTATGTGATCGGCGCCGAGGTTCCCGACATGCCCGCGGGCCTGCGCTTCCGCGCGCTGCTCGAACGGCCGGGGATCCTGGGCATGCCCGGCGCCCACCTGGGCATCGCGGCCCTGCTGGCCAAGCAGGCGGGCTTTCCTGCGCTTTACATGTCGGGTGCCGCCATGTCGGGCACGATGGGGTTGCCGGACCTGGGCATGATCACGGTCGATGACGTCTGCTTCCATATCCGCCAGGTCGTCCGCTCCTCCGGCCTGCCGGTGCTGGTGGATGGCGATACCGGCTATGGCGAGGCGCTGAACGTGATGCACATGGTGCGCTGCTTCGAGGATGCAGGCGCCGCCGCGGTGCATCTGGAAGACCAGCTGCTGCCGAAGAAATGCGGCCATCTCAACGACAAGAAGCTCGCCACCGTCGATGAGATGTGCGCCAAGATCGCCGCCGCCCGCAAGGCGCGCCGCCACCTCTACATCATCGCCCGCACCGATGCGGTGGCAAGCGAGGGCATGGAGGGCGGCCTGGCCCGCGCCCAGCGCTACCTCGATGCCGGCGCGGATGCGATCTTCCCCGAAGCCTTGGTGACGCGCGACATGTTCGAGGAATTCGCTCGCCGCATGCCCGGCGTCAAACTGCTGGCCAACATGACCGAATTCGGTCGCACCCCCTTCTTCACGGCGGCCGAGTTCGAGGCGATGGGCTATGCCATGGTGATCTGGCCAGTGTCGGTGCTGCGTATCGCGGCGAAGGCGATGGAGGGGCTCTACGCCTCGATCAAGGCCGAGGGCGGCACCCACAAGAAGGTGGGCGAGATGCAGACCCGGGCCGAGCTCTACGCCACCATCGGCTATCACGACTATGAGGCGCTGGATGCGAGCCTGGTGAAGACGATCATTCCGATGGGCATGCCGCAGGATCGGTGAGTCCCAACGGCCCCCTTCTCATCGGCAGCGAGATCTATCGCGGCTCCACCTATGGCCCGAAGCACCCGCTGGCCATCCCGCGGGTCTCGACCACGCTGGATCTCATCCGCGCGCTGGGCTGGCTCGAGCCAGCGCGCTACATCGACAGCCCGCGCGCCACGGTGGCCGAGCTCACCCGCTTCCACACCCCCGACTACATCGCGGCCCTGCAACGCGCCGAGGCCACCCAGCAGATCAACCCCGCCGATCGCGACCGCCATCGCATCGGCGCCGATGGCAACCCGGTCTATCGCGAGATATTTTCACGCCCTTCGACCTCGGCAGGGGGCGTGCTGCATGCCTGCCGCCTCACAGCGACAACCCCCGGCATCATCCACGTCCCCGGTGGCGGCACCCATCACGGCATGCCCGACCGGGCCTCGGGTTTTTGCTACGTCAATGACGCGGCGCTGGGCATCCTGGCCTGGCTCGATGCCGGGCTGACCAATATCCTTTATGTTGATATCGACGCGCATCACGGCGATGGCGTGCAGGCCGCCTTTCACGACGATGCCAGGGTTTTCACCCTCTCCGTCCATGAGGCGAATCGCTGGCCGTTCACCGGGGAGGCGGATGACGTTGCCGGCGGGCATGCCGCCAATTTCCCACTGCCCGAGGGTGCCTCGGACACCGACATGTCAGCGGTGCTGGAGCAGGCCATCCTGCCCATCGCCCGCGCGCTCGGCCCCCAGGCCATCATGATCCAGTGCGGCGCCGATGCGCTGGCGGAGGACCCGCTCTCGCGCCTCGCCATGTCCAACGCGGCGCATTGGGCGGTGGTGCGCGCGCTGATGGGCGCGGCACCGCGCGTGGTGCTGCTGGGCGGCGGTGGCTACAATCCCTGGTCGGTCGCGCGCTGCTGGGCCGGCATCTGGGGGGTGCTCAATGGCCACACCCCGCCAGAACGATTGCCCGAGGCGGCCGAGGCGGTGCTGCGTAGCCTTACCCTCAACCGCGCCGCCGGCCGCAACCCGCCCGAACACTGGTTCACCACGCTGGCAGACGCCCCGCGCGCCGGGCCCATCAAGCCGCAAACCGAAGCGCTGCTGGAAAATTTTCGCGTCACGGCGTGATCGCGGCGCGGGGGCATGGCATGATCGAAGCCATGAACCGTCGCACACTGCTCGCCCTCACCCTCCTTCTTGCCCTTCCAGCCTGGGCCCAGCCCGGCGTGAACCAGCCACAACCAAAACTGCCCGAGGAACCGCTGGTCATCGTCACCCGCGACGGCACGCGGCATGAATTCCGCGTCGAAATGGCCATCGACGCCAGCCACCAGATGATCGGGCTGATGTTCCGCCCCTCGGTCGGGCCGAATGAGGGCATGCTGTTCGATTGGGGCGCCCCGCGGGAATCGGCGATGTGGATGCGCAACACCATCACCGCGCTCGACATGGTCTTCATCACCGGGGATGGCCGCATCCACCGCATCGCCGAGCGCACCGTGCCGCTCAGCCTGGCCACGGTGGAGAGCCGCGGGCCGGTGCGGGCCACGCTGGAACTGGCGGCCGGCACGGCGGAGCGGTTGAACCTGCGGGTGGGCGACCGGGTTCTGCAGCGTATCTTCGGCACGGCGCCGTAAGCGACGGCGGGTCAGAGCTCCTCCAGCTTCGGCCCCATCGCCGTCAGCGCGCGGCGCCCCCAGGCCTTCGCCGCCCAGGTCACCAGCAGCACCGAGCCGCCATGCCAGATCAGCACCATCGCCGCGGCATCGAGGTGATGCAGCAGGGTGAGGCCGATGGAGGCGATGGCCGCCGCCGCCAAACCCGCCATGGCCGAGACCTCCACCGGCCGCACCAGCGCGCCATGGCGCACCATCCACAGCATCGACAGCGTCATGGGGATGCCAAAGCCCAGGATGAAGCGGGTGCAGGCAAAGCTGGTGCCCAGCCCCAGCCCGGCAAAGCCGCCCAGCCACATGTCGCGCAGGCAGCCCAGGCTCATGCCCGCCACCCAGCCGAGTGCGGGCAGCAGCGGCGCGTAGAACCATTTGTTGTCGCCATCCGGCCGCGCCAGGTTGAAGGCGGCGAAGGCGGCCAGGATTCCTGTCAGCAGGGAGAAGGCCAGGTTCACCTGCTCGGTCATCAGGCCCAGGCGCATCTCGATGTCATGGCGGAAGCCCATGATGGCCACAGCCGCCGCCATCAACGCGGCCGCCATGCCGAGCCACAACACCGCACCCTGCCAGGGCGGCCCAAGCCGGCGCACGGGCTGGGCAGAAGCGGAGAGGCGGGCGATCAGGTCTTCGTCGTTCATCAGCGGGTTCCTCCCAGCTTGGCGCGCAGTGCCGCGACGGCACGGTGGGTGGCGATCTTCAGCGCGCCCACGCTCATGCCGCTGATCTCGCTCGCCTCCTTCAGCGGGCGTTCCTGCAGCTTGGCCAGCAGCAAGGCCTGGCGCTGGCTTTCCGGCAATTCCGCCACGGCACGGCGCAGTTCCTCCGCCTCCAGCCGGTTGGTGCCGATGGCCTGGGTGGCGCCGGCACCCTCGGGCAGGTCGTCGATATTGGATTCGCGGCCGGTGGTGCGGCCGGCCTTGCGGATGCGGTCGATGGCGCGGCGCTCGGCAATGGCGTTGAGCCAGGGGCGGAAGGGCCGCGCGGGGTCATAGGTGTGGCGCAGCGCGTGCAGGCTGAGCAGCGTGTCCTGCACCGCGTCATCGACATCGGCGGCCTGGCGCAGGCGGGCGCGGCAGACGGCGCGGATCTGCGGCAGGATCTCGCGCAGCAGGCTGTCATAGGCGCGGCGGTCACCATCCTGGGCCGCCGCCATCAGGGCGGACCAGCGTATATCGCGCGCCGAGGCTGGGCTGGCCGCGGTCTCGTCTGTCATTCGCGTTCCGGTCAATGCTGCCATGAGCATCCCATGCACTCCCTGCGTCGCCAAGCATTCGACGGGGGTGGGGCAAAGGTTACGGCGGTATGGGCCCGGCAGGACTCGAACCTGCAACCAAACCGTTATGAGCGGTCCGCTCTGACCATTGAGCTACAGGCCCACAAACGTGTTTTGGCGCGGGAGGGCGGGGGTGGGCAAGCGGTTCAGAACAGGAAATCGGCGGCGGTGAGGCTGGCGACGCCGAACACCAGGATGGCCGAGCCGCCGTATTTCACCTGGGTGTTGCCGTTGGCGGATTGCAGAAACAGTTGTGAGAACCCGATTCCGGTGCCGGTAAAGTCAAGTTTCGTGGCGCCCGTCCCGGGCCGCGTCCGACCAGCCCCGATCCCCACCCACTGATCGTGCAAAAGCAGCACCCTGGGGGCTCGCCATAGGAGGCGGCAGAGCGCAGAGGTATCACCACCAGTGCCGTGGCGCTGCCGCCGGCGTCACCGGCCCCTGCACAAAGTCGGCCGACCACAGGGCCGCAAAGGAACCACCCATGTCTATGACCCGCCTCGCCCTGCTGGGTGCGCTCATCGCGCTGCCCGGCCTCGCCTTCGCCCAAGGGTCCAACAATCCCGATTTCACCCTGCAGAACCGCGGCCAGCAGGCGATCAACGAGATCTACGTCTCCTCCGCCCGCTCCAATGCCTGGGGCAATGACCGGCTGGGTGCCAATACCCTGGCGCCGGGCGCCAATTTCTCGGTGGTGCTGCCGGCCGGGCAATGCGTGAACGACATCCGGGTGGTCTATGCCAATGGCACGGCCACCGAGCGCCGCGCGGTGAACACCTGCAACCTGACCGAAGTGACCTTCCCCTAAGCGATACCTGCGCGGCCCGGGCATGCTCCGGGCCGCAACAGGCTGGACAAACCACGCCTGACCGTGCAAACGCGCCCCAGTTCCAGAGCAACACCGTTCAGACCACGGGCCGCCCGCCAGTTTCCGGTCGTGCCCGCCATTCCCCATGGGAGCCCATCATGGCCACGCATACCGCGCTCGATCGCATCCGCAACATCGGCATCACCGCGCATATCGATGCCGGCAAGACGACGACGACCGAGCGGATTCTCTACTACACCGGCAAGAGCCACAAGATCGGTGAAGTCCATGACGGCAACACCACGACCGATTACATGGCGCAGGAGCGTGAGCGCGGCATCACCATCACCTCCGCCGCCGTGACCGCGGAGTGGGCCGACCACCGCATCAACATCATCGACACCCCCGGCCACATCGATTTCAACATCGAGGTGAACCGCAGCCTGCGCGTGCTCGACGGCGCGATCTTCATCATCGAGGGCGTGGCCGGCGTGCAGCCGCAATCCGAGACCAACTGGCGCCTGGCCGACCGCTACAACGTCCCCCGCCTGATCTTCGTGAACAAGCTCGACCGCACGGGTGCCGATTTCTACAAGGCCTGCGACACGCTGACCGAGAAGCTGGGCATCAAGTGGATCGCCCTGCAGCTGCCGATCGGCGCCGAGGACACGCTGAAGGGCGTGGTTGACCTCGTCGAGATGAAGGCGATCATCTGGGACGGCGACGACCTCGGCGCCAGCTTCCATGACGAGCCCATCCCCGAGGACATGGCCGAGATGGCCGCGGAATGGCGCGAGAAGATGCTCGACATGGTCGTCTCGGCCGATGACGAGGCGATGGAAGCCTATCTCTCCGGTGACCCGGTGCCCGTGGCGCTGCTGAAGCGCGCGATCAAGAAGGGCACGATCTCGGGCGAGTTCCGCCCCGTCATGTGTGGCAGCGCCTTCAAGAACAAGGGCGTGCAGCCCCTGCTCGACGGCGTGATCGACTACCTGCCGAGCCCGATCGACGTCCCGGGCATCAAGGTCGCCCCGGATGAGGGCATGGACGAGACGCAGGACCGCCGGAACATCCCGGCCGACCCGGAAGCGCCCTTCGCCGGCCTCGCCTTCAAGATCATCAACGACAAATACGGCAACCTGACCTTCGTGCGCGTCTATCGTGGCACGCTGCGCCAGGGCGACATGGTGATGAACACGACCAAGGGCCAGCGCGAGCGCATCGGCCGGATGTTCCAGATGCACGCCGACAAGCGCGAGGAAATCAAGGAAGTCATCGCCGGTGACATCGCGGCCTTTGTCGGCCTGAAGGACACCGGCACGGGTGACACCCTGGCCTCCGGCGATGACCCGGTGATCCTGGAGCGCATGGCCTTCCCGGTGCCGGTCATCGACATCTCGGTCGAGCCGAAGACGAAGGACGCGGTCGAGAAGATGTCGCTCGGCCTGGGCAAGCTGGCCGGCGAGGACCCCTCGCTGCGCGTCAAGACCGACCAGGAGACCGGCCAGGTCATTCTCTCGGGGATGGGCGAACTGCACCTCGAGATCATCGTCGACCGTCTGCGCCGCGAATATGGCGTGGATTGCAACATCGGCGCGCCGCAGGTGGCCTATCGTGAGACCATCACCAAGAGCCACACCGAGACCTATACCCACAAGAAGCAGTCCGGTGGTTCGGGCCAGTACGCCGAAGTGAAGATCATCTTCGAGCCGAAGGAGCGCAATGACGGCATCGAATTCGTCAATGCCGTGGTCGGCGGCTCGGTGCCGAAGGAATACATCCCGGCTGTGGACAAGGGCATCAAGGTGCAGGCCGATACCGGCGTGCTGGCCGGCTTCCCGACCGTGGACTTCAAGTACTCGCTGGTTGACGGCAAGTACCATGACGTGGATTCGAGCGCGCTCGCCTTCGAAATCGCCGCAAAGGCCTGCTTCCGCGAGGGCATGAAGAAGGCCGGACCGGTCATCCTCGAGCCGATCATGGACGTGGAGGTGACCACGCCACAGGATCACGTGGGTGACGTGGTGGGTGACCTCAACCGTCGCCGCGGCGTGATCCAGAACCAGGACATGGCCGGGACCTCGGTCATCGTCCGTGCGCATGTGCCGCTGAAGGAGATGTTCGGCTACATCTCCAACCTGCGCGGCATGACGAAGGGCCGCGCGTCCTTCTCCATGCAGTTCCACCATTATGATCCGGTGCCGCGCAACGTCGCCGATGAGATCATGAAGCAGAGCGCGTAAACCGCGCAGCCTTCGCTGGGAGGCGGGAATCCCCCGCTCCTCGGGCCTTTGGGCCTGGGGGGCGGGGGATTTTTTTATGTGTGCCATCTACGATCGCGTTGTGAGTGCACGAAACAATCGCGCCAAGGTTGTGGAATTGCTGGAATTTTAGCGAATTTCCTTCTGTCAGCCTGTCATCGGCAGCTTAATGGCGTGAATTTTACAACTTGTGCGAGTGTCTTAAATCGTTGTTTCCTTCTCACGGGAAATTGTGTGGGTTGAATCGCGCATCGGGTGATGCGGCCGATGACCCTCCGGGGAGCATGCGGCCATGTCGTTCAGCAGCACGATCAATATCTCCGACCTGACAGGCGGGGTGGGGTTTCGGCTGGCAGGTGTGAATACCGTGGACGTGGCCGGCTCCAGCGTGGCCTCTGCCGGCGATATCAATGGCGACGGCTATGATGATCTCCTGATTGGTGCGCCCTGGGCCGATCCAATCGGAAACATGTCGGGTTCGACTTATGTGATCTACGGCAGTGCTGCGGGGCTACCGACGGGGCTCGATCTCGCCATGCTGGATGGCAGCCAGGGTTTCCGGCTCGATGGCACGGCAGATAGCGCCTTCAGCGGCAGCGCCCTCAGCGCCGCGGGGGATGTCAATGGTGACGGCAAGGCGGATTTCCTGATCGGCGCGCCGAGCAAGGGCTCAACCGCCGGCTTCGCCTATATCATCTTCGGTGGCACCGGTTTCGCCATCGGAAACTACACCCTGGACAACCTCGATCCTTCCATGGGCATCCGTCTGGATGGTGAGGTGCCGGGCGACAGGGCCGGCTTCACCGTGACCGGCGCTGGTGACGTGAATGGCGATGGCATGGGCGACATCATCATTGGTGCGCCCGGCTTCAACAGCACCGATGGCAGGAGCTATGTCGTCTTCGGGCAAACCGCCGGATTTTCCAGCAACCTGAACCTGGGCAGCCTGCATTCCAGCGAGGGTTTCCGGATCAATGCCGCCGATAGCGTGGCTCAGGCCGGCTATTCCGTTGCCGCGGCCGGCGACGTGAATGGCGATGGCCTGGCTGACATGATCATCGGCGTCCCGTTCGCCCTGAACAACACCGGCGTGGCCTATGTGGTGTTTGGCAGCACCGGTTTGGGCGCATCGATCAACCTGAGCGCGATCGACGGCAGCAACGGCTTCCAGATCCTCGGCAACAACGCGGATGACCGCGTGGGCACCACGCTGGCCTCGGCCGGTGACGTCAATGGCGATGGCATCGGCGACATCATCCTGGGCACGGGTTATGGCAGCGGTACAACGCCGACCGCCTATGTCGTCTTCGGCGGCCAGACCGGCCTGGGCTCGGCCATCACAGTGTCGGACATTGGCGGTTCGGTCGCGGGCTTCAGGCTGAACGGCAGCACGGATACCGGCAATGCCGGCCTGACTGTCGCCTCCGCCGGGGATGTCAACGGCGATGGCGTGGGCGACATCATCATCGGCGCACGCGATCTCAACGACATCGGCGGCGCCTATGTGGTGTTCGGCAACGCGACGGGCCTGCCCAGCAGCATCGAGCTCACCGGCCTCGATGGCACGACCGGCTTCCGCATCGATGGCAGATCCTCGCAGGATCGCACCGGCGCCTCGGTCAGCACCGCCGGCGACGTCAATGGCGATGGCTTCTCCGACCTTATCATCGGCTCGGATTGGAGCAACAGCTACAAGGGCGAGGCCGACCTCTATCTCAGCCAGGCCACCGGCAACGCCACCCGCAGCGGCACGACCTTGCCCGACAACCTCCGCGGCGGCGGTGCCAATGACACGTTGAATGGCCGCGGCGGCAATGACACCCTGATCGGTGGTGCAGGCAACGACAGCATCACCGGCGGCACCGGCGATGACAGTATCGATGCCGGTGCGGGAAACGACACCGCCATCTGGCGCAATGGCGATGGCGTGGACACCGTCACGCTCGGCACCGGTACCAACACGCTGGACCTGCAGGGCTGGGCCGGCGGCGCGGTGAATAACGGCGCCACCTCCGGCACCTGGTCGGTCGCCACCTCCGGCGCTGCCGCCACCTTCACCAATTCCGGCGGCGGGGCGGTGACCGTCACCGACTGGTCGGCCGGCACCAACAGCGTGATCTGCATCCTGGATGGCACCCTAATCACCACGCCGGATGGCGAATGCCCGATCCAATCGTTGTCCGTCGGAGACATGGTCACCACGCCCGATGGCCCGCGCCGGGTCCGATGGGTAGGGCGCAGCAGCTATCATATGGTCTTCCTGCGCGGCAAACCGATGAGCCTGCCGGTTTGCATCCATGCCGGTGCGCTCGGCGAGGGGTTGCCGGTGCGCGACCTGTGGGTCTCGCCCTGGCACGCCGTGCTGTTCGGCGAGAGCCTGGTTCGCGCCTTCGACCTCATCAACGGCGTGAACGTCACCCAGGATTTTCCTGGCACCGGGGTCACCTTGCACAATATCGAGCTCGACAGCCCCGGCGTGGTCTTCGCCCAGGGCGCGCCGGTGGAAACCTACGCCAACCACAACAACCGGGCGATGTTCCACAACGTGGCCGAGTACGTCGCGCTCTATGGCAGCGTTGAGCCGACCTGGATGGGCGAGGATGGCCAGGGCGTGCGGCGGTACCCGCTGTTGGCGGAGGATGCGCCGGAACTCCCGGAGATCGTGAGGGCCGTCTTGGCCCGGGCACCGCAGGCGGCGGCCAGCGCGGCGGCATAGCGGCCTCGAAAGCCCCGCCGGCGCATTGGCGCGGCGCGAAAACGCGGCCAATCTGCAGAGGCCCTGCCACCACGAAAGGGCGATTGACCGCGCTTCGAAGGGATTCCCCGGCTTGTCCACATCTCACCGGCAGATGCATCTCGGCGTCTTCGTGCTCGGCACTGGCAACCACATCGCTGGCTGGCGCTACCCCGGCGCCGCCGACAGTTTTCTCAGCCTCCAGGGTATCCAGACCATCGCCGCCACCGCCGAGCGGGGGAAATTCGATCTCTTCTTCCTCGGCGACGGGCTCGCCGCCAAGATCGGCGACCACCCCTCCTTTCTCGTGCGATTCGAGCCCATCACCATGCTCTCCGCCCTGGCGGCGACCACGACCCATCTCGGCCTCGGCGCCACCATGTCCACCACCTATATGGAGCCTTACAACGTCGCGCGGCTCTTCGCCTCGCTCGATCATCTCAGCGGCGGGCGGGCGGCGTGGAACGCAGTGACCAGTTCCGGCCCACAGGCCGGCGCCAATTTCGGCCGCGAACACCCCCATCACGATGCCCGCTACGAGGTGGCGGAGGAATTTGTCGATGTCGTGCAGGGCTTGTGGGATTGCTGGGATGATGGCGCAGTGGTGGCGGACCGCGAGACCGGCCTCTATGTCGAGCCTTCTAAGGTAAAGACGCTCGACCATCACGGCCGCTTCTTCCAGGTGAAGGGGCCGCTCAACACCGCCCGCACGCCGCAGGGCCGCCCGGTGATCATCCAGGCCGGCGCCTCCGAACCCGGGCTCGAACTGGCGGCGCGCACGGCCGAGGTGGTGTTCTCCGTCGTGCAGGATTTTGCCGAGGCGCAGGTGGCCTACCAGGCGCTGAAGTCGCGCCTGCCCCGCTTTGGCCGGACCGCGGCCGATGTGGCGCTGCTGCCCGGCGTCATGCCGGTGATCGGCGCCACCGACGCCGCGGCCCGCGAAAAACTCAACCACCTGCAAAGCTTCGTCAGCGCGGAGAACGCCATCACCATGCTCTCCAGCCGGATGGGCATGGATGTCTCAGGCTTCAAACCTGATGACCTCGTGCCCGACCTGCCACTGCCAGACACCTCACATGGCTTCGCCCGTGCGATGCTCAACAAGGCCTGGCGTGAAAAAATGACCTGGCGCGACCTCACCAACCTTACCGGCGCGGCACGCGGGCACTGGGTGATCTGCGGCACGCCGGACAAGATCGCCGACACGCTGCAGGAGTGGTTCGAGGGTGATGCGGCGGATGGCTTTAACATCCTGCCGCCCTATTTCCCCGCGGCCTTCGATGAATTCGTCGATCTCGTCGTGCCCATCCTGCAGGCGCGCGGGCTGTATCGCCGCGACTACTCCGGCACCACGCTTCGCGAGCATCTCGGCCTGCCCAGGCCGGTCAATCCGATGTTCCCGGGTTAGAGCATGATGCGTTGAGGCGGAATCGCCGAAAACGCTGAATCATGCTCTCAGCAACGGGTAGACCATGCGGAGTGAACGCTTGTGAACGCAGCATAGTCTAGTGTCCTGAATCTGAAGTTCGTTGTATCGGCGATTCGCGAGGCTTTGCCAGATTAGGCTCGTTGAATGGCGGGGCTGAACGATGAGCGTTGCGCGCGGGGAACTGGTGCTGAGCGAGGCAGA
>JAESFS010000098.1_pt1 | contig 38368 bp, 35 predicted proteins | sample 9269441 | NCBI WGS metagenome assembly JAESFS01 (sample SAMN14502548, study PRJNA617105) | algae metagenome | isolation source: Scytolyngbya sp. HA4215-MV1 and co-occurring heterotrophs from sample from... | place: USA: Laie Falls, Oahu, Hawaii | collected 2010-08-22
GCGCCGCGCACCAGCTTGACGCCCTGCGCCACCTCCGCGCCCGAGGCGTTGATCAGCGCGGTGATGTCCTTGGCCGCCTCGCTGGAGCGCTGCGCCAGCGTGCGCACTTCGGACGCCACCACGGCGAATCCCTTGCCCGCGTCGCCGGCGCGTGCGGCTTCCACCGCGGCGTTGAGCGCGAGGAGGTTGGTCTGGAAGGCGATTTCGTCGATCACTCCGGTGATGTCGGAGATCTTCTGGCTGGCCTGCTCGATGCGCGCCATGGCCTCCACTGCGTCGCGAACGATGCCGCCGCCGTCGCTGGCGACAGCCATGGCCTGGTCGGCGAGTTCCACCGCCTGGCGGGAGGACTGGGCCGAGGCCTTCACCGAGGCGGCGAGCTCCTCGGTGGTGGCGGCGGTCTCCTCCAGGGAGGAGGCCTGTTGCTCGGTGCGGCTGGACAGGTCGTTGGCCCCGCTGGCGATCTCGCGGGCGGCGGAGCTGACGTCCTCGGCCGTGGTCTGGATGGTGCCGACGGTCTCCGAGAGGCGCTCGACGGTCTCGTTCAGGGCGTCCTTGAGCTCGGCGAAGCGGCCCTTGTAGTCGGTGAGGACGGTGCGGGTGAGGTCGCCCTGGGCGAGCGCGTTCATGGCCGCGGCCATCTCGGTGGTGGCCTGGTCGACGCCCTGGCCTATGGCGTTCATGGCGGCGGCGAGGTCGCGCATGAAGCCGGCCTTGCCTTCCAGCGGCACACGGCCGGAGAAGTCGCCTTCCGCGGCGGCCTGCGCCACGGCGGCCACCTCCGACTGCGCGGCCAACTCCACCGTCATGTCCCGCCACTCCAGCATCGCGCCGAGGCGACGCCCGGAGGCGTCGTTCACCGGCGAGACCGCGAGGTCGAAGGTGCGCCGGCCCACTTTGACGCGGCTCACATGCGTGTTGGAGAGCTGGGAGACCATGCGCTCCTGGTGCGCAGGATTGCGATGGAAGATGCCCATCGACTGACCGATGATCTCGTCCGGCATGAAGCTCGGCACGGCCGCCTTGAAGTCTGCCACATGCTCGTGGAAGAGCCTGGATACGGCCAGGTTCATGAAGCGGATGATGTTGTTCTCGTCGACGATCATGACATTGGTCGGGCAGCCGTCGAGCGCGAGGCGGACCCGCATGTCGTCGATGTCGCCCGCCTGAACGCCCGCGAGACTGCGAGCGAGAAGGCCGATGTCGTCGGTTCGCTCTACCCCGGGTACTGACATCGGGTCGCCGCGTCCCGCCGCGGCCGCCGCCTTCGCGATCCCGCTCAGCGCGGCGCCGACGCGGGAGAGATAGATCGCGGCCGGAACCGCGGCCACCACGGCCGCGACCGACGCCGTCAGCCAGGGCGCCGCTTGCAGGCCGGCCGTTTGGGCGAGCGCTGCGAAAGCGGGACCACCCAGCGCGCTTCCCGCGGCGACGGCTCCGCCAACGGCCGCGAGTCGGAGTCCAAGTCCTGAATGAACGGAAATGCGCCCGGGCATTGGCGACCTCGACAAGGCGGATTGAACCGCGTGCAAATCGACCGGTCGGGGGAGAGATCCGGACTTCCAAAGCATGTCGCTGAATCAGCCGGCGCTCTGGATGTGCCACCTATAGTGGTGTGCGGTTCTGAACAAATTGATAAAGTTCAGATGAGAAGCAATAGTCCATGCAGATTTTTCTTCACCAACTTGAATTAAAACAAATCAATCATACGAATGATCTCGATTCAGGCCCCTCTGCGCATATGCAAGATCACTCCCCACGTCCTCCCTTCACCAGCCTGAAGCGCACCGGCGCGGCTTCGGGGAGATCGGGCGGGACCGGAGAGCCGAGGTCAGGATAATACGCTTCGCAGCGGCGAGCGGGATGGCGTTCCCGGCTCCGGGGACACGAGGCTGAGATCGCTTCCAGGATGTCGGCCATGTCCGCAGTCGCGCCGAAACGCTCGGCCAGCACAGCCAGGCGATAGCGCCCGATGCGCGGGCAATCACGGCACGCGAAGCGCACGAGAACATAGGGATAATCTCGAATCCGCAGCATCCGCATATGTGAACAAAACAAGAACAAAATGGATCGGTCAAGGTCGCTGAACGAAAATGGCCGGGCGATCGCCCGGCCGTGTCCGTCGATGATCCTCTTGATCAGCGGAGGAGCTGAAGCACCTGCTGCTGGGCGGTGTTGGCCAGCGAGAGGGCCGAGATGGCGAGGCTCTGGCGGGTCGACAGCGCCTGAGAATTGGCCGCTTCCTCGTTGAGGTCGGCGTTCGTCAGGTTGCCCGCGCCGGCGTCGAGGATGTTGATCAGGTTCTTGGAGAAGTCCTGCCGGTTCTGCACGGTCGAGAGGTTCGAACCGAACGTGGCCGACTGGGACTGCAGCGTCGAGGATGCTTTCGACACCAGCGTCAGGACCGACTGGATCGAGACGTTGTCCTGGAAGTCCGTCGAAGCGACGGCGGTCAGGCCGAGGTCCTTGGCGGTCGTCGAGATGCCCTTCACGGTCAGCGAGGAGGTGTTCGTCTCGTTGAACTGCACCTTCAGCGAGTCGCCTGCGAGCAGGTTCACGCCGTTGAAGCCGGAGTCGGAGGCGAGCTGGTCGATCTGGGTCAGCAGGGTATTGTAGTCGTTCACGAGCTTGTCGCGAGCGATCTTGCCGTCGCCGCCGAGCGTGGCGGTGGAGTTGGTGGACAGGAAGGGATTGCCGGCGCCAGTGGCCGAACCACCGAGCACCAGCGTCTCGGCGCCGGCCGCGTTGTTCGTGGTGATCGAGATCTTGCCGGCGGTGTCGATGGTGGCCTGTGCGTTGGCGGGAGCCAGCGCGTTATTGAGCTCGTCGAGCGTGTCGACCTGGCCGAGGCCTGCGCCGAACGTCAGGGCGAGGGTGGGGGCCGAGCCGACCTTGACGGTCAGGACCTTGCCCGAGAGCGCCGACGTCGTACCGGTGCCGAGGCCCGAGGCGAACGACTTGGTCGAGAAGCCGAGGTTGGAGATCAGGCCGGTGGTGGTGGATCCGTCCTGCAGGTTCACGACCGTGCTGGAGTCGGCCGCCGTGAACACGAACTTGCGGTTCGTCGCGTCGTAGGAGGCCGAGACCGAGCCGTTCGTCGCCGCCACGACCTTCTGGGCGAGGGTCGTCAAGGTGTCGGCCGAGCCGACCGTGACGTCCTTGCCGTTGACCGAGAAGGTGTCGCCGGCGTTGAAGCCGAGACCCGTCGCGAGCGAGTTCGCGGTGGGCACGAAGGTGCCCGCGGTGGTGACGGTCGGCGTCGCGCCCAAGAGTGCAGCGGCGTTCGTGCCCCCGGTGGTGAAGGTGCCGCCGTCGGCGGTGCCTGTCAGGACCAGCTGGTTGGAGCCGTTGACAGTGGCGACCACGCCCGTCGTGCCAGCGGAGAGCTGCGCATTGACCTGCGCGAGGAAGCTGACCTGCGTCGTGGTGCCGCCCGTGATAGTGATGTTCTGACCGGAGATCGAGAAGGTCTTGTCGGTGGCGCCGACCGCGGCGACGACGCCGGCGTCATTCAGGGTCACGGTGCCAGTGACGACCCGGGCCGCAGCGCCCGAGGCGGAGCCGATGGCGTTGTTGGCCGTGGCGACAGTCGGGCCCGTCGACAGCAGGTTGGAGGCGATCGCGCCGGTCAGGGCCGTCGAGGTCAGGCTGGCCTTGCCGGTGAAGGAGTTCTGCGCCGACAGGGCCTGCTGGCCCGTCGAGGTCAGCTGGTCGGTGAGCTTCTTGATGTTGGTGATGCCGCGGTCGGCGGCCTGGATGGTCTGGATGCTGTTGGAAATGCCGTCGAGCAAATTGGAAAGCGCAGACGAACGGTTTCCGAGGCCCTGGGCAGTGAAGAAGGAGACGGCGTTGTCGAGGGCCGAGTTGACCTTCTTGCCGGTGGAGAGGCGCTGCTGCGTCGTGGACAGAAGGGCGGCGGTGTCCTGGGCGGCGAGCAGGTTGGTGCGGGTGGCCGCGGTGAGCGTAACGGAAGACATGGGGTGATCCTTTTGATCCGAAAAGCCTCCTGTTCTGGAGGCGCCCCATTCATTGGCCGCAATCTGTTACGCCAGACTTAATTGCAACGTAGAGTTTTAGATGGATATCAAATCTGAGGCTCAAAGCGTCTCCAGCCAGAGCCGTTACGCAACAACATCGTGAATAAATTGATGAGTTGAAACAGAGCAGAACCCCCAGTTGTTTACCGCGCCTTCACCATAGCGGCCGCATAACCCTCTGGACAGGAGCTCGCCATGCCGTTGAAGATCGAACTGAAGCCGTTCGAGAGGCTGATCATCGGCGGTGCGTCGATCCGCAACGGCGATCGGCGCAGCAGCTTCATCATCGAGACGAACACCAAGTTCCTGCGCGAAAGCGACATCATCACGGAGACGGATGCGGACACGCCGTGCAAGCGCCTCTACGTGACCCTGGAGTTCGTCTACCTCTCCGATGATCCGAGCGAGGCCGAGAACGCCTTCGTGGTCCTGGCCAACGAGATCATCAAGGCGGTGCCGAGCACCACGCCCTATGTCTTCCGCATGTACGAGTGCCTCGCCGCCAAGGAGTATTACCAGGCGCTCAAGGTGGCCAAGGAACTGATCGCCTACGAGCACACCTTGCTCTCCCATCCCGTATCCGAGACGGCGCAGCCCGCCGACGGCTGATCGCAAAGGTTCCGATCTCGAAGCGAACCCACCGCACCCTCGTGCGGCAGGAACGCTCCCGCGCCGCACACGTTGGGCGGGACGGCTGGCGCGGCGCTGGCCCAGGCAGGGAGAGCGCCATGTCGAGCGGCGGCAAGAAGAGCGAGAACCACAATCATCAGAATCCAGAGCGACCCGGGGCGATCCCCGAATCCGGCGACGAGCAGGCGTCCCACGAGACCCGCCATCGCTACGCCAGCCATCGCGACGACGCGGAAGGCCAGGTCCAGGGCCGGGACTACGGCCGCGTAAGAGGCCCCGACGCGCAGAATCCCGACGAGGTGATCCAGGGCGGCGAGAATCACAGCTATGGCGGCTACGGATCGGATTATGTCCGTGCCCGCGAGGAATTCGGCGGTGGCGATCCTGTCCCGCCGGAGACGGGCCGGGAGTATGCGCCGGGACAGGAGCCGGGCAGGGGCTCCGGCGTCGGCGCCTTTGGACAGGGCGGGACCATCATCCCGCCGGGTGAAGACGAGGACGGGCAGGCGCTGGCTCCCGACGAACATCCGGGCATCCTGCAGCCGGACGGTGAGATACGAAGGCCGGACTGAGCGCCGCGTCGAAGCTGGAGAGCCGCCGTCGGTGGAAGCGCTTCCGGCCGGACGTCTCGCGTTTTGCCGGGCTTCCCTCCAGCGCCCAATGGTGCTTGGCTAGCTCCGGGGATAGAGCCGCCCGGGCCGGTGTCTGCCAAGCGCATGTCTGCCGTGCGCATGTCTGCTGGGCGCGCGTCTGATGGGGCGAGTGTCTGCCTTTGCTGGGAGCGGCCATGTCTCCGAACAAAGTTCGAGGGAGCGACATGCCGCGGGACGTTCGTCAATTCCAAGCCTCTGGCCTGAGGGGGCGGCTGTGACAGCCGCCGTTCCGGACGGCGCGACGCCCAGGGGCGGCATCGCCCCGGTCTCGCGCCGTGTCATGAACCTCGCGCACATCGTCACGCAGGCCGCACGCCGGTTTCCAGACAGGCCCGGCCTGATCTGGGGCGAGCGGCAATGGGCCTGGCGCGAGATCGAGGCCGCCACCGGCGCGCTTGCGGCCGGCATGGCTGCCCATGGCGTCGGGAAGGGCGACCGAATCCTCGTACACTCCCGCAACAGCGAGGAGCTGATCTGGTCGATGTTCGCCGCATTTCGGCTCGGCGCGGTGTGGGTGCCCACCAATTTCCGCCTCATGCCGGAGGAGATCGTCCACCTCGCGACATCCTCGGGGGCCAAGCTGTTCCTGTGCCAGTCTGTGTTTCCGGAGCACGCGGCCATCGTCGCCGCGGAGGCCCCGGACGTGCGCGCCATCTGGCGGATGGGCGAAGGCCCGGGATCCGGCGGCTTCGGGGAGCGGGCGCTCGCGGATGTCGTGGCGGACCATGCGGGGCGGACCGCGCCCCTGTGCGCCGTGGAGCACGACGATCCCTGCTGGTTCTTCTTCACGTCCGGCACCACCGGCAAGTCGAAGGCCGCGGTCCTCACCCACGGCCAGATGGCGTTCGTCATCACCAACCACCTCGCCGACCTCATGCCCGGCACCACGGAGGACGACGCCTCGCTCGTCGTCGCGCCGCTCAGCCACGGGGCGGGGATCCACATGCTGACGCAGGTGGCGCGCGGGGCCGTGACGGTGATGCTGCCCACGGACCGCTTCGACATCGAGGAGGCCTACAGGCTGATCCAGGCGCACCGGGTGACGAACATGTTCACCGTGCCGACCATCCTGAAGCTGCTCGCCGAGCACCCGGCTGCGGACCTCTACGATCACTCCTCGCTCCGCCACGTCATCTACGCCGGCGCGCCGATGTACCGCGAGGACCAGAAGACCGCCCTGCGCCGGCTGGGCAAGGTCATCGTGCAGTATTTCGGGCTGGGCGAGGTGACGGGCAACATCACCGTTCTTCCGGCGGCGCTGCACGAACCGGACGACAAGCCCGGCCTGAAGCTCGGCACCTGCGGCGTCGAGCGCACGGGCATGCAGGTCTCCATCCAGGACGAGAACGGCCGGGAGCTCGCGCCGCTGGAGACCGGCGAGATCTGTGTGATCGGCCCCGCCGTCTTCGCCGGTTATTTCGACAATCCCGAAGCCAACGCCAAGGCGTTCCGCAATGGCTGGTTCCGGACCGGCGACCTCGGCCACATGGACCAGGAGGGCTTCGTCTACATCACCGGCCGGGCGTCCGACATGTTCATCTCCGGCGGCTCGAACGTCTATCCGCGCGAGATCGAGGAGAAGATCCTCACGCATCCCGGGATCGCGGAAGTCGCCGTCCTCGGCGTGCCCGATCCGCTGTGGGGCGAGGTGGGCGTCGCCGTCTGCGTGGCGCGCGAGGGCGCGGCGGTCAGCGAGGAGGACCTCGTCGCCTTCCTCGGCCCAAGGCTCACGCGCTACAAGGCGCCGCGCCGGTTCTTCTTCTGGGACGCCCTGCCGAAGTCGGGGTACGGCAAGGTGCCGAAGCGGCTGGTGAGGGACGAGCTTGAGAGGCGCGGCCTGCTCGGGCCGGGCGCGCCTTCGTGACCGGGACCGAGGCCGCGTCCCCGCTGCGATCAATCCGCCAGCCGGGACCGCCGCCGGCCGAGCGGGTCGTCGCGGTCGAGGGCAGGGGGCTGGAATTCCCGATCCGGCTGAATGCAGGCGTGCGCCTGCTCGATGGCATCGCGCAGGCTTTCGCCGCCCGCGGTTTCACGGGCGGCGTCGTGGAGGTGGCCGAGCTGGCGCTCGACCCCATGGCGTATGTCATGCCGGCGCTGTCGGCGACGCTCCAGCACGCCGCCTATTACAGCGAGACGTTCCGGCCCGCTGGCGGCGTACGGCTGCAGCATGGAGCCCTGACCTTCGGCCGGCGGGACGGCGCCGCGTTCTTCCATGCCCATGCGCTCTGGCGCGAGGTGGACGGCAAGCGGTGCGGCGGCCACATCCTGCCCGACGACACCGTGGTCGCCGAGGCTGCCGAGGTCACGGGCTTCGGCTTCGCCGGCGGCGGTTTCCGGGCTGTGCTGGATCCAGAGACCAACTTCAAGCTGTTCGAACCGGCCGCCGGTCCGGCTGGATTGCAGGGACACGTCGGAGCCCGAGCCTTCGCTCTCCGCCTCCGGCCGAACCAGGATCTGGCCGGTGCGCTCGAGGGCTTCTGCGCCGCATGCGGGATCGACCGCGCGCGGATACGGGGAGGCGTCGGCAGCACCATCGGCGCGCGTTTCACGGACGGCGCCGTCGTCGAGCACTTCGCCACGGAGGTGTATCTCCGCGGAGGCCTCATCGAGCCCGCCCCCGGCGGCGCGCTCCGGGCGCACCTGCCGGCCGGCCTCGTCGACTATACCGGCGCTATCGCCGAGGGCGTTCTCAGTCGCGGCGAAAACCCCGTGCTGATGACGTTCGAAGTCATCCTCGAAGAGTTCCAGTGAGCCTCAGCGGGCAGCCTTGTGGTCTCCGTGGGCGCGCTTGTCGGCGGTGTCCCGGCCTATGATCTTGCTGAACATGCTCTTGGGATCGTAGAGCAGCGCGAGTTCCCGGTCGTCGAATTCCTTGAAGAACTCGTCCCACGAGATCTCGACGAGGTGCCCGTGCTCCGAGTTGGGAGCCTTCGGGAACATCACGCGAATGATGCCGACGTCGCCCTTCTGGTGGGTGCGGTCCACGGCGGCGGGCTTGCCCCCGTGCTGCTCGGCCCATTTGCGGATCGTGTCGTGGTCGGTGGTGGTCTCAGCCATGGTGTGCTCCAGCGTCTGGGGCGCGGCGCCGGCGTACTTTGCTCCGCGTGGGGCCGCGGCCGTTCTCGCTCACTCAACCCGACCTCTCGGGTGAAGTTCCGCAGTCGCCACCCGCCGGGTCGCCGGGGCCAGCGCCTACCCCGGGATGCGCAACGTGAACGACGTCTCGCCATTCTCAGAGCGCACGTCGAGCGATCCCTGATGAGCACGCGCGATCTCGGACGTGATGTAGAGCCCCAACCCCAGCCCATGCTGGTTGGAGCGATCTGGCGCGCGAAAGAACGGCTTGAACAGGTGCGGGAGAACCGTGGCGGGAATGGGAGGTCCGGCGTTAGCGACGCTGAGCTGGAATTCGCTCGGCGACGTCCTCGCGTCGACCCTGATCGCTCCCGTGGGATCGCCGTGGCTCACTGCGTTTTCCAGGAGGTTCGACAGCAGCTGACCCACCCGTCCGACATCGCAGGCGACGGGCCTGTCGATGTCGAGCGAAAGCTCGATCCGCCGGTCGGGGTGGATCGCGCGGATTTCGCCCGTGACATGGGCCAGCATCGGCGCCAGGGGCTCGGCGCCGGTCTTCTCGACGGCGAAGCCGCCGCCCAGTCGGCCGCGCGCGAAATCGAGCACGTTGTTGATCAGCACCGACATACGCTCGACGCTGGTCTGGATGTGGCTCACCACCATCTTCGCCCGGTCGTTGAGCGGCGTTCCCTCCAGGATCCGCGCGCCGGATCCGATGGCGGCGAGCGGATTACGCAGGTCGTGCCCGAGCACGGCGATGATCTGCTCGCGCAGCTCGCTGCGGGAGCGTTCGTCCGCGGCGGTGGCCTCGCTCGCGACGAGCCTGCGCTGGGCGTCGAGATGGAAGGCGATGAGGTCGGCGAACAGCTTGAACATGCCAACGACTTCCGGGCGCGTCGTCCGGGCCGGGCGGGGATCGATCGAGCACAGCGTCCCGAAGAACTCGCCGTTGGGAAGCACGATGGGCACGGAAATGTAGCTCTTGAAGCCGTACATGGCCGGCGTGTGATGATCGCGGTAGACCGCGTCCTCAGCGACCTCGTCGATGGCGACCGCTCGCCTGTGCTGGCGGATTTCGTTGCAGATCGTCGTCTGAACTTCCAACTCGCCTCCGGGCTTCAAACCGAAGTCGATTTCGTCACGCACTCCGCAGGCGACCCATCGATCCCCGGTCACTCGCGCCACTGCGGCGAATCCCATGCCCGTCGTGCGGCACACCACCTCCAGAATGGCGGGCACCGCGTCGATCCGAGCGATGGCGGCGACGTCATCGTCGATCAGTGGCATGAAGGGAGGGACCCCGGGAAGGAACGATTTCACGAAACGCCCGTGGCGCAGAATCGTTCCTGCGTCTTCGCCACTGTTTTCCGGAGCAGACCCGAGCGGCTCGCCCCCGCCCGGCCGCCCTGCCATGCGGCGGCAGCGGGTGGAGCCGCTCGCAACCCCTGCTAAGATCCTTGCCGCTTTCTTCCCCGGCCTCGACAGGATGAGCTTCATGGAACACAGGCGACTTGGCGCATCGGGCCTCATGGCGCCCGCGCTCACCTTCGGCACCGCCACCTTCGGCGGAAAGGGCGAGTTCTTCGGCGCATGGGGCGCGACGGACGTCGCGGAGGCGCGGCGCATGGTCGACATGTGCCTCGATGCGGGCGTCTCCATGTTCGACACCGCGGACGCCTACTCCGCCGGGATGTCAGAGGCGATCCTCGGCGAGGCGATCAAGGGCCGCCGCGACCAGGTCCTCATCTCCACCAAGACGGCGTTTCGTTTTTCCGATGGCGTCAACGAGGTCGGCTCGTCGCGCCACCGGCTGCTCCGGGCCGTGGACGGCTGCCTCAAGCGGCTGGGGACCGACTACATCGACCTCCTGCAGCTGCACGGCTTCGACGCGCTGACGCCGGTGGAGGAAGTGCTCTCGACGCTGGACGATCTCGTCCGGGCGGGGAAGATCCGCTACACGGGGGTTTCCAACTTCTCCGGCTGGCACCTCATGAAGTCGCTCGCGGTGGCGGATCGCTACGGCTATCCGCGCTATGTGGCGCACCAGGCCTACTACTCCCTGATCGGACGCGACTACGAGGCCGAACTGATGCCGCTTGGGCTCGACCAGGGCGTCGGCGCCGTGGTCTGGAGCCCGCTGGGTTGGGGCCGCCTGACGGGCAAGCTGCGGCGCGGCCAGCCCATGCCGGAAGTCAGCCGCCTGCACAAGACGGCCGAGCGCGGCCCGCCCGTGTCCGACGAGAGGCTCTTCCGGGTCGTCGACGTGCTCGATGAGCTCGCCCGCGAGACCGGCCACACCGTGCCGCAGATCGCGCTCAATTGGCTGTTGCAGCGTCCGACGGTGTCGAGCGTCATTATCGGCGCCCGGGATGAGACGCAGCTGAAGGACAATCTCGGCGCGGTCGGCTGGGCTCTCGATGCCGCGCAGATCGCCCGCCTGGACGAGGCCAGCGCCTTCACGCCAGCCTATCCCTACTGGCATCAGAAGGGCTTCGCCGAGCGCAACCCGCCACCGGTCTGACGCCAAGGCGATTATGCCGCGAGGCCCGCCTCGCGGCAGATCCAGTCCCGGAAGGGGCGGATCTTCGGCACGTTGCGCCGCGTCTCAGGGTACACCAGCCAATAGCTGTGGCCGTCCTCGCACACGAGATCGAACGGCTGCAGGAGAGCTCCGCTGGCGAGCTCGGCCGGAAAGAACTCCGGCGTGAGCATCGCCACGCCCTGGCCGGACATGGCGGCGCTCGCCTCCAGGTGTTGTGTGCCGAGTCGGATGTCGGGCTTCGCCGTGAGGCCATGCGCCTCGACTCCCGCGGCGGCGAACCACACCAGCCACCACGGGTCGGACGGCCCGATGATCGGCAGGCGCAGCAGGTCCGCCGGGCTCGTCAGGGGCCCCAGGCGCTGGAGGAGGGCGGGGGAGAGCATTGGGGTGAACCGGCCTCGCATCAGGAGGTGCGCCGCCAGGCCCGGCCACCCGCCCTTGCCCGACCGGATGCCGACATCCACCGCCTCGCGGCTGAAATCCACGAAGCGTGAATCCATCTCGAGGCGAAGCGCGACGCCGGGCTGGGCTTCGTTGAACGAGCCGAGCCGGGGAACCAGCCAATTCGTCGCGAAGGTCTGCACGGAGCTGACAGAGAGAACGCCGCCGGCGCTGTCCTGCGTGGCGGCGAAGGCGGTGCGCAGCAGGTCCATCGCCTCCCTCACAGGGCCGGCCAGCCTCTCGCCGGCCTCGGACAGCACGACGCGCCGGGCTTGTCTGAGAAAGAGCGGCGTGCCGACGCGCTCCTCCAGCACCTTGATCTGGTAGCTGACCGAGGCCTGGGTCATGCCCAGTTCCTCGGCCGCACGCGTGAAGCTGCCGTGCCGGGCCGCGGCCTCGAAGACTTTCACGGCTGTCAGCGGGGGAAGATGAGACATGCGATCCATCGAACCAGTCTATGGATGGTGGTCGACGTTCGATTGGATTGCAGTCTGGAGATGCGGGAATCTCGGCCTCAACCAGCGCCCTCCTAGAGGGCCGAAGGAGAGACACCATGCCCCACATCATCGCTCACCCCCTTGTGGCCGGCCGCCGCGAACGCCGGGCGAACTGGCTCACACGCATCCTCGACGTGCTGGAGCGCCAGGGCCGGCCCAAGGCGCTGCTCGACCTCGACAGGACGCCCGACCATCTCCTCAGGGACATCGGGCTCCTCGACGGCCGCGGCGCTTCGTTGCGGCGTCCGGAGCGAGACTACGATCCGCGATAGGCGGAGGCCGCCAGCCTACCCTCGCTGCGTCGCGCCGGTTCGCGCGATGATCGCCGCCGTGCCGAGCCCTCTCGGCAGGGTTCCATACGCCCGACCGCCCTCGCCCCGCAGCCGCGTGGCGCAGAAGGCGTCAGCCACAGCAGCAGGGCCGCACCGCACCAGCAGCGCGGCCTGCAACGTCACCGCGAGGCGTTCGGCGATGAACCGCGCCTGCTCCTCGCGCCCTGCGTTGTCGCGCAGCAGCGTGTCCAGATCCGCGAGCGCGGCGGCGATCCGGCCGTCGTCGCGAGCTTCCGCGATCTCCCCACGCAGCGCGTCGAGCGCGGCCGGGACCTTGCCCAGCGTCCGCTGGATGTCCAAAGCGATGACGTTGCCCGAGCCCTCCCAGATGCCGTTGAGAGGAGCCTCGCGGTAGAGCCGTGGCATCGGGCTCTCCTCGACATAGCCGCCGCCGCCGAGGCACTCCAGGCACTCGGCGACAAAGCCCGGGCAGCGCTTGTTGATCCAGTACTTCGCGAGCGCCACCGCAAGGCGGGCAAAACCGCGCTCGTCCTCGCTTTCGCCGTCGAAGGCGCGCGCCGCGCGCATGGCCAGCGTCGCGGCCGCCTCGTACTCCACCTGGAGGTCGGCGATCACGCCCTGCATCGCGGGCTGGTCAATGAGCGTGCGTTGGAAGGCGTGGCGGTGCGCGACGTGGTGCGCGGCCTGCGCCAGCGCGCCCCGCATGATGCCGAGGGCGGCGGCGGCCGCGCCCAGGCGCGTCTCGTGCACCATGTCGATGATGACGTTGACTCCGCGCCCCTCCTCGCCGACGAGCACCGCCTGTGCCCCGTGATATTCGATCTCCGCCGAGGCGTTCGAGCGGTTGCCGAGCTTGTCCTTGAGCCGCAGGAGGTGAATGGCGTTGCGCTCCCCCTCCGGCGTGATGCGAGGGACGAGGAAGCACGACAGGCCGCCTTCGGCTTGCGCCAGAGTGAGGAATCCGTCGGACATCGGCGCCGAGCAGAACCATTTGTGCCCGTCGAGCATGTAGGCCTGCCCCGGCCCTCGCCCGCTAATCGGCTCCGCCCGGGTGGCGTTCGCGCGAACGTCGGAGCCGCCCTGCTTCTCCGTCATCGCCATGCCGAGCGTGACTCCGGTCTTCTCTGCGATCGGACGGAAGCCTTCGTCATAGCCGCCGTGCAGCACCTTGGGCAGCCAGTTCGTCGCCAGCGCTTGTTCGCGCCGCAGGACCGGAACGCTCGCCGATGTCATGCTGACCGGGCACATCGCTCCGGCCTCCGCCTGGGTGAAGACGGCCAGCATGGCCGCGTGCGCGACATGGCCGCCGGGGCGGTTCGCCGTCCAGGCGATGGCATGGATGCGGTGCCGCATCGCGAGGTCCATCAACTCGTGCCAGGCGGGATGAAAGCGCACCTCGTCGATGCGCCGGCCCTGCCGATCGAACGCGGCGAGTTCGGGGGGATGTTGGTTGGCCAGGACGCCCCATTCCAGCACATGGGCCGAGCCGCAGTCGGCTCCCAGCGCGGTGAGCAGCGGGTCCAGCCAGTCGCCGCTCTCGCGCAGCGCGGCCTCCCGGAGCGCCGTGTCGGCGCCCCAAAGATTGACGTCGGTGAGATCGGGGGGCTGATTGGTGACGTCGTGCGTTCCCAGGCGGAACTGCGGAGCGAAGCGGGCCATGGCGTTCTCGCTGCCTCTCGATCAGCGCCGATGAAACGCCAAGATTCAGGCAGCACAATGAGCGCGGCCGGACCCCGCGGCCCCTTCTACGAACGTGGGCGGCGGGGTTCCAGGATCAGATGGTCGGCAGGTCCATGATCTCGCTGATGAAATAGCCTTGCTGATCGAGCCCTTCGGCGATGGCCGCCGGGTCCACTCCCACCTCCCGATCGGCATCGGGGCCGACGTCCACCGTGCGCCAGTGCTTCCACGGGCCGCCCTTGGGAGCCGGCAGGTTCGCGCCGGATGCATCACGCGTGAAGCCGAATTCCACGCTGCCCGGCGACTCGAACACGTGCACTGTCCCGGCTGTCCGCGGACCACCCTGCATTCCGGCGTTCGGCTCCTGGTTCATTGGCTGATCTCTCTCGTGGCGCTGCAGGCGCAACGGCCTGCCGCCTCCCCGGGTTCCGGCCGGCTTCCCGACAGGTTTTTACAACGGACGGTGAAAGCGGTCGCTGGGCGGCATAAGCAATAGCTCGGATTGGCAGGGCCTGCGGAGGGGAGCAGGCTCCGTCCTGTTTCGCGGGGGCCGTGGTCGATCCTGAGCTTCCATCGACTTCCCCCGCGCGACGGCCTGGTCATCGAAGCTCCACCAGGCCACTACGCTCACCCGAACGGCGTTCGACCGATGCAGCAGACCCGCATACCTCGTCAGCGCGTGCTGAAAGGGGCGAAGATCATTTTCAACAACGGGACCTCGGTCCTCGATTGCACGGTCAAGAACGTTTCCGAGGGCGGCGCTGCGCTCCACATCCCGAGCACGGGAGGCGTCCCAGCCGAGTTCGTTCTCGAGATCGCGGACGAGCCGCGACGGCCCTGCCGCGTCGTCTGGCGGCGAGAGGGCCGCATCGGCGTGCGCTTCACCTGACGCGTTCGGCCGACGGTCCCTGCGGCTGTTTGCTCTCCAGCGTACACAGCAACTCGAGCCACTTGTCGGGCAGCGGCTCGGTCACGACGTCATTCCAACGACGGCGTAACAGTGCTTCGACGTGAACCACCATCGGGGATCTGCGTCTCGCAAGCGGAAACGGCACCACGTTGTCGGCGGGGCTTGCGCTTGCCATTTTGTTCACCCATCTCGTTGTCCGCTGTTGCCTAATGGACGCCGAGCCACAAGGTTCTTCGATCCCGAACTGACCTGAATGGAACCGGGTTCAAGACTGATCGGGGGTGACGATGCCGAATGTCTGGCGAATCTGGACGAGCATGGGCTATGGGGCGTTCGACTATCTCGGCGACGCCGAGGGCGAAAGCTTCCACGACGCATGCTGCAACATGGCCGGGCGAGACCCCGCCTTCGCGGCCGACTTCGACCCCAAGGCCATGACGCTGCAGGGGTTTCCCCTGATTCCTCTGGACGGCCGCATCGAGGGACGGCGGGTCCAGTTGGGCAAGGCCGGCGCCGCTGACGCCGGACCAGACGTGATCTCCTGAGCAACGCTCTTCCGCCTCGCGCCTTGATCACTCTGGCTCTCCCGGCCCGCAGGTGAAATCATCGGCTCCGAAGGGGCCGCGGCCGAGGCTGCGAAGCCTCCGTCATGCCGGGAGAAAACGCGATGAGTTTGGATGCAACGCCGCTCGCCGGCCAGGTCGCCGTCGTCACGGGCGGAGCGAGCGGCATCGGCCTGGCGACCGCGGCGGCGCTGGCCAGCGCCGGCGCAACCGTCGCCGTCTTGGACCGCAGCGAGGCTGGCGCGGAGGTCCTGCGCTGCCTGGAGGGAGAGGGCAGGCACTTCGGCTTGGTGGCCGACGTTTCCGACGAGGCCCAGATCGAAGCGGCGTTCGACGAGGTCGTACGCCGCGCCGGCAGGATCGACATCCTCGTCAACAGCGCGGGTCTCGCCATTCGCCGCCCGGCGCTGGAGGTTTCCGTGGCTGATTGGAACACCGTGGTCGCGGTGAACATGACGGGAGCGTTCCTCGCCTGCCGCGTCGCGGCCCGGCACATGATCGGCGCGGGGACGGGAGGCGCGATCGTGAACGTCTCCTCCATCATGGGGTTCTCGGGCGGCGGGCTTTACCCCAACATCTCCTACCAGACGACGAAGGGAGCGGTTGTGAACATGACCCGCGCGCTCGCCGTGGAGTGGGCTGGCGAAGGCATCCGCGTGAACGCCGTGGCGCCGACCTACGTGCGCACGCCCTTCATCGCGCCGCTCCTGAAGGACCCCGAGCTCGTCGCGCGGATCGAGGCGATGACCCCTCTGCGCAAGCTCGCCGAGCCTGAGGACGTGGCCGCGGCGATCCTCTTCCTGGCGGGTCCCGGCGCGGTGATGATCACCGGCCACACCTTGCCGGTGGACGGCGGCTTCCTCGCCCAGTGAGAAGGCCGGCGAGGGCTTTCGCGACGGCGGGAACATGCTGAACGGCAGGTAACCTTCAACCAGACGTTGTGTGGAGAAGCCGGTAACGGCCGGGCGCTACATGTTCGATCGGTCAGGAGAAGTCCGATGGAACATGTCTCGCCCCCGCGGGTCGATCACCGCAAGGCGACCGCGCTCGATTATGTGCTGGGATCGGCGGTGGTCGGCATTGGCCTGCTCAGCGCACTGATGTCGCTGGTCATGCGCGCGCACGGGATCTGACCCGGTGAAAGTGGCCCCGCAGCATGCGCTGCGGAGCCGCGAGGGCGAGGCCGGCTTTAACGCTACTGCCGGCTGGCGCGAGAATGTCCCGCGAGGCCCTAAGGCTTCGTTCCCATAGGGGAGCCGGGCGCCTGACGCCTTGAGATCAACAGCATGGCGATCCGGACGTCGCGGGTGAGCTGGACCAGGGAACCCATCAGCAGGATAAGGGCCACCGTGAACAGGATGGCCATGCCCAACTGGTGCGCGAGGCCCAGGAACGCGCTGATGAAAGCCATGATCAGCAGGCTCGCGGTAGCGAGCGCGCTCAGCACGGCGAAATAGATCGCCCCGTGCAGGAGCTGCATGCGCTTGGCCAGCGTCGCCAGGTTGGCGCCGCTCGTACCTTCCGGGGCCTCCTGCGCTTCCCGCTCCAAGTCCGTGACCCGCTCGGCGCGGGAAATGAGGATCGACAGAAAGCCGGCGACGGCGCCCAGCAGGAAGGCTGGCGCGGTGGCGTGCGAGATGACCGTGGTCAGCTGGTCGGCGCCGTCCACGGGGGTCATGGGCTGTTCCTCATCGACCAGTGGCCAAGTATCCGGACCACTCGTCTCCCAACTCAGTAGCAGGGCGGGTAGGGATAAACGCCGCACGCTGGCGGGTAGTAAGCCCGCGCGCCTACGGCGGCGGCGCCGAGCGCGGCTCCGGCCGCGACCGCTCCAGCCCCGTAGGCCGGATGGGCGTACCAGGCCCCGTGGTAGACGGGCGCATGCCAGTATGCGCCGCCCCGATAGGCTGTCGCGCCGCCCCAGCCGCCCGCATGGGCGACGCCGCCGCCATAGGGGCCGCGCACTGCGAAGGCGTCGATGAACACCGCTGCGGGTCCGCTGGCCCCGGCCAGGGAGCCTTCCAGCACGGTGACGTCGAAGGTCAGCGTCGTGCCGTCGAGCTTGGGAGACCTCAGTTCGACGACGGCGTCGTCGACCTTGCCCGGCGTCGCCCCGATCACCGAGACTGTGGCGTTCGGGGGATCGACGGCGAAGCTGTCCTTGCCTTCATCCCACTGCAGCACGAATTGCGGGGTCATCACATGACCCGCCGCCCGCACCGGGCGATCGGCGAATACGATGGTTGTCGGCGCGACGCCGGTCAGAACGAGCTTGCCGCCCTCGAGCTTCGCGCCGGCGGCGTTCAGCACCGCGAGGGAAGGGACAGGCGCGGAAGCCTGCACCTGGCCGATCGACTTCTCCAACGGCACGTGCTGCTTCTTGGCTGCGTCCTGCGCGAAGGCGGCGGTGGCGCCGCCGAGAAGGACACCGGCGACGATCATGCGCCCGGCTGATGCCAACATCCTCATGTGGGGTCTCCTTCTGGAGCGGGGTCGACCGGCATCCGGCGGAGTTCCGGTGCGGTGGCGAGCGGAGTGGCCCCAGGCCCGACAGGCATCTTTGCCAATGCAGGATCCACGAGGGGCGGCGACCTTGCCATCATAGGACGCGTCGTCGGCTCGGCTGTGCAGGACACGCCTGCGCCTTGACAATTCAGGTCAGCGCAAGCTTGGCCACGCCCGCTTTCGATGCCGGCCCCGGGGCCCGCTCAGCTGCGCAGGCCGGGCGCTTCCTGGCCGGTCCGGGCGACATATTCGGTATAGCCGCCGCCATACTGGTGCACGCCCTCCGGCGTCAGCTCCAGCACGCGGTTGGAGAGGGCGGCCAGGAAGTGCCGGTCGTGCGAGACGAACAGCATGGTGCCCTCGTACTCCGCCAGCGCGGCGATCAGCATCTCCTTGGTGGCCATGTCGAGGTGGTTGGTGGGCTCGTCCAGCACCAGGAAGTTCGGCGGGTCGTAGAGCATCTTGGCCATGACGAGCCGGGCCTTCTCGCCGCCGGAGAGCACGCGGCACTTCTTCTCCACATCGTCGCCGGAGAAGCCGAAGCAGCCGGCGAGCGCCCGGAGCGAACCCTGGCCCGCCTGCGGGAATGAGTCTTCCAGCGATTGGAAGACGGTGCGCTCGCCATCCAGCAGCTCCATGGCGTGCTGGGCGAAATAGCCCATCTTGACGGTCCCGCCGATCGTGACCTCCCCGTCATCCGGCTCGGTCGAGCCTGCGATGAGCTTCAGCAGGGTCGATTTCCCGGCGCCGTTGACGCCCATGACGCACCAGCGCTCGCGGCGTCGGACCTGCAAGTCGAGCCCCTCGTAGATCCGGCGCGCGCCGTAGCTCTTGTGCACGTCCTTGAGGCTCACGACGTCGTCGCCGGAACGGGGCGCCGGCGGAAAGTCGAACGACACGGTCTGGCGGCGCCGGGGCGGCTCGACCCGCTCGATCTTGTCGAGCTTCTTGACGCGGCTCTGCACCTGCGCGGCGTGGGAGGCGCGCGCCTTGAAGCGCTCGATGAACTTGATCTCCTTGGCGAGCATCGCCTGCTGGCGCTCGAACTGGGCCTGTTGCTGCTTCTCGGCCAGGGCGCGCTGTTGCTCGTAGAACCCGTAGTCGCCGGAATAGGTGGTGAGCCCGCCTCCGTCGATCTCGACGATCTTGTCGACGATACGGTTCATGAACTCGCGGTCGTGCGAGGTCATCATCAGCGCGCCGTCGTAGCCCTTCAGGAAGTCCTCCAGCCAGATCAGGCTTTCCAGGTCGAGATGGTTGCTCGGCTCGTCGAGCAGCATGACGTCCGGCCGCATCAGCAGGATGCGGGCGAGCGCCACGCGCATTTTCCAGCCGCCGGAGAGCGCGCCGACGTCGCCCTCCATCATGTCCTGCGTGAAGCTGAGGCCGGCCAGCACTTCACGGGCGCGGCCGTCGAGCGCGTACCCGTCCAGCTCTTCGAAGCGCGCCTGCACCTCGCCGTAGCGCGCCACCAGGCCATCGAGTTCGTCCGCGCGATCGGGATCGCCCATCGCGTGCTCCAGCTCCTTGAGCTCGGCCGCCACCGCGCTGACCGGGCCCGCGCCGTCCATCACTTCCGCGACAGCGCTGCGGCCGGCCATTTCGCCGACGTCCTGGCTGAAATAACCGATGCTCACGCCGCGGTCGGTGGCGACCTGGCCCTCGTCCGGCAGCTCTTCTCCGGTCATCATGCGGAACAGGGTCGTCTTGCCGGCCCCGTTGGGTCCGACCAGCCCGGCCTTCTCGCCCCTCAGGAGGGTGGCCGACGCCTCGATGAAGAGGATCTGGTGGCCGTTCTGCTTGCTGATGTTTTCGAGTCTGATCATGGGCTCACGCGCTGCTACGGCGCGACGTTTAAGCCACAAGCCGTCCGGGCGAAAGTGCGCCCCGGCCACGCCGCGACGTCGGCTCCGCCGCCCGGCCCGCGCATGCCTGCATCCCACATACCCCCGCAGGCGATCGTCGCGAGCAACAAACGCTGATCCTAGTCTCGACCTCTCGCGCCACTGCCGGAAGAGGGAAGACCCCCCATGTTCCCAGATCTCGGAAACTTTCACCTCATCGACGATACGCTGACATACGGAAACTATGGCGGCCTCGACTACACGGCCGGCCAGATCGACGGGACGATCACGGGGACCGCGGCGGACCCGGCTCCGGTCGATGCCTATGACGCGCTGTTCTACCAGCACGACTTCGCCTACACGCAAACGTCGGACCCCGTGGAGCTGATCCCGGCCCACATCGCGGTGGTGGATGGCGTCGTCGACCTGCTGCAACAGGCGATCGCAAACCAGTCGAACGACCTGCTGATCCTCTGAACGTTCGGATTCCCGGCCGCTGGCCGGGCGGATCGGACGTGGCGCCGCCGCGCGCCACGTCCGGACAGGGCTGCCCTGCGCGGCTCGCGGTTGATCTTCGTCGCGCGCGGTCCATTCTCCGTCGGGAATCCCCCCGATCGCCGCGCCGCGCGGCAGTTCAGTCCCGGAACTGCGATGTCTGAAAACAAAGGGACCTCCCGTCCGCTCGTGATCGCGGCCGTCATGGCCTCGATGTTCATGATCGCGATCGAGGCGACGATCGTCTCCACCGCCATGCCGCAGATCGCGGCGGAACTCGGTGGGCTGGATCTCTACAGCTGGGTGTTCTCCGCCTTCCTGCTCACGCAAACGGCGATGACGGTCGTGTTCGGCAAGCTTGCTGATCTCTATGGCCGCAAGCCGGTCATCCTCGCCGGCATCGGCATTTTCATCGCCGCCTCCGTGCTCGCCGGCGCCGCATGGTCCATGCCATCGATGATCGTCTTCCGCCTCCTGCAGGGCGTCGGCGCGGGGGCCATCCAGCCGGTCGGCATGACGATCGTGGCCGATCTCTACCCCGCCCACGAGCGCGGCAAGGTGCAAGGCTATCTCGCCAGCGTCTGGGCGGTGTCGGCATTGGTCGGCCCTGTCGCGGGCGGCCTGATCATCCACGCCTGGTCCTGGGCCTGGATCTTCTGGATCAACGTGCCGATCGGGCTCCTGGCGGCGGCTGGCTTCATCCTCTTCCTGCGGGAGACCGTGGCGCACCAGCCGCGCTCGATCGACTATGGCGGCGCGGCGCTCTTCACCGCCACCATCGCGGCGCTCATGGTCGCGCTGACCGTGGCCGCCGACGGCGAGACGATGCGCGGGCTCCTGGCCTCCGCGGTCTTCGTCGTCTGTCTCGTCCTTTTCGTCATGCAGGAGCGGCGGGCGGAAGACCCGATGGTGTCGTTCGCGCTCTGGCGTCGACGTTCCCTTGCGGCCGCGAACGGCGCGACCTTGCTCGCCGCCATGGCCCTGATGGGTCTCACGACCTTCCTGCCGATGTTCGTGCAGGGCGTGCTGCACAAGTCGCCCGTCGTAGCGGGGCTGACGCTGACCATGATGGTGCTCGGTTGGCCCGCGGGGGCCACCACCGCCGGCCGCATCTTCCCTGTCGTGGGGCTGCGCCGCATCATGATCGTGGGCAGCCTGCTGCTTCCCATCGGCGCTGCCGCGTTCATCCTCCTGACGCCAGGCAGTTCGCCATGGCTCGCCGGCGCCGGCTCCCTCGTCATGGGCTTCGGCATGGGCCTGCTGAGCCTCGCGTCGCTGGTCCTGATCCAGGAGAGCGTCGACCGCTCGCAGCGCGGCAGCGCGACCGCATCCAACATCTTCGCGCGCAACCTCGGCAGCACGCTGGGAGCCACCGTGCTCGGGGCGGTGCTGAATTTCGGCCTCGCTCGCGGCGGCGCTGGCGTGGTCACGTCGGAGCGCCTGCGCGCCGTGCTCGAGACCACGCCCGGTCAGGCTGCCGCCGACAGCATCCTCGAAGCCGCCCTCGCAGATGCGCTGCACCTCACCTTCTGGGCTATGCTGGTGCTCTCGCTCGCTATCGTGCTCCTGACGCTGATGGTGCCCGCGACGGATATCGGGAGAAAGGAAACCGAGGCCCCTGGCTCAGCGCCGATCGGCGCAAAGCCGGGTATCGCCGGTTCCGAGTAGGGGATTTCCCCGAGCGAACCGGCGCTCGGTCCCTCAGGATCCAGGAGCGCTCACGTAATCCGCGGCCGCCCGGTTCGCGATTCGGCAGGCGTCCTCCAGGGCGCTGCCGCGCGCCAGCGCGCAGGCGAGGGAGCCGAGAAAGCTGTCGCCCGCGCCATGCGTGGACACCACAGCCACCTTGTGCGGCGGGATGACTGTTGGAGCCTCCCGTGCGGGCTGCAACACGAGGCCGTCGCCTCCGAGCGTGATGACGACATCCCGCCCCGCAGCCGACAGGCGAGGCAGCGCGGCCAAGGCGTCCGCGGCGCTGGCGACGGGGAGCCCGCTCATCATCTCGGCCTCCACGCGGTTCACCACGAGCGTGTCCACGAGGTCCAGGAATTCAGCGGAGAGGGTCCGGGCCGGCGCGGCGTTGAGGATCGTGCGCGCCCCGGCGGCGCGCGCCGCCCGCGCCGCCGCCACGTTCACGGCCTCCGGCGCTTCGTTCTGCAGCATCAGGACGCGGCCGCCGCCGAGCCTCGCCCAGAGCGGCCCGATCTCGCCGGGAGGAATGGCGAGGTTCGAGCCGGACACGATCACCGCCCCATAGTCCCCCGCCGCATCCACGATCGCCACGCTCATGCCCGAGCGCACCGAGGCGTCGACGCCGACGGCGGTGCGGTCCACGCCGGCGGCATCGAGGTTCGCAAGCAGGCGGTCGCCGAAATCGTCTTTTCCCACGCAACCGATCATGGCGGTGCGAGCCCCGGCGCGCCGGGCCATGACAGCCTGGTTGCCGCCCTTGCCGCCGCATTTCAGCTCCCAATCCGATCCGACGGCCGTCTCGTCGAGGCGCGGGAGATGCGGCGCCTTGACCATCACGTCGAGGTGCAGGCTGCCGCAGACGACGACGTCGAAGGGTTCGCTCATCCTCAGGGCCTGCGCTTGGATTGCACGGCCGCCATGGTGCGGGAGATGTTGGCCTCTGCCGCCGCGTAACCCTTCTGCGCCACCGCGATGAAGATGGCGTCCATGATGTTCAGCTGCGCGATGCGCGCCGCCGCGTTCTCGCTCGTCAGGAACGAGCCCTGGGCGGTCGAGCAGAGCACGACATCGCTGAGATCGGCGAGCGGCGATGACTCATAGTTCGTGACCGCGATGATGCTGGCGCGGTTGCGCCGGGCGATCTCGACGGCGTCGAGCACGCTGGCGCTGCGCCCCGAATGCGAGAAGGCGATCACCACGTCGCCGGCCCGCAGCAGGCTGGCCGACATGGCCATCATGTGCGTGTCGTCGAAGACCTGCGCCCGGATGCCGATGCGCAGGAACTTGTGAGCGACGTCGCGCGCGATGGGCGCGGAGCCGCCGAGACCGTAGAAATCGCGTTGGCGCGCGCCGTGGATGAGCTCCGCCGCGTGGCGGAACGCCTCCATGTCGAGGATCGCCAGCGTCTCCTCGAGCGCCTGGATCGAGGTGCGGAACACCTTCTGCACGATGGCTTCGGCCGTGTCGTCCGGCGTCACCTCCTGGTGCATGTCGACTGTGGGCTGGCTCTTGTACTCGGCCAGCGCCGCGCGCAGGTCGCGATAACCTTCGAAGCCGAGTTTCTTGGCCGTCTTGACCACCATGGCCTCGGAGGCTTCGGCCTCGCGGGCGACCCACTTCAGCGGCACGTCCCCGGAGCCGCCGCGCAGCAGCACTTCCGTGATGCGCGCTTCGGAGGGCGTCATTTCCGGCAGCATCATCCGGATGCGCGGACCGATGGTTCTGGGATCGTATGCCACGCCTGTCCTGCCGAGTTGTTCCAACGCGGCGCTGGCCATCTCTTCACCCACGCCCGCGCGTGAGCCGGTCGACCAGCATCGCCATGATGATGATCATACCCGTGGCCAGCAGCTGATAGAAAGCCTGCACGTTGAGGAGGGTGAGCCCGTTGCGCATCGCGCCGAGCACGATGGCCCCCAGGATCGTCCCGACGATCGAGCCCTTGCCGCCCATCAGCGACGCGCCGCCGATGGCCGCCGCCGCAATGGCCTCGAGTTCCCACAGGTTGCCGAGCGTCGGTTCGGCCGCGCCGAGCCGTGCGACGAGGATGACCGCCCCGAGCGAGGAGATGCCGCCCGAGATCATGTAGGTCGCGATTTTGGTCCGCTCGATCGGAACGCCGCTGATGCGCGCCGCCTCCTCGTTGCCCCCGACAGCGAGGATGTATTCGCCCAGCGGCGTCTTCGCGAGCAGGATCCAGGCGAGCACCGCCAGCACCGCGACGACGACGACGGGAACGGGGAAGATGCCGATCTGCGAGGAAAACAGCGTCCGAAAGCCGGCCGGCACGCCGAGCACGGGATTGCCCCCGGTGTAGATGAGGGCGAGGGCCCGGAACACGCTCAAGGTGCCGAGCGTCACGATGAACGGCTGCAGCCCGCCATAGGCGATGAGCACCCCGTTGAGGAATCCGCAGGCGAGTCCGATCGCGAGCGCGGCCGCGATGGCGAGAGGGATCGGCGTTCCGCCCACAAGCAACGTCGCGCCGAGCACCGCGGCCAGCGCCGCCGTGGGGCCGACCGAGAGGTCGATGCCGCCGGAGATGATGACCAGGGTCATCCCGATGGCGATGCAGGCGTTGATGCTCGACTGCTGCAGGATGTTGACGAGGTTGCGCTCCGTCAGGAACACGGGCGACAGGCTCGCGAACACCACGCAGAGCACCACGAGGCCGATGAGCGTCCCCATGTCCCGCATGCTGAACTTGGCGAACCGGGGGCGTTTTGCTGCATCTTGCATGGGGGAGGCCAGTCCTTGTTGCGCGTTCATGCCGCCGCTCCGGCGCCCGAGACGGCGAGCCGCATGACGGCTTCCTCGGTGAGGTCGGCGCGGGCGAGTTCGCCCTCGATGGCGCCGCCGCGGATCACCAGCACGCGGTCGGCGAGGCGGAAGATCTCCGGCAGTTCGGAGGACACGACGATGATGCCGCGCCCCTGCTCCGCCAGCCTGTCGATGAGTGCGTAGATTTCACCCTTGGCGGCGACATCGATGCCGCGCGTCGGCTCGTCGAAGATCAGCACGTCGGACTCGGCCATCAACCATCGGCAGATGATCGCCTTCTGCTGGTTGCCCCCGCTGAAGAGGCGGATAGGGCGGTCGATGTCGTGGGGCCGCAGGCTCACGGATCCGGTGAGGCTGTCCACCGTCCCGCGCGCTTGGCTCCGCCTCACCACGCCATACTGGCTGAGACGCTGGAAGCAGGGCAGGGCGACGTTTGACACGATGGAGCGCAGCGGGACGATGCCGTCCTTCTTGCGGTCTTCCGGCAGCAGGGCGATGCCGCGCGAGATCGCGTCCCGGGGTCCCTTGAAGCGCAGCACCTCGCCCTTGACGCGGATCGAGCCGGCGGTCGGCTGGTCGACCCCCGCGAGCAGGCGCACGAGCTCCGTCCGGCCCGCGCCCACGAGCCCGGCGATTCCCAGCACTTCGCCGCGGCGCAGCGCAAAACTGGCGTTGCGCACCGCCGTGCCGCGCGTCAGCCCCTCGGCGGCGAGGATCACCTCCTCACGCACGTGGCTGCGCTGGGCCTTCGCGTCGATCACGCGGCCCACCATCATCTCGACGATGCCGGCTTCCGTTGTCCTTGCGAGATCCACGACGCCGACCCGCTCGCCGTCGCGCAGCACGGTGGCGCGGGAGGCGACGCGGAAGACCTCGTCGAGCTTGTGGGAGACGTAGATCACGGCGACGCCGCGTTTCGACAGTCCCTCGATGATGGCGACCAGCCGATTGAACTCGTGCGGGGTGAGGCTCGACGTCGGCTCATCCATCGCGATGACGCGAGCGTCCGAGAGGAGGGCCTTGGCGATCTCGACCACCTGGCGCTGGGCCAGCCTGAGGTCCTTGATCTTCGTCGTGACGTCGATGTCGGGATCGAGCCTGGCGAGCACTTCGCGGGCGCGCCGCCGCATGGCCGTCTTGTCGGTGAAAATCCCCAGCCGCGTCATCGGCGAGCCGAGAAACATGTTCTGGGCGACGTCGAGCTCGGGAACCTGCTGCAGCTCCTGGTGGATCAACGCGATGCCCGCCAACTGCGCGGCCTTGGGCGAGGTCAATTCACGCGGCTCGCCGGCGATGGAGACGGATCCGGCGTCGGGCGTGTAGATCCCCGACAGGATCTTCAGCAGGGTCGACTTCCCCGCGCCGTTCTCGCCGAGCAGGGCGTGCACCTCGCCGGCCCGCACAGCGAGGCTGACTTCGTGCAGCGCCCGCACGCCCGGAAACGCCTTCGAGAGGCCCTCGATGGCGAGGAGAGGCGCTTGCGCGGGGGTGTCGCTCATCTCTGGGCCGTTTCTGCGGAGGCGCTTTGGTCGTCCCCGGCCGGGAGCGGGTCCCGGCCGGGAAGTTTTCTGGAGCTTCTCAGGGCCTACTTCGCGGCGTCCTCGATCAGGTTCTTGCGGACCGCGGCGGGGTCGCCGGTGTAGCGGGCGACATTGGCCTTGGTCACCAGCGCCTGGGGAGTGGCGACGACGCGCGGCAGCTTCTGGCCGGCCTGCAGGCGCAGAGCCACCTCCATGGCGACCTCGCCGGTCAGCACGGGGAAGCTGTCGACCGTGGCGGTGAGCTCGCCGGCCTGGATCGACTTGTAGGCGTCACTGATGCCGTCCGTGCCGATGACCGAGATCTGGTTGGCCTTGCCGGCGGCCTTCACGGCCTCGACCACGCCGAGCGCCATGCCGTCATTGTTGCAGTAGAAGCCGACGATGTCCGGGTGCTGCTGCATGATGGTGGTCGCGGCGTCGAAGGAGATCTGGCGATCCCAGTTGCCGGGCACGCTGGCGACGACGTTGAACTTCGTCCCGTCAGCCTTCATCGTCTCCTTGAAGCCCGCGGTGCGCTGGACGGCGGCGTAGACGCCGGCCATGCCCTCGATCACGGCGACCTTGCCGCCAGCCTGCTTGTTTTCGATGAACCACTTGGCCGCGCGCACGCCGTTGTCGCGCTGCACGTTGCCGACATAGTTCTTGGCCGAAGGAATGACGGCGTCGTTGACGTTGATGACGGGAACCCCGGCCTTGGCGGCGGCTTCCACGGCGGGCTGCAGGTTGGCGTCGGTCTGCGGCGAAACCAGCAGGATCTTGTAGCCCTTGGTCAGCATGTTCTCGGCGATGGCGAGCTGGCCGAGCTGGTCGCCCTCGCCCTGGCCCGCCTGCAGGTCGACGGTCACGCCGAAGGCCTTGCCGCCCTTGACGTAGCCCTCTCCCAGGCTGCGCCAGTACTCGTTGGTGAGCGCCTTGGCGACGGCGCCGACCTGGAGGCCGGAGGCCACCTTCGGCATCGCGCCGAACGTCTTCTCCAGCTGCGACCAGTCGATGCGGTCCGCCTCGCGGTCGGAATCGAGCGGCTTCAGGGCCTGCGCGAAGGCGGTGGAGGCGAGGCCGGCGGCGAGTGCGCCTGCCAGCAGCGCGGTCATGAGTCCGGATTTTTGCATGGTGTTTCCTTCCCTGTTCTCGTTGTGGATTTCGTTGCGAAGATCGAAAGGCTGCGCGCCCGAGCGTCAGGAGCCGAAGAGCGCAGCCTGCACGATGGCCTGGCTGGCGGCCGCGTCCTGCTTCTGGATCGCGGCTGCGAGCATCTCGTTGTTGCGGAGGCGGTCCACGACCCGGCCGATCGCAGTCACCGTCGCGATGTTCACGGTGCACTCGGCCACGGGATCGAGGCCCGTCGTGTCGGGGAAGGTGTCGAAATAGATGACGCCGCGGTAGCCGATGCCGTCCAGCGCGTGCAGCAACTCCACCGTCTGCATGACGTGCACGGCGCCGACCATCAGGCCATCGTCGCGCTTGCCGTAGCCGTCGTTGAGATGGATGCCGAGCACCCGGCTGTGGCGCGCGATCAGCGCGGCTGTGTTGGCGGGCATCTCGTTGGCGTAGAGCGAGTGGGCGAAGTCCAGCGTCACGCCCAGGTTCGGCAGGCCGACGTCGCGGATGGCGAGCAGCGTCGTCGCCGCGTCAGGCATCACGCTGAAGGAGCGCGGTTCGTTGGGCTTGTACTCGAGGCTGATGTCGATGGCCGGATTGTGCGCGGCCACCTCCCGGATGCCTTCCACGCTCATCTCCCAGAGCCGGTCGTAATCAGCCTGGAACGAGTAGTCGAACCCGTCCTGCCCCAGCCACAGCGTCATGAGGTCGCCGCCCGCCTCCGCCAGCGAGTCGAGGCCGCGCAGCGTGAGGTCGATCGCCTTGCGGCGGATGGCGGGGTCTGGGTTGGTGAAGGCGCCGATCTTGAACTCGGGCTCGGTGTAGTAGCGCATGGCGTAGCCGTTCAGGCGCACGCCGGCCGCCTGCAGCCGATCGCGGGTCTCCGCCTCCGTCACGCCTTCGAGATGGTCGGGATAGTTGAAATCGACGGCGTTGAGGCCCGGCACCGTGGCCGCCCGATCCACGAGATCGAAGGTCGTTACTTTACCATTATAGCCGCGCCAATATTCCTTGGCGCCGACGCGGAACGAGTTCAGCCGCGCCGCGAAGTCGAAAGCGGTCATTTTCCTGCCCAGGACGATGTCTTTTTGTCAGTCTGCTGAAACCGACTTTACGGAAACGAGAGGATTTGTAAAGTCAGGATCGTCGACCTTCGGTGAAAAGAAGTTGCGCGAACCTCTGTCGGCCGCCTCTGCCCTCAGGCTGACGCTTGCTCGAAATGGCGCCGAGCGGCCTCCGACGGTAAAGGGCGGCATGGCCGGCGCGAGCGTCGCCGGCGCCTTCAGCGTCGAGCTGGAAAGGGTGAAGTCCCGCGCATCCGCGCCATGCGCGACCGTCCGGCGCGATCCGGACGGGACGCTGCGAACCTCACGCGCCTACTTCAGCGCACCGGCCGTCAGGCCCTTGATGATGTAGCGCTCGAGGAACACGCCGATGAGCACGAGCGGCGCGATCGCCGCAGTGGAGAGCGCGGCCATGCTCCACCAGTTGATGCCCTGCGAGCCCGTCTGGCTGGCCACCATCACGGGCAGCGTCTTGGCGTTGGTGCTCGTGAGGAGAGCGGCGAAGAAGTACTCGTTCCAGCACAGCACGACGGAGAGGATGAACGCCGCCACCAGGCCGGGCAGGGCGATGGGCAGGATGACACGGATGAACGCGCCCCAGGAGGTGCATCCGTCCACCAGCGCGGCCTGCTCGAGCTCGTTGGGGATGGATTCGAACTGGTCGCGGGTGATCCAGATGACGATGGGCAGCACCATCAGCGTGTAGAGCAGGATCAGCCCGACCAGCGTGTCCAGCAGCGCCAGTTCCTTGTAGAGCACGAGCAGCGGCATCGCGAGCACGACGGGCGGCAGGATGAGCTGCGACAGGAAGAAGAACGAGATGTCCTTGTTCTTCCACGGCCCCCATTTGTACTCGAACCGGCTGAGCCCATAGGCGGCGGGCGCGCCGATGAGCACCGCCAGCGCCGAGGCGGTGATGGACACGATCACGCTGTTGCCGAAGCGCTTCAGGAACTCGTCGCGCGCCGTCGAGACCTGCCCGAACGTGTCCGGTGAAAGCCCCAGCGAGCGCCATCCCCGCCAGTCGGGCTGGAAGTCGATCCAGGGCAGGATGTGCCCTTGCGTCACGTTCACCGCCGTCTTGAAGGACGTCGAGACGGTCCAGTAGATCGGGAACAGCGAGACGAAGGCCCATGCCAGCAACGCGCCGTAGATCAGCACCCGCAGCGTGATCACCTTCACGCGGCTCATGGGATCGGGCCGCACGGCCTCCTTCGTCCGGGTCCGGTCAAGAATGTCGGCGCGCGCCGCTGTGCCGGGAGCGCTCATCAGTTCGTCTTCTTCACGTAGCGCCCCGCCACGCTCAACAAAGCGAGGAGGAACAGGATGATCAGGATCAGGTAGAACTCCGCCAGCATCGTGCCGTAGCCGACATTCGACCGGTCGCGGTACTCGCGGAAGATGAAGCTCGACACCGTGTCGGTGGCTCCGCCCGGCCCGCCGGACGTCACGTTGATGACGATGTCGGCGAGCTTCAGCTGGAAGATGATCTTCAGCAGGATGGCCGTCACGCTCACCGGCAGCATCATCGGGAAGGTGACGCGGCTGAAGGACTGCCAGGCCGTCGCGCCGTCCACCTTGGCCGCCTCGTGCAGCTCCTTCGGCAGCGCCTGCAGGCCGGCGAGCAGCAGGATGATCATGAACGGCGTCCACACCCAGGCGTCCAGCGCCGCGATGCAGATGCGCGCGATCCAGGGGCTGACGAAGAAGGCCGGGTTCTCCCAGCCGAGGAAGCGGGCGAAGTTCGAGATCGGCCCGAAGCGGTACTCCATCAGCGACTTGCCGATCATCCAGCTCACCGCCACGGGGCTCAGCATGAACGGCAGCAGGAACACCACCCGGAAGAACTTGCGGGCCTTGATGTCCGCGTTGAGCAGCAGAGCAAGGCCGAAGGCCAGCGCATACTGCACGAACACGGCGACGACATAGAAGATCATGTTGCCGAGCGCGTTCCAGTAGAACGGGTCGGTGAACAGCGAGCGCAGATTGTCGAGGCCATTGAAGCGCCGGCCGCTGAGCGAGCTCAGGTTCCAGTCCGTGAAGGCGATGTAGATGCCGAAGAAGGTCGGGAAGATCACCATGGCCACGGTGAACAGGAAGGCGGGCAGGACGAACAGCGTCTGGTAGCCGGCTTCGCCGCGCATTAGCACGATGCCCGCGCACAGGCCCACAGCCCAGAGCACGAACGCGTAGAGCGCCGGCCGCCACGTCTCGAACCCGATGCCGACGAGCCCGGCCGCATCCAGCGCCTGGAGCAGCACCACGAGTGCGAGCAGGGCCGTCGTGCCCTGGATCAGCAGGCGTCCCGCCGAGCGGCGCGGCGCGGGAATGCCGGCGAGCACCGCGTGGCTGCCGCCGGGCAGGGAGGAAACTGGGTTCGTTGACACCGTCGGGGCCACCCTCGGGGGATGGGAGCGGCCGGCGACGCTCGCGCCGCCGGCCGCTCCGAGATGATGGACGCAGCCGGCTCAGAGGCCGAGCGACGCCTTGTAGAGCTTGACCTGGCTGTCGCGCCCGATCTGGTCGGTGATCTTGTCCCAGGCCGCCGCGATGTTGTTCGCGCCGTCCTTCACCGGAACCTTGCCCGCGTAGATCTTGGCCAACTCGTCCTCGGCTACGCTGTAGTACTGGAAGATGCCGGGGATGCGAGGCTCGATCGCCGCGTTCGGGTGGTTGTAGGAGTTGGACTGCGAGGCGAGGTAGTTCTTGATGAACGCCTCGTCGTAGCCGGCTCCGGTCCATTCCGGGATGTTGAAGTGGCTCTGCCGGTAGGGCTGGAAGCCCGAGGGGTAGGCCACCGTCCACAGCGACAGATCCTTGCCGCCGAGATGCGCGGCCGCGCTCCAGGCCGCCTTCTGCTTCTTGGAGTCGCTGTCGACGCGCGACATCACGTAAACGCCCCAGCCGAGATACGCCATGTTGGGAGCGTAGTTCGGGCCGCTCGCGAGCTTCTCCCACTGGCCGGTCTTGGAGTTGTAGACGTCGTCCGAGCCGGGGAGGATGTCGAAGCCGCAGACGTCCCCGATGACCGAGGCGTCGTTCGTCTTGGCGTTGGAGCCGATGTCGCCCCACCAGCAGCACATGGAGCCGGTGCCGGCCAGGAACTGCTGGAACCCGGTCGTGTTCGGATCGGCGTTGAGCTGGTCCGCGGGCTCCGAAGGCAGCGCGTCGACCACGTCCTGGATCGCGCGGATCCAGGCGGGGTTGTTGACGCGCGGCTTCATGGTGTCGATGTCGAACAGCCAGGCCTTGTCCTGCGGGTGCTTGGCGTAGGCCGAGGCGCGGCTGCCGAGGAAGTAGAAGGCGAAGCCGCCCCACGGCTTGGTGGGGTCGAGATAGCCGTAGACGTCCTTGCCCTTGAGCTTCTTGCCCTTGAGGAACTTCGTGACGGCCTGGACCTGCTGCCAGGTCTTCGGCACGCCCCATTCCCCGGCGTTGCCGGCGGCCTTCCAGGCCTTGGCGAGCTCGGGATCGGCGAACACGTCGGTGCGATAGTTGAGGTTGTGGCAGTCGCCGTCGATGGAGATGCGATACGTCTTGCCGCCCCAGGTGCCGACCGGCGCCTTCAGGTAGCCGACATAGTCATCCATATCGATCTGCTTCTTGACCCAATCCGGCATCTCGGACGCGAGGCCCTTGCCGCAGACGTCGCCCTCGAAGGGAGCGCCCATCTCAAGGATGTCGAAGTCGACCGTCTGGGTGGCGATGGCCTGCTGCAGGCGCGGGTTGTAGTCGGCCTGGGCCAAGTCGATCCAGGTGATCTTGGCCCCGGTATAGGCCTCCCACGGCTTCAGGAAGCCGCGGAACAGCAGGTTGTGGAGGTTCTGGTTGTTGAGCCCCATGAACTTGAGCTCGACGCCCTTGAACTCGCCGGGCTGCACGTTCTTCTTGGTGTCGCCGAGGCAGAGCTCGCCGACCTTCTGCCAGTCGGCGTCGGTGGGCGAACCCTTGCCCACGCCGGGAATCTGCAGCAGCTGCTTGCGCAACGCCGCATCCTGCGCGGACACGGGCGTCGAGGAGCCGAGGAAGCCGGTCCCGCTGAGGGCGGCGATGGCGCCTGCGCTCGCGGCTCCCTTCAGGAGTTCGCGGCGGTTGGCCGAGAGCGCGACGAGTCGATCGTAATCCTGGATTTTCACTTTTATCCTCCCGTGCATTTTTATTTGCGCCTTCGCCGTCCGGACGCGTTCGCGGCGCTCGACTTGAGGCTGAGCGGCGACACAGCATCACGATATCCGCAGAACTCGTGAAGTCCATGACGCCGCCGGCAGTGTGAGCGCTTTCGAATGACTACCCGACGAAAGTGTGAGGAGTATGGAGCGCGGCCCAAGGCGGCGCAAGCGTCCCGTCAGCTCGAACCTATGCGAAAAAGCGCGAATGAGGCTCGATTTGGGACATGCGCCCGGCATGGACGCCGGGCTTCCCGTCCTGTTGAATGGAGAGTGGCGGCGCGGGCCGCCCAATGGTGCGGCCGGGCTCCGCCGGCCGGAGGAGACGCAAGTGGCTACAAGCTCGAACTTCAAGAGAGTCTTCGGCGGCGTGAAGCCGGTGATCGGCATGATCCATTTCGGGGCGCTGCCCGGCAGCCCGCTCTATGACGGCGAAGCCGGGCTTGCGGGCTTGCTCGAAGGGGCGCGCAAGGATCTCGCCGCCCTGCAGGACGCCGGGTTCGACGCGGTGATGTTTGGCAACGAGAACGACCGCCCCTACGAGTTCAAGGTGGATATCGCGTCGACGGCCGCCATGGCCGCCCTCATCGGCCAGCTCCGCGCGGAGATCCGCGTGCCCTTCGGCGTGAACGTATTGTGGGATCCCATGAGCACCGTGGCCCTCGCCGCGGCCACCGGAGCGGCCTTCATGCGCGAGATCATGACCGGGACCTACGCCTCCGACATGGGGCCCTGGACGCCGGACGCCGGCGCGGCCATGCGCTACCGCCAGCGGCTGGGCCGGGGCGACCTCGCGATGCTCTACAACATCTCCGCCGAGTTCGCCTGGTCGCTCGACCAGCGTTCTCTGGCCGACCGGGCGCGCAGCGCCGTGTTCTCCAGCATCCCCGACGCGGTGCTGGTCTCCGGAGCCCTCACCGGCGAGGCCGCAGCGATGACGGACCTCGAGGCGGTCAAGAATGCCTTGCCCAGCACGCCCGTCCTCGCCAACACCGGCGTGAAGCATGCCACCGTCGCAGACGTGCTGAAGGTGGCGGACGGCTGCATCGTGGGCTCCTCCCTGAAGGTGGACGGCGACACCTGGAAGCCGGTCGATCCCGAACGCGCCAAAGAGTTCATGCGGCTCGCCCGCGCCGCGCGGAAGGGCTGAGCGCATGGCCCTCACCCACGCGGACAGCGGAATGCGCGAGCGCCTGCGGTCTCTGGTGCGCGAACTGATGCTGATTCCCGGCCTCAGCGGCCATGAGGACCGGGTGCGCCGCCGCCTCGCGCGCGAACTTGCCGCGCTCGGGCTCGCCACGCGCTCCGATCGGCTCGGCAACCTCATGGCGACCATCGAGGGCGGCCCCGGACCCAGCGTCATGCTGTTCGCGCACATGGACCAGTTGGGCCTGATCGTCCGCAAAATCGAGGCGAACGGGCTCGTGCGCGTGGAGCGGCTCGGCGGCGTGCCGGAGCGCGCGCTGCCCTCCCAGGCCGTGCTGTTCTGCGTGGGCGAGGGGCGGGACGTGCCGGGGATCATCACTCACAAGAGCCATCATGCGACGGCGCAGGACGAGAAATACCGCGTGCTGCCGTACCAGGAACTGGCGCTCGACGCCGGCTTCGACAGCGCCGAAGCGGTGCGCACGGCGGGCATCGACGTCGGCACGCCGGTCGTCTACGCCCCTAGGGTGATGGACCTTGCGGGCGGCCGCATCGCCGGGACCTCCGTGGACGACCGAGCGGCCTGCGCTGTCATGATCGAGGTCGCCCGCGCCCTGCTGGCGACGGACGAGCGCCCCACGGTGCATCTCGTCTTCTCCGTGCAGGAGGAGTTCAACCTGCGCGGCGCGGTCACGGCGGCGCAGGCGCTGGCGCCCGACATCGCCATCCAGCTCGATCTCATCCTGGCGACGGACACGCCCGACATGGCGCAGCGCGGCGACGTGCGGCTCGGAGGCGGCCCTGGGATGAGCCTCTACAGCTTCCACGGCCGCGGCACGCTGAACGGCACCATCCCGCACCCCGCCCTGGTGCGGCTGTTCGAGGCCACGGCCGGGCGCGAGGGGCTCCCCCTGCAGCGCAGCGCCCATGTCGGCGCTCTCACCGACAGCTCCTACGTGCAGCTGCTGCACGGCGGCGTGGCCTCCATCGATCTCGGCTTCCCCATGCGCTACAGCCATTCGTCTCTGGAAATGTGCGACCTCGACGATCTCGTCGGCCTCACGCGCCTGCTCGTCGCTGGCATCGGCGCCATCGACGAAAGCTTCAGCCTCGACCGCGACCACGGGGAGGCGTGACCGCGATGCGTTGCACGCTGGGGATCGACATCGGCACCTATGCCTCGAAGGGCGTGCTGGTGGACACCGGCGGACGCATCCTGGCCATCGCCGAGAAGGCCCACGCCATGCTCGTGCCCCAGCCCGGCTGGGCCGAGCACCGGCCGCGTGAGGACTGGTGGGACGACATCGTCTTCATCTGCCGCAAGCTGCTGGCCGACAGCGGCGTGCCCCCCACCGCGATCCGCGCGGTCGGCACGAGCGCCATCGGCCCCTGCATGCTGCCGGTCGACGAAGAGGGCGAGCCGCTGATGAACGCGGTTCTCTACGGCGTCGACGGCCGCGCCAGCGCTGAGATCGCGGAACTCGACGCCAGGATCGGCGCCGACATCATCCTCGAATCCTGCGGCAATGCCCTGACGAGCCAATCTGTCGGGCCGAAGATCCTCTGGTTGAAGCGCCATCGCCCCGACATCTACAAAAGAGCCGCCAAGATCGTCGGCGCGACGCCGTGGATCGTGCACAGGCTCACGGGCCGGTGGGTCGTCGACCACTACTCCGCGGCCAGCACCGGCCCGCTCTACATCATCGACGAGCAGGGCTGGAGCGGCCGCCTCGCGCACGACATCGTGGAGCTGGAGCGGCTCCCCGAGATCGGATGGACCACCGACATCGCCGGCGTCGTCACCGCAAAGGCCGCCGAGGAAACCGGCCTCGCGGCCGGAACGCCCGTCATCGTCGGCACCATCGATGCCGCGGCAGAGGCGTTGAGCGTCGGCGTCAACGCGCCGGGCGACCTGATGATGATGTACGGCTCCACCGTGTTCATGATCCTGGTCACGGAGGAGCGCCTGAAGGATCCACGGCTCTGGTACGCGCCTTGGCTGTTCCCCGGCCAGCACGCCTCCATGGCGGGGCTCGCCACGAGTGGAACGCTCACCCACTGGTTCCGCGACCAGTTCGCCCGGGAGCTGGATCCGGCCACGGCCGCGGCGATGATCGCGGCGGAAGCGGCGGGTTCGCCACCCGGCGCGCGGGGACTGGTGCTGCTGCCCTATTTCTCCGGCGAGCGCACGCCGATCCACGATTCCAGCGCGAAGGGCGTTCTGTTCGGCCTGACCCTGTCCCACACGCGCGGGGATATCGGGCGGGCGCTGTTCGAGGGCATCGCGTTCGGCACGAACCACGCGCTCGACGCCTTCCGCGAGGGCGGGCAGCCGGTCCGTGCTGTCTATTCCGTTGGGGGAGGCGTCAGGAACGAGGTCTGGTCCCAGGCGACGTCCGACGTGTCCGGCCTGGCGCAGACCGTCCGGGAGAAGACCGTCGGGGCGAGCTATGGCGATGCTTTCCTCGCCGCCCTCGCCGTCGGCGATGCGAGCCCGCCGGACATCGCCCGCTGGAACCCGGTCGCCCGCGAGATCCTGCCGGACCCGGCGACTTCCGGCGTCTACCGGAAGAGCGAGTCCGTGTTCCGCGAGCTTTACCCGCGCACCCGCGACCTCATGCAAAAGCTCGACGGCTGAAAGCGCGCCCGTGTCCTTCGGGTGATTGCATCCGCCGGGCGCAGGGTTGGGGCTTGCAACTCCGGGTCGTATAGAATGCCGGCGCGACCACGAGAGCGTCGCGGATCGCAGGAGACCCCGATTGCTCGCTGGCATTCGCTTTCTGGTGCGCGACACGATGGCGAAGTTCGGGCTCAAGGCGCCCGTGCTGTTCGCGCTGATGGTCTTGAGCGGCCTGCTGGAGGGCCTCGCGGTCACCATGGCCCTGCCTCTGCTCGCCTCGCTCGGGGCCGCCGACGGGGGGAGGGCGGGCATCCTGACGGGCAAGCTCGCAGCACTGCCAGGCGCGCTCGGGCTGCCCGGCGGTCCTGTCGGGGTGGGCATCCTGATGATCGGACTGGTCGCCGTGAGCGCCGCCGCCTTCGTCGCGCAGGCCCGCATGATGACCGCGCTTCAGGCCCGCTACGTCGAGTGGTGGCAGGTGCGCCTGTTCGACGCCGTGATGCGGGCGGATCTCTCCTTCGTGCAGGAGCGGCGATCGGGAGACATCACCCACACCACGACGGCCAACATCGCCAATATCGGGGCGGCCCTGTTCCAGGCGCTCTCGATCCTGGCCACGCTGGCCAGCCTGACGGTCTACATGACGCTCGCCTTCCTGGTGTCGCCGCGGGTGAGCCTTGTCGTGCTGGCGATGGGCGTCGGCCTGTTCACCGCCACGCGGCCATTTATCCGCAGGGCCTTCAGGCTGGGGTCGGAGATCTTCCAGTCTGCGTCAAAAATGCAGTCCATGGTCGAAACCCATGTAGCGGCCGCAAAGCTGGTCAAGACCAGCGCAGCCGAGGACGAGGTTTCGGACCGCTTCAAATTCTCGGCCGCGGAACTTAGCCGGCTTCGCTTCGCCCAGGGCTTCGAGTTCCAGCTTGCCAAGGCCGTGTTCGAGTTCGGCGGCGCGAGCTGCGTCGCATTGCTGCTGATCGGCGGCCCGCTCCTGCTCGGCGTGGGCGTTTCCACCGTGCTGGTCGTCCTGGCGCTGTTCGTGCGCCTGCTGCCGCGGCTCACGGCGCTGCAGCAGTCCATCCAGTCCCTGAACAACTTGCTGCCCTCGCTGACGAAGGTTCGCGAGATGTTGCGCGAGGCCGTGGAGCGGGCCGAACCGCACAGATTCGCCGCGCTGCCTCCCGAGATCGCATCGGCCCCGGTTCCCATCCGCCTGGTCGATGTCCGCGTGCAGCGGGGTGGCCGCACGGTGCTCGACGCCGTCAGCGTCGATATCCCCGGCGGAGCGATCGTGGCTTTCGTCGGTCCGACCGGCTCGGGGAAGTCGACGCTGGTCGACGTGGTGCTCGGCCTCGTGCCTCTCGAAAGCGGCCATGTCGAGATCGCCGGCCGTGCGCTCGACGCCTTGCCGCTGGACAGCTGGCGGCGGGCGGTTGGCTATGTCGGGCAGGACGCCGCGCTCATCGCCGCGTCGATCGCCGACAACGTCCGCTTCGGGAACCAGGCCGACGAGCAGGCGATCGCGGGTGCGCTGGAGCGCGCAGCGGCCGACTTCGTGGGGAGCACGAGCGACGGGGTGCGGACGCTCGTGGGCGAGCGTGGCGTGCGCCTCTCCGGCGGCGAGCGGCAGCGCCTCGCCATCGCGAGGGCGATGGCGGCGCCGCGCCGGCTCTATGTGCTCGACGAGGCGACGAGCGCGTTGGATTCCGAGACCGAGGCCCGCATCATCGAGACCATCGCCGGGCTGCCGCAGGGCGCGACCGTCCTCATCGTCGCCCACCGCTTTTCGGCGGTGAAGATCGCCGACATCATCCATGTCGTGGAGGACGGGCGCATCGTGGAGTCCGGCGATTGGGCGGCGCTCGATCGTCCCGGACGCCGCTTCCACAGTTTCCGGACGATGCAGGACCTCGGCGGCGAGCCGCGAAGCGCCTCGGAGACCGCGCCGGAAGTCTCCTGACCGCGGGTCCGCCCCTACTCGCGGAAGACGCGGTGGATCTGGTCGAGGAAGGGCTTGAACAGGTAGGACAGCGCGGTGCGCGACTTGGTTTGCAGGAAGATCTCGGCCGGCATGCCGGGGATGACCTTGAACTGCTCG
>JAESFS010000099.1_pt1 | contig 37951 bp, 40 predicted proteins | sample 9269441 | NCBI WGS metagenome assembly JAESFS01 (sample SAMN14502548, study PRJNA617105) | algae metagenome | isolation source: Scytolyngbya sp. HA4215-MV1 and co-occurring heterotrophs from sample from... | place: USA: Laie Falls, Oahu, Hawaii | collected 2010-08-22
TGCCATGCCCGAAGATGGCGAACACGCCGGGAAACAGCGGCTCGCGCTCGCCGTTGATCTCCGTGAACTGGTTGTGGAGATAGCGCACCAGGGCCTGCGCCATGGTCAGGCGGACAGTGGACATCTTTTCCTCCCTCGCCCGGGTCGGGAGTGAAGGCCCGACCGAGCGTTGCTCTGTTCATTGCAGCTTTACGCGGCGCGGCGGGCCTTGGCGATCAGCGGATGCGCTTTATTCCCCTTCGGCTGGCCTGGCAGCTGACGCCCTTGGATCGCGTGACCGTCGGATACGGGGCGTCTGGCCGTCGCCGGGCTTCAGCCGCGCCGCCGCGGCGACGGCGAGGCATTGCACCGGGCACATCGGCGCCGCAAGCGAGCCCGTGAAGCTGTATTCCTCCTCCGGCACCGTGAATAGCATGGCTGCGTCCTTGGCCAGAGGGGACAGTTCGCTGTCTGCGATGGCGATGTCCGGAACGGCTCGGCTCGCCGCCGTTTCGGCGATCGTCACCACCACTCTGGCGTGGTGGCTGAACGCGACGGCGACAAGCACATCCGAGGGCTCGATCACGTCTGCCATCTCCTGCGCCACGCCGCCCGCGGCCACCCTCTCCGGTCGCTCGGACCTCTTCCATTGACATTCGGCCATGCACCTGAGTTGCTAGCAGCCAAGCTCGAATGGTGTTCAAATGCGGCGCTGTCGGCGCTGTCTCTGGATTTCGCCGCGAGTAACTGACGCAACCTGCGCAGATGAGCCAATAATGCAGCTGCAAAGTTCGTTGCGTAATTGACGGAAAGACAATAGCCGCTGTAAAAACGTGTTCAAGCGGACAACGCAAAGAAAAGCGCTCGGAACTGGGATCCCAAACCTCGCCTGACAACGAAGCGAGGGACTTGGAACCTCAAGGGTCCAGCAAGGGTAGGACAATGCCTGTTCTCGAGTTGCGCAATATCGCCAAGAACTTTGGGGCGATCAAGGCGATCGCCGACGTCAGCTTCTCAATGGATGCCGGCGAAGTCATCGGCTTGATGGGCGACAATGGCGCCGGCAAATCGACATTGGTGAAGATCATCTCCGGCAACTTTCCGCCGTCATCCGGCGAGGTCGTCATCGATGGTGAGCCGGTCCATTTCACGAAGCCGGTGCAGGCTCGCGAAAAGGGCATCGAGGTCGTCTACCAGGACCTCGCGCTTTGCGACAACCTCACGGCGGCCGCCAACATCTTCCTGGGCCGCGAGATGAAGCGGAAGATCGGCCCTTTCTCCGTGCTCGACCACGGCGGCATGGTGAAACGGGCGGGCGAACTTTTCGGACGGCTCAAATCCGAGACCCGTCCCCACGATCTCGTGAAGCAGATGTCGGGCGGGCAGCGCCAGGCCGTCGCCATCGCCCGGACCGGGCTGTCACAGCCCAAGCTCGTCCTGATGGACGAGCCGACGGCTGCGATCAGCGTGCGTCAGGTGGCGGAGGTTCTGAACCTGATCCGCCGCCTCAAGGACGAGGGCCACGCCGTCATCCTGATCAGCCACCGCATGCCGGACGTATTTGAGGTCTGCGACCGGGTGATCGTCATGCGCCGCGGCCGCAAGGTCGCGGACAAGCCGGTCGCCCAGTCTTCGCCCGAGGAGATCACCGGTCTCATCACAGGAGCGATCCATGCAGCCTGACATCGCGGACAAGGCGGCCCCTGCGGTGCGGGCGTCCTCCCAGGCAGCGGACGTCTCCATCGAGTCGATCGTCGGCATCAAGGAGCGTACGCCACTTCAAAAGGTCGTCGCGAACCAGGCGTTCTGGGTCACTGTCGCGCTCGTGGTCATTTGCCTGTTCATGTCCTGGCAGGAGCCGACGTTCCGCTCCTGGGACAACATCTACAACATCACCCGCAACTTCGCCTTCGTCGGCATCATGGCGCTGGGCATGACGGCCGTGATCATCACCGGCGGAATCGACCTCTCGGTAGGGTCGATCATCGGCGTCGTCGGCGTCGCCGTCGGTCTCGTCCTGCAGGCGGAGGGAACCTGGTGGCTGGCCTGCCTGGTGGGGCTCTTCACCGGCCTCGTCTGCGGCGCGGTGAATGGGGTTCTGATTTCCTATGTCGGCCTGTCGCCCTTCGTGGTGACGCTCGGAATGCTCTCCATCGCCCGTTCCGTGGCTATCGTGCTGTCCGGCAACAAGATGATCTACGAGTTCGGGCCCGACGGGGACGTCTTCAACGCGATCGGCGGCGGCGACATCCTCGGCCTGGCCAATCCAGTGTGGGTCATGATCGTCATGGCCATCATCTTCGCCCTGGTCCTCAGCCACTCGACCTGGGGCCGGCACCTCTACGCGATCGGCGGAAACGAGCAGGCGGCCCGCGCCACGGGCGTGCCGGTCTCGCGCATCAAGCTGCAGGCCTATCTGGTCAGCGCGCTGTGCGCCACGATCGCCGCCATCCTGCTGACCGGCTACAACGGTTCTGCGATCAACGCCAACGGCACCGGCTACGAGCTCCGGGTGATCGCCTCCACAGTGATCGGCGGCGCCGACCTGATGGGCGGCTCAGGCGGCGCCTACGGCGCGATCGTCGGCGCGGCCCTGATCGAGATCATCCGGAATAGTTTGCTGATGGCTGGCGTGGACGCCAACTGGCAAGGGACCTTCGTCGGGACCTTTATCATCCTCGCGGTTCTCCTCGAGAGGATCCGCGGACGCAAACGCGACTGACGCTTCGGAAGAGGCGCCGGTCCGTGGACTACATAACATCAACAAGGAGGGAACTATGCTCAAGATCGTCCTGACGGCCGCCGTGGCCGCCGTTGCACTCACCGCCGCCGGCGGCGGCGCCTACGCCCAGAAGAAATACGTCTTCGCGCTCGTGCCCAAGAACATGAACAACCCGTTCTTCGACCAGGCCCTCGAAGGCTGCAAGAAGGCCGAGAAGGAACTGAAGGGCGCAATCGAGTGCATGTACATCGGACCCGGCGAGCATGGCGGCGGCGAGGAGCAGGTCCAGATCGTGCAGGACCTGATCGCCAAGAAGGTGGACGGCATCGCCGTCTCCCCGTCCAACGCAGCCGCGATGGGCAAGGCCCTCGAGAAGGCCAAGGCGGCCGGCATCCCCGTCCTGACCTGGGACTCCGACCTGCTCGATAAGGACAAGGGCCTGCGGGTCGCCTATGTCGGCACCTACAACTATGACATCGGCACCAACCTCGCGAAGGCGGTGCAGGCGATCAAGCCGAAGGGCGGCACGATCTGCATTCAGTCGGGCGGCGCGGCTGCGGCCAACCACAACGAGCGCATGCAGGGCATCCGCGACACGCTCGCCGGCAAGAAGAGCGACAAGGCTCCGGGTGACCGCCTGACCGGCCAGAACGGCTGGACCGAGGTGGATGGTTGCCCGCTCTATACAAACGACGACTTCCTGGTCTCCAACCAGCAGCTCGCTGACATCACCAACAAGTACCCGCAGCTCGACGCTTTCGTACCGACCGGCGGCTTCCCGCAGTTCGCGCCGGAGGCCTACAAGAAGAACGCCGAGAAGCTGAAGCCCCGCATCGCCGACAAGTCGCTGGCTCTCGTGGTCGCCGACACCCTTCCGGTGCAGATGCAGTTCCTGAAGGACGGCCTCTCGCTCGGCCAGGTCGGCCAGCGGCCGTTCGAGATGGGCTACAAGACCATGTTCTTCCTCAAGGACATGAAGGACGGCAAGCCGGGCCCGAAGGACCCGACCTACACCGGCCTCGACGTCTGCTCGCCCGCCAACGCGGCCAGCTGCATCGGCGGCGGCTCGTAACCTCCTCCCGAGGCGGCGGGCGACGTCGATCGCTCGCCGGACCTGCGTCCGGCTCCCAGGGGAGCCGGACTTTTTCCTGGGTTCCGACGGCATGCTGCAGGCCCACGGCCGGGCTAGCCGGCCATCCGGTATGCCCGCGAAACTTCGTCGTGGACCTCCCGCTCGCTCTCCATCGTGTAGCTTGCGGGCGCGAGCCTCAACCTTGCGCGCGCGGGATCTGCGAGCCGGCCCAACGTCGTGAGGTCGTCGGCGGCGGCGCGTACGGTATCCATGTGGTCGCCGAGGTCGGCGAAGACCGCCTCCGCTTCGGCCAGCATCCCGCTCAGCCTGGCGCCGCCGACAGAAAACAGGTCGAGGGCCGACGCGACCACCGCCTCGTTTCGGGCGAGGGCGGCCAGCATCGTCGCCAGCTCGTAGTCGGCCTGAGCCATCTTGGCCGCTCCGTGCGCGGGATGCGCGCTCTCCAGGATCGCCGCCGCAGCAATCACGTCGTCGAAGACGCTCATCAGTACCCCGGTGTCCGCGACGATGTGCTCGGCGTAGAAGCGCAGATCCTGTGAAACGACGGAGAGCGCCTTGCCCTCGGGGCCCAGCCGGGCCGACTTGATGGCGGCGTTCAAGCCGACCATCGTAATGGATTGGCTGATGCTGGTGAGCGAGGCCAACCGCTCGCGGAAGGTGGCGAGCGTCGCCGTGAGCACGCCCATCACCTCGTCGACCGAAGCGCGGGCGGCCTCGCAGTCGTGGATGAGTTCGCCGGCCGTCGACAGGCTGGCCTGCAATCTCTCATGTATGGGTTGCGCTGTGGCGCCGGTGCCCACCAGCGACCGTCCGATTTCGACAATCGCGCCGGCGTCGTCCGCCAGCGCCGCAAGTGACCCTCCCGTGTGGACAATGGCCTGGTCGAAGTTGACCAGGGCGTGCCGGAGCTGGGCCCCTTGCAGTCCGCTCTGGGCGGAGAGGTCGTCCATGTCGCCGGAACCCGCCGCGTCCCGTAGCGCCTCACTGACGTGCTCCAGCCGCTGGCGCGTGCTGTCGCCCGCTTGAAGCGTCATGACGGCGTCGCCCACGACCTCGGAGATGCGACTCGATCTCTGGGCGACGGCGCGGGACGCCGCCACGGCCTCCTGTTGCCGCGTTTCAATCGCGTCGAATGCGTCCTGCAGGCTGCTGACGCTCTGGGCGATGTGCTCGCCACGCTGTTCGAGGAACGTGCGCTGACTCTCACGCGCGATGCCGACCAGCGTCGACAAGGTCGAAAATTCGCGTGAGTAGGAACCGACCATCTGGCGCGCCTTGTCGGCCAGAATGGAGATCTCCTGCGCGAACTCAACGAAGTTGTAGCGGTTGTCCGACAGGTTCGCCGATTCGACGCGCGACGTGCGGGCGAGGATCGCGATCGTCCAGATATTCTTGACCAGCCGCTCGAGCGGAGCCCGGGGGCCGTTGAGGCTCTCCGCCATGCCCTCCAGCGCCGAGCGCTCCGCGGGCAGCGCGTCGCGGACAGCCGACATTTCGGCGGCGATGCGCCAAAGCGTCTCCGACGCCGCCGTGACGTCCTGGCCGTTCAGCTCCGTCGGCAAAGCCTCGACTCGGGTCGTCAGCTCGCCGACGAGATCAAGCGCACGCCCCAGGACCTCACCAACCTGGAGGAAACTCTCCTCGATGCGGCCGCCGCCGGCGTCGACGGCGTCGGCCGCCAGCAAAGCCGCAGCGCGGGTCTCGTCGGGATGGGGGGTCATGACTGGGTTTCCAAAGCGACGGCGCTGCTGCGCACGAGGCTGATCTCGCTCGCCAGGAGACCCAAGGGCAGCACACGCATGGCCGCGCCCCGGGCGATGGCTTCCTTCGGCATGCCGAACACGACGCAGCTCTCCTCGTCCTGGGCGATGGTCAGCGCCCCGCTCTTGCGCATCTCCAGGAGTCCGCGGGCTCCGTCATCGCCCATTCCGGTCATCAGGATCCCGACGCTGTTCGCGCCGGCGTATTGGGCGGCCGAGCGAAACAGCACGTCGACGGACGGCCGGTGCCTGGACACCAGTGGGCCTTCCTTGACCTTGACGAAATAGCGGGCGCCGCTGCGGTTCAGCATCGTGTGCCGGTTCCCCGGCGCGATCAGCACGCGGCCGGGCAGGACAGCATCCCCGTCCTCGGCCTCCTTCACGTCGACCTCGCACAGGCCGTCGAGCCGGCGCGCGAAGGCCGCGGTGAACTTCTCGGGCATGTGCTGGACGATCACGATTCCGGGGCTGTGCGGCGGCAACGCTTCCAGGATCTGGCGCAGCGATTCCGTGCCGCCCGTCGACGCGCCGATGCACACGATCTTCTCGGTCGTGGCGGAGAGGGCCTTGCTCCGGGCTGGCGGCGGCAGCATGGCGTCGGCGGTGAGCTTGGCCTCGACGCCGCCTCCGGCGGCCGCCTTGCGGCGAGCGACGCGCTGGTCGAAGGGCCGGGCCTCCGCCGCAGCGCGCACGATGTCGCAGATATGCACGCTCGACTCCCGCAGGTATGTCCTGGTGTCGACACGCGGCTTGGCGATGACGTCGATCGCCCCGGCCTCCATGGCGTCGAGCAGGGTCTGCGATCCAGCCTCGGTCAGGGTGGAGCAGATGATCACCGGGATGGGCCGCTGCGCCATGATCTTGCGCAGGAAAGTGATCCCGTCCATGCGCGGCATCTCGACATCGAGGATGATGACGTCTGGAATCTCCTCCTGCATGCGCTTGGCGGCGACGAAGGGATCGGAGGCGGTGGCGATGACCCGGATGTCCGGAGCCGCGTCGAGGATGGCCGTGATCGTCTGGCGCACGGCGGCGGAATCGTCGACGACGAGCACCCGGATGAAAGGCTTCTCTCTCATGCCGCCGTCCTCTGGACAGGGCGTCGCTCGCCGGACTGATAGACCGTCGGAAGCACCTGCTGCATGTCGAGGCCCTGGTTCGCCGCCATCGATTCCGAATGGCCGAGGAAGTGATACCCGCCCGGGCGAAGGTGGCTGCACAGGCGCCGAAGCACCTGCTGCTGCACTTCGCGTTCGAAATAGATGAGGACGTTGCGGCAGAAGATGACGTCCATGTCGGCGTCCACGGGATAGCTCGCATCCATCAGGTTGAGCCGGGCCAGCCGCAGGCCGGCGCGCAGCTCAGGCACGATCCGAACGTCGCCGCGCGAGCGGTCACGGGGTGTCATGAGATAGCGCGCCCGCCACGTTGGGGGGATCGGTTCCGCCATGTCAGCGGGAAAGACGCCGCGCCTGGCCTTGGCCAGCACCTCGGTCGAGATGTCGGTGCCGAGGATGTCGAAGCGGAAACGCGTGTCGCGGGCCATTTCCGCCATCACCATCGCGATGGTGTAGGGCTCGGCCCCGGTGGAGCAGGCGGCGCTCCAGACCTTGAGGGGCTTATCCCTGCCGGAGCGCCGCGTGAGGATTTCGGGAACGATCCGGTCGCGCAGCAACTCGAAGTGGGTAGGCTCGCGAAAGAAGTCGGTCTTGTTCGTCGTCACGCAGTCGATGAGGTGGACGAGCTCGTCGGGCGGAACCCTTCCGCTTTCGAGATACCCGAGCCCGTAGGCGGCGAGATGGGGCAGCCCGAGCGCCCGCACGCGCTTGCGCAGCCTCGATTCCACCATGGTGCGCTTGGAGGGCGGCAGCTTGATGCCGACCTGCCCCTCGATGATCTCGACCATGCGCCGGAATTGCGCATCCGTGATGTGGTCGTCGGTCATTCCGTCACGCCGCCTTTCCGACGGCCAGGAGCGAACCGGGGAGTTCCTCGATCCGCAGCAACGCGCTGACATCGAACACCACCACGAAGCGCTCGCGCCGGCGGCCGATCCCGGCGACGCAGCCGGAAGCGACGGAGCCGCCGACCGCGGGCGCCGGTTCCAGGCGCCCGTCGTCGAATTCGGTGACCTCGAAGACGCGCTCGGCCACGAGGCCGACGGCGTTCGGCCCCGGCGAACCGGAGTCGCCGCCTTCCGCGTTGAGGATGATGATCCGCGTCGCATGGGTGGGCTCGAGCGGCGGCAATCCAAGCCGCAGCCGGAGATCCACCACCGGATAGCCTTGCCCGCGAACGTCGACCATGCCGAGAACGCAGGGCGGCGCGTGGGGCAGCCGCGAGATGTGGCTCATCTCGAGGATTTCACGGACGCCATGCACCGGGATCGCGAAAACGTCGTCGTCGATGCCGAGCGTCACATACTGGGTCGGGGTCGCCATGGTGAGACCTTTCGGACGCGATCAGGAGCGCTGGAACTCGCCGTCCTCGGCGTCCTCGCCCCCCATGTCGTAGACGAAGCCTCCATTGGCGACCGCTTTGCCCGCCGGCTTGGCGGCGCGACGCTTGGGAGCAGGCTCCGGCGCGGCGCGGACGGGCTTCGGCTTCGCGGCGAAGCCTTGCACCCGCTTCTGCAGGTTCCGGACGGACGGCGTGCGATCGGCATTGTCGTCGCTGCCCCCGCCGGCCTCGATGCGGAAGAACGAGATGGTCGACTGCAGTTGCTCGGCCTGCGCTGAGAGTTCCTCCGACGTGGCGGAGACCTGCTCCGATGCGGCGGCGTTTTGCTGAGTGACCTTGTCGAGCTGCTGGATGGCCTGGTTGATCTGGGCCGCTCCGACGTCCTGTTCGCGGCAGGCCGCCGTGATCTCCTCCACGAGCTCGGCCGTGCGCCGGATGTCGGGGACCAGCTTGGCCAACATCGATCCCGCTTCGCGAGCCGCCTTGACCGTGCTGGTCGACAGCGTGCCGATCTCGGCCGCGGCGGACTGGCTTCGCTCGGCGAGCTTGCGGACCTCGGAGGCGACCACTGCGAACCCCTTGCCGTGTTCGCCCGCGCGGGCTGCTTCCACCGCGGCGTTGAGGGCGAGCAAGTCCGTCTGGCGGGCGATCTCCTGCACGATGGTGATCTTCTCGGCGATGGTCTGCATGGCGTCGACGGCGTTGCCGACGGCCAGGCCGCTCGCCTCGGCGTCCTTGGCGGACTGATGGGCGATCTTCTCGGTCTGGCTGGCGTTCTCGGCGTTCTGTTTCACGTTGGCCGCCATCTGTTCCATGGAGGCGGAGGCCTCCTCGGTGGAAGACGCCTGCTCCGTGGCGCCTTGCGACAGCTGCTCGGCGCTGGAAGACAGCTCCTGGCTGCCGCCGGACACGTTCTTCACGGCGATGATCGCCTCCGAGACGACGGATTGCAGCCGGGCCACCATGCTCTCCAGGGCGAGGCCGAGCGTATCGACGTCCGAGCGCGGCTTGGGGCGAACCGTGAGGTCGCCGTCTGCGATCTTCACGGCGACGTCGGAGGCCTCCTGCAGTCCGTCGCACATCGTGTTCATGGCGGTGGCGAGGTCCGCGAACTCGTCGCGCGACGTGGCCGTCATGCGCTGCCTCAGGTCGCCATTGGCGATGCTCGACGCCATCTCCAGCGACCGGCCGATGCCGCGGCTCACGGTGAGGGAGAGCCAGACCGCCGCGCCGAGGCCCACTATGAGGGCGACGGAGAAGAGCGAAGCGAGCACAAGCTGGGCGTTGCGGAACTGGGAGGCGGCGAGGTCCTGCGTCTCCGCCATCACCTTGTCGAGCTGGGCCTGATATTCTTCGACCAACTGGGTGGCCTTCGTCGCCGTGTCGCGGCCCTCAGCATTCGAGAGTTCGATCGCCTTGATCGTGCCGGCCTCGTGCGCGGTGGCGAGAACCTTGTCGAGCATCCCGAGCCAGATGTCGGCCGCCTTCAGCGTGCCGGCGATTTCTGTGCCGCCGACCGACCCCGCCGCGGCGACGAAGCGCTCCCGACCCTTGCGATAATCCTCGACAGCCTCCTTGACCGTGCTGGTGCGGTCCTCGAGTTGCTTGAGGTTGAGTGACGCCACCGCCGCTTGCAGTTCGGTGAGCGAACGCTCGACGATGTCCCTGAGCACCACGTTGGCGGCTTCGAATTCCTTGTTCTCGGGCGAGGCGCCCAGGTCCTGGCTCAGCTTCGTCGAGAGCTTCTCGAACGCATCGAAGGCGGCGCGGCCATCGCCAGCCAGCAGGTCCGACGCGCGCCGCGCCGAATTGAGCTTTGCGAGGCTCACCGTGCGGTCCTGGACCGTCACGTGCTGCTCGTAGCTCTTGAGAAGCGCAGCGACAGTCTGCGCGCCGCGCTCCGTGTTCGCCAATTCGGACAGTTCGCCCCGCAGGCGCAACACCTCCTTGCGCTGCTCCAGCATCCGGCCCTGGAACGATTCCATCTCCGCCTCCGTGGCGGACAGAAGGACGTTCTTCTCAGCGCGGATGTCCTCGAGCAGGGCGGCGCGCAGGTCCCCTGAGACTTCCAGCCGCTTGGCGACGCTCTTGATGGTGAATTCGAGGCTGTCATTGACGGCCAGGAGCTTGAAATAGCTGACGCCACCCGAAACGGTGGAGAGGATCAGGATGAGTGCAAAGCCCAAGGCGAGCTTGGCTCGAACAGTGAAACGCATGACGGAAATCCCCTAGGATGCAATGCGGTCAAAGATGTCAGTTCAGGATGGCGGCCAGGTCGGGCACGATGACGAAATCGCCCTTCCAGTTCGCGACGCATCGGACGAGGTCGGGCGGCCAACTCATGCCGAGCTTTGGCACAGTGTCGGGGCCGGGGTCGTCGATCTCGGTGACCTCGAGAACTTTGTCGGCGATGACGCCCGTCACGAGCGGTGCGGGCTCGTCATCGTCCACGATCTTGAGGACGACGAAGCGTGTGTCCATGGTCGCTTCCCGCGGCTCCATGCCGAAACGGACGCGCAGGTCCGCGAGCGGGACGATCGCGCCGCGGACATTGATGACGCCCGGTGCGAAAGCCCGGGCGCCTGGCACGCGGGTGACTGGCACGGGATCGAGGATCTCGCGCACGATCGTGGCGTCGATGGCGAAGAGTTCGCCGCCGAGGCCGAGCATCAGCACGCGGCGGCGGGTCGTGTCGGAGCTTGCGGACATCAGGCGGCCTCCCTGCCGGTCGAGGGCCGTAACTCGCCATGCGCCGGGCCGCCGGCGACGAGGTGCCCGACATCGAGGATCAGCGCCGGCAGGCCGTCGGCCATGATGGTGGCGCCGGAGAACGCGCCCACGTCGGCGTGCAGGCGGGACAGCGACTTGATGACGGTCTGGTGGTGACCGAGGATCTGGTCCACGACGAGGCCTATCCGCCTCTCCGCGGCCGCGACGACCACAACCTTCTGATGGAGCTCGGATGTGGAGCCCTCGCCGAAGATGCGGCGAAGCCGGATGAAGGGGACGAGATCGCCGCGCACGTTCAGGAATGAACGTCCGGCGGAGCGCTCGTCGTCGGCCCGGTCGAGCTCGATGCATTCCTCGATGGCGGAGAGCGGCACGATGTAGCGGCCATCCGCCACCCGGACCAGCAGACCCTCGATGATCGCCAGGGTGAGAGGCAGGCGCAGCATGAAGCAGGAGCCCTTGCCCGGCTTGGAGACCACGTCGATCGTCCCGCGCATGGCTTCGATGGTCCGCTTGACCACGTCCATCCCGACGCCTCGTCCGGACAGGGTGGAGACCTCGCGCGCCGTGGAGAAGCCGGGGTGAAACAGGAGCTGGACGAGCTCGGAGTCGGTGGCCGGCGCGCCGGCGGCGATCAGCCCCTTCTCCTCGCCCTTGGCCCGGATGCGCGCGAGATCGAGCCCGCGCCCGTCGTCACTCACCGAGACCTGAACCTCCGCTCCGACGTGGCGCGCCGAGAGACGGATCGTGCCGGTCGGGTCCTTGTCCGTAGCGGCGCGGGTCTCCGGCGGTTCGACGCCATGGTCGATGGCGTTGCGGATGACATGGACGAGCGGATCGGCGAGACGCTCGATCATCGTCTTGTCCAGTTCGGTGTCCTCGCCATCGGTGATGAAGGTGACCGGCTTGGAGAGATCACGAGAGAGATCGTGAACGAGGCGCCGGAAACGGCTGAACAGTGATCCGATCGGGACCATGCGCAGCCCCATGGCGGTGTCTCGCAGCCCGGCGGCCAGGCGCTCGATCTCCTCGGCGACATTTTCGAGGGACGGGTCGTGTCTCCCGCCCACGAGCGCCGACAGGCGAGCCTGGGCGATGACGAGTTCCCCGACGCGGTCCATCAGGCCGTCGAGCCGCTCGGCCTGCACGCGCACCGTGGCCGAGCCGCGCTCCTCCGGGCGGGCGGCGGCGGCCGGAGCGGGTTTCTGCGCCGCGCGCCATTCAGCCGGCGGAGACGTCCCGGTCGCGCGCGCCTGGAGTCCAGGACGAGCCCGCTCCGGCGCAGCGGATGACTCGATCTCGTCAGCGGCGCCCGGAGTTCCGGCCGGCGCGTCGCGGTCGCCGTCCATCGCCTCTGCTTCCGTGACTTGCAGCTCGGTGACTTGCAGCTCCGTCACTTCCAGCTCCGTGACTTCCAGCTCCATGTCGTCGATGACGAACATGAAGACGTCGTCGATGGCGCCGCGCGGCTTGCGCGTGACGAGATCCACCTGCCAACCGATGTAGCAGGCGGAAGGGTCGAGCTGTTTCACCGGGGGTAGGCGATCCAGCAGCGGCCGGACGGTGCAGGGCCCGAGCGCGCGGAGTTCGTCGAGGAGCATCAGCGGATTGGTGCCGTTGATCATCACGTCTTCGGCGAAGTGGAAGCGCAGGCGATAGCGTGTTTCCGGGCTTTCGCTTCCAGATCCGGGCTCCTGGGGAGAAAAAGGCCGGTCCGCGACGAGTTCGCGGAGATCGGCGAGGATGGCGTCGCCGATGATGGCGTCGGCTTCGTCAGGGGCTTGAATCAGGGACCTGATATGGTCCTTGGCCGTCAGAGCGACTTCTACGAGCCTGCGGCTCGGCGCCGCTCCCGACTTGCGAAGGGAATCGAAGGCCGTTTCGAAATCGTGGGTGAACGCGGCGCAGGCGGTGAAGCCGAACATGGCTCCCGAGCCCTTGATCGTGTGCAGCGCCCGGAAGGCCGCGTCGATCAGGCCCGCGTCGGACGGGGCGGTTTCGAGGTCGAGCAGCGTCTGCTCGAGTTCGTCGAGCAGGTCGGTTGCTTCCTGGCGAAAAGTTTCGGCTGGGTCCAGTTCGGTCATGCCGGTCACGCGCCGAGGAACTTGCTTGCGATGGCGAGAAGCTGGTCCTTCTGGAACGGCTTCGTCATCCAGCCGGTCGCGCCGGCCGCCTTGGCCTGCTGCTTCACCCCGGCGTCGGACTCCGTGGTGAGTAAGACGATCGGCACCCCGCGATACGCGGACATGCCGCGCAGCTCCTTGATGAGGCTGAGGCCCTCCATCACCGGCATGTTGAGATCGGTCACGACGAGGTCGAAGGTCTGCGCCTTCGCCTTCCCGAGGCCCTCGGATCCGTTTGCGGCGTCCACCACGGTGTAGCCGGCCTGGGTGAGGACGAGGCGGACCATCTGGCGAATGCTGGGACTGTCGTCGACGGTGAGAATCGTTTTCATGGCTCGATGTCCAGGGCGATGGATTCAGCGCGTGAGGGCGAACATGGAGGGATCGAGACCGGTGCGCGCGAGGGCGGCGCGGACGATCTCGGGAATGGGCGAGACGAGCTCGAACGCCAGGCCCGAAGACCGTGCCGCCTCGGATGCGGCGAGCAGCACCTGCACGCCGCTGAGATCCATCGACTCGGTCCCGGATAGATCGATGTCGAGGCGCGAATTCGCGTCGAGAGCCTTCACGCAGGCGGCCTTGAGTTCATCGCTGGCCGCCAGCGCACTACCGCCGCGAACGAAAATGGTTTGAGAAATCAAAAGAAGAACCCTCGTCTTAAGCTGAGCCTTAAGGTACAGGCTTGCTCGTCAGAGAAGGGCTGACAGTTTCATTCAACCCTTAACAAACACAACCTTTCGTAGGCGTGTTCGTGCTTTTCCTGATAAAGATATTGATATTACGCAATTTTTGGGTGTGCTGATCACACTGTGCCGCATGCGGCGAGCTGCGCCACACGCCGCCTCTTTGCCGGGCTGGCTACGCGGGCTCATTGCCGCGGCGGCCCGTCATTTGACCCTTGATCGGAGCGTCGGGCAGCCTGAGCGGGACGGTCTAACTGGGGACCAGTGGCAAACGCGCCCACGCTCATTGTGAGGGTGCACATGCGCCCGCACGCGACAACCGAACCTCCCGGCCATCGTGAAATCGAGCCGTAAGGTTCTAGTTCTGGCCTGAAAGCGGCCGGTGTGACACGGACTTTTTGGCGCGGCGCGGCCGGGCGGAACGGCCGTATGCGCGGTCTGCTAGCGCCGGTCGAAGTCCGCGCTCGAGCGAAGTTGCACGGCTCTCGCCTCTTCTGTGCGGTCCGCTCGTCCTTTGATCTACAGAGTGCTGGACGACTTTTCTGCGTCTTGGCGCGACAAGACGGTCAGGGATCCTCCCGCGACAGGACCACTTCCGCTTCGCCGACCGGGATCTCGTGTGTCAGACAGCTCGAGCACCCCTCGTGCGCCATGCAAGTGCACCGAAGGGAAATCCGAGATGCCGATTCGGAAGGTATTCAGGGTTTCCGAGAACGGGGGAGAACCCTGGTGGAGCTGATGTCCACCGCACACGTGTTCGGGCCTGTTCGTCCTTGTGCGCTAACTCTCCTGATATCACGTAGAAATCGTTTCGCATCGTCTGTTGCTGTTCGCCATTATCCGCTACAATTCCCGTTCGAAAGTGGGGATGAAAGTGGGGATGAGATGGCGCGTGGGATGAACCGGCTCAACGCCAGGGCTGCCGCAACGCTCACGAAGCGCGGCCGGCATGCGGATGGGGGCGGCTTGTATTTGTCCGTCAGCGACACCGGCAATAAAAGCTGGCTATTCCTCTTCACAATCCGTGGCAGGCGGCGTGAGATGGGCCTTGGTCCACTTCGCGACGTGCCTTTGGCACGCGCACGGGACCTTGCATCGGAAGCACGTCGGCAAGTCCAGGCCGGGATTGATCCGATCGCGGCCCGCGATGTTCCCCAGGCGATGACCTTTGGTGAGGCCGCCGACGCCTATATCGCCGCTCACGAGCAGAGCTGGAAGAATGAAAAGCACAGGTACCAGTGGCGATCGACGCTGAATAACGAGGCTGCAAGTCTCCGGTCAATGCTCGTTTCGTCGATTGGGACGGAGGACGTTTTGAAAGTTCTCCAGCCCATCTGGGCGAAGAAATCGGAGACAGCTTCGCGGCTTCGTGGCCGGATCGAGACAATCCTCGATTGGGCCAAGGTGAAGGGACAGCGATCGGGTGAGAACCCGGCGAGGTGGAAGGGGCACCTCGACCACCTTCTCCCGGAGCGAAAGCGGCTGGCCAGGGGTCATCACGCCGCCCTCGCTATCGACGATGTGCCTGCGTTTGTTCGGCGGCTCCGGGCGATAGACGGAATTGCGCCACGTGCCCTTGAGTTTCTTATCCTAACCGCGGCCAGGACGAACGAGGTCATTGGTGCGAGGTGGGAAGAGTTCGATCTGGCCGGCCGCGTGTGGCTGGTGCCGGGTGAACGTATGAAGGCCGGCCGAGATCACAAGGTCCCGTTATCAACAGCTGCACTGACTGTTCTTGCCACCATGGCGAAGCTGCCAATGGCCACTCACGTTTTTCCCGGTAGACGGAAGGGAGAAGCGCTCTCAAATGAAGCGATGCGCATGCTGATGCGGCGGATGGGCTCTGACGTCACTCCTCACGGGTTCAGGAGTTCGTTCCGGGACTGGACTTCTGAGCGGACAAACTTCCCGAGAGAGGTAGCTGAAATGGCTCTGGCGCACACAATTTCGGACAAGGTGGAAGCCGCGTACCGAAGGGGTGATCTCTTCGCCAAGCGAATGAAAATGATGGAAACGTGGGCGGCATTTGTCGAACCGCGCGATACGGGCGATGTCGTCCGTTTGCACCGAGGAGCCTGAAATGGTCCGAGGCGCACGCTTGGAGCAGCCCGCAAACTATGCCGCACTCCGCCCGCACCTAATCGTGACCGTGCATGGCTTCAGAAGCGCCTTCAGGGACTGGGCCGGAGAGGTGACCAACTTTCCTCGCGACGTCGCCGAGGCTGCCCTTGCCCACTCGCTGCGGGACAAGGTGGAAGCCGCATATCGGCGCGGGGATGCGCTGGAAAAGCGCCGAACAATGATGGCGGTTTGGGCGGATTTCATCCAAACCCTATCTCCTCAAGGCGTCGTCATCCCCCTCGGAAAGCTGACGTGGCTCGCGGGAGCAAATTAAACCCGGAGCGCCAGTTGAGTTCGATAATTGTCTAAGAAGCAAACGGATGGCCTTGCACAATGATCATCAGAGAAGATCCTACCATGGACGAAATTACGCTCGCCGATCGTTTTCTTTTTGGCAAAGTGACTTACCCTACTCGCGGTCCCGGTTCACGGCAATACATACCAGCCAACAGTCAAGAAGATAAGAAAGCTCGACATGCTCTTGCAAAGATACTGAGAAGTGGTAAGCCGCCACTTTACATTCTCGACGGTCTCGCCGAACTCTTTGACGATGCGACCGATCGTACACCTGAACGCAAGTTACAGTTCGCCTTCCGGCGTGCAGGCAGGCGTACTCACCCCAATCGGGATCTTGAAATTAGTTTGTATATTAGTGAGCTCGCTCAGTCTGGCCACTCAGTGGAGAAAGCTGTCGACATTGCTGCGGGTTGGGCCTGCCTCTCGGCCGAAGCAGTTTGGAAAATTTGGACAAAGTACAAGAAGGATAGATGATCGCGGGAGGTACGGGGTAAGATATTCGCTTTTTTTTGACGGTAGCGCCTATACCCTGCAACGGCCAATCATCCGTACGTGTTCAACACGAAACGTGCGGAGACAATCTATGAACCATCTTGCATTAGGAGCGATGACCTTCGTCCGCTTCCTCGCGTGGGCCAGTATCGGGCGCACGAAAGCGTATGAGGAGGCCAAGGCTGGACGGCTTCGCCTGACCAAAATCGGCAGCAAGACCCTCGTCCTGCGGGCCGACGCGGAGGCGTGGTTGGCAATCTACGCAGAGCGGAAAGCCGCAGCCTGATGGCCGAGAAGGAATTGACCCCGGCGGCGGTGGCGACCGCCCCGGGGCCCGGGAATTGCGCTTGCGATGCAGTGCGGCGCGCCCCGGAAACTAGCACATTCACGTCTGATGGGTCGGAGCGGCAATCCGAACGGCCGCCCGCGGATCCCCGCCGAAGTCCGTGAGCTCGCTCGTGGCGCTTCCGCCGAGGCGGTGCAATTGTTCATCGACACGCTACGCGACCAGACGCTCGACCCCGAAGTGCGCATGAAGGCCGCCGACCGCTTGCTGGACCGCGCATGGGGCAAACCGACCACCGCCATCGAGCACATCGAGGCACCCCCGCCGCCTCCTGAGCTTGACGACCAGCGTCTCGAAGAAGCCAAGGCCATTGCCTTCGCGTTGTACAGCGCCAAGATGCTGGCGGAGAGGAAGGGACTTGTCGGACTGGAGCCGGAGGTCGACACGAGCCGATGACCGCTTTGCGCGCTCCCGTCCTAAGCCCGCGCTCGCCGCCCCGCAGATGCCCTAAATTCGATGGTAGCAAGGGTGTGAGGCTGGGCAGGTGGCCGTGATCACTTACCGCGATCTGGACGCAGCATGGTGGCGGTGGGCCGTGTCGCAGTCGCGGCGCTTCGGATGTACGGGCGCAGCGGTCAATCCTAAGGCAAAGCGTTCTTCCCTGCGCGGCGATTTAGGCCCCCCAGTTCAGCGCCTCGGTTGGCGAAAAGTCATTTCGTCTCTATATCCGGCCCAGTAATGGAGGATCGGATGAAGCGAACGCGTGGAATTGGGACTGCTGTTGTGATGTTTCTGGGCACTATGGTGACGCTCGGGGTTCCCAGCGCACTCGCGTTCGAGGAAGCGGCGGCGCAGGCGGCGTCGGTTGCAGGAAGCGCGGCGCTCGCGACGTGGCTCTCCGTTGGAACCTACCGAAGCGCACGCAAGCCATAGATGCAGAAGCCGATTCCTTGGTGGGCTTGGTTTTGGCCCAGCGTCGCCTGGTGCGTGCTGGGCCTCAGCTTCACTGTCGGACTTGTCTCGATTCTTTCCGCCGTGGCGGGGGTCGTTCTGATCGCGACGGTCTTTTCGGCGGTCTATCACGCGGAGGTTGTCGCTCATCGTGTTGGCGAACCATTTGGAACTTTGATTCTTGCAGTGGCCGTCACGGTCATCGAGGTGGCACTCATTGTCTCGATCATGGTCGACGGAGGCGCTGAGAAGGCAACCCTGCCGCGGGACACCGCCTTCGCGGCGGTGATGATCATTTGCAATGGACTGGTTGGGCTGTGTCTTTTGGCAGGCGGCGTACGCCACCACGAACAAGGCTTTCAGCTCCGTGGCGCTGTCGCCGCTCTCGCGGTCTTGGCCGCCCTCATTACGTTGACCCTCATTCTTCCCAATGTGGCCATTAGCGAGCCTGGACCGTACTTCTCCACTTCTCAGCTCGCATTCGCCGGGTTGGCTTCGCTTGTCCTCTATTCCAGCTTCGTTTTCGTTCAGACGGTACGGCACCGCGACTACTTTCTGCCGGAAGGCGGAGGCGCTGAGGACGAGCACGCCCCTTCTCCTTCGACCCGCGGGGCTCTTGGGAGCCTCATTCTACTCGTTATCGCATTGGTCGCGGTTGTGGGGCTCGCGAAGTCTCTCACTCCATTTCTGGAAATTGGGCTCGCTATCTTTGGGGCTCCAAAACCCGTCATTGGCATCATCATCGCCACGCTCGTATTGCTTCCCGAGGGGCTCTCTGCGCTACGAGCGGCACGGCTAAACAGGTTGCAAACATCAATGAACCTCGCGCTGGGCTCAGCGCTGGCGAGCATTGGACTTACCATCCCTGCCGTCTCGGTTGTATCGCTGCTTATCGGGCAACCATTGTCGCTCGGTCTGAGCCAAAAGGAAGTTGTCCTGCTGTCATTGACGCTGTTCGTTTTGCTGATCACGCTGGGAACCGGCCGTACAACAGTTCTTCAAGGGATGGTCCACCTCGTGATTTTCGCAGCGTTTCTGTTTTTCGCAGTGGTACCCTAGTCGAGTTCGGGGAGGTGGTAGCGCGCGCACGCGGCGAAACGATTGCGCTTAACTCTTTCGGCGAGGACCTCCGCAGCTTCCCACTAGGCACCGCCGCGAGGTGCTTTAGGCCGTGAGTCGATTCTACTTACCGTTGACCGCGGGGGTGGGAGGCAGGATAGGATTTTGTTCCTAATTATATACGTGACAAAGCACGGGGCAGAATGGTACATAGATGGGGACAGGAGACAAGTCCGATGCCCGCCGCCCTCGACAACCCCATCTTTCAGGACGCTGACAAGGCCCGCGAGCATCTTGAAGCCCTGTTGTGGCCGAACGGCCCGGTTTGCCCTCATTGCGGCAACGCCGACCCCGACGCGATCCGCGCCCTCAAGGGTAAGGCGCACCGTGCTGGCCTCTATCAGTGCAACGCTTGCCGCGAGCAGTTCACCGTCACTGTTGGCACCGTGTTTGAGCGCTCCAAGATCGCCCTCAACAAGTGGGTTCTGGCGACGCATCTCATGACCGCTTCCAAGAAGGGCATGAGCGCTCATCAGATCCACCGCATGCTCGGCGTGACCTACAAGACGGCGTGGTTCATGTGCCACCGCATCCGCGAGGCCATGCGCGACGACAAACCCGGCCCGCTCGGCGGTGAAGGACAGATCGTCGAAGTGGACGAAACCTACATCGGCAAGCTTGAGAGCCCGCGCACCGTCACCACCAGCGGCCGACCCTTCACCAAGAGCGGCAAGGGCGGCGGCAACCAAAAGCGCACCGTGTTCGGCCTCGTAGAGCGCGGCGGCAAGGCCCGCCTGTTTCATATCGAGCGCGCCACCGCCGCCTCGGTTCGTGAAATCATGGTGACGAACGTCACCCGCGACACCACCATCAACACCGACGAAAGCCGCCTCTACACCACGGTCGGGGCTGAGTTCGGGGCTCACTACACCGTCAACCACAGCGCCAAGGAGTACGCCCGCGGCGACGTGACCACCAACTCAATCGAGAACGTGTTCTCCGTCTTCAAGCGCGGCATGAAGGGCGTCTATCAGCACTGCGCTGAGAAGCATCTTCACCGCTATCTGGTCGATTTCACGTTCCGCCACAACAACCGCATCGCACTCGGCATCAACGACATGGATCGCCGCGACAACGCCCTTGAGGGCATCGCTGGCAAGCGCCTCACCTATCGGCGGATTGACGAAGCCCACGTCTCATAGGCAGGAGGCGAGGCGCTTCCTGCGCTGGCGCGCATCTCACTTTGGCAGTTGATCTTTCACTTCTTTTTGCACCATATCGCGAAGCTGCGATCCAGCTGAAAAAGTCCAAGTCGAAAGGGCAATTGCCAAAGCTATACCAGCGAGCAAAACGCCCGTTGCAGCCCAAATGTTGTTTTTGACCGAGCCAAGAGTAGTTTCATTTGCGTCTATTTTAGCTATCAATAAGTCCAACTTGCCATCTATTTTGGCAAATTTTGTGTCATTTCTTGCTTCAGATGCTTGGATCTTGGCATCTATTTCTTCTCTCGTCATTTCCGCCACGTCGCTGGCCCTTGTTTCGTTCGTTAGCGTCGTGCGTTCAAACTTCAGAATAGCGCCTAGCGCAGCAGTTCCTGTCATTGATGCAGGTGGCGGGGTTGCGCCCACCCCTTTGGGTGAAGCCGGGTTCCCGGCCGATCCGGTGACACTAGTCTGCAACTTGGGCACCACTTTGCTGCGCTACAGCGGTGGCTAACATTTGCTCAAACGGCTGCAACATCCGAGTGAGCAAATTTCTAAGCTCAATCGCGTCCTGCGGGTTAAGGCCCACCGCAGTTCTGAAATGCGGGGTGGCATCTGGTGCAGACTGCTCGGCGAACGTTATCCGAACGACGCCGCCGAAGGTGACGTAAATCCTGTTCGCCACGAAAGCGGGGCCGGAATACGCGATTTCCAGTTCGCTACCTTCGATGTTTAGCGGCGCTTCCGACATTCGTTTCCCCAACGCTACAACCGTCTGAAACGGTAGCATGCGAAGGTTTCTTTTTCGAATCGCCTGAATGGATTGGAGCGCGCTTCGTCGGTTTGGTATGAAGCATGCGCTTCAGCACCTCGTCACGCTTCGCGTCATCGTCCTTTACAGGGTCGCTCATGATCCCACCAGACACGCTGTTCAACGACCTATCTGACCTAGACCACGATCCTGCCATTGCGGCGGCGCTTGGCAACATGGTGGTGGCGTGGGCATCAGCCGATGCCACCCTTGCTCATGCATACGGGTTCGTTCTCGGTATCGACGCGAATATCGCGACGGCAGGATACTACCGAATCCCGACGTTTGAATCCCGAATTAAGGTGCTCAAGGCATACATAACCGCTTCCGAGTTGCCGCTCGATCTTAAAACGGACCTCACAAAGGCCGTCGACAAACTTTCCAGCTTAGCCAAATCCCGCAACGACTGGATACACGGGCTCTGGGGGCTGAGCGCCGATAAGAAGATGACGGTCGTCTTCGACTATCGGCTTCCAGGGGAACAGAAGTGCCGTCCCGTTAAAGCTGCTGACATAAAAAACCACGTCGAAGCTGTGTGGTTCAGGTCTGATCATATAGCGGAATTGACCGGCATTCCTCCGGCCGATGACGACGAAGACACATAGCGGCGAACACCTCCGAAACCATTTGGCGGTCGCTAGCGTCTCCTGCCGCAGTGTCCGGGTAGTGCGAGAAGAAGACGTCCAAACCCGCCCCTATCATCTCATCTGTAACCACTACGCCGTCGCCCGCCTCATTCGAAGCGGGGGCGTTAGCGCCGGCCTGTCGGCTCGAATCATAGGGCTCGGTCATCAGCTTTGTCACGTATATAATTAGGATTTTGTTCCTTACATCCACATCCTCCCCCGAAGAAATAAAAATCAAGTGTCCGTCGTCAGAAGATTTGAGACTGCTTTCGGGTCTCCTGAACGGAGGCTCTGGCTCATCACTGGTTGAGGCAGCCCGCACGTGGTGCTGCAAGCGGCGGTGGGCGATGGTCTGGCGCTTGATCCTTTCGCGTTCGAGGAGAATGGTTTCACCGCGCCCGAAGTAGACGTCGGCGGGGGTGAGGCTGCCAAGGCTCTCGTGATAGCGGACATGGTTGTAGTGCTCGACGAAGGCGGCGACCTGACGTTCGAGATCGCCAGGCACGTAGTAGTTTTCCAGCAGGATGCGGTTCTTGAGCGTCTGGTGCCAACGCTCGATCTTGCCCTGCGTCTGGGGGTGATAGGGCGCCCCACGAACGTGCTGCATGCCCTTGGCCTCGAGCCACTCCGCCAGATCGGCCGAGATGTAGGAGGCGCCGTAGCACCTACGGAACGGGTTGGGTTGACCGCCGAGCCAGCGGCGCGCGCTGCTTTCAAGCAGCGAGGCGCTCGCCGGTCGAGGCGGTCATGGCCGGTCGTGAGGATCTCTAGAATGCGGGTGTCGAAGCCCATTCCGGAGAGACCAACCATGACCAAGCTCAACCCTACACCCGATGGCGCGGTGCTCGTCGGGATTGATATCGCCAAGATTCGTAACGATGCTTGATGCTTTCCCCACGCCTGGCCACGTCACCGCGCTGTCGAAGGATGCCTTCATAGACGCAGCCTGGGACGTGGTCGGTCGCAAGGTGAGCAAGCGCGAGGTGCTGGGCGATATCTACGAGACAGCCAAATGGGACTGTCAGGAATTCCGTGTGCGGGCGGCCATAATGGACCCGATGGAGGTTCTCGATGGCACGACGCAAAGCTCCCCGCATTCCTGACGCGCTTCTGGATCAACTGCTGGCCGACGCCTTGCTCCAAGACAGTCGCGACTATCAGCTCCTGCGCAAAATTCCAGGAGTCGGACCGATCACCGCGCTGACCATCCTGGCCGAGGCCGGCGACCTTCGCCGCTTCGGCCATCATCGCCAGTTCCTGAAGTTCTGCGGGCTTGATCTATCCACCCAGCAATCGGGTCAATACCGCGGACAAACCCGGCTCTCGAAGTTCGGCAACGCGCGGCTCCGCCGCAGCCTGTGGATCGCAGGCCAAGTCGCCATCCGCCAACGCGAGAACGGCTTCCGGCATAAGTTTGAGCGCTATATCGCCAAGGACCGCGACAACCCCGATCTGCGGCGCAAGGCGCTGACCGCAATCACCGCCAAGATGGCGCGCGTAGTCCACGCCGTCGTCAAAACCGGTGCCGATTACCGGCCCTTCGTCGAAGGGCGGGTGCCAGGTGGAAGAACCTCTCTCTGACGTGCCGTGAGGGCGCCTCGTGCGACCCTGTAGATAATGCTCGGTTCTTCCACCTAGATCAGACGCTCGTGTTGAGGACGGTAAGGGCCATCACCAAACCGATGGACCCTGTGTTTGCTATGGGCGAGCCTTGTCCTTCATCGGTGGAAGCCGCCTGGTTCTTGCTGCCGCATTTGAACTCGCGGCCATTCCTTGACGCTCCTCAGGCTGCGAGGCACTCTTCGCGGCAGGAGATCCTGCGACCCTCCAGCCCCCTCCGTTCCGTAGGTGCTACGGCGCCTCCTACATCTCGGCCGATCTGGCGGAGTGGCTCGAGGCCAAGGGCATGCAGCACGTTCGTGGTGCGCCCTATCACCCCCAGACGCAGGGCAAGATCGAGCGTTGGCACCAGACGCTCAAGAACCGCATCCTGCTGGAAAACTACTACATGCCCGGCGATCTCGAACGTCAGGTCGCCGCCTTCGTCGAGCACTACAACCATGTCCGGTATCACGAGAGCCTCGGCAACCTGACCCCCGCCGACGTCTACTTCGGGCGTGGCGAAACCATTCTCCTCGAACGCGAAAGGATCAAGCGCCAGACCATCGCCAACCGCCGCTTGCAGCACCACGTGCGGGCTGCATAACCTCAACCAGTGATGAGCCAGAGCCTCCGTTCCAAAGACCCGAAAGCAGTCTCAAATCTTCTGACGACGGACAGTGTATCAAGGACCGTCAGACCGCGAACAGAGCAGTCGCCTAATCTACGGTGCAGCAGACGAGGCCACGCCGCTCTGGTCACGCGTGTCCTTGGGACGATGATGGCGGTGCGGCGAGGCCGCCGCCAAGCCATAGACTTAAACAGCGTTGAAGCACCTATCGGGACGCCAATTCACACCTCGTGGGGAGGTCCAGCTCGAGAGGAGCGAGCTCAATTCACTCCTATGAGGTGACTTCACGGGTGCCCGCCCGGTTCAGTCCTCTTCGGAGCGATCGTAAAGCATCTCCCTTTTTTGTCAGATTGGAACCGGTTGGCCGACACCCGCTGGAGCTCTTCGCCTGTGTCGGCATCCGTGACCCTAAAGGCTCGCCAGAGCAGACAGTCAAGCTCATGGGGCATCGTCGAGTTGGCGTGTGCTTCGTCAATCCAGAGAACGCGCAGTTTGTGGATCGAACCATCCGGATCCTCGAGGTCGAACTGGCTTGTGTAGGTCACCTCTATTCTCCCAATGGTTGCGTTTTAGCTGTTCCGTGATGACCGGATTTATCCGAGTGCAGCGTCTTCCAGAGCAATTCGGTCCGTCGCGAGATCGGCGAGTATCTCCACATGCACGTCCAACGCGTCGATCACTCGATACCCTGGATCCTGCCCATCAAACACCAGGTTGAGATCAGTGCCAGCCAGCACGATCGCCTCAGCTCCTGCTGCGATCATTCGCCGCCCAGCATTGAGAAAGGCATCTCGCTGTGTGGTCGAACAAGTGCCCCCGACGGCCACCTCCTGGTACATCTGACCGAGCGTTTCGATTTCCGTTTCCAAGGCTAGAGCCTCGGTCCGTATCAGCTGCCCGTAGAGCCGGGTTCGCATAACGACACGCGTGCCGAGAAGCCCAATCCGGCGGATGCCATGGTCAGCGAAATAGGCATCCAGCGGCGTGGTCGAGCACGGTCGAGAGATAGTACCAGCCCCGCCGACGATCTTCAGGTAGGTGAAGTCAGTCTGCAACAGTTGGTTGGGCGCCGTGGTCTTGTCCCGGAACTCGTCAGCCACCGCCCGTGAGGCGACCTCGCACGAGGTCAAGGACCTGCGGCGTGAAGCCCAGGCCCTGAAGGAGGTCGTGGCTGACCTCACCCTGGAAAACCGCCTTCTGAAAAAAAGCATGACCGGGGATGGGGGTAAAGTGCCGGCGCGTGGCCCGCCGGATGTCCTTCACGACCTGTTCTGCCGGCGCTTTGTCCGGTCCGGATTTCTGTCTTGTCTCTTCTCGCGTTTCATCGTCGCCTGGAAGCTGTGCGCCACGATGCGGGCCGACGATGTCACCGCCACGCTGGATCTGGCGCTGGCGGCCTCAGGCCTCGATCACGTGACCGTCGTTCACCGGCCGCGCCTGCTGTCGGACAACGGCGCCTCCTACATCTCGGCCGATCTGGCGGAGTGGCTCGAGGCCAAGGGCATGCAACACGTTCGTGGCGCGCCCTATCACCCTCAGACGCAGGGCAAGATCGAGCGTTGGCACCAGACGCTCAAGAACCGCATCCTGCTGGAAAACTACTACGTGCCCGGCGATCTCGAACGTCAGATCGCCGCCTTCGTCGAGCACTACAACCATGGCCGCTATCACGAGAGCCTCGGCAACCTGACCCCCGCCGACGTCTACTTCGGGCGTGGCGAAACCATTCTCCTCGAACGTGAAAGGATCAAGCGCCAGACCATCGCCAACCGCCGCTTGCAACACCACGTGCGGGCTGCATAACCTCAACCAGTGATGAGCCAGAGCCTCCGTTCGGGAGACCCGAAAGCAGTCTCAAATTATCTGACGACGGACACATAAAAACGAACACCAGTGGATCAAACGGGCTTATATCAGACGAGCAGGGCCGCAGGTGACGGTTGGGGCCTCGACGAAACAACTGTCTAAGTGGTTTCGCTCCCACCATTTGAGCGTTGTCGCAAAATTCACGGTCAGCGGAATGCAATTAGGCGCGCCGCGCGCGACAAGATCGCGGGGCGCAATCGATAGACCGGTCCTACCAAGGTGAGCAATGCAGCGGGCCAGAGCCCTCCCGCGCTTGGCTGCGCGGGGCCTGCTCAACCGTCGACGGCGCTCAGCTGCACCGGGCTTCCTGTCTTTGCCGAAAGTGTCGCCGCTTCCGCCATCGCAAGAGCGGCGATGCCGTCGTCGAGCGTGACCGGCATGACGCCTCCGCCGGTGATCGCGGCAACGAAGGCGGCCCACTCGGCTGCATAGGCCGGCATGTAGCGCTCGAGGAAGAAGTGGGTCGGCTTGGCCCCGGTGACCCCATCCTTCGTGGACTTCACGATGGTGTTCTCGAGCATGTTCTGGGCCTGCAGCATGCCTTCCGAACCCAGGAGTTCGATGCGCTGGTCGTGACCGTAGACGGCGCGTCGGCTGTTCCTGATCACGGCGATCCGGCCATCCGCATAGCTGAGCGTCACGACAGCGGTGTCGACGTCGCCAGCCGCGCCGATGGCGGGATCCACGATGGACGATCCCACGGCCGAGACCACGGCCGGCGGTCCGCCCATCAGGAAGTTCGTCATGTCGAAGTCATGGATCATCATGTCCCGGAACAGGCCGCCGGAGACCTTGATGTAGGCCATGGGCGGCGGCGCGGGATCGAAAGAGGTGATCGACAGAAGTTCCTTCTTGCCGATCTCTCCCCGGTCGGCGGCGGCCTTGAGGGCCGAGAAATTGGGATCGAAGCGGCGGTTGAATCCGATCATCACGGGCCGGCCGGTCGCGGCCGCCGCCTTGCTGCAGGCGATGGCCCGGGCGAGGCTGAGGTCGACCGGCTTCTCGCAGAGCACGGCCTTGCCCGCCGCGGTCGCCTTCTCGATCAGGTCCGAATGGGTGTCGGTGGAGGTGGCGATCAGCACCGCATCGATGGCGGGATCCGCGATGATCGCGTCTGTCTCGCGCGCCTGAGCGCCGTACTGGGCGGCGACCTTCTGCGCGGCGGCCGTATTGATGTCCGACACGGCGACGAGCGTGCTGCCGGGATGCGTGGATATAGCAGTAGCGTGGACGCCGGCGATGCGCCCGGCGCCGAGGAGGCCGACTTTAAGCATGAGGTTCCCCCGTGGGCGGGTCTAGGACCGGGACCGGTCCTGAAGCTGTGAAGATCCGTTTGGAGGCCGCTGCCTGCGGGGGCGGGCATCCTCGGAGTCATGAGGCCGAAGTCATCAGGAAAGGGTCCGGCGTCCGAAGACGCCGGACCAAATGCCGCGAGACCGAGCAAAGCGGTCTCGCGGTCTTGGGAGCAGGTTACGAACCGCCGCCGATGCAGGTAGCCGCATTGGCGGGCGTGCAGACGTCGAGGCCGGTATAGGTCGGATCCTTGACGGTCTTGCCTTCCTTCAGGTCCTTCAGGAAGAACATGGTCTTGTAGCCCATCTCGAACGGGCGCTGGCCGACCTGGCCGAGCGAGAGACCGTCCTTCAAGAACTGCATCTGCACCGGCAGGGTGTCGGCCACCACGAGGGCGAGCGATTTGTCGGCCACGCGGGGCTTCAGCTTCTCGGCAGCCTTGCGATAGGCCTCAGGCGCGAACTGCGGGAAACCGCCGGTCGGCACGAAGGCGTCGAGCTTCGGATACTTGTTGTTGATGTCCGAGAGCTGCTGGTTGGCGACGAGGAAGTCGTCGTTGGTGTAGAGCGGGCAGCCGTCCGGCTCGGTCCAGCCGTTCTGGCCGGTCAGCTTGTCGCCGGGCGCCTTGTCGCTCTTCTTGCCCGAGAGCGTGTCGCGGATGCCCTGCATGCGCTCGTTGTGGTTGGCCGCCGCGGCGCCGCCCGACTGGATACAAATCGTGCCGCCGCTCGGCTTGATCGTCTGCGCGATCTTGGCGAGGTTGGTGCCGATGTCGTAGTTGTAGGTGCCGACATAGGCGACGCGGAGCGCCTTGTCCTTGTCGAGCAGGTCGGAGTCCCAGGTCAGCACGGGAATGCCGGCCGCCTTGGCCTTCTCGAGCGCCTTGCCCATGGCCGCCGCGTTCGAAGGCGACACTGCGATGCCGTCGACCTTCTTGGCGATCAGGTCCTGGACGATCTGCACCTGCTCCTCGCCGCCGCCGTGCTCGCCGGGGCCGATATACATGCACTCGACCGCGCCGTTCAGTTCCTTCTCGGCCTTCTTGCAGCCGTCGCGCGCCTGGTCGAAGAACGGGTTGTTCATGTTCTTCGGCACGAGCGCGAAGACGAGTTTCTTTTGGGCGAAAGCCGTACCGCCGCCGGCAGTCGCAAGCACCCCCGCCGCCAGGGCGGTCGTCAACATGAACTTGAGCATGATTTCCTCTTCACTTGGTTGGTCGTCACGTTTTTTGGTTGGTAGTCCACGAACCACCCGGACCCGCGGGGCCGGTCAGTCGCGTTTGCGTCCGCGGACCCTTTCCAGGAAGACCGCGAGAATGATGAAGGTGCCGACGAATGCGCCTTGCCAGTTGGCGTCGACGCCGGCCATCAGCAGGCTGTTGCGGATAATCTCGATGAGCGCGGCGCCGACGATCGCGCCATAGGCGCCCCCAGAACCGCCCATCAAGTCAGCGCCGCCGATGACGGTGGAGGCGATGACGCGAAGCTCGTAGCCCGTGCCGTTCGCGTTGATCGCCGAGCCATTGTAGCCGGTGAGCAGGATCGCCGCGATCGTCGCTGTCAGAGCCGAGACCATGTAGGCCTGCAGCTTGATGCGGGAGACGGGTACGCCCGTTGCGCGCGCGGCTTGCTCGTTGCCGCCGATGGCATAGAGGTGCCGACCCCACGCCGTGTGCGCGAATACGAAGGCGAAGATACCGCCCAGCACCAGCATGACCCATACCGGATTGGCGACGCCCAGAAAGTCGCCGCCGCCGATCTGGTTGAAGAAATCTCCGTCGTGACCGAACTCGTATATCATCTTGTTGCCTGAGAGCACGATGGCGACGGAGCGGGCGATCGACAGCATGCCCAGCGTCACGACGAAGGGCGATAGCCCGACAAAAGAGATCAGGAAGCCGTTCACTGCCCCGCAGATGGCGCCTGTCGCCAAGCCGACGAGGATCGCAGCCCACCAACTCCCATCGGCCTGAAGCACAAGTCCCGTGGCGACGCCGACGACGCCGATGATGGAGCCCACCGAAAGGTCGATGCCGCCGGTGATGATCACCGTCGTCATGCCGAGCGCCATCATGCCGATGAAGGCGAAGTTGCGGGTAATATTGTATAAGTTGTCCGCCGAGCGGAACGTCGGCTCTTGCCAGGACATGTAAAGGCAGATCACCGCGAGCGCGACCGTCACCCAGAACGCCTGGTTGGAGACGAACTTCTGGAAGCCGCTCTGGCCCTTAATGCCGACCACCGACTCAATGGAGACATCGGCCGCTCTTGGGGGAGCATCGGCCGCTAACATGCTTTGGCGCGGGGTGCCGGTTTGATCAGGCTGCATGAATCGCTCCTGTAATGAGGCCGGTGACCTCCTCGGGGGAGGAGTCCGCAATCAGCTTGTCCGCCACCTTGCGACCACGCCGCATGACGATCACGCGGTCGCAGACGGCGAACACATCTGGCATGCGATGGCTAATGAGGATCACCGCGTGCCCCTCGTCTTTCATGCGGCGAATGAGGTTCAGGACTTCTGCCACCTGGCGCACACTGATGGCGGCGGTGGGTTCGTCCATCAACACGAGCTTGGGTTCGGACAGTCCCGTGCGGGCGATCGCCACGGCTTGGCGCTGGCCGCCGGACATTTGCTTGACCAAGTCGTGCGGCCGGGTCTCGGATTTCAGCTTACCGAACAGTTCCCCCGCCCGCTTCACCATGCCGCCGTGGTCGAGCACCGAGAATGGCCCGATCCGGCGCTTCAGTTCGCGCCCGAGGTAGATGTTCGAGGCAGCCGTCAGGTTGTCGCAGAGCGCAAGGTCCTGGTAGACGACCTCAATGCCCTTTTCACGTGCCTGGACCGGTTTCGTGAAGTGCACCGGCTGACCCTCGACCAGCAGCTCCCCTGAAGATGGCGGAAAATTTCCCGAGATGATCTTCACCAGGGTGGACTTGCCAGCTCCGTTGTCACCCATAAGGCCAACAACTTCGCCGGGCTCCATTGCGAAGCTGACATCGGTGAGCGCCTTGATGGCTCCGAAGTTCTTCGAGATTTTTTGAAGTTCAAGGAGTTTCATGTGCCCAACCTCAAGCGCGCCCAATGCTAAACTTGTCTGGATTGAGACAATACGGACAACGGTTCGCGGCTTGCATGAAACGCCTCCCTGCCGACGTTTTCGGCTTTTTGGTACTGCCACAACGCATATTGCATTCTTGTCAGTCGCGCAACGAGTGTTGCAGATTTTGATTCATTGGCCGAACTTCGTCTAGTTCCCGCTGAGTATTAGACGGTGAGTAGTGGGCGGAAAGGAACGCTCGGTGGCAGGTCCGGGATGCCCTGACCGCGGGCGTGAATCGATCATTACCGTTCCTTGCGTCCGCACCGCCTCCTCGATGGCCAAGAGGCCCAACATATCGGCGAGACCTTCCTCGCCATCTGCCTCGGGACGTGTGTTCGTGGCGATGCAGTCGGAAAAATAGGCGACCTGTCCTGCAAAGTGGTCCACTTGAGGAGCGGCGATGACCTTCTCCTGGCCGCCGGACCGAAGACGCAGGGAAATGACCGACTCGTAGCGATAGCCGGGGTCCACGATCAGTTCACCGTGCGAGCCAAGGACTCGATAATCTTCGGTCTCAGCCGCGCCAAAGGAGCAGAAGAACTGCGCCAAGCGCTCACCCGGAAAGCGCAAGGTCACCGCGAGGCTCGCATCGATCTCGACGAAGCGAGGGTCGCCTGGAGGGCGGGCCGCCATGGCCTGTACGGCGATGGGCTCCGTTCCGAACACGTGTCGCGCTGCATTAAGGCAATACACACCGATGTCCTGCAGAGGCCCGCCCCAGTGGCCGGCTTGCAGGCGATGGTTACCGATGGCGCTCTGGAAGCTGAAGCTCGAGGAGAAGTACCAGGGCTCCCCGATGGCCCCCTCGCGAATGAGAGCCAGCGCAGCCAGCGTGCCCGGCTCGTTGTGCAGGCGATACGCCGTCATCAGCCGCGCGCCGCCCTGCTGAGCCGCCGCGATCATCGCCTCGGCCTCAGCCGCGGTGGTCGCAAGCGGCTTCTCGACCATGGCGTGCTTGCCAGCGCGCAAGGCGCGGATGGCGAAGTCGGCATGCAGCGAGTTGGGAAGGGCGATATAGACCGCGTCGATCCGATCGCTTGCGACCAAGGCGTCATAGTCCTCGTAACCCACCACTTCCGGCACGCCATGGAAGTCGGCGAGCTGCCGGGCCAGTTCGGGTTTGCCGGACACAATGGCCTGGATGCGCGAGTTGCCGGTCGTGGCGACCGCAGGGATGAATGCGTCCTGGGCGATCAGCCCAGCGCCGACCACGGCGTACCGGATCATTGATGCCTCCCCGTATTTTTCATCGTTGGCTCCGCAGTCACGGTGCGTCTGTCCGGTAGAGAGCGGGGCGTTCCGGCAGGTTGAGCCGAGTTGCGCCAGGCTGGTCCAGCCCCGCGGCGATCTGGTCGGCCAGGGCCGTGGCGGCATAGCCGTCCCAAGCCGAGGCGCCGACAGGCCGGCCGGTGGCGATGGACTGCACCCAGGCGTTCGCCTGTGCCACGTAGGCCTCAGCGAAGCGGGGCACCCAGTTGCCGGCCAAGTCCCTGCGATGTTGCAGCGCGCTCTTCCAGCTCAATCGGCCGGGCTGCGTCATCCGCAGCACGCCTTCGCGGCCCACCAGCTCGGCCTCCACATCATAGCCATAGGCGGCGTTGAGGAAGATCTCGGTCGAGATCATCACACCGTTGTCAGCATGCATCACGATCATCAGCGGCTCTCCGCGGGGACCCGCATGGACCGTGGCGCTCGTCATCTCCGCGTCCAGCAGCCAGCGCGTGATATCGATCTCGTGCACGAAGCTGTTGGTGATCGGCATCGCGCCGACGAACCAGGGCGGGGCCGACGCGTTGCGGTGGGTGTTGTGCAGAAGGACGGGCTTGCCGATCCGCTCGGCCGCGGCGGACTTGAGGCCGATATAGCCGGGATCGAAGCGGCGCATGTAGCCGACCTGGATGAGCCGGCGGCCGAGCGCGACTTCCGCCTCGACGAGCAGGAGCGCCTCCTCGGACGTTATTGCCAGCGGCTTCTCGCAGAGCACGGGCTTGCCAGCCTCCAGGCAGGCGCGCACCAATCCGGCATGCAGCGCGTCAGGAGCGGCGATGAGCACGGCCTCGATCTTGGGATCGTCGATGAGCGCGCCTCCGTCCTGGAAGACAGGCGCCCCGCCGGCCGCGATCCCGGCGCGCCCCGCGTCTGCATCGGCCACGGCGGCCAGGTGCGCGCCCCGCGTCTCCTCACGGAGAATGCGGGCGTGTTCCGCGCCCATTACGCCGGCTCCGATCACTCCAACGGCGAGGCTCATGGCACTTCCTTCCACTGCTGCTGCCGGCTCGATGCTTGGATGGTCTCGACGAGCGTCTGTATGCGGAGGCCTTCGCGAAAGCCGAAAGGCTCCGGCGCTTTGCCAGCAATGGCGCTGACGTATCCCGCGACCTCGATCGTTTTCAGGTCGTTGAAGCCGAGCTGGTGGCCGGGTGCGACGCAGAAGAGGCCATAAGGCGTATGGTCCGGCGCGGCCTCAATGCGCCGGAAGCCCTGCCGGCCACGCGGATCGGAGGTCGAGAAGAAGTGCAGCACGTTGAAATGCTCCTGGCTGAAGGCCAGCGCGCCCTTCGTGCCAAAAACCTCGAAGTCGTGCTGCATCTTGCGGCCAGTCGAGATCCAATTGCCCTCGACCGAACCGGTCGCCCCGCTCGCGAAGCGCAAGAACGCGCGACCAACATCGTCGACCTCGACCTTGCGGCTGCCGCCTTTCCCATCTGGCCGCTCGCCTATCATCGTCACGCAGTCGCCCATGACCCGAGTGATAGGCCCGCACAGGAACTCAGCGGTCGCGAGAGCGTGGCTGCCGATGTCGGCCAGCGCGCCACCGCCCGCCGGATCGTGGCGGAAGGTGAAGGGGCCCGAAGCATCGGACATGTAATCCTCGGCATGAACGCCGCGATAACCCCGGATCTCGCCCAGTTCGCCTGCGGCGATCATGTCCCGGGCCAGACCGAGCATGGGGTTGCAAAGATAGTTGAAGCCGACCTGCGTCTTCACGCCGGCGGATTCAGTGGCCTCGGCCATCTCGCGTGCGTCGGCGACCGACGGGGCCAACGGCTTCTCGCAATAGACATGCTTGCCGGCCGCGATGGCGGCGAGCGACATCTCCTTGTGCAGCGCGTTGGGCGCGGTGATCGAGACGATGTCGATTTCAGGGTCGGTTACGAGGCTGCGCCAGTCGCTTGTGTGCTTGCGGAAGCCGAGCGCCCGGCCGGCACGCGCAGCCGCTTCCTCCGTGACGTCAGCCACGGTGTGGAGTGCGAGATCGAATGGCAGATCGAAGATGCGCGGCGCGCTCGTGAAGCCGAAGACATGCGCCTTGCCCATGAATCCGGTGCCGATCAGGCCGACATTGAGGGTCTTTTTCGCCATCACAGTGAGGTCCTGTTCACGACGAGGCCGGGGTCGAGGCGGCCCGCGAAGAAGTCGATGATGTTGCGCACGGCGGCCACTGACATGCGCTCCGTGCACTCCGCTGTAAGGCCTGCGACGTGCGGACTGACGATGACCTTGTCGGAGGCCAGCAGCCGGTTGCCGGCGGCCGGCGGTTCGTCGACGAAGACGTCTAGCCCGGCTCCTGCGAGCCGACCCGCCTCGATCGCATCCGCCAAAGCGTCCTCATCGACGATGCCGCCGCGCGCGGTGTTGACGATGAAGGCGGACGGCTTCATCAGCGCCATCTCCGCCGCCCCAATCTGCGGGCGATCACCTGTGCGAGGCATGTGAACGGATACATAGTCAGCGTTGGAGAGGCCGCTCGCGGCGTCGGAAACGGGGATGGCGCCTGCCGCCTGTACGTCGGCGGCGGCCACCGCGACATCATGGACCAGCACCCGCATGCCCAGCGCCGACGCGAATTGGGCGACCTGGCGTCCGATCCTGCCGAAACCGAACAGCAGGAGGGTCTTGCCGGCGAGCTCCGTCGCTTCGAAGGCGTTGCGCCTGTTCCAGCCGCCATGCCGGACGGCTGCGTCGTAGATGACCGCTCGCTTGGCCAGGGCCAGGAGCAGCATGACCGTGTGTTCGGCCACCGCGCCGGAATTCACATCCCCGACGATCGTCAGCGGAATGCCACGGGCGTTAAGGGCCGCCAGGTCCACGGCGTCGTAGCCCACGCCGTGCCGCGACACGATCTGCAGCCGCGGCGCGTCTGCAATCACCGTGGCCGGCATGGGCTGGGTCCGGATGAGGATCGCATCGGCACGGCCCACCAAAGGCGCGTAGGATGCGGTGGACACATCGTCCACGAGGTCGAAGGTGATGCCCGGCGTCTCGCTGAGGAGGGCCTTGCCGGCAGGGTGGATGCGTCCGGCGACGAGCACATGGGGCATCTCAGTACCCCTTGCTTTCCGTGCGTGGAGCCGCAGCCTGCTCGCCGATGAGGGTCCGGGCCTGCGCCACGCTGGCCTGGGCGGCTCCGGCGAGCAGCCTCACGTCATTGGAAATGGTGACGAGGTCGAAGCCCCAGCCCACAGCCTTGGCGGCATAATCGGCCGTGCCGTTGTGGAGGCAGGCGCGGATGCCGGCGGCATGAGCCTTCGCCAGGATCGTCTTGATCGCCGCGACCATTTCGGGCTCCTCCCGGTCAAAGCCGGTGGGAAACTCGCGTCCCACCAGCCCGAGCGTGAGGTCGGCCGGGCCGATATAGACCCCGTCGAGGCCGGGCGTGGTGACGATCTCGTCCAGGTTCGCGTAAGCGTCGGCGGTCTCGATCATGGCGAAGCAGAGCACTTCGCGGTCGGCATGCTGGCCGTAGTCCGCGCCGGCGGCGAAGATGGCGCGGGTTGGCCCGAAGCTGCGCACGCCATGGGGCGGATAGCGCATGTAGGACACGAGCCGCGCCGCTTCCTCGCGATTGTTCACCATGGGGCAGATGACGCCCATCGCGCCAGCGTCGAGGGTCTTCATGATGTCGGCCGGATCGAGCCATGGAACGCGCACCATCGGCGTCACCGGGCTGGCCCGCATGGCCTGCAGCATCGTGGTGGCGGCCTCGTAGCCGACCAGGCCATGCTGCAGGTCGATGGTGAGGCTGTCATAGCCCTGGGCGGCCATGATCTCGGCCACGAAGGGACTCGACGTCGACAGCCAGCCATTGAGCACCGGCTTGCCTGCGGCCCACGCCGCTCGGATACCGTTCGGGGTCATGCTCGAATCCTCAAAGCGTGATCTGGGAAAGCTTGACGTTGAGATAGTCGAGGATGCCCTCGCCGCCGCCCTCGCGGCCCATTCCGCTCGCCTTGACGCCACCGAACGGCGCCTCGGCTGCGGCGAGCGCGAAGCTGTTCACGCCCACCATGCCGGCATCGATGCGGGAGACTGCCTCGCGAATGCGGCGGGGATCGCGCGTGAACACATAGGCGGCGAGCCCGTACTCGCTGCTGTTGGCCCGCTCGTAAACCTCGTCCGCATCCCGGAACGACGTGATGGCGGCGACAGGTCCGAAATTCTCCTCCGCCAGCGCCAACGCGTCGTCCGGCAGGCCGGCGATCACGGTCGGGGCGAAGAAGAAGCCCTGGTTCTGGCCGTCCGGCCGGCCGCCGCCGGCGACGATTGAGCCGCCGCGCGCCCTGGCGTCGGCAACCACGCGCTCGATGGCGTCGACGCGGCGCTGGTTGATGAGTGGACCCATCTGCGTCGTATCTTCCAGGCCGTGGCCGAGCGACAGGCTGGACGCTCGCTTCGCGAAGCCGGACACGAACGCGTCGTGCAGGCTCTCATGGACGTAGAAGCGATCCGGCGTGACGCAGACCTGGCCGGCGTTGGCGAACTTGGTCGGCACGGCGAGGTCGAGGACGGCGTCGACATCAACGTCGGCGAAGGCGATCAGGGGCGCATTGCCGCCGAGTTCCATGCTGACCCGCTTCATCGTGGCGGCGGAGTCGCGCACCATCTGCTGGCCGACCTGCGTCGACCCCGTCAGGGAGACCTTGCGAACGACGGGCGAGGCCATCAGGGTCTCGTACGTCGTCGAGGTCGGCCCCACGACGAGGTTAACGACGCCGTTGGGAATTCCCGCCTGTGCCAGGCAGTCGATGAGGATCATCGCGACTCCGGGCGTCTCGGAAGAGGGCCGGACGATCACCGAGCAGCCCGCCGCCAGGGCGGGCGCGACCTTGCGGGCGATAAGCACGGCGGGGAAGTTCCAGGCCGTGAAGGCCGCGACCACGCCAACGGGCTCGTGCAGGATCTCGATGCGCCCGCCGGGCGCTCGGCTCTCGACGATGCGACCATAGATGCGTCGGGCCTCCTCGGCGTGCCAGCGAAACTGGTCGACGGACAGGGCCCATTCGCGCCGGGACTGGGCGAGCGGCTTGCCGGCCTCCAGCGTGATCATCCGGGCCGCTTCCTCGGTGCGGTCCCGCATCAGGTCGGCCGCCGCATGGAGCAGGTCCGCCCGAGTCCAGGCGGCGACATTCCGCCAGCTTTTCAGCCCGGCCTGCGCCGCCGCGATAGCCTCCTCGACGTCCGCCTTGGCGGCGACAGGCGCCGTTCCGAGAGACGCGCCGGTAGCGGGGTCGAACACGTCCGCCGCGCCGCACGCCGAGCTGCGCCAGGCTCCATCGATATACAATCCGAATCGCTCGTACATGGTCGATCCCTGCTGGCATTCAAACCTTGTGGGGTGTTTGCAACGAATATTGCGAGACAGTGGAGCCGGAAGTAGGATGCGCCGCCGGCGAGTGCGCGGAGTACGGGTCGACGCGTCGCGCCCCGATCGGTAGTCATCCGCGTTTCCTCCTGCCACGGGGTGGCTTCGTTGAAAAAATCTCTATTGCAGTTCTTTGGTGTTTGCAACAATAATTGCGACACGTTGGTCGCTGGCACGCTTTTCAGGCGGTCGCCTTCGTCGCCCGCTCTCCGCGGGTCGTGACATGCGTCGTGGAGCGGACATGAAGACCAACGCGGCCGTTCCTCGGACTTACGAAGGGATCATCAACAAGATCACCGCCGAATATGACAGCCTGTCTGCATCGTTCCAGCAGATCGCACGGTTCTTCACGCAAAATCCGAATGTCGTTGCACTGGAGTCGATCAACGCCATCGCCAATCGCTGCGGTGTCCATCCTTCCAGCCTCGTGCGCTTCTCCCAAAACTTCGGTTATACGGGGTTCAAGGATCTCCAGAGCATCTTCCAGACGAGGCTCGCGACGGCTGCTCCCGGCTTTCAGGAGCGCATCCGCGCGCTCGACGCGGAACTGTCGCGGAACGAGGAGAAGGGGAACCTCGGCTATCTCAGGGACCTCGTGGTGCGGGATACGGCCGCCCTGCAGACGATGCTCTCGAATGTCACCGAGGACGCGCTGTCGAAGGCCGCGAAGCTGCTGACCGATTCGGACACCATCTACGTTCTCGGGCAGCTGCGGTCCGAGCCCATTGCCATCCTGTTGCGCTATCTCCTGACGATGCTGAGACGCAAGGTCGTCCTCCTCGACCCCGCAGGTGGGTTGGCGCAGGAAATGGCGAAGGTGATGGGACGTTCGGACGTGCTGGTCGCCATCTCCTTCAGGCATTATGCGATCGAGGTCGTGTCCATCATTGAGGCCGCGGCCGGCATGGCCGTCCCGGTGATCGCGATCACCGATAGCCAGCTGTCGCCCCTGGCGAAGGATGCGGCGGTGCTCTTTACCGTCCCGGAGGAAGAGTACAGCTTCTCCCGCTCCCTCGCGGCGCCCATGTGCCTCGTGCAGTGTCTGGCGGTGGCGGCGGCGGCGCGGCTGAAGCCCACCGACGGCCAGACGCCCCGGATCCCGACGGTAACCGAGATTGCCCGGATTAGAACGGACGCGGTTGGCGGCAGGCGCGGAGCCAGCGCTCCCAGGTCGAATCCAGCCAAGCGTCGCTCCCAATAATTTTTGCAATTAATGTTGCGTGAAGCTTCCTTCTGCAATAAACAATGCGAAACGTTGTCAGGCCCGCACTTCAGAAGGCCTGGTTTGGGGAGGAACAAGATGTCCACTGTCCGCCTGACCATGGCGCAGGCCCTGGTGCGCTATCTCCACAACCAGTTCACGGAGATCAACGGCGAGCGCGAGCCGCTGTTTCCCGGCGTGTTCGCCATCTTCGGGCATGGCA
>JAESFS010000100.1_pt1 | contig 36391 bp, 26 predicted proteins | sample 9269441 | NCBI WGS metagenome assembly JAESFS01 (sample SAMN14502548, study PRJNA617105) | algae metagenome | isolation source: Scytolyngbya sp. HA4215-MV1 and co-occurring heterotrophs from sample from... | place: USA: Laie Falls, Oahu, Hawaii | collected 2010-08-22
GTCCGGAGCGCCCCCCTCCCTCATGCTGAGGAAGCCCCGGCCCGCCGGGGCTGTCTCGAAGCACGCAGCATCGCGGGGAGCGGCCCTCAGCTGTCGAACCATGGGCGGTGGTTCGAGACGGCCGCTATCGCGGCCTCCTCACCGTGAGGGGCGGTGGTGGTCGGGCAACATTTCGGCGCAGGGCGTTCGCGAGCGCCGGGCCGAGTCCGGAGCGCCCCCCTCCCTCATGCTGAGGAAGCCCGGCCCGCCGGGGCTGTCTCGAAGCACGCAGCATGGCGGGGAGCGGCCGTCTGCTGTCGAACCAAGGGCGGTGGTTCGAGACGGCCGCTGTCGCGGCCTCCTCACCATGAGGGGCGGTGGGGACTAAAGCCCCTGCCCCGATCAGCCCAGCAGCTTGTAGGCCGGCAGCGTCAGGAACTCCGCGAAGTCCTTGGCCAGCGACATCTCCGAGAAAAGCCTGATCGCCTCCGGGAAGCGGCCCTTGTCGTAGTTTTCAGGACCGATGGCCTCGCGCACCTTGGCCATCTCGTCGTCGAGCAGCGCCTTGAACAGCTCGGGCGTCACCTCGCGGCCATCGTCGAGCTTGGCGCGGTGGTAGAGCCACTGCCAGATCTGGGCGCGGGAGATCTCGGCCGTCGCCGCATCCTCCATGAGGTTGTACAGCGGCACCGCGCCGCGCCCACGCAGCCACGCCTCGATGTACTGCACGCCGACGCGGATGTTCTCGCGCAGGCCGTTTTCGGTCCGCTTGCCGGGATGCACCGAGATCATGTCTTCGCGGATGATGTCGATGTCGTCGCGCAGCTTGTTGAGCTGGTTCTGCGACGGCATCAGGCGGTCGAACACCTCCATCGCGACGGGCACGAGATCGGGATGCGCCACCCAGGTGCCGTCATGCCCGTCGGCCGCCTCGCGCTGCTTGTCCATGCGGACCTTGCCGAAGGCGATGTCGTTGGCGCGCTGGTCGCCCTTCACGGGGATCTGCGCCGCCATGCCGCCCATGGCGAACGCCCTGCGGCGGTGGCAGGTGCGGATGAGCAGGAGCGAATAGGCGGCGAGGAAGTTGGAGCCCATCACCATCGCCGAGCGATCCGGCGTCAGCAGCTTGGGGTTCTTACCCAGGCGCTTGATGAAGCTGAAGATGTAGTCCCAGCGGCCGCAGTTCAGCCCGACGATGTGGTCGCGCATCTCGTAGAGGATCTCGTCCATCTCGAAGGCGGCGGGCAGCGTCTCGATCAGGATCGTCGCCTTGAAGGTCCCCTTCGGCACACCGAGCTTCTCCTCGGCATGGGTGAAGACGTCGTTCCAGAGGCGCGCCTCGAGGTGGCTTTCGAGCTTGGGCAGGTAGAAGCCGGGGGTCGAACCCTTGGCGATGATCGCCTTCGCGTTGTGGAAGACGTAGAGGCCGAAGTCGAACAGCGAGGCGGAGATTGCCTCGCCGCCGACCGTCAGGTGATCCTCCGCAAGGTGCCAGCCGCGGGGGCGCACCAGCAGGACGGCCGGGTTCGGCGAGACCGCATAGGACTTGCCGGTGGTCGGCTCGACATAGTCGATCGTCCCGGCCCAACGCTCATGCAGGTTGATCTGGCCCTCGATCATGTTGGCCCAGGTCGGCGAGGACGCGTCCTCGAAATCCGCCATGAACACCTTCGCGCCGGAGTTCAGCGCGTTGATGATCATCTTGCGGTCGACCGGGCCTGTGATCTCGACGCGGCGATCCATCAGGTCGGCCGGGATCGGCGCCACGGTCCAGTCGCCTTCACGGATGTGCTTGGTCTCGGGCAGGAAATCGGGCATCTCGCCGGCGTCGAAGCGCTTCTGGCGTTCCTCCCGAAGCTTCAGCAGGCGCTTGCGCGTGTCCTGGAAGTTGACGTGGAGATCGCCGAGGAAAGCCAGCGCCGCCGGGGTGAGGATCTCCTCAAACCGCGGGCCCATGGCTCCCAGCACCCTGACGTTCCCGGCTTCGCGAGCGGCAGCAGACATACCCATTCTCCTTGCATGAATCTCGGGCGCCGACCGGCGAGGCGAACGCCGGCCAACGTGCACAAACGACCTGGCTCGACCGGCCTGACGAGTCGCGCGCACCTTGTCGGAAAGCATTCTTTTCAAAAAGTGGGTGGAATGACGAGCAGTGTTTCCAAATCGTGAACAATGAGCCGAGCGCGGGTGCAGTGCGGTCAGCTCATCCCCATAATGTGGCTCAAATCCATTAACGCACCGTCTTCTTCCAACGGACTCGCCATTCCCGCCGGTATTGCGGCCCATTCTGGAGCGAAAGCTTGGCGTCCAGCTGAGGATTGTTAACCAGCGCCGGATAGGGTGCGACCCAGGATACCTTCGGAGCCTTGCTTCTTGAATTTGGCACGCCTGTTCAGACCGAGCGCCAAGGCCGCCGCTGAGACGGCGCGCGTCGACGCGCCCGTCGCGGCGGAGCCGGCCGAGCTCGAACAGGCCAAGCAGGCCGACGGTCCTGATCCCGTCGAACAGATCATCAAGCAGCTCGAAGACGACGTGCTGCTGACCATGCGGGTCATCACCCACGCCGCCGACGACGTGCAGTCGAAGGTGTCCGAGACGATCAACCTCGTCGACTACATCCGCTCAGCCAGCGTCGAGCTCTCGAACCTGTCGGGCACCGCCTTCGAGGTGACGACCGGCCTCGCCGATACGACGCGCCAGCTGGAATCGACCAGCGAGGCCATCGAGCGCCACGTTTCCGGCACGGACGAATTCGTCCACGACGCGCAGCGCCTGGCGGGCGACGTGACCCAGCGCATGACGCAGCTCTCCGCCGCGGTCGATCGCATCGCAGGCGTGCTCGCTGTGATCGGGGCGATCGCCCGGCAGACGAACCTGCTCGCGCTGAACGCCAGCATCGAGGCCGCCCGCGCCGGAAACGCGGGCCGCGGCTTCGCGGTGGTCGCGACGGAGGTGAAGGAGTTGGCCGGGCAGGTGCAGGTCGCGACCAGCGACATCGCCAAGCAGATCGTGACGCTGCAGACCTTCGCGCGCGACAGCGGCACCTCCGTGGACAACATCGCCGGGCTGCTCAGCCGCGTCGGGCCCGTGCTCGGCTCGGTGAGGGACGCTGTCGGAACGCAGATCCAGGGCGCCCGCGAGGTGGCGTCGCGCGCGGTGGAAAGTCTCCAGTTCGTCAGCGTCGTGTCGCAGAAGACCGAGGCCATGACGGAGATGACCGCCCGGGCGACCGGCATCTGCCGTGTGGCGGGCGAGACCGCCGCCAACATGGCCCCCGCCCTGCAGCGGCTGACGCAGCGCTCGACCGCCTTCCTGCGCCATGTCGAGGCGCGCGACCGCCGCGAGCACCGCCGCATGCCGATCCGCTTGCGCGGACGCTTCGTACCGGGACTCGGCAGCCCGACCCGCGACGTGATCCAGCTCGACACGCTCGACATCTCGCTCGGCGGTGCGCTGGTGCAGCCCGAGAGCGGCCATCTCCGCACCGGCGACGAAGGGCTGCTCGATCTCGAGGGGATCGGGCCCGTACGGTCGGTGGTGCGCAGCGTCAGCGAGGATGGATCGCACATGTCCTTCCTCGAGCGCTCGGCCGAGGTGGACAAGAGGGTCGCGGCCGTGATCGAGGCGGGCGAACTCGCCAACCGGCCGCTGATCACGCTCGTGCAGTCCGCCGCCACCGAGATCGCGCTGCAATTCGAAAAGGGCCTCGCGACGGGGCGCGTGACCCTGAGCGACCTCATCACGGTCGACTACCGCCGCGTGCCCGGGACCGATCCGATCCAGTACGACACGCCGGCGATCGCCTTCTACGAGGACGTGCTGCCCGACATCATCGGCCGCTATCACCGGCAGACGCCCGAGTGCCTCTCGATTTGCCCCGTGGACCGGAACGCCTACGTTCCCGTGCACATGCCGGAATACTCGCTGCCGCAGCGGCCCGGCGAGCACCACTGGAACGACATCCATTCGCGCAACAAGCGGATCTTCGAGCGCTCCAAGATGCTCGTCGCGGCCCGCAACCAGGCCGCCTACCAGCTCAGCTCGTTCATGCGGCACATGCCGGACAACAAGTACCACCCGTCCAAGCTGGTCTGCGCGCCGATCTTTGTGCGCGGGCACCTGTGGGGAAACTTCATCGTCGCGCTCGGCATGTGACACGGCGCGGCGCCCGCGGCGGCGTCCTGCGCCAGTCTCCGCCGCGCCGCAAGTCTCCCCGCGCCGCCCGGCACCGGCTGAAGCCGGGCCTCGACCCTCTCCTTAGCTCGAACCCGGCCCCAAACGAAAACGGAGCAGGTTTCCCTGCTCCGCATTCCGATGACGCGAGTTTCGCCGAACAGCTCAGATGCAAACGACCAGGCTGATGGTCTTGTAGCCGGCGCGCACTTCGAAGCGGTCCCAGCTGTCGCGGTTGTCGGCGCCGAACACGCCCTCTTCCTCGGCGGGAATCAGGGTGTTGTTGGCGTCGGCGATGTGGATGTGGAAGCCTTCGGGAACCTGGAAGCCGTTGATCGAAGCGGCGACGCCTTCCGGATCCTTCTCGAAAGCCGCGAGCAGGGACGAGTCTTCGTGGATCGCGCGGGCGATCTCACGCATCTTGCCGAAATCCACGCCGGCCAGCTTGGCCGTCTCGGACACGACGACATCACGATTGGACTCTACGGACATTGGCTACTCCCGTTAACGGACGATTTACCATTTCAGTATCAGCCATAGTCCATCGACAGGCAAGGTGAATCATTAACCGTGAATTTACACACTTTTTCGCGGCAGATCAGGGATTTGGAAGACTACGATAGTCGCCTTCAAGACAAAGAAAATCTATCTTGGTTAACGCGGCAGCAAAGCGCGTTCGGCGAAGCCATTTTCCGCTAGGGCGTCGGGCATGGGGCCGCCGGTAACCCAGTCGATCAGTTCGATCGTATGTACAATCGGCGTCGAAGACTGCCTCTCCTTCAGGCCGTGCGCCATCTGGGTCATGCAACCAATGTTCCCGGCCGCGATTATATCCGGCTTTGTCTTGGCGATATTGTCGACCTTACGACGCTTCAGTGATTCAGCAATTTCTGGTTGTAGTATGTTGTAAACACCCGCTGATCCGCAGCAGATGTGCCCCTCGGGCACGTCCTTGACGACGAAGCCCATGGCCTTGAGCAGCCGCTTGGGCTCGTCCCGAATCTGCTGGCCGTGCTGCAGCGAGCACGCCGAATGGTAGGCGACCACGTCGCCCGTCGGCCTCGCCGGCAGCAGTTCGAGCCCGGTCACATACTCGGATATGTCGCGCGCCAGCGCCGAGACTCGCTTGGCCTTCTCGGCGTAGGCGGGGTCGTCGCGGAACATGAACCCGTAGTCCTTCACCGTCGTGCCGCAGCCGGAGGCGGTGATCAGGATGGCGTCCAGCCCCTCCCCCTCGATCTCGCGCGTCCAGGCGTCGATGTTGCGCGCGGCGAAGGCGTGGCTTTCGTGGCTCTCGCCCATGTGGTGGACGAGCGCGCCGCAGCAGCCCTCCCCCTTCGGCAGCACCACCTCGACTCCGTGCCGGTTGAGCAGCCGGATGGCGGCCTCGTTGATGGACGGCTGCAGCACCGTCTGCGCGCAGCCCGACAGGATGGCCACGCGGCCGCGCCGCTGCTGCGCCGGCGCAAAGCGCTGCGGACCCTCCATGGGCGAGCGCGCCGGCAGCCTGGCGGGGGCGAGATCCAGCATGGCCCCGAGCCGCCGGCCCACGCCGGGGATGCGGCGCAGCAGCGGCCGCAGCGGCTTGCCCGCCATCGCGCCCAGCAGCGCCAGCCGGAAGCGGTTGGGATAGGGCAGCACGAAGCTCAGGATGGCGCGCATGGCGCGATCCGCCGGGGAGCGCTTGTAGGTGTCGTTGATGTAGCTGCGGGCGTGGTCGACGAGGTGCATGTAGTGCACGCCCGAGGGGCAGGTCGTCATGCAGGACAGGCAAGAGAGGCAGCGGTCGATGTGGGTCACGATCTCCGGCGTCGCCGGCTTGCCGCTCTCCAGCATGTCCTTGATCAGGTAGATGCGGCCCCGGGGACTGTCGAGTTCGTCGCCCAGCAGCAGATAGGTCGGGCATGTCGCCGTGCAGAACCCGCAATGCACGCAGGTGCGCAGGATCTTCTCGGAACTCTTGAAGGCGGGGTCGGCGAGCTTCTCGGCCGCGAACTTGGTCTGCATCGTCTGGTCCCTGGCCCGCCGGAGACGCGGCGGTCGCGTGATGTGCTGGACGGGGGCCGTCGGCCGCCCGAGCGTGTTCAAACCCCGGCGTAGAGCCTGCCCGGGTTCAGGATCCCTGCGGGATCGAAGCTCGTCTTGATGCCGGCCGTCACGGCGTGCAGCCCGGCTGGCAAAGGCTCGAACACCGCCACCGCCGCTCGGACCTCTTCCGGCGCGCGCACGAGCGTGGCGTGCGCGCCGGTCCCCGCCAGATGGGCGCGCAGCACGCCTGCCCCGGCGTCTCCGGCCGAGGATGTCGCGACCCACGCGAGCCCGCCGCCCCAATCATAGAGATGGCGCAGCACGAAGCCCGGCGGCAGCCGCCCCATCGCCGCGGCGGCCTTGGACGGCGCGATCGAGACCCGCCACACCGCCATCTCGCGCGGCTCGGCCAGGAACGCCGCGTCCCGCACGCCGCGCCACAGCGTCGCGGCGACCTCGCCCTCCAGCACGTCAGCCGCGCCATATCCCGCGAGCAGCTTCTTCAGCTCTCCCGTTCGATAAGCGATGGAGGGTGCGAATCCCTCGATCCGCAGGAGCGTCTTGGGCACGCGCTCCACGTCCGAAGGCAGGTGCGCCGCGCCGGTGACTTCGAACGGGGAGCCGAGTCCCGCGGCGAGCGCGGCGACGCCCTTCGCATCGTCGAGCCCATGCAGCACCAGCGTCGCCGAGGTCTCGGCTTTCGGCAGCACCTTGAAGATCACCTCGCTGAAGACGCCCAAAGTGCCCCACGAGCCGGCGGAGAGCTTCACCAGGTCGAGCCCCGTGACGTTCTTCATCACGCGCCCGCCGGACTTGACGATCTCACCGCGCCCATTCGCCATCCTGACGCCGATGAGGCTGTCGCGGCAGGCGCCCGCCATGATGCGGCGGGGGCCGGAGACGTTGCCCGCCGCCACGCCGCCGATCGTCGGCTCGCCCGTGCTGCCGAGCAGGGGCCGATGGTCCATCGGCTCGAAGGTCAGCTCCTGGCCGCGCGCCGCCAGCGTCTCCTCGACGATCCGCAGGGGGGTTCCCGCCTTCGCGCCGATCACCAGCTCCGACGGCTCATAGAGCGTGATGCCCGACAGCGCCGCCGTGCTCAGGGTCCGCTCCGTCTGGGCCGGCCGGCCGATCCCGGCGCGCGTCGCGCCTCCCTCCACGGAGAGGGGCGTCCTGGCCCGGTAGGCGGCGGACACGGCCTCGGCGAGGTCCGCTTCGTCGCGTGGCGAGATGGAGCTCATCTGGTTTTGCCGTTCGAGGTCGGACGATGGGAGTGAGGTGAACTTATGCGCAGGATCACGCCACGTCCCGTCCGTCGAGCGGGAACACCTTGGCCGGGTTCAGCAGCCATTTCGGATCGAAAACGGCCCGCACCCGCAATTGCTGGGAAAGGTCCTGTTCGTTGAACTGGAAGCGCATCAGGTCGCGCTTCTCGATGCCGACGCCGTGCTCGCCCGTCAGGCAGCCGCCAACCTCCACGCACAGCTTGAGGATGTCGTTGCCGGCCTCCTCGGCCTTGCGGGCCTCCTCGGGGTCGTTGACGTTGTACATGATCAGCGGGTGCAGGTTGCCGTCCCCGGCATGAAAGACGTTGGCCACGCGTAGCCCGTAGGACTTCACGATCTCGTCCATCCGCCGCAGCACGTAGGGCAGCTGGCCGGTCGGGATGGTGCCGTCCATGCAGATGTAGTCCGCGACGCGCCCGGTCGCCCCGAACGCCGATTTGCGGCCCTTCCAGATGGCGGCGGTCTCCATCGCCGATTTCGACTCGCGCACGGTCTTCACGCCGTGGGCGTGGGCGATCTCGACGATACGCGCCAGCGTGGCGTCCATCTCCGCATCCGAGCCTTCCACCTCGATGATGAGCAGCGCCTCGACGTCGAGCGGGTATCCCGCATGGGCGAAGGCTTCGCAGATCTCGATGGCCGGCTTGTCCATGAACTCCATCGCGACGGGGACGATGCCGGCCCCGATGATCGCGGCCACGCACTCCCCGGCGCGCTCGCTCGAATCGAACCCGAAGAGCACGGGCCGTGCGCCCTCCGCCGCCCGCAGGATGCGGACGGTCGCCTCGGTGACCACGCCGAGCTGTCCTTCGGACCCCGTCACCAGGCCCAGCAGGTCGTAGCCGGGCGCATCCATCGCGTCCCCGCCGATGTCGACGACCGTACCATCGAGCATCACCATGCGGACGCCGAGCAGATTGTTCGTGGTCACCCCGTACTTGAGGCAATGCGCCCCGCCTGAATTCATCGCGATGTTGCCGGCGATGGTGCAGGCGAGCTGCGAGGACGGATCGGGCGCGTAGAAGAAGTTCTCGTGCCCCACCGCGCCGGAGATCGCGAGGTTGGTGATGCCGGCCTGAACCCGCATGGTGCGGTCGGCGAAGTTGACGTCCAGCACCTTGTTCATCTTGGAGACGCCGAGCACGATCGCGTCCTCCTGCGGGATCGCGCCGCCGGCCAGCGACGTCCCGGCCCCGCGCGCCACGATCTTCACGCCGTTCTCGTTGCAGAACTTCAGGACAGCCGAGACCTCTTCGGTCGACGAGGGCAGGACCACCGCCAGCGGCATGCGTCGATAGGCGGTGAGCGCGTCGGTTTCGAAGGCGCGCCGTTCGTCCTCGGCCGTGATCAGGGCGTTGGCCGGCACGAGCCGGGCGAGACCGGCGAAGATCTCTTCGCGACGCGCAAGGACGCCCGCATCCGGTGTCGGAAATGCAATGCCCGTCATGGCCTCCCTCCCTCACTTCGCAGCCGGCAGAACCGGCAGTCGGCAGAACCGGCGCTTTGGCTCACATCTTTCGTGCGTGCCCGCCGGGTAGCGGCCGATTCGACCTTATCCCAGCGCGTTTGCGCTTGCAGGATAGGAAAAGCCCTAGGATTGTTTCCATCCGGGAACAAATCGCCGCAGCCACTTTCCCCACCTTCGTGGTCCGTCCCCATGCACAACCTCGCCGACATGGACATCTTCGCACGCATCGTCACCGCCGGCTCCATGTCGGCGGCGGCGCGCGAGCTCGGATTTTCCCCGGCCGTCATCTCCAAGCGCATGAAGCGGCTGGAGGAGCGCCTGGGCACCCGGCTGCTGCATCGCACCACCCGCCAGATCGCCATGACCGAAGCCGGCCAGGGATTTTACGAGCGCGTGGTCGCCATCCTCGCTTCTGCGGAGGAGGCGGAGGCCTGGGTGGCGCGCCGCTCCTCGGTGGCGCGCGGCGTGTTGCGCGTCTCCGCCCCGACGTCCTTCGGCCGCCTTCACATCGCCCCGCACCTGCGCGCCTTCCTCGACAGCCATCCCGACCTGACGGTGGAGCTGGTGCTCTCCGACGCCTTCGTCGACATCGTGGGAGAGGGGTTCGACCTCGCCATCCGCATCGCCGATCTTCAGGATTCGAGCCTCGTGGCCAGGCGCCTCGCGCCGAATCACCGCGTGCTCTGCGCCTCGCCCGTCTATCTCGCCGCTCACGGCACTCCGGAGACCGTCGCCGATCTCGCGCGGCATCGCCTGCTCGCTCACAACGCCGACCAATGGCGGCTCGAGGGACCGGCCGGGCCCACGACGGTCCGGATCGACAGCCCCCTGAAGACAAATTCGAGCGAGGTGGTGCGGGAAGCGGTGATCGCAGGCGTGGGCGTCGCCCTGCGCTCGACCTGGGACGTCGGCCCCGAGTTGCGCAGCGGGGCGCTGCTGCGCCTCCTCCCCGGCCATGGAGGCTCGCGCCGGGTGGCGATCCACGCGGTCTATCCGTCCCGCCGCCACCTCGCCCAAAAGGTCCGCGTCTTCATCGACGCTCTCGCCGAGCTCTACGGGCCCACCCCACCCTGGGACGAAGGGCTGGACTTCCTCGACGCGGCGTGACGGGCAGCGCCCGTCAACCTCCCCTCAGGCGGAGGTCGCCCCGCAACGTGGAGGGATGCACCGGGCATTGACACGTTCCGCGTGTGCGACGTTCGTGCAATCCTGGCCGCCTGGAAGATATGATATTCAGCATGTGCCGATTCCGGCGGCATTTCTTCGAAGGTGAAAACATGTCCAGACTGGTTCTTTCGCTCGCGTTCGCGGCCGGCGCCGCTCTCACGCTGTCCGCTGGCACGGCTGCTGCGCAGGACGCCGCCGCCGGCGAGAAGGTGTTCCTGAAATGCAAGGCCTGCCACCAGGTGGGCGAGAACGCCAAGAACGCCGTGGGACCGGTGCTGAACGGCCTCATCGGGCGGCACTCGGGCTCCGTCGAGGGCTACAACTACTCCGAGGCCAACAAGAATTCCGGCATCACCTGGGACGAGGCCACCTTCAAGGAATACATCAAGAACCCGAAGGCGAAGATTCCCGGCACGAAGATGATTTTCCCCGGCCTCAGCAGCGAAGCCGACATCGACAACGTGCTCGCCTACCTCAAGCAGTTCGACGCCAGCGGCAAGAAGAGCTGAGCCGTCACTGCAGGCCTCGGATACGGGCGGACGCGGCTGCGTCCGCCTTTTTTGCGACTGCGGTCAGTCCTTGCGGCGGCGGATGCGCCGCACGACGAGCGCCACGCCGAGGATCGAGATCGGCACCACGGCGGCCGTCGCGACGCCGACGTCGAAGGGCAGCCAGCCCGCGTCCTTCGAGCCCTTGAGCACATACGACGCCAAGCCGACGATGTAGTAGCTGATCGCCGCGACCGAGAGCCCCTCCACGGTCTCCTGCAGGCGAAGCTGCATGCGTGCGCGGTCGTTCATCGCGCTGAGCAGGTCGCGGTTCTGGCGCTCGATCTCCACGTCGACGCGCGTCCTCAGGAGGTTCGAGGCGCGGCTGAGCTTCTCCGAGAGCTTGGCCTGCCGCTCCTCGAGCATGGCGCAGGTCCGCATCGCCGGGGCCATGCGCCGAGCCAGGAAGTCCTGGAAGGTGGGCCAGCCCTCCACCCCGTGCTCGCGGATCACCGCGAGCCGCTGCTGCACGATCCCGTCATAGGCGCGGCTGGCGCTGAACCGGTAGCCGGACGCGGCGCTGTCGGCCTCCATCGCGGCCGCAAGCCCGGTGAGTTCGTCGAGCAGCTTGTGGTCCGACTCCAGTCCCGCACCCTCGTTCATGGACTTGGAGATGCGGGTGAGTGCTTCCTCGATCGTCTTCACCCGTGGCCCCATCATCTGGGCCTCGGGCAGCCCGAGCAGCGCCAGGGTGCGGTAGGTCTCCACCTCGAGCAGGCGCTGGGTCAGCGCTCCGGCCCGCGCCGGGCCAAGCCCGCCGTCGAGGACCAGGATCCTGACGAACCCCGCCGTATCCGCCCGGAAGTCGCTGGCTATCACGGCGGAGTCGCCATCGACCATCGAGACGGCGAGGCTGGCTGGATCGAACAGCCCCACGAATTCCGGCAGCTCCCCGGGGACTCCCTTGATCAGGTGCAGGTCGACCGCGGCCAGCAATTGGCCGGGCTGTGGCAGCGCCTTCATGATGAAGGCGAGAACCCCGGACGACGGCTGGAACGCGGCCTCTTCGGCGGAGTCGAGCTCCCAGGTGTAGGTCGTGAACTCCGCGTGCAACTCCCAGCGCAGGGAGCCCTGCGGCAGCGTGACGCGGTGATGCCGCGCGCTGTCGCCCGGCACCGGCAGGCCCCTCGCCATGCAGAAAGCGGAGAGAGCGGCGCGATCACCGCCCGTTGTGCTCCCGCCGGTCATGAAGGCGAAATGCAGGACGCGGCGCGGCGTCTGCACGGGGTGGAAGGGGCGGGCATGCACCTCGCCCAGCACCGCATCCCGGGCGGGGTGCGGAACGAGGGAGAAAGCCTCTGGTTGGTCTTGCGTCATGGGGGGATCCGCTCAAGCTCGCGCCAGCTTGGACAAGGCGGGCGAGATGTTCAATGGGCGCGAGAGCGCCATGTGGCTGATTGCAGTGGCGTTTGGAAGCGCGAGGACCTGCCCGGACGGCAGCCGCTTCCGCTTCACCCCAGCCATGCCGGCGCGCGATTGCGAGCGCTGCGCCGCAAGGCTATGGTCCGCCCCGCAAAATCGTTGCCGGAGAAGCATCGCCCATGGCGCCAGCCGCTGCCCCGACTCGCCCCGGGAAACCGACCGTCGGCCTGTTCGTCACCTGCCTCGTCGACCTGATGCGGCCGAGCATCGGCTTCGCCGCGGTGAAACTGCTGGAGGACGCCGGCTGCATCGTCGAGGTCCCCAGCCAGACCTGCTGCGGCCAGCCTGCGTTCAACTCCGGCGACCGGGCCACCAGCCAGGCCATCGCCCAGCAGACCATCGCGGCGTTCTCCCGCTACGACTACGTCGTCGCCCCCTCCGGCTCCTGCGCCGGCATGATCAAGGCCCACTATCCCGAGCTTTTCGCAGACGACCCGAACCTCGCCCGCAAGGCCGATGCGATGGCGGCCAAGACCTTCGAACTGATCAGCTTTCTGGTCGACGTCATGGGCGTCACGCGGGTCGACGCACGCTTCGACGGCGTCGTCACCTACCACGACAGCTGCTCGGGCCTGCGTGAGCTCGGCGTCAAGCGGCAACCACGCCAGCTCCTCGCCAGCGTCGAAGGGCTGAAGCTGGCCGAGATGAACGAGAACGAGGTTTGCTGCGGCTTCGGCGGCACCTTCGCGGTCAAGTACGCGGAAATCTCCAACTCCATCGTCGAGAAAAAGACCGGCAACATCGTCAGCAGCGGCGCGCCGACTCTGCTCGCCGGCGACCTTGGCTGTCTGATGAACATGGCCGGAAAACTCTCGCGCGAGGGCTCTCGCATCGAGGTCCGCCACGTCGCCGAAGTGCTCGCCGGCATGACCGACGAACCGCCCATCGGCGTCGCCCGCGAGGCCGCCGAATAGATTTCTCTATGTTCGCCAGCGGCTTGCCCGCGCCGTGCACCGACAGGACGTGTCCATGACCGCCCATCCCACCTCGCCGCAGTTCAAGGAAAACGCCCACCGGGCGCTCGGCGACGAGCAACTGCAGAAAGCCCTGGCGAACGTCCGGCAAGGCTTCATCGACAAGCGCGCCGCCGTCGCCGCCAAGCTCCCCGAGTTCGAGGGCCTGCGCGACAGCGCCCGCGACATCAAGAACCACGCCCTGGAGCACCTCGACCTCTATCTCGAGCGCTACGAGGAGAAAGTCACCGCGGCCGGAGGACACGTCCATTGGGCCCGCACCGCCGAGGACGCCCGCGCCGCCATCATCGAGATCTGCCGGTCCGTTGGAGCCAAGACGGTCACCAAGGGCAAGTCGATGATCTCCGAGGAGATCGGCCTCAACGCCGGAATCGAAGCCGCCGGGATGACCGCGGTGGAGACCGACCTCGGCGAATACATCATCCAGCTCCGCAACGAGATGCCGTCGCACATCATCGCGCCGGCCGTGCACCTCAACGCGACGCAGGTGGAGAGCGACTTCCGCCGCGTGCACACCCATCTCGACCCGAAGCGCGACCTTTCCCAGCCGGTTCAGTTGCTTACGGAAGCCAGGGCTGTGCTGCGGGACCGCTTCCTCGCCGCCGACGTGGGCATCACCGGCGCGAATTTCCTGATCGCCGAGACGGGAACCTCGGTCATCGTCACCAACGAGGGCAACGGCGACCTCACGCAGACCTTGCCCAAGGTCCACATCGTCATCGCCTCGATCGAGAAGATCGTGCCCACGCTGGAGGACGCCTCGCAGATCCTGCGGGTGCTGGCGCGCTCGGCGACGGGTCAGGAGATGTCGGTCTACACCACCTTCTCCACCGGCCCGCGCCGGCCTGGGGACGTGGACGGGCCCGAGCAATACCACGTCGTCATTCTCGACAACGGCCGCTCCTCGATGCTGGGGACAGCCTTCCAGGACATGCTGCGCTGCATCCGCTGCGGGGCGTGCATGAACCACTGCCCGGTCTATCATGCAGTCGGCGGGCACGCTTATGGCTGGGTCTACCCCGGCCCCATGGGCGCGGTGCTCTCCCCGTCCCTCATCGGCGTCGACAAGGCGGGGCATCTTCCAAACGCCTCCACCTTCTGCGGGCGGTGCGAAAGCGTCTGCCCCGTGCGCATCCCGCTCCCGAAGATGATGCGCCACTGGCGCGAGCGTGAGTTCGAACGCCATCTTTCTCCGGCGACTGTCCGCTCGGGCCTGTCCTTCTGGGCGTTCTTCGCCAAGCGGCCGGCGCTGTATCGCTTCGCCACCGGCCTCGCCATGCGGGGCCTGTCGCTGGTCGGGCGTGGCAAAGGCGTGTTCAAGTCCCTGCCGCTGGCAGGCGGCTGGACGCAGTACCGCGACTTCCCGGCGCCCCAGGGTGCAACTTTCCAGCAGCGCTGGGCCGACAAGAAGCGCAAGGGAGCCGCACGGTGAGCGCGCGCGACGAGATCCTCGGCACCATCCGCCGTTCCCTGGGCGTCACCGGCAAGGAGCGCCCCCGCCTCGCCGAGGTCACGAACCGTCTCGAGTCCGCTCCGCGCGGCTTGGTGCCCGAACGCGGGCAGCTCACGGGCGAGGCGTTGCTCGCCCTCTTCCGGGCGCAAGCGGAAGCGACGCTGGCGACTTATGTCGAGGTCGACGATCCCTCCGGCGTGCCGGCCGCCATCGCGGATTACCTGCGCAATGGCAACCTTCCGGCGCAGGTGCGCATGGGCGACGACCCCCGTCTCGCCGCCATGCCTTGGCAGGACACCGCCCTGGAGCTGTCGAAGGGCCGCAGCGACGGGCAGGATCTCGTCGCCGTGAACCACGCCTTCGGCGCGGTGGCGGAGACGGGCACCCTCGCCATGACCTCCGGCGCGGAGAATCCGACCACGCTGAACTTCCTGCCCGACTACGCCATCGCGGTCGTCTCGGCGAAGGACATCACCGGCGATTACGAAGGCCTTTGGGACCGTCTCCGCGCTGCCTATGGCAAAGGCGTGATGCCGAGGACGGTGAACTGGATCACCGGCCCGTCCCGTTCCGGAGACATCGAGCAGACGATCCTCCTCGGCGCGCACGGCCCGCGCAGCGTGCACATCGTGGTCGTCAAGAACTGACCCTGCGAAGCCTGTCGAGTATTGGTTAACCAGTTTGGTTCACCATGACGCGGGGTCTGGAACTCGTGTCATGTTTGCGTCTGGTCGTTTGCGTCTGCAGGTCTCGGGCCTCGTGCTCGCCTCGGTTCTCCTGTCGGGGACCGCTTACGGCGAACCGGTCTCGGCGGTGGATGGTCCCGTGCACCCGGCAGAAAGCAGTCGGCCAGTGGATCCCGTTCCTGCCCAGCCGGTCGCACCCGCCGCGCCGATTGCGCCTCTTGCCCCGTTGCCGCGCGCACGACCTGTCGTGGCTCGCGCGCCGGAACCCACCATCTCGCAGGATTCCCGGCCGACATTCCATCAGGGCAGCGTCAGCATGGCGCTGAAGGCGGCCGAAACCTATGCAGCCATCGCGGCGCGAGGCGGATGGCCTGTCGTGCCAGAGGGTCCGCTCGTCAAGCCGGGCGAGAGCAGTCCGGCGATGCCAGCGGTTCGGCAAAGACTTGCGGCGGAAGGCGATTTCGCGGGCCCATTGACGGGCGACGTTCTGGACCCGTCCCTCGTCCTTTCCCTGAAGCGTTTCCAGGATCGCTATGGCCTGCCGTCCGGGGGGCTGCTCGGTCCCGCGACAATCAAGGCGATGAATGTGCCAGCCGAGGAGCGCCAGCGGGCGCTGCTCTTCTCGGCGCAACGCCTGTCGATGTCGAGCTTCCCGTTCGGCGCGCGGCACGTCGTGGTGAACATCCCCTCGGCGGCCGTCGAAGCGATCGAGAACGACACGGTGGTCCGGCGCTACGTGGCCGTGGTCGGGGATCCCGACCATCCGTCGCCCACCGTCGAGGCCCGGATCGGAGCCATCAACTTCAACCCGAATTGGACTCTCCCGGTCTCGATCATCAAGAACGAGATCATCCCGAAGATGCGGAAGGATCCCGGCTACCTCACGAAGTCGCGGATCAGGATGCTGGACGGGTCGGGCGTGGAGGTGGACCCAGCCGGCATCGACTGGAACTCGAACAGCGCCGTCAACTATACGCTGCGGCAGGATCCGGGCGTCGACAACTCGCTCGGCGTGGTCAGGATCGCCATGCCGAACAAGCATGCGGTCTACATGCACGACACGCCCTCCAAGCGGGTGTTCGGGCGCGACTTCCGCTTTCTGTCGCATGGCTGCGTCCGGGTATCCGGAGTTCTCGACCTCGTGACGTGGCTTCTCGGCCCCCAAGGCTGGACGCGCCCTGCCGTGGACGCGATGATCGCTTCCGCCGAGCGCAAAGACGTGCGCGTACCGCAGGCCGTCCCGGTGGCCTGGGTCTACCTCACCGGGTATGTGACCGCCGACGGCATGGTCCACTTTCGCGACGACGTCTATAAGCTGGACCGCGCGGAACCATCGGATGTCGTGACCACCGCGACCGTCGCGCCGGTGGTCCGCTAGGGCGAGGCTGCCTTTCCATGCCGCTGCAGAACCGCGTGGCTCCGGATGGCGAATTGATCGCAACGCAGGATCGCGGACTGCTGATGGGGAACCGCGGTGGCCGGTTCCACGATCCCGCCGACCAGAGCATCGGCCGTCGCCGCTGGAAAAGCAGGGCCTGGATCTGTTGCGAACTCTCTTTCAAGGACCGCCCGTCACCTGGGGTGTGGGGAGCGCACCGCTATACGGAGCTCTTCTTCTCTGACGAGGTCGTCGCGCTTTCGGCGGGCCACCGCCCCTGCATGGAATGCAGGCGGCCCGCTGCCTTGCGCTACCGGGAGGCTCTGGTGCGGACCCTCGGAATGACTCCGCTCCCCCGCTTCCCGGAGATCGACGCGCTCCTGCACGCGGAACGCCTGGAGGCCGGAGTCAAGCGCTTGCGCCGGCTGCCCGCCGAAGACCTTCCGGACGGGGCCATGGTGTCCCATGAGGGAGCGTTCCTGGCGCTTCGCGAACGGGCGGCGCTGACCTGGTCGACCCGCGGATACACCGAAACGCGTCCACGTCCGCTCGGCTGGGTGGACGTCCTGACGCCCCACACCAGCCTCGCCGCACTCTCCGGCGGCTACCGGCCCGTCTGGCATCCGACCGCCGGGCAGGCGACCGGACCCTGACCCTCATGGCTCCTGTGAGACGGCCTGGTCGACGACGAGCGTCACATTCTTGATGTCGAGATCGTCGGGATCGGACGAGATCGCGAAACCCAGGGAGGTGCACATGGCGAGCATCGTCGTGTTTTCGCGCAGCACCTGTCCCTTGACGGTCTTCAGTCCATCGGCCTTGGCGAAGTCGATCATCAATTGCATGAGGGACCAGCCGAGACCACGGCCCTTCAAGTCGGACCGCAGGAGGATCGCGTATTCGCCCTCCTCGTGATTGGCGTCCGCATGCAGTCTCACCACGCCGAGCAGGTCACCGGTGTCCTCCTCGATGGCCGCGAAAGCGATGGCGCGGGAGTAGTCGAGCTGGGTCAGGCGCGCGATGAAAGCGTGGCTGAACTCCTTGACCTTCGCGAAGAAGCGCAGCCGCAAGTCCTCGGGTGTGACCCTTCGGAAGAACTCGACATAGAGGGGTTCGTCCTCGGGCCGCACCGGGCGCACGAAGACCCGCCAGTCGTTCTTCAGAACGAGCCTGCGCTCCCACTCCTGCGGATACGGCTTGATCGCGAAGCGGGGATTGCCGCTTTCCCTGCGCTGGCCGGGGGGCAAGGCTTCCACCTTGATGCGGCTGTCGAGCGCAATGACGCCATTCTCGTCGGCGATCAGGGGATTGAGGTCGAGTTCACGGATCTCGGGAACGTCGGCGGAGAGTTGGGCAAGCTTCACGAGGGTCAACGCAACGGCCTTCATGTCCGCCGGAGGCACGTCGCGATAGCCCTGGAGCAGCCTGTAGACGCGCGTCCGCGCCATGAGCACCTCGGCGAGGTTCATGTCCAGCGGCGGCAGGGCGATCGACTTGTCGTTGATGACCTCGACGGCCGTGCCGCCGCGCCCGAAGACGACCACCGGGCCGAAGGTGGGATCGTCCGCGAGCCCGGCGATCAGCTCGCGCCCACGAGGGCGATGGATCATCGGCTGCACGGTGACCCCGTCCAGGCGAGCGTCGGGCCGCAGCCGGGCGATGCGGTCGAGCATATCGCGCGCCGCGTCGACGACAGCGGCCTCGCTGGACAGGTTGAGGGCGACGCCGCCAACGTCCGATTTATGGGCGATCTGCTGGGAAAGGATCTTCACGGCGACCGCGTGCCCCTGCGCCAGGAAGTCCGACGCGATTTGGCCTGCTTCCTCCGGGGTCGTCGCGGGCCGGACAGGAGCTACCGGAATGGCATAGGATTCGAGAACGCCGGTGACGGCGACAGGGTCGAGCCACGTCTGCCCGCTGGCCAGAGCGTCAGCCACCAGCCTTCTCGCGCGCTGAGGATCGGGCGAGAAATCGCCGGGAAGGCTCGGCGGCATCTCCATCAGGAGGTCCTGCGCCTTGCGATAGGCGACCAGATGGGAAATGCCCTTCACGGCGTCGGTCTCGGAGCCGTAGCTGGGGATCCGGGCTGCGTCGAAGATCGCGCCGGATTGCGCACGGTCTCCGAGCCACACGGTGAACACGGGCTTCGGCCTGAAGGAGCCGGACCGGTAGGCCTTCACGGTCCTGGAAACCGCCTCGGCCGCATCCCGGCTCGAAGCGAGCGCCGTGGGACAGTTCATGACGAGGACCGCATCGTTCTGGTCATCGGCCAGGAGCGCCTCGAGCGCTTGGGCGTAGCGCCCCGCGTCGGCGTCGCCGACGATGTCGACCGGATTGGACCGCGACCAGCCGGGAGGCGCGATCTCGTCGATCGCCGCCAAGGCCCCCGCTGACAGGTTGGCCAATGTGATGCCGACATCGCCGAGCGTATCGACGGCGAGAACGCCAAGTCCTCCCCCGTTCGTGAGGACCGCGACCCGCTCACCGTGAAAGGGGCCGACACGGGACAGCGTTTCGACAGCCGAGAAAAGCTCGTCGAGATCGTACACCCGCAGCAGGCCGGCCCGCCGGAACGCCGCCTCGAACACTTCGTCGGAGCCCGCCAGCGCTCCCGTGTGTGAGAAGGCGGCCCGCGATGCCGCCCGATGCCTTCCGCCCTTCACGACGACCACCGGCTTCGTCCGCGCGGCCGCCCGTGCGGCCGACATGAACTTGCGCGGGGAGTTCACCGACTCCACGTACATCAGGATGGCCCGGGTGCCCCGATCCTGCGCGAAATGGTCCAGGCAGTCGCCGAAGTCGACGTCGATCTTGTCGCCCAGCGAGACGATCCCGGAAAAGCCGACGCCATGCTCGTTCGCCCATTCAAGCAGCGAGGCTGCTATCGCGCCCGACTGCGATAGGACGGCGAGATCGCCGGCCTTCGCCTGCCCCGCGGTGAAGCTGGCGTTGAACTTCGCGGCGGGTGCGAGGACCCCGAGGCAGTTCGGACCGACGATCCGCAGCCCTGACCGCCGCGCCGACTGCGCGATTCGTTCTTCGGTGGAGCCGGGGCCACGGTCGAAGCCGGCTGTGACGATGATCGCCACAGCGACTCCGAGCGTTCCGGCCTCGTCGACGATGTCGAGGACCGTCCGGTGCGGCGTCGTGATGACGACGACGTCCGGCGGCGCGGGGATCGCTGAGAGGCTTGGCACGCAGTCGTGATCCTCGATCCTCGCGTATTTCGGATTGACGAGATGGAGCTGGCCCTCGAACCCCGCACCGCGGAGGTTTCTGAAAACGGCAGCGCCCATTGAGCCTGGGCGTGGGCTCGCGCCGACCAGCGCGACCGAACGCGGAGCGAACAGCTGTTCGAGACGATAGGTGCTCATGCTCAATCGGCTCCGTTCCGTATTCGGCGACGGCGCTTTGCGTCCGCTCCGGCACACGGTCTAGCTCGCGGCAGCCCGCCCCGCGCTGAGATACCGCAATGCGCGATCAGGCGGAAAGTGCGGCGTCTGAGCGGATCACAATCGCAATCAAGCGCGATTACGGAGGGTTTCCCGCGCGATGATGACCCGTTGGATCTCCGATGTCCCCTCGTAGATCCTAGTGATCCGGGCGTCCCGCGCCAATCTCTCCACCACGTAGTCCTCGCAGTAGCCCGCACCGCCATGCAGCTGGATGGCGGTGTCCGTGCAACGGTGAGCCGCCTCGGACGCGAACAGCTTCGCCATGGACGCCTCCCTGGCGAACGGCTCGCGCCGGTCCTTTCGGGCCGCCGCGTTCAGGATCAGGAGCCTCGCGGCTTCGAGGTCCGTCTCACGGTCGGCGATCATCCATTGCACGCCCTGAAAATCCGCGATGGGCTGGTCGAACTGCCGGCGGTCCCTGACGTAGGCTTTCGCAGCGTCCATCGCCGCGCGGGCGATTCCCAGCGACAAAGCGGCCACTCCGATGCGCCCTCCCGCCAACTCGCCGACCGCGATCCGGAAGCCGTCGTTCTCACGTCCCATCAGCGCGGAGGCCGGCACCCGGCATCCGTCGAAGTGGACGCTGTTGGTCACCGAGCCATGCTGGCCCATCTTGTTTTCGGCCTTGCCGATCTGAAGCCCCGGCGTGCCCGCCTCGACCAGGAAACAGGATATGCCCTTGCCCTTCGGCCGCTCGGAATCGGTGACGGCCCACACCACGAACAGGCCGGCGTATTCGGCGGAGGTGATGTAGAGCTTGGAGCCGTCGATCACGTAGTCGTCGCCGTCGCGGCGCGCACGGGTCGTCATCCCCGCGGGATCTGACCCGGCCCCGCTCTCTGTCAGGCAAAACGCCCCTGCGGGATAGGTTCCATCGGCCAGTCGCGGAAGGTGGGTGTCCTTTTGAGAGGATGACCCGACGGCCTGGATCACCTCGCCGACCATGTTAGTGACGGAAACCGTCACCGCGGTCGATGCGCAGGCATAGGCGAGTTCGTCGATGGCGAGGGCGAACGCGACGGTCCCGGCCGCGGCCCCTCCATAGTCATGAGCCACGTTCAGGGCCATGAAGCCGTTATCGGCCAGCAAACGGAGGTTTGGGAGGAACTCCTCGCGGCCCTGGCCGGCGTCGAGGCGGCCAGCCAAGGGCGCAAGCTTGTCAGCCGCGATTCGGGCGGCGGTCTCGCGGACCATGATCTCTTCGTCGCTGAACGCGAAGTGCATGCCGTTCTCCCATCCAGAAGATCGCAGAAACGAGGCGTTCAGCCGTCAAGCCAGGCGCCGCCGCCTATTGGGACTGGAAATATCTGGTCTATCCTTGTCAATTCACCTCGCCGCTTCCGGCAGTCCTTTCAGGGTGGCCATGACAGCCCGTCCCGTCCTGCAGTTCCACCCCGAGCCCTATGGCGCCGGAGGCCCGAGGCCCATGGGCCGCCACCATGCGGGCCATTCCTTCCTCCGTGCCTTCGTCGCAGGCCGGACGGGCCCGGTCGTGGCCATGGGCCTGGAAAAATCGACCGCCGAAGAATTCAACTCCGCCGTCTCCGCCATCGACCCCTCCGCGCCGACACACTGGATCGCGCCGCACGATTTCCGCTCCCTTGCGACGCACGACGTCCTGCAGATCCCCGGGCCCGGCCTCGGCCGGCAAGCCGACGTGCGACGCCGCTACGGATCCGCCTCCTGGTCGCTCGTTGGAGTGACGCACACGCTGTCCACGACGCACGTGCAGGCGGAGTTGGCCGCCATGGTGGCCAAGCCGGTGATGCCGTGGGACGCCGTGATCTGCACCTCCCAAGCGGCGCGGGCCAGCGTGGTCACGGTCCTCGACGCTCAACGGGAGCACCTGGCCGAGCGCCTCGGAGCGAGCCGTTTTCCCACGCTCATGCTGCCAGTCATCCCGCTTGGCGTCCACACCGGGGACTTCGATTTCAACGCCGCCCGGAAGGAACAAGCCAGACAGCGGCTCGGCGTGCGGAGCGACGAGGTTCTGGCGATCTTCACGGGCCGGCTGAGCTTCCACGCCAAGGCGCACCCGCTGCCGATGTACGCGGCCCTGCAATGGGCCGCCGAACGAACCGGGAAGAAGATCGTGCTCGCCCAGTCCAGCTGGTTCGCGAACGCGGCGATCGAGACGGCGTTCAAGAACGGCGCGGCCCGATATTGTCCCGCCGTTCGCGCGATCTGGAGCGATGGGGCCGACGTTCTGGCGAGGACCGACGTCTGGGCGGCCGGAGACATCTTCATATCGCTCTCGGACAACGTCCAGGAAACGTTCGGGCTGACGCCCGTCGAAGCCATGGCCGCCGGGTTACCAGCCGTCGTCACGGACTGGGACGGCTATCGCGATACGATCCGCGACGGGATCGATGGTTTCCGGATCCCCACGACGATGCCAGCGGCGCCATTCGGAGAAGAACTCGCGGAAGACTATCAGGCCGAGAGGCTGAACTATGACCTGTTCTGCGCCGCGACGTCGCTCGCCGTCAGCGTCGACATGGAGATCCTGACCCGGCGGCTCACCGAACTCGTCGACAATCCAGAGCTTCGATTGAGCATGGGTGCAAGCGGCAAGTCCCGCGCCCGCGCCGAATACGATTGGACCGTGATACTCGGCAGGTACAGGGAACTGTGGGCGGAGTGCCGTGCGGTGCGGCTGGCGGCGAAGTCGGCCGGGGATGTTCCCGCTGCGCCGCGTTCGGCCGGGCTGGATCCCTTCGCGATCTTTGCGAGCTATCCCACTCACACGATCGACGGATCGACCCGATTGAAGGCAGGCCCCCTGTTTTCCAGGTGGACAGAGATCCGCGGCCACGGACTGTTCTCACACGTCCCGTCCGTTCAGCCCCGCTTCCTCCGACCGGAGGCGGCGATCCTGGCTGCTCTTGGAAGCGATCCATCAGGCGTCGGTTTGGACGGCATTGCGCTGTCCTTTGGCGTGCCTCTGCGAGATGTCGTCATGGCGGCCGCCACCCTGGCCAAGGCCGGCGCGGTCATCTTCGAAACGCAGGGTCTCGAGTGAAACGCGCTACTCGGCCAGCACGCGGGTCGTGGGAAAGGTCACCTCGACCAGCGTGCCCGACTCGGGCGCACTGCGGATGTTCAGCGAGGCGCGGTTGGCTTCCACGAGCGCCTTCGTGAGCGGCAGGCCGAGGCCGGTGCCACCGGAGCGTCGCGCGGTGGCGATCTGACGGAAGGGCTCCAGCGCCGTCTGGATTTCCTTGTCCGTCATGCCGATGCCGGTGTCGCGGATCCGGACCGCGACCTCGCCGCGATCCGTGAAGGCCGTCGAGACGATCACCTGGCCGCCGGGATCCGTGAACTTGATGCCGTTCGACAGCAGGTTGAGAACGATCTGGCGAAGCGATCGCTCATCGGCGACGACCCGTGGCAAGCGCGACGCCAATGCCGAGCGGACCACGACCCGGCCCGTGCCGGCCTGCGGCTGCATGAGCGCGACAGCGCGGGAAACGATCTCGTTGACGTCGACGCTGACGAAGGTGAGGTCGAAATGTCCGGCCTCGATCTTGGAGAGGTCGAGCAGGTCGTTGACGAGGCTGATGACGTGCCCGCCCGAGGCGTGGATGTCCCGGAGATATTCGAGGTAGCGTTCGTTCCCGATCGGGCCGAAGCGCTCCTCGATCATCACTTCAGCGAAGCCGATAATGGCCGAGAGCGGCGTGCGGATCTCGTGGCTGATCTTGGCCAGGAAATCCGACTTCTGGGCGCTGGCCTGTTCGGCCGCCCGCTTGGCCTCGGTGAGATCCGTCTCCGCCTTCTTCCAAGGCGTGATGTCGCGCAGGACCGCACAGAACTTGCGTTCGGGGGTCTCGCTGACCGCGCCGAGCGTCATGAACAGCGGGATCCGCCCGCCCTGCCTGACCCGGCCGATGACCTCGCGTCCATCGTTCAAAACGCTCGCGACGCCGTTGGACCGAAGGCCTTCGAGATAGTCCAGCGCGGTCGCATGGCTGTCCGGCGCGAACAGCGTGATGAAGGTTTCACCGGCGATTTCGGACTGATCGTAGCCGAACAGCGCTTCGCCAGATCTGTTGATGGACAGGATGCGTCCCGTCTCGTCGATGACGATGACGCCGTCCGTCGCGGTGTCCATGATGGCCCGCAGCTCGCGAGCCTCACGTTCGCGCCTGGCCAGCAGCGCCTCAGTCGCATTGACCTTGCGCTCCCCGTCCTGGTCGCCCGTACGCCTGAAAGAGACCAGGGTGGCGGGGAGCCCGCTCCACTGGACCGTCTGCAGGCGGGCGTCGACGGCCAGCGCCTCTCCTGCCCGCGTCGTGACGCTCAACGCGCCGCCCTGCAGGTGGTCGGACCCCGCTCCCGGGCGGAAAAGGTGAGGGAGCCCGCCATCGGCGTGGAACTCGTCGATGCCCGCATAGCCGAGCATGTCCAGCAGGGTGCGATTCATGAGAATCGGCACGTCGCCGCGGCTGACCAGAATGCCGAGGGGCAGGCGATCGAAGATCGTCTCCGCGTTGCTCGCGAGGTCGATGAGATCGCGTTGCTTGGCATCCTCGGTGTGTTCGAGCGGCGTTGGCGGCTCAGCGGAGTCGGCCGGCTCCACCGACGAATCGAGAATGTGCGATTCCGCCGACTTCACGGGCTGTGCAGTTGGTTCCGGCGCGAGGTCAGCCTGGTCCGCTTCCGCGCTACGCGGGTCGCGCTCCACGTCCTCGGCCGGAGCGGCCGCAGCGGGTTGCTCGGGCGCCGAACCGGTCATCGGCTCTGAGTGACCGGCCGCCGGTTTTCCCTGCTCGGAGTCCAGGTCCGCAGCCGGGTTCGGCCCGGCGATGTCGCCGGTTTCGGGCGCGGCTGCGTCGGCCGGTGCATCGGCCCTGGCCTGCGCCGGGGCGGTCTTCGGTTCGGAAGCCTCAGGCCTGTCGCCCTCTTCATCCCCTTCCACGCGAGCGCCCAAAGCGCGGGCGATCTCCCGGAAGGCGTTGCGCTCCGTCCGGCTCAGGCTGGGCGGCATGGGACGGCCCGGTGCGGGCCGGGGGGCCGCTTTCAGCGGCACGACGTTTGTGGCGGCGAGTTGCCCGTGCACCGAACCCTGCATGGGAGCAAAGGGGATCACCGCGCCGGACTTGCCCGCTTTGGCAGTGCTCTGGCCAGGTTCGGCCGGCGGCTCGCCATCGCGAGGTGCAGGCGCGAGGGTCTCGGCCGGAAGCGAGGCTTCCTGTGCGGGAGAACCCGCCTCGACCGACGTTGGCGCGTCCGATGAGTGCTCGGCTTCAGGTCCGGGGACTAGAGCCTCGAGGCGGCTGACGCCGAAGCCACGGAACCCTTCGAAACGCCGGTCCGCCGAAAAGACCGGCACGCCGGACATCACCAGGGAAAGGTAGCCTTGCCCGCCGACGGGGCACAGGATCGAGACGCCTGTGAACGTCTCCCGGCGATCGAGCGCCTCGGCGAGGCGTCCGCCTTCATCCAGGACGCCCCGGGCCGCCGCATCCACCATGCGTTCGCCCTCGGCCGGGGCGGCGCCGGGGCCGAGCAGGTCGTCCACCTCCGGCGACATGGAGGTGAAGCGGCCAGCCTCGTCGGTTCGCCAGAGGACGCGAACCGCGGGGCGTCCCGCGCGATCGCGCAGGTTTTGGATCGTGACCGGCTGCGCGACCGCCTGCTCGGGCTCCGCCGGGGTCGGGCGGATGGTGAGGAAGTCAGGCAGCGGGGAGACCTGCAGGTACGGGCCGCCGACGATGGTGGGGCGGCGCCCCATGCCGACGGCGAGCAGGGCTGACCGGCCACCATCGAGCATGAGCCTTCGGCAAGCCAGCGTCAGGACTTCCGACCGCCGGCCGACCAGCACCCGCAGCTTTTCGAGGCGCGTGCCCGTCAGCGGAGCGGCTCCGGCGGCCAGCTCGGAGATCCTGTCGACTGGAAAGAGATCGGCATCGGGAACGCGGCCCTCGATCTCCGAGGGGGTCCGCTTGCCCAGGAGAGCCGCGCCCGCCGGCGTCGCCCAGAGCAGCGTGGCGTCGCCGCCGAACAGGAGCACCGCCTCGCCGCGCTCCGCCAACTGCCGGAGTTCGTGCGCCAGATGGGCGAGCGGCGAGTGAGACCCGCCGTCATGAACATCGCCACTCTGCGTCACGTGGACTCCTTCTTTGCCCGATTTCAGTTATGCTGGACATCCGCTTGTGGCAGACACCCGCAGGTTCGGCTGCGGCCCGGTCGAACGCCGTCGACGAACCAACATCCCTAACAGTCCCTTAATACTATGGTTTGGGCCCCCGGAGTCCACGTGACGATCGCCTGTGGCGAGGCGATTGGGATTAGTATTAATAAGCGCGTTCCTGCTTGACCATTGTGCGCTGCATCATTATGTTGCAATGCACAATCAGCGCCGTGCCTGAAAAAGCGCCGTGCCGAACGAGACCACCCACACTCCTGGAACCGCGAGGGGGTGAGCGCTCTGTCAAACGCGGTTCCCACCCAAGGACGTGAGTGCAATGAGCAAGAATCCCATCAACTACGAAGTCCCCACCGAAGTGCGCGATTTCGCCGAGAAGAGTGTCGAGCAGGCCAAGAAGGCTTTCGACGGAATCCTGGGCGCGGCGACGAAGGCGGTGTCCGCTGCTGAGACGCAGGCCTCCACGGTGCAGACCAACACCAAGGAGATCACCACCAAGGCGATGAGCTATGCGGAACGCAATGTCGCCGCTGCGTTCGACCTGGCGCAGAAACTCGTGCGCGCCAAGGACATGCAAGAGGTGATGCAGCACCAGTCCGATTACCTGAAGACGCAGGCCGCCGCGCTGCAGGCCCAGCTCCAGGATTTCGGCCAGGTCGTGCAGACGACCGTCCAGAAAGCGACCACGGAAGTCCAGGCCACCATGCACAAGGCGGCTGCCGACACGCAGGAAGCCATCCAGGGCGTTCAGAAAGCGGCTTCCGACGCCACCAAGCGCAAGTAAGCGCGCCCCGCACGGCGAAGACGCGGTTTGCGGATCGCCGAGTGACGACCAGAAAAGCGGCAGGGGGCGAACCAAGTCCCCTGACGCGCTGTTACGAGGACGGCGACGGGGCCAGCCGTCCATGACACGAGCGGCCCCTCGCGCCGACGGCCCGCAGAGGGCGCAAGGCAACGCCTGAGAGAGAGGTCGACAATGCCCACCAGCACCAAGTCCCCGGTCGCAGCGACCGCGAAACCCGCCGCTCCCGCCAAGGCCGTGGCGGCCAAGCCCAGCCCGGTGAAGCCGAGCCCCGCCAAGCCCGCCGCCAAGTCGGCGCAGTCCACGAAGTCTGCGCAGGCCCCAAAGGCCGCGCCGCAGTCTGCTGGCGCCAAGGCGCCCGTCGACCAGAAGACGTCCGACACCAGATCCGCCTCGACGGCGGCCACGAAGCCCGCCGCGCCGAAGCCCGCGGCGCGCAAGGCGAGCGCCCCGAAGACCAGCGCGCCGAAAGCTTCCGCCCCCAAGGCTTCCGCTCCGACGAAGGCGGCTCACGCGCCTGCGACATCGGCCGCAAAGGCCGCTGCTCCCGCTCCCGCGATGAAGGGGCCGGCGGCGACGCCCGCACCCTCACCTGCCGCACCCCACAGCGCTGCTCCTCACCCGGCCCCGGCGGCGAATTCAGCTGGAAGCGAGCGCAAGTCCACAGAGGCTAAGCCGGCGCCTGTCGAAGTCAGGGCCGCAAGGCCAGCCGACCCGGTCGGCAAGCCGGTCGCCCCCGCCAAGCCTGCACCGGTCGTCTCGATCGTGCGGATGGGGGACGAAGCAGCCAAGGCTTCGACCTCAGCAGCCCGCACCTTCACTGCGTCCGCCAAGATCCCGGGCCCGGTCGAGATGGCTACGTCCATCACGGCTGGCTTCGTGCCCGGCGCAGCGCTTCCCAAGGCTATGCAGGACCTTGCCGCGACCGGGCTCAACCAGGCCCGCGACGCCTACCAGAAGGCGCGCACCTCGGCTGAGACGCTCACCAGCAGCGTCGGCAGCAGCGGCGAGGCTGTCGCCCGCGGCATCCAGGAGTTCTCTCGAACCCTGATCGATGCGCTTCAGGCCAATACGGACGCGACCCTCGGCTTCATGAAATCGATGGCCGGAGTTCGCAGCGTCTCGGAGGCGGTGGAGTTGCAGGCGCGTCACGCCCGCAGCCATTTCGAGGCCGTGACCGAGCAGGCCAAGGCGCTCGCGGGCATCGCCAACCGCACCGTCAGCGAAACGACCGCGCCCGTCCGCAAGGCGTTCGACGGCTCCGAGAAGGGCAGCACCTGACCCGTGCTGCACGTCCCGAGCGCAACTCGGGAGCGCCCTCCTTGAGACTTGAAATCGCGGCGTGATCAGCCTAGAGATCGCGCCGCACCCGTTTCGGCCTGGCCGAACACTGCATGTGCAGCTGTAGCTCAGTTGGTTAGAGCGCTAGATTGTGGATCTAGAGGTCCCCTGTTCAAGCCAGGGCAGCTGTACCACTCCTCGCCTCAATTGTGGGAGCGGCCGGGCCGGGTCGGATCCGCAGCCCCGGAGTTCCAATCGTAGCGCACGAAGCCGCTGACGCGGACGCACACGCTGCTTCCGGGCAAAAGCACGCCTCTGAAACTTCCAATGGTGCATGAGCGAGCGGACTCGGTTCGACCGGCCGTCGGCGTTTTTGCGGGCGCGGCAGCCAGGGCGATCCCCGGGCAGAGGCTGAAGAGGGCTGCCATAAGGGCGGCGGTGCGTCTCATCGTCAATCTCCGTGGTCGTTGACGACCAGGCGGACGGATCGGAGCCGAAGCGCCATCCACAGCTGCAAACTATGCGAAGCGGGCGCCCCCCGGCAAGTCGCGCGCCCTCGCACGCACGAAAAAGCCCCGAAACGAACCGGGGCTTTTCCTGACATCTCGCGTCTGGCTGCAGGCAAACGTGCCTGCCTTGCAACGCCTTAGGCGGCGAAGACCAGATCGGCGACGCCGGCCGCAGAGCCGACCTTGCTGTACACGAAGTACTCCACGCCGTTGTGGACCGTGCTGCCGTCGAATTCGAGGATCGTCGTGGCCTTGTTGTCGATGGTCACCTTGCCCGTCGCGTTCGGAAGGTCGAGGATCTTGTCACCGCCGAAGTCGACCTTCCCGTCACCGTTCTTGTCGAGGATCTTCGTGGTCGTGACCAGCAGGTCCTTGGCTCCGAAATTGGTGATCGTATCGTTGCCGAGGCCGATCTTCAGGGCGGTGTCGAAGAAGAAGACCTGCTTCTTCACGTCGGGCAGGTCCCCCAGCAACGCGTCGTTGGCGACGGTGCCTTCCACGGCGCCCTTGGGACGGACCGTGGCGTCGGCATAGACGAAGCAGTCATTGTCGTCCGTGCCGAGGTAGCGGAGACCTTTCGCCGGGTTGATGCCCATCAGCTTCACCGAGTCGCCGCTGTCGGGTCCGTCAAGGTTGAGGACGCCGTTCTTGCCGAAGGTGATGATGCCGTCGTTGTTGCCGTCGAACAGCTTGTGGTCGGTGACGAGGACGTCGACCTTCTCGAAGTTGGTGATCGTGTCCTTGCCGGTGGTTCCACCGGTATGGAAGAAGAAGGTGTTCGGACCGACCACGCCGGTCAGGGTTTGATTGGCCGGGTCGGAGCCGTCGACCGAGTTCGCGCGCTGCACGACGTCGCAGTCGGGAAGCGTGGAAGGCGGCGTCACGACCGGGGGCTGGCCGACATTGACCAGACCGCCATCGATGCCCTGGGTGAAGTCGTAGAAGTTGTCAGTCGGATCGACGTCATTCAGCGCGAATTTCACCTGCCCCGACGAGAGACTTGTATAGAGGCTGGACAAGGTTGCGGCGCCGGTGATCTTGAACCAGCCCGTGTTGAGCTCTTCGTTCTGGAATCCGAGCTCGGAGAAGCTCGCCACCTGGCCGTTCGAGCTCGTTCGCTCGGTCTGGACCGCGCTGAAGTTTCCGACCGTGATATCGTTCAGGCGCAGGGTATTGTCGTTGAAGTCGAAATTGCCGGACGCCGTGTCGCCATCGAAAAGCGTCACGCGGACCGCCGCCTCTGCGATCCCGCCGCCCAGCGCCGCGATCACGGCAGGCGTGAAGCCCGTCTGGATGCCGATCGTGACCGGGTTGCCCTGGAAGCCGGCGGGGGTTCCGGCATTGGAATATCCGACGAACAATTGGCTCGCGGGAAGTTCGCTGACCACCCGTGCGCCGTTGGCGCCGATGAGGTCGAGGACGAGGCCGCCGATCTCGGTGACCCCCGTCGGCACCGCCCCGCCGCTCGTGGGGGACGTGTTCGTGAATGCCGTCATCTACGTGCTCCTTTAACTCACAATTGACGTTCGGGAGACCGAACCAGCGCCTCCAAGCGCGGCCCCCGGCGAGAGCGGCAACCAGCCGCCCTATTCAAAACGGATAAAGGCCGGGCGATGCAGGAGTCCGGCAAGATCATGCCGCACTTTCAGCTTCGTCAGGCCTTTTTTGACCACGTGACCCAGCACTCTCGATGACTGAGTCAATATCGGGTTAACCGCTTGTTTTAATGTTCTGTCAAAACTTTTGGTTGTGCAACCAGTTCCTGCGCGGGTGGCGAAACTTTGTTATTGTTGTGGCCATCGTGCCGTCGCGATGCGCTGATCTTGTCGCCAGATTCGTACATCAAGGCCCTCTATCCTCGTGGAAAGCTCAACAGAAAACAAAGCCGCACGGGGCCTGAACCCATGAGCGACGGCCCGGCGCGCGGAATGACCGGCAGCGCAGAGGACGGGCGCATGCCGCTCGTCTCCGTCATTAGCGTCTTCTACAATCGGACGGAAAGGTTGGAGGAGTCGGTTCGCAGCCTGCTGGATCAGACCTACGCGCATCTCGAGATCATTCTCGTCGACGACGGCTCGACGGACGGCACCGGCGAGATGCTCGACCGGTTCGCAGGCGAGAACATCGTCGTCATCCGGCACACGAACAGGGGCTTCACCACGTCGCTGGTCGAGGCGATCGGGGCGAGCCGAGGCGAGTTCATCGCAATCCACGGGGCCGGCGATCTTTCCGCTCCCAGCCGCATCGAGAAGCAGGTTCGCCGCATGCTCTGGCCCGACGAACCGGGCATCGTCGCCAGCTGTTGTCTGACGGACAAGCCGTTCCAGCCGGAGCCGATGCTGCACAGGCCGCGTCTTTCCGGTGACCTTCGCAAAGACCTGCTCGTCCGGAACGTGTTCCTCCATGGCGAGGTGATGTTCCGCCGCACGGCCTATGAACGCGCCGGAGGATACAGGCCGTTCTTCCGCTTCGGTCAGGACTACGACCTTTGGCTGCGCATGAGCGAGTTCACCCAGGCGGCGTTCGTGGACGAGGTGCTCTACACGCGCCACATCGCGACGGGATCGCTGACCGCCGATCCCGTGCGGACCGCGGCTCAGACGCGCCTCGCGGTGTTCGCGCGCCACTGCGCGAGGGAGCGCCAGAGGTGCGGATCCGATCCCGTCGACCGCGGAGAAGGCGACGCTGCGTTGAAGGCGTTCAAGTCACGCGATGCGGCGCTCGTGTTCGCCCACAGCGGCGCGATGTGGATGCTGACGAGGGACATGGACGAGGGCTGGTCCCTCCTGAAGGCGTCCCTCTCCGAGAGCGTCACTCTTACGGGGCTGCTCCGGAGCGCCGTATTCTCCCTGCACAAGGTGAAGCCTGTGTGGGCGCTGATCGAGCCGCTGGTGAGGCGGCGCATTCTCAAGTGACGGGGGTCGCCGCGGACATGTCCGCCTGCGCTGCGCCGGACGCCCGGGCGGAGCCGAGTTCGGCCTGCCCCAGTTCGTGAACCTCCGGTTCGAGCAGCACGCCGAATTCCTGCAGCACGCGTTGTCGCATCGCCAGGATCAGGCGCGTAACGTCGGCCGCCGTCGCGCCTCCCCGATTTTCGATCCAGTTGGCGTGGACGAGGCTCACCGCTGCGCCGCCCATGGCAAGGCCTTTCAGGCCAGCCCTGTCCAGATACCAGCCGGCGCTGCGCTCGGCGCCGGGTCCGGCTGAACCCGGGTTCTTGAACGTGCTGCCTGCCGTGGCGGCCGAGAGCGGGAACTTGCGGCGCCGGGCCTTCAGCACGCCACGCATGGCGGCGCGGGCCTCCGCGGGGCCGGATGCGGTCGCCATGCGGAACGTGGCGGAGAGCACTGCGCATCCGCCCGTCACGATGCTGCTTTCCCGGTTGCCGAAGGACAAGGCGGAGAGGTCCCTGACCTGTCGGGAAACGCCGGCGCCGTCGACGATTGTCACGCTGTGCAGCAGGTCCCGGATCTGAAATGGCGCGAACTGGGACGTTCCGCAATTCATGGCGACGCCGCCGCCCACCGAACCCGGGATCGCCACGAGCCCTTCGAAGCCCCCTGCCCCGCGATCCGCCGCGAGCCGGGCGATGGAAGGCAGCGGAGCGCCTGCGCCGGCGACGATAAGGTCGCCGTCGACCCCGCCTGAAGCCATGTTCCGGCGCGTGAGGATGACGAGACCGTCGAAACCGTTGTCCGAAACCAGCAGGTTCGAGCCGAGCCCGACGATGCGCCACGCGAGGCCGTGGCGCGCGCTGATCTCGATCAGGGAGGGAACTTCATCGGGAAAGGGCGCGATCACGTAGCGGGCAGGACCGCCCACGCGCCATGTCGTGAGAGGGGCGAGCGGCACGTTCTCCGTGAGCGGCGCGGCGCTGGCGCCGGCGAGTTCCCGGCTCAATTCCATCCGAGCCCTCGATTCAGCCTGGGATGGACACGTCTGCGTTGAGCGACACGAGCTTCCCGACGAAATCATCGTAGCCTCGCTGGATCTGCCAGGCGTCGGCAATGCGTGTTTCGCCCTTGGCGACCAGCCCGAGCAGGGCGAGGGCGACCCCGCCACGCAGGTCCAGCGCCCGGACCTCGCCGCCGCGCAGGGGCGCGCCGCCCTGGATCGTCAACATGTTGTTGGACACGCTGGCGCGAACCCCGAGGCGGGCGAGTTCAGCGACGTAGCCGAAGCGATCGGGGAAGCGCAGGTCGACGATACGGGACTCGCCTTGCGCCATCGCCGCGAAGGCGGCGAAGAGCGGCTGCATGTCCGAATTGATGCCGGGATAGGGACCCGTGCTGATGTCGACGGGATAGCAGCGCCCCGCTCTCACGTGCAGAGTCGAGCCGTCGAGCGTGAAGTTCACGCCGCTTTCGCGCAGGAAGATCAGCGCGACCTCGAGATCCCCCGCGGGAAAGTCATGGATCCGGAGTTCCCCACCGGTGATCGCCGCACCGATGAGCCAGGTGACGGCCTCGATGTTGTCGGGCAGAACGCGGTGGTGCGCGCCGCCGAGCACGTCGGACCCTTCCACGACAATGCTTTCCTGGCCGAAAACATCGATCCGCGCGCCCATCTTGCGCAGCGTCGCGACAAGATCGAGCACCTCCGGGCGCACATGGGGGTTCCAGATGCGCGTCCGGCCCCGCGCCAGGCTGGCGCACATCAGCGCGTTCTCCGTCGCCCCCGTGGAGCGCAGGGGCAGCCGGATCTCCGCGCCGGTGAGGCGGCCCGAGCGGCGTTCTGCGTGGAGCGACCCTCGCTCGACCCAGACGCGCGCGCCCATGGCGCTCAGCACCATCTGGTGAAAGTCGAAGCCGCGCCCTCCGATGTCGCACCCGCCGGGCAGCGGCACCGAGCCCGCGCCCGTCCGCGCCACCAGCGCGCCAAGAACGAGCAGCGTGTTGCGGATGGAGCGCCCCCGCCACTCCAGCCGGCTCTTCGGCTGCGAGACCTCGGTGATGGCGAGCCGGTCGCCGTCTGCGACCACCTGTTTGCCGAGAAGGCGGAGCATCTCGCCCTGGACGACGCCATCCAGGATACGGACCGGGAAATTATCGAGGATGACGGGCTCAGCGGTCAGCAACGACGCCACCATGAGGCGTAGCGCGCTGTTCTTGGCGCCACTGACCTTCACCTCTCCCTCGAGGCGGGATGGCCGGACCAGCAGGGCCGCGGTGTCCGGGAGGTCGCGCCCCGGCGCGGGGGCCACGGACGCACGGGGCATCGCGACAGCGTTAACCTTGTTCAGCATCAAGTCGCGCATCAAGCCCTGATGAAAGGTTAAACTAGCGTCAACTCCGGCCGCTCAGCCGCGCCGTCGCACGGGACCGGGTCCGGTCATATGCGACGAAAGCGGGCTGCAGACCGGCTGTTGCCCTTACAGCATAGACCACGGACGACGGTAGAGGCCAACCCGAAATGTGTTCCTTGCACACGTTAGCCGCGTTATCGTGAAAAGATGAAGGATCATGCCGAACCTGCCAACGTCAGCGATGCATTGAGAGCGTGCAGGGACGCGTTCATCGGAGTCGGTATAGCAGGCGCATTCCTGAACTTGCTTGCTTTGACTGGCTCGATTTACATGCTTCAAGTTTATGACAGGGTGATCCCTTCCAAAAGTCTCGCGACCCTCGTGGGACTGACCGTGCTGGCGGTCGTCCTCTATACCGCCTTCGGCATCTTCGATTTTCTGCGCGGACGCCTGCTGACGCGCATCGGCGCGAGGGTCGACCGCCTGCTGCGCCGGCGGGTCATGCGGCTGGTTTTATGGATACCCCTGCGTGTGCCCGGTATGTCGGACCCATTGCAACCCATCAGGGATCTCGACCAGATCCGGTCCTTCTTCTCGTCGGTCGCGCCCACCGCGCTGTTCGATGTGCCGTGGATCCCGTTCTACCTCATCATCATCTTCGCGATGCACCCGCTGCTGGGCGTCGTGGCCGTCGTCGGCGCCTGCGTCATCGTCCTGCTGACCTGGCTCGCCGAGACCAAGGGCAGGGAACCCGCCCGGGCGGCCAATGCAGCGAGCGCGCGCCGGATGCAGCAGGCCGATTCGGCGCGGCGCAACGCCGAGGTGATCAACGCGCTCGGCATGGGCGGGCGCATCGCCGACCAGTGGAGCCAGGCCAGCGGGGCCTACATCTCGCAGCTCAACGTCGCCACCGACGTCACAGGCGGGCTCGGCTCGATCTCCAAGGTCATGCGCTACGTCTTGCAGTCCGCCATCCTGGGCACCGGCGCGCTTCTCGTGGTGAGGCAGGATGCGTCGGGGGGCGTCATCATCGCCGCTTCGATCATCGTGTCCCGTGCGCTGGCGCCCATCGAGGTCGCCATCGCGAACTGGCGCGGCTTCATCGGCGTACGCCAAAGCTACGCGCGGCTCGACGCGCTGCTGAAGGCCGCCCCCGCGGACGAGAACGCGCTGCCGCTACGCCCCCCGAGCGCGAACCTGCAGATCGAAAACCTCGCCGTGGCGGCCCCGGGCTCCAATCGGACGCTGCTGCTCTCGAACGTGAACCTGCTGCTGCAGGCGGGCGCTGGCCTCGGCGTGATCGGCCCCAGCGGCTCGGGGAAGTCGACCCTGGCGCGCGCGATCGTGGGCATTTGGCCGGCCGCGATGGGCACGGTCCGCCTCGACGGCGCGACGCTGCAGCAATGGACGGCGGACGAACTCGGCCGATGGATCGGCTACCTCCCGCAGGACGTGGAGCTCTTCGACGGCACCATCGCGGAGAACATCTGCCGCTTCGATCCGGCGGCGACGCCCGAGAGCATCCTCAAGGCGGCGTCCGATGCCGGCGTGCACGAGATGATCGTGAACCTGCCGGAGGGCTACAACACCCGGCTCGGCGAAGGCGGCGCGTCGCTGTCCGGTGGGCACCGGCAACGCATCGCGCTGGCGCGCGCGCTTTACGGCGAGCCGTTCCTGATCGTTCTCGACGAGCCGAATTCGAACCTCGACAGCATGGGCGACATGGCCCTCACCGAGGCGATCCGGATCAGCCGGGCGCGGGGCGCGATCGTCATCGTCATCGCCCACAGGCCCAGCGCGCTCGCGGGGCTCGACCATGTTCTCCTGCTCGTCGACGGCGTGCCGAAGGCGCTGGGCCCGAAGGAGGAGGTGCTGCGCAGCGGCCTCGCTGCCGTCGGCCGGCCTCCCCAGCCCGAGGGCGGCGAGAGGCGGCAGACCCTGACGGGCATGACGGGGTAAGCGATCATGCGCATTCCAGGTGCTACGGGCGGCCTCGCCCGCTACTTCGACCGGTCCAGGGGAGCTGGGAGGTCACGCCCGCCCGGGCTTTCGAAGCCAGCGGAGTTCCAAAGGATTTCGGATCACGCGAGAGCGCCGGGCAAGTCCGGCTCCGGCATGGCCGTCTTGAGAACGGCGAACGGCCGGGCGCGCCACTATCTCAGCCTGACCGGCGCGTCGCTCCGGCAGATCGCGAGCGCGCCGCGGGTCGACGACCACGAGGGCATCAGCCGGGAGCTCCGGATGGTCCTTTTCTCGGTGGCCGGCCTGACGCTCCTGGCCCTGCTCTGGGCGGGGACCTTCCCTCTGGCGGGCGCGGTGATCGCGTCGGGCACGGTGACGGTGGATTCCAGCGTCAAGAAGGTGCAGCACCAGACGGGCGGCATCG
>JAESFS010000021.1_pt1 | contig 36361 bp, 26 predicted proteins | sample 9269441 | NCBI WGS metagenome assembly JAESFS01 (sample SAMN14502548, study PRJNA617105) | algae metagenome | isolation source: Scytolyngbya sp. HA4215-MV1 and co-occurring heterotrophs from sample from... | place: USA: Laie Falls, Oahu, Hawaii | collected 2010-08-22
CTCGACCCCGGCGTGCTCCGGGCCGGGCCGGTGTTCGTGGAGTTCGAGCCGCAGACCCGCATCGAGGGCGACCTTCAGCAGATGCCCGCGGACTTCGCGGTGACGGAGCTCTGGCGCGTGATCACCGGGCAGGCCGCCGGCCGCACCCACGAGCGCGAGATCACGGTGTTCGATTCCGTCGGCTTCGCGCTGGAGGACTTCTCGGCGCTGCACGTGATCCGCGACGCGGCTGAGGAGCTTGGCGTCGGCAGGCCCCTGCCGCTGGTGCCGCTGACGCCGGACCCCAAGAACCTGTTCAGCCTGATCGCCGACGACGTGGCGGCGCAGGCGGGAGGCGGCAAGGCCATCGCCGCCTGAACCACCCGCGGGCGCGGGCCCCCTCATGCAGCGCTGCGTTGCATCATAACAGCCTTAGATTGTATTGCTGCTCGGGAGCGCCCCGGGGGCAGGGCGGCTCCGGCGCAAGCTTGACGAGGGAGTCGGCATGGCAGCAGCAGTCCTGGTCACGGGCGGAGCCGGCTATGTGGGCAGCCACACCTGCAAGGTGCTCCACGCGGCCGGCTATCGTCCCGTGGCGCTCGACAACATGGTCTACGGCCAGGAGCGGTTCGTGAAATGGGGTCCGCTGGTGCGGGCCGACATCCGGGACGCCGAAGCCGTCCGGCGCGTCATCGAGGAGCATGGGATTTCGGCGGTGCTGCATTTCGCGGCCTACGCCTATGTCGGCGAGTCCATGGCCGACCCCGCCAAGTACTACGACAACAACGTCCTGGGGACGCTGGGCCTGCTCGAAGGCATGCGCCGGGCGGGGCTCGATCGCATCGTGTTCTCCAGCAGCTGCGCGGTCTATGGCGAGCCGGCGGAGCTGCCGATCACGGAGCGGACGAGGCCCGAGCCGGTCAACCCCTACGGCCGCAGCAAGCTGATCGGGGAGCAGATCCTGCGGGACTTCGGCGCGGCCTACGGGCTCAGGAGCGTCTCGCTGCGCTACTTCAACGCGGCCGGCGCCGATCCCGACGGCGACAGCGGCGAATTGCGCGAGGTCGAGACGCACCTCATCCCGCGCGCCCTACTGGCGATCCAAGGCAAGATCGACGATTTCCAGGTCTTCGGCACGGATTTCCCCACGCCGGACGGCACTGCGATCCGCGACTACGTGCACGTCTCAGACCTCGCGCGCGCCCATGTCGACGCCATCGGCCATCTCGACCGCCAGGAGGAGCCCGCCGCCGCGTTCAACCTCGGGACGGGGCAGGGTGCGTCCGTGAAAGAGGTCCTCGACGTGATCAGGCAGGTGACGGGACGCGCGCTGCCCGACCCGAGCGGCCCGCGCCGGCCCGGCGACCCCGCCAGCCTCGTCGCCGACCCGACGCTGGCGCGGCGGGGGCTCAACTTCATCCCCCGCCATTCCAGCCTGCGCACCATCGTCGAGACGGCCTGGGCGTGGCGGCAGGCGGTGGATGGCGCGCCTGGCCAGGGGCCGGGATGATGGACGTGAAGCCCTCTCTGGGGCGGCCGGAGCGCTGGCTCCGCCGGGCCATCGATGAAATCCGCCTGCGCGTGGATCCGGGAGCCCAGGCAGCGCGCGACCGGCGCCGGATCGAAGAGCTCGAGGCGCTTCTCGCCCGCTACCAGCTCGGCTGGGAGCCGGGGCACTTCTATTCCCCGGTGCCGGACCTCCGGGAGGTTCAAGCGCGCGCCGCATCGATCTTCGACCGCTCGCCGCAATCCGTGCCCGGCGTGGACCTCGGGCGGGATCGGCAGCTCGCTTTTCTCGACGCATTCGGCGCGTTCGCGAACGATCATCCCTTCCCTGAGGCGAAGTCCGAAGGGATGCGCTACTTCCTCGACAATCCCAACTTCCGGCATGGCGAAGCGATCGTGCTCCAGGCCGTGATGAGGATGATCAAGCCGCGCAGGATCGTGGAGATCGGCTCCGGGTTTTCCTCGGCCGCGATGCTGGACATCAACGAGCGGTACTTCGGCTCGGCGATCGAGATCACCTTTGTGGAGCCTTATGCGGAACTGCTGAAGACGCTCCTGAAACCCGGCGATGAGCGCGGGGCCGATATCATCGAGCGTCCCGTGCAGGACGCGCCGCTGGACGTGTTTTCGTCGTTGTCGGCGAACGACATTGTCTTCGTGGATTCGTCCCACGTGAGCAAAGCAGGCAGCGACGTCAACCACATCTTCTTTTCCATTCTGCCGGCGCTTCAGAAGGGCGTTCATTGCCACATCCACGACATCGGATATCCCTTCGAGTATCCCGAGGACTGGATCATGGCTGGCCGGGCGTGGAACGAAGCTTACCTTCTCCGCGCGTTCCTCATGTACAACACGGCGTTCCGGATCAATTACTACGCGGGATACCTTGCTGAACATGCGGCCGCCGAATTGAGCAGGGCATTGCCGGGATGCAGGGGAGCCTACGGCTCGAGCATCTGGCTGGAGCGGGTCGCGGATTGACCGCGGCGCTGTCTCATACACCGGCCGGCGCCGCGATCCGGCAGGCCGCCGAATCTCAGGCGAGGGTGAATTTTTGAGCACAACCGGCACAGGGACTTCGCAGCCGGCGGAGACGGTCGCCATCGTGGTTCCCGCCTACAATGCGGCCCGCACGATCGGTGCGGCCTTGGAGAGCTTGATCGGTCAGTCCAGGCAAGACTGGCAGGCCGTGGTCGTCGACGACGGTTCGACCGACGACACGTCCGGCGTGGTGCGGACCATCGCGGCCCGCGACGCCCGCATCTCGCTGCTGCGGACGGAGAACGGCGGTGCGGGGGCGGCGCGCAACCGCGGACTGGCGGCGACGCGCAGCGAGTTCGTGCTGTTCCTGGACGCCGACGACTCGCTTTCGCCCAACCATCTGGAGGTCATGCTCGGCAATCTCGCCGGCGCGCCCGACGCTGACGTTCTTTATTGCGGCTGGCAGGAGATCGGCGACGCCGGCGAGGGCGCCGTGCATCGCCTGCAGGATCTCTCCGATGCTTTTCCCGTCACGGCCCGATGTTGCCCGTTCGTGATCCATGCCGGCCTGGCGCGGCGCCGGGCCGTCGAGGCGGCGGGCGGGTTCGATCCTTCACTGCGGGTGTGCGAGGATTGGGACCTCTGGCAGCGCATCGCGCGGACCGGAGCGCGCTTTGCGCCGGTCGAAGGCGTCTTTGCGCGATATTTGCGCAAGGCGGGCTCGCTGTCCCGGGACCTGAAGAGCATGCTGGAGTGCGGACTTCGGGTCATCCGGCGGGGTCACGCTCCCGACCCCCGGGTTACGACCGGTTCCGCCTGGAAAGACGGCGTTCCCGCACATCGAGCGGCTGGGCCAATGGCGACCTACGCCACTTGGGTTCTCGGCGCAGCGCTCGGGCAGGGTAAAGGAGAGGAGTTCATCTCTCCGGCCATCGAGCAATACCGCGGCTGCGAACCAGCTCCCGACTTGTTGGCTGATACGCTGTTTGGCGGTCTCAAATTCACATCCGATCTCCAGACCAGGACGTGGGTGGACGTGTGGCGGGACGTCTCCGCGCCGACAATGTCGTTTCTCGAAGGGCTCGAACGCCAGAGCAGATCGCCGAGGCTGGCCCGCCGGACGCTGCGCATCCTGGAAGGCAGGATCGCGCGTCATGCGCCGGCCGAGTGGGAGGGGGAGGTCTCGGGGCTGGCCGTCCGCCTCGTGGACCTGGAGCAGCCGCGACGCGGCATTGGGCTGCCGGCTGGGACCGAGCGGGTCAAATGCGTCGTACGACGGTCCGGTCAGGTGGAAGGCGCGTTCCTGCTCGCCGCTTCGGGCGAGCTGAGCGCGGCGAGGGTCCGCGGCGTCCTGGCGGAAGAATACGGCGTCGTCGAACCGACGCCTCGCACCATGGGGTCCAGGATCACGTCGCGCCTGCGGCGTCTGAAGCAGGCGCTGTCGCCGCCCGCGGCGCCGTTGGATGCTCCACCGGAAGTGGACCAGCCCGCCGGGGACGCGTCTCAGTCGGGCACGGTGCTGGCCGGGCCCGATCGCTGGAACGAGGTGTTCGCCCGTCCCGATCCGTGGGGCTACGGGAACGCCTATGAGACGCTGAAGTATCGTCAGACGTTGGAAGCGCTTCCTGACCGGCCCTACCCCAGGGCGCTCGAACTCGCGTGCGCCGAAGGGCATTTCACCGTCGATCTCGCGCCGCGCGTGGGCCATCTCCTGGCGACGGACATCGCGCCGCTCGCGCTGCTGCGCGCCGCGCAACGCTGCGCGCATTTGCGGAACGTCGAATTCGCGCAGTTCGACCTCGCCTCCGATCAACTGGACGGGCTGTTCGACCTGATCGTCTGCAGCGAGGTGCTCTACTACCTTCCCGATGGCGACGCCGTTCGTGCGCTGGCCCGGCGCCTCGCCGAGCACCTGGCGCCCGACGGCGTCGTCCTGCTGACGCATGCGTGCCTCCTCGTGGACGAGCCGGACGAGACGGGCTTCCGCTGGGGCCACCGATTCGGAGCGGTCGGGATCGGAAAGCTGTTCGGCGAGGACACGGGTCTGCGCCTGATCAGCGAGACGCGCACGGAACTGTACCGCATCCAGCGCTTCGGCCGGAGCGATTCGAAGAGCGCCAGTCCCGAGGCCGAGATCCAGTATCGGCAGTTCGCGCGCTCGATCCCCGCCAAAGTCGCGGACCAGATCAGCTGGAAGGGCGCGAGGCCGAACATCGGCTTCCCCCGCCCGCCCGGCCTGAGCATCCTCGCCTATCACCGGGTGGCGGGCGACGGGCCTGCCGGCCTCGCGCCCTACCGGGTCGATCCCGCGGCTTTCGCGGCACAGATGGCCCATCTTTCCGAGAACGGCTTCACCTGCATCAGTCTCGCGGATTTCGAGGACGCCGTCTGGATGGGCAAGGAGCCGCCGGACAAGGCGGTTCTCATCACCTTCGACGACGGCTACCGGGACGTCCTGGCCAACGCCGCGCCCGTGCTGCAGCGCTACGGCTTTCCGGCGGCGATGTTTCTCGTCACCGACCGCGTCGGCGGCGTCTCGGACTGGGACGAACGGTTCGGGCCGCCCGCGCTGCTGCTGGACGAGGCCGGCCTCGACGCGCTGTCGGGGATGGGGTTCAGCTTCGGCGCGCACTCACGCAGGCACATCTCCATGCAGGGCCTCACGCCCGACGAGCTCTCGGAGGAATTCGACCTCATGCGCGGGGCCCTGGAGAGGCGGGGCGTCAGCCGGCTGAGCGTCGCCTATCCCTTCGGCGAGTCCGACGAGGCCGTGGCCCGCTGCGCCTATGCGCATGGCTTCCGCCTCGGGTTCAGCTGCCGTCATGGACAATGGCGACGGGGCGACAAGGCGATGGATCTGCCGCGCCTGACCGTGCTCGGCGACATGGACATGGACGCGTTCCGAGGGCTGCTCGATGGCGCGTGAGCTCAGGCTCGACGCGAGGGCCCGCCGGGGCGCCTGACGGTCTGGAAGGACCGTTCCTGAAGCTTCTCGCAGAAGTCTTCCGAGCCCGGCCACCGGTTCGTCGGCGCGCGCAGGAAGTCGTCGCCCAGGTTCGCGACCTCCGCCTTGGCCGCGGCGATCGAAGACCTGAAGCCGACAATGCTGCCGAGCCGGAAGATGCTTCTCGTGGCGAGGTAGCAGAGCGTCCCCAGCGGGTCGTCGACCGCCGCGCTCCAGAGGAGCCGGGCGGCCTGCGCATGGTCTCCCTGGCGGCGGGCGTTCATCGCCAGCCACCTCATCATCCTGCCGCGTCCGCAACGCCGCAGGCGGCGGTCGAGCGTGGGGCAGAGCGCCCATTGTTCGTCCATCACCAGGTCCCACGAGCGCATCATCCGGTCGGCGTCCGACGACATGCTGTCCGGGGTCACGCGGTAGCCGACGAGGTATTCGTCGACGCAGACGAAGTCGTGGACCCGCGCGATCTTGAGGGAGGCGTCGAGGTCCTCGCAGCCCTGGGCGCCGCGGACCCTCAGGCTCTCGTCGAAACCGCCGGCCGCGATGAGCGCGCTCCGGCGGATCATCGGCGCGCTGCCGTTGCCGAGGAAGTTGTTCAGGATCAGCGCGGCGTAGACATCGCCGGAGCGGGCCGGCGTGGTCGCGTTGAAGAAGATGCGGCCATCCGCGTCGATCGCGCGTGAGAAGCAGTAGGCGAGCCCGGCCGACGGCCCGGCTGCCTGCAGCGCGGCGACCTGCCTGGAAATCTTCAGGGGATGCCAGAGGTCGTCGGCGTCGAGGAAGGCGACCCACTCGCCCCGGGCTTCCCGCAGCCCGCGATTGCGGGCGGACGCCACCCCGCCATTCGGCTGGCGGACCACGCGGACGGGACGGTGCACCGTTCCGGCAGCCTCGGCGAGCGTGGCCGTGGCGTCGGTCGATCCGTCGTCGACGACGATGATCTCGATGGCGGGATGGTCCTGGGCGCAGGCCGACGCCACGGCGCTCTCGATCGTCGCGGCGGCGTTGTAGGCGGGGATCACGACGGAGACGAGCTCCGGCGTGCGGTCCTCCGTGTCCAGTGCTGGCGATGCCGCCGCGCCGGCGGTGGCTGCGTCAGTCACTTCGGGTCAGGTTCACGGGCGCGACGGAACGGTCGTCCCCGCTCCTCGCCTGGGGCAGTCCCGCGGCTGGCGGGAGCGGAGGGCGGCGGGTTTGCAGTCCACGGGCCAAGCCGCGGATTTCGGCGAGCACGAGGGACCTCCGGTTCCGCCCCGGGCGCACGAGCCGGGCGAGGAGCCACCCCCCGATCCAGTCCACCAGCACGAAGCGGATGAGCGCCGACCGGGGCGCGTGGCGGGAACGGCTGCTCGCCTGGAGATAGGCGAGGAAGCCCGTGCCATTGTCCTCCAGCTGCCGTTCGAGCGAAGCGAAATCGGCGCGATGCTCGTGCCAGACCAGCGCGTCCGGCTGGTAGACCAGGGTCTCGCCGGCCGCCAGAACGCGATGGAACATCTCGATGTCGCCCCCGCCCCGCGCAGGCGTGCCCACGTCGAGATCGGGGTCGAACGGCCCCACGCGGGCGAAGACGTCACGGCGGAACGCCATGTTGGCTCCGACGCCGTACTGGCTGGCCCAGAGCAGCCCGGCGCTGTCCAGCCTCTTGCCCGACACGCGGCGCGGCTGGAACCCCTTGCCCATCCCGCCATAGACGTCCTCGAAATACAGCCTGGCCTGGGTGTCGAGCTTCATCGGCGCGACGAGGCCCGTGACCGCCGCCACGCCTGGATCGGAGAAGGCGTCGCGGATCGCGCTCAGCCAGCGCCGGTCGACGACGGTGTCGTCGTCGGTGAAGGCGACGATCTCCATCCGGCTCTCGGCAACGCCGCGGTTGCGGGCGTTGTCCAGTCCCGGCCGATCCTCGCGGACGTAGCGCACCCCCGGCAGGGACCGGACGTACTTTTCCGTGAGATCGGTGCGTGGGCTGTTGTCGACCACGATCACTTCGAAGCCCTGCGCGTCGAGCGCAAGGATGGAGGGCAGGCAGCGTTGCAGCAGGTCCGTCCGGTCGCGCGTGCAAATGACCACGCTGACGCTCGCGCCTCCTTCGCGGGCCGGTGCGGAATCGGCGGGCGGCACGCACCAGAGGCGGGCGAGGGCCTGGCGCAGCGCGGCGTCGCCCAGCATGGTGGCCACGACATCCGCGGGCCGGGAGGCAGGATCGTCCGACAGCTGCCGGACGTTCAGCCAGCCCACGACGCGCCCGCCGATGCGCAGGAGCAGGCGGGCCGGAGCCCGGAGGGCGTCGAGCGCGGGCCGGGCGCTCCAGTCCAGAAGATCGAGTTCTCCCGTCGCGACGGGACGAAAGCCGTCCTGCCCGTCCGCCATCGCGGGGACGGCCGGGATCTCCGGTTCGCGATGTCCCGCCTCCAGCGGCGGGCGGGACGGCAGGATGATAAAAGCCAGGCGGCTACTCTCCCCGAGCAGGGTGTCGAGGCTGCCCGGGCGGATGGCCTCGAAGCCGAGCGGCGTCCAGTCCTCGCACACGAGCCACCCGCCGCTGGGGATCTGCATCACGAGGCCGGGCGGGCGGAGCGCAGCAGGGTCGAATTCTTCGGCAAACGCCGGGGCGCCGCCCTCCCGCGGACGCATCGCCCGGTCGGCGGCGCGCTGGGCCAGGGCGCCGCACCGGTACGACCACGCCCGCATCAGGCCGTGGCAACGGGCCCAGGGGCCGTACAGTCCGAGGGATTCCAGCCGGTCCATCAGGCGGAGCCCGGCCCGCCTGATCCCGGCGCGATGGGGCAGGCTCCAGCCCAGGATCCTGCGCCTGAGGCGGCTCCTGGCCGAGGCGTTCGGCAGGTCCGGCATCGGGAAGCTCATCCGCAGCGCAGGGTGAAGCCGGGCCATGACCACGTCCGCCGCGCCCTCCGCCTCGGCGCGCGCAAAGCTTCGCGCCAGCGTGCTCGCGTCGCGGTGCAGGCCGCGCGCGGCCCGGCTGAACGTGAGCGGCACGCCGGCCCGGATCGCGCGATAGCCGAACTCGTGGTCTTCCCGGCAGGCCAGTCCGCTGTCGAAGCCGCCCAGCCGGTCGAACACGGCCTTGCCGACCGAGAGATTGCCGGTGAGGACATCGGTGAAGGCGAACAGATGGTCTGGGCGCTCCATGGTGTCGAAGAGCTCGTTCCACCAGGCCGCAAGGCCTTTGGCGAACCAGCCTCCGGTGGGAATCACTGGCTCGGAGTAGCCGATGACGATGACCTCCGGGTCCGTGCGGGCGGCCTCGAGGTGGGCCCGCAGCAGGCCGGGGTCGGCGGTGATGTCGTCGTCGAGAAAGAGCAGGCGCTCCCCACGCGCCTGCGCCGCTCCCGCATTGCGCGCGCAGGCGGCGCCGCGGCCTTGCGGAACCACCGACCGAAGCGCGAAGGGCCAGTCTCCCTTGGCGAGCATCTCCGCCGTGCCGTCGGTGCAGGCGTCCATGGCGACGACCACCTCGAAATCCGAGGCGGGCAGGTCCTGCCGTGAGAGCGCGGCCAGGCCCTCGGCCAGCTCGGCGCATCGATTGTGCGTGGGGACGATGACGCTGACGAGGGGCGAGCGCTCAGTCACCCGCAATTTTCCCACCCGCAATTCTCCCACCCGCAATTCCCCGCTGGCTTCTGCGCGAACTCAGATAGGCGAAGGGACCGGCGCAGCATCCCTTCAGCTCGGCCCAGAGCAATTCCCTGGGCCGGTCCGGCGAGGGCTTCAACATCGACTTCAACAAACCGGGCCCCTGCACGTGGAGGAACCAGCCGAACGCCCGGCCGAATACCCGCCTGTCCCGCTCGACGAGCAGGCTGCGCGTCCAGGAGGCGTACACGCCGACGCCATAACCATGGATCACCTGCCGAAGTTCCTCCCAGCTTCGCCTGTGCCGATGCCAGTTCAGGGCGTCGGGCTCGTAGACGATGCGGTGGCCGCGCCGCAGCACGCGCGAGAAGAACTCGTGGTCGCCGCCGGATTGCGTGGGCGTGCCGGCGTCGAGGGCGGGATCGAACTCGCCGATCTCTGCGATGACGCTCGCCCGCACCGCCATGTTCGCCCCGGCCCCGATCGAACCCGTGGCGAGCGGATCGTCCGGCGGCGACTGGAAGGTGCGCCGCACGAAGCCGCGCAGGGAGAAGCCGGTGAACGTTTCGAACATTTCCTGCGCCGGCGTCTCCAGCTCCAGCGGCATGGTGAGGCCGGTCACGCACTGCACCTGCGGGTCGCGGAACGGGCGCAGCAGCGCGCCCAGCCAGAGCCGGTCGGCGACGGCGTCGTCGTCGATGAAGGCGACCACCTGCCCCTTCGCCTCCCGCATGGCGCGGTTGCGGGCGTTGTCGAGCCCCCGGCGCGGCTCCATCACGTATTGCAGGCCGGGATGCCGTTCTGCGACCAGCCGGGTCCTGTCGGTCGATGGGTTGTTGTCGACGACGAGGATCTGGTCCGGCTTGTGGGCGAGCTCCGCCAGCGCCGCGAGGCAGCGCTCGAGGTCGTCGGGCCGTTCGCGCGTGCAGATGGCGACGGTGGCGGTGGGAAGCGGCCCGCCGTCGTCGGCGGCCGGGCCCGCGAGATCGCGGCGAAGCTCGGAGCGCACGGTCGCCGCCTCGATGCTGCGCGCCAGGGCGCTTCGCACTTCGGACGCGCGAACGCGGCCGCCATCCAGCGGAATGCGCGCCAGGGCGACCGGGGAGCCGCGCCGTCTCGCGAGGACGAGAACGTGGTCGTAGCCGTCGGGAGCGCTGATGTCCTCGGGGGGCGCTTCCAGCGGAAGCTCGATTATTCTCGTCGCCATCGCGTCCTCGCGTTCCACTGGCGTCGGTCAGAAGACGGGCGGCGGTCCGTCACAGGGCCTTGTCCCTGGCGAGGCCGGACATGTCCCGCTGCCCGCTTGCGGCCGCCTTGAAGCCCCATTGCCGGGGCGGCGCCAGGATGCCCCCGGTGGCCCTGTCGGAGCGGACCAGCAGGAGGTATCCCGCCCAGTGATAGTCGTAGGCGTAATCCCAGCTGCGGTGGTACAGCCCCACGCTGATCGCGTATTCGCCGGGCGCGAGATCGATGCGTTCCAGCCGGAGCGTGACCGTGTCGGAGCCCGACGGTCTCGGCAGAGCGACGCCATCGGCGTCCGTGCTGACGTCGATGACCTCCTCGTGATCCTCGCGGCTGAACGAGACCCCGACGATCGGCGCCTCCTCGCCCGGGCTGCCCCCGATGCCGATCTCGATGGTGAGGGCTTCGCCGGACCGGATGGACGTCACTGGCGAGCCTTCCTCGTCCAGCAGGCGGACATCGAGGATCTCGAGGGCCAGGGAGCCGAAGCGGTTCTCGTGCGGGCGCAGCAGGACGCCGCTCGACGTGACGCGCTCGGGCATCGCCGCCGGCGTCTTCTCCCGCGTCACCCGGCTCATCTCGCTCCGGTACTCGCCCACCAGGACCTTGGGGCTCCCGCGGGAGGCCACGCGGCCCTGCTTCAGCCAGAGCCCCTGGTCGCACAGGGCCTCGACCTGGCCGAGGTCGTGGCTGATCAGCACGATGGCGCAGCCTTCGGTCTTGAAGTGGCGGATGCGGTCCAGGCACTTGTTCTGGAAGGCGAGGTCGCCGACCGACAGCACCTCGTCGATCAGCAGCACGTCCGGCCGGCTGTGCGCCGCCACCGCGAAGCCGAGCCGCATGCGCATGCCGGTGCTGTAGGTCCGCACGGGGCTGTCGATGAACGCCTCCAGCTCGGCGAAGGCGACGATGGCGTCGAGCTGGGACTGCACCTCCCGGCGTGTGAGCCCGGCGACCACGCCGCCGATGATGATGTTCTCCCGGCCGGTGAGCTCCGGGTGCATGCCGGTGTTGAGCTCCAGCAATCCCTGCACGTGCCCCTTGGTTTCGATATGGCCCTCGTCGGGCCGCATCACCCCGCCGAGCAGGCGCAGCAGCGTGGACTTGCCGGCGCCGTTATGGCCGATGACCCCGAGCATCGAGCCCGGCTCGACGGCCAGGTCCACGCCCTGCAGCGCCCAGAAGCGATCAATGGGCTGCGTGCCGAAGAAGCCGCGCAGCAGCGCCTCCTTCAGGGTGCGGGGCCTATCTTGCGCATAGCGCCGATAGCGCTTGCCGAGGCCCGTGGCGCGGATCGAACCCGCCATCTACAGCTCCTCGAGGAAGCGATAGCGGGCCTGCTCGAAATAGCGGCAGCCGGCCCACAGCAGCACGGCAGAGCCAGCCGCGATCACCAGCAGCGGGCCGGGGTTCGGCAGCTCGCCCCGCAGCAGGATCGAGCGGTAGCCCTCGATGAGGTGGAAGAGCGGGTTGATCTCGAAGAAGAACCGGTAGCGCTCCGGGACCTGGCCCGCGTCGTAGAAGATCGGCGTCAGGTAGTAGCCGAGCTGCAGCAGGATGGGCAGCCCGTGCTCGACATCCCTGAACGCCACGTTCAGCGCCGCGAGCACGTATGAGACGCCGAGCGTCAGCACGAACTGCAGCGCGATCAGGGGAGGGACGCCGAGCAGGGCGGCGGACGGCGAGCCCCCCTCCATGATGAGGACCACGATGAGCAGAGGGAACGAGATCAGGAAGGTGAGCAGGTTCGAGGTGACGGCGATGATCGGCAGCGCGGCGACGGGGAAGCCCGGCTGGTTCACCAGCCCGGGATTGGACGTGATGCTGTTGACCGCCTGGATGACGGAGGACTGGAACCATGCCCAGGCGAGAATGCCGGTGAAGGCAAAGGTCGCGTATTTCGGAATATTGAAGTTCAGCACCAGCCGGAAGAGCAGGTAGAAGATCAGCAGGAACAGCACGGGGCTGACGACCGACCACAGCAGACCCACCTGGGTGTGCTTGTATTTGCCCTTGAAATCACGCTGGACGAGCAGCAGGACGACGTCGAACAGGTGCCGTGCTGGCCGTCCGGCGGCGAGCTGAAACATTCGCTAACCTCGTTCCCTCGTTCGACACGGGGAGAAGGGGTAGACCATTTCAACCTCACTTCACAAGACGTCGCTGCCGCAACGTGCGGATGAGCGCGCCCCCGAGCAGTGCGAAACGAGAGAGTCGCCGGCTTCAGGACGGCGTGACCTGACGCCTCAATCCGTCCGAGAATTCGCGGATCAGGCTGCGCAGGCCGGGCTCCTCGACGAGGTCGGCGGCGTCCTCGGCGCGGAACCAGCCGGCGCGGCGCTCCTGCTGCTCGAGAAAGCGCTTGCGCTGGTTGCGCACTTCAAGCGGGAACACGTCGACGGTGCACAGGATGAAGTGGTCCGCCAGGCGCTTCCAGGCCTCGTACTGGCCGATGGGCGCGCGCTGGACACGCCCCTGCGCGCCGGCTTCCTCCAGGGCCTCAAGCTCCGCCACGCGGTGGGGCTTCTTGCCCTTCTTCGGCCAGCCCTTGGGGATGATCCAGCGCTGCGTCCCGCGCGACGTGACGAGCAGGATGCGCAACTCCCCGTCGATGACGCGGTAGGGCAGGGCGGCGACCTGCTGGCCCTGCGCGGAAACCTTGTCCGAGGCCATCAGCGCCTCACCGTGTCGCGCCACACGATCTCGGGCGCAAAGGCGATGGTCTCCGCGGGAGCGTTGGGCTCGCGCTCGGCGGTGACGAGGTTGACGACCGCGCCCGCCATCGCGTCGACCGGCTGGTCGAAGGTGGTGAGCCGGTAGGAGAGCCAGTCGGCTTGCCGGATGTTGTCGAAGCCGACGACGCAGACGTCCCGCGGGACGTCGAGCCCGAAGTCGTGCCGGATGGAATCGATTACTCCGAGCGCCAGGAGATCGTTGACGCAGAACACCGCATCCGGCCGCTCCGCCCCGGTGAACATCCTGCGCGCCGCGGCGACGCCGTTCTCGTAGCCGCTGACCGGCCCCTCGATGACGAGCTGCGGCTCCAGCCCAACGCCGCGGGCGGCCTCGATGAAGGCGGCCTCGCGCTGGGTGAGGCTCGGCGTGCGCAGCTGCGAGTTGACGACCGCCAGCCGCCGGCAGCCCGCGCGCAGGAACATGCGCAAGGCCATGCGCGCAGCCTCGACGTTCTCGATGCGGATGTTGTCCGGCCCGGCGATGCCGTCGTCGCGGTTGATCAGGACGAGCCGCTGCCCGTTGTCGAGGCAAGCGCGCACGATCGACTGGGCCGGCGTGCCGGACACCACCACAGTGGCCTCGGCGCGATAGTTCAGGGTCTGCTGCAGCGTCGCGCGCGGGTCGTCATCGGCCCGGCCGATGCTGAGCACCATCGCGACCCGGCCCTGCTCCTGCAGCTGGCGGGTGAGCGAGCGCACGAGCCGGGCGATCTGCGGCGTCTCGATGTCGGCCACGATCACGCAGACGATTCCGGTCTGCCGCCGTGTGAGGCCCCGGGCGAGGTGGTTGACGTGGTAGCCGAGCTCGGACGCGGCCGACAGCACGCGCCGGCGCGTCTCCTCCGACACGCTCGCGCCGGGCGTGAAGGTGCGCGACACGGCCGACCGCGAGACGCCGGCGCGCCTTGCGACCTGCTCGGCGCTCACGAACGCCCGGGACGCCCCGGCGTCGGGGGAGATGAAGTCATGCACGCTCATCGCAGGTCCAAATCATGCCGCGGGGAGAATGGGGTATGCTGCACAGATGTGCAAGGCCGGAAATCCTTTGCTTTTCAGGCACAAAACGTCGAGTTCAAGCTCGCAGCCGTTGACACTCGCAAATCCGCCGTGAGAGCTTGTGCACACGAGTGCAGATGGACGATCGCTCCCGTGCTGCAGGGCGGGCGAACATCGGCCAAGACGCCGCTGAAGGCGGCTTCGCGCAAGACGCCGCCGTTAAGGCGGCCACAGGCAAGACGCCGCCGGTCAGGCGGGCAAAGGCAAGACGCCGCTGAATGGCGGGCAAAGGGAGGACGCCATGGGACTGAAGTTTTCACGCGCCGGCGCGGCGCTGGGCGCCCTCGCGCTCGGCTGGCTCGCATCGGCCGGGCCGGCCAGCGCGGCCGGATCCGTCGTCGTCTATTGCGGGGTCAACGAGGCCTGGTGCCGGGCGGTGGCCGTTGCCTTCCAGCAGAAGACCGGCATCCAGGTCGACATGACGCGCCAGAGCGCCGGCGAGATCTACGCCCGTCTGCGCGCCGAAAAGGAGAACCCCCGCGGCGACATCTGGTTCGGCGGCACGGGCGACCCTCACCTCCAGGCCGCGGGCGAGGGACTGACCGAGCCCTACGAGTCCCCTATGGTGGGCAAGCTGCGCGACTGGGCCCAGAACCAGGCGAAGCGCTCCGGCAACCGCACGGTCGGGCTCTATGTCGGCGTGCTCGGCTTCGGCTACAACGAGGCCACGCTCGCCGGCAAGAAGGCGACGCCGCCGGCCTGCTGGGCGGACCTCCTGAAGCCCGAGTTCAAGGGCGAGATCCAGATGGCCGATCCCAACTCCTCGGGCACGGCCTGGACGACGCTGGCGACGCTCGTCCAGCTCATGGGCGAGGACAAGGCGTTCGAGTACCTGAAGGGCCTCAACCAGAACATCGACCAGTACACCACGGCGGGCGCGGCCCCCGCGCAGGCGACGGGGCGCGGCGAGACGATGGTGGGCATCGCCTTCCAGCACGACCTCATCGACGCCGCCAAGGTGTTCGGGAAGGTGAAGGTCGTGTCGCCCTGCGAGGGCACGGGCTACGAGATCGGCTCGATGAGCCTGATCAAGGGCGCGCGCCACCCCGAGGAGGCGAAGGCGTTCTACGAATGGGCGCTGACGCCCGAGGCGCAGACGCTGGCCGCCGCCAACAACAGCTACCAGCTTCCCTCCAACCCCGACACGCCCGTGCCGCCCGAAGCGCCGGACATGCAGAAGGTGAAGCTGATCAACTACGACTTCGAGAAGTACGGATCCCCCGCCGAGCGCAAGCGCATCCTGGGCCGCTGGACCCAGGACGTGAAGAACGCCAAATGACGGCCTGAGAGCGACCGGGCGACCCTGCCGGCTTGGCCGGGGTCCTGCCCGGCCGGGTCCACGATACGCAGCCGGGGCGTCCCGCCTCGTCCGCGGGATCGGCCAGGTTTTATGAACGGAGCGCCCCTGCGGGGGCCGGGGAACGACGTGGCGCAGGCTGCAGCGAGCATCGGGCGGGGCCGCAGGAAGCCGTCCGCACTGACAGGCCTTCCGCCCTGGCTCGGCCTCGGCGGGCTCTCGTTGCTCGTGCTGCCCTGGTACGGCTTCGAGGGCGGCTGGCCCGCCATCGCCGGAGGGCGCGCCCTGCCGGCGGCCCTCCACATGCTGCGCGGCGCCTGGCAGCTGCTTCCGCTCGTGCTGCCCCTTCTCGCCGCCTGGCGAGGGGACAGGGACCGGGACAGGGACCGGGCGGCGCGGCTGGTCGCCGGGGCGGGGCTCGCGGGCCTCGCCTGGCTCGCGCTGGAAGCCTTCGCCATCGGCGGCAAGGGCTGGGGCTTCGCCGGATTGACCGCGCTGCTGGGGCCCGGGCCCGCCCAGCCGGCCTTGGGCTGGGGCGCGCTGGTCTACGCCTTCAGCATGATCATGGTCACGGCGCACGGCCTGGCCCGGCTCGGCTGGTGCAAGGGCGACTTGTTCATCCTGGCGGCGCTGGGCGTGGTCGGGGCGTCGATCGGCGTCTTCGTGTTCTACCCCGTGCTCTGCGTGCTGCTGTCCGCCTTCCGCAGCAATGACGGCCACATCGACCTCGCGGCCTTCGGGAGCAAGATCACCGACCCCTCCATCTGGAGCCTCGCCTGCCTCTCCGGCGGGCGGAACTGCGGCGTCGCCTGGAACTCGCTGGCTCAGGGGACGATCGTGGGCGTGCTCAGCACGGCGCTGGGCCTCGCCTTCGCGCTGGTCTCGCAGCGGACCCGGTTCCCATTCCCGCGCCTGCTGAAGGTGCTCTCGATGTTGCCGGTGATCACGCCGCCCTTCGTCATCGGGCTGGCGCTGATCCTGCTCTTCGGGCGGTCCGGCCTTGTCACCATGGCGCTGAACCAGATCTTCGACCTGCCGCGCAGCCGCTGGATCTACGGCATGCCGGGGCTCACCATCGCGCAATTGCTGGCCTTCACGCCGATCTCCTACCTGGTGATGCTGGGCGTGCTGCAGGGCGTCAGCCCCAGCATGGAGGAGGCGTCGCAGACCCTGCGCGGCGGGCGCTGGCGCACCTTCAGCCACGTCACCTGGCCGCTGATCCGCCCCGGCCTCGCCAACGCCTTCCTGATCGCCTTCATCGAGAGCCTCGCCGATTTCGGCAACCCGATCATGATCGGCGGCAACTTCCGGGTGCTCTCCACCTCGATCTATTTCGCGGTCGTCGGCGCGGCGCAGGACCAGGGGCAGGCGGCGGTGCTGTCGATCGTGCTGCTCGGCTTCACGCTGACGGCGTTCCTGCTGCAGCGGCTGTGGACGGGCAAGCGCAGCTACGTGACGGTGACCGGCAAGGGCGATTCCGGCATCCCGGCCGCGCTGCCGCCCGCGCTCAAGGGGGCGTGCCTCGCCATCGTGATCCCATGGGTCATCCTCACCGCGGTGGTCTACGGCGTCATCCTGCTGGGCGGCTTCGTGAAGGCGGTCGGCACGGACCACACGCCGACGCTGCAGTATTTCCTCACCGCCTTCGCCATCCGGGGAGGCGACCACGGCTGGTTCCTGGCCGGCTCCGCCTGGAGCTCGCTGCTGACCACGCTCAAGGTGGCGCTGCTGGCCATGGTCCCCACCGCGGCGCTGGGGATCATGACGGCCTACCTGCTGGCCCGGCAGAAATTCGCGGGCCGCGACGCCTTCGAGTTCCTGGCGATGATGAGCTTCGCCATCCCCGGTACGGTGATCGGCATCAGCTACATCCTCGCCTTCAACACGCCGCCGATCGAGCTCACCGGCACGGCCACCATCATGATCGTGGCCTTCGTGTTCCGGAACATGCCGGTCGGCATCCGCGCGGGGCTGGCCAATCTCAGCCAGATCGACCGCAGCCTGGACGAGGCCTCCCTCACGCTCGGCGCGCGCTCGTCCACGACCTTCGGCCGGGTGATCCTGCCGATCCTGCGGCCCGCGGTGGCGACCTCGATGGTCTACGCCTTCGTGCGCGCCATCACGAGCGTCAGCGCCGTGATCTTCCTGGTGAGCGGCGAGTACAACCTCGCCACCGTCTACATCGTCGGCCGCGCCGAGTTCGGCGAATACGGCATCGCCATCTGCTACTCCGCCGTGCTGATCGTCATCATGGTCCTGGCGCTGATGGCGATCCAGGCGCTGGTCGGCGAGCGCCGCATCGGCCGGCGCAGCGCGGTCGCCACCCTGCCTTCCCCCCGTCCCGCCGTGGTGCAGACATGAGCGTCGATCTCGCCGTCCCGTCCCGCGCCGGCCCGTCTCCCGTCATGGCGGCCGCGGACCTTCCGGCCGTGCGCTTCCAGGACGTCAGCAAGCGCTATGGCGGGGTGACCGCCGTCGACGCCGTGTCCTTCGACATCGCGCGCGGCACGCTGGTGACGCTGCTCGGCCCCTCCGGCTGCGGCAAGACGACGACGCTGCGGCTCATCGCCGGGCTCGAATCCGCCAGCGACGGGCGGATCTTCATCGGCGGCGAGGACGTGACGCTGCTCTCCGCCGCGGACCGCGACGTCAGCATGGTGTTCCAGTCCTATGCGCTGTTCCCGCACATGACGGTGATGGAGAACGTCAGCTACGGGCTGCGCGCGTCCGGCCACAACCGCGCGGCGGCGGAGGGCCTTGCAGCCGTCAAGCTCGCGGCGGTGGGCATGCAGGGCTACGAGAAGCGCCTGCCGAGCGAACTCTCCGGCGGCCAGCAGCAGCGCGTGGCGGTGGCCCGCGCCATCGTGCTGGAGCCCAAGGTCCTGCTCTTCGACGAGCCGCTCTCCAACCTCGACGCCAAGCTGCGCCGCCGCGTGCGCGAGGACATCCGCGCCCTGCAGCAGGAGCTCGCGCTCACGGTGGTCTACGTGACGCACGACCAGGAGGAGGCGCTGGCCGTCTCCGACCGCATCATCGTCATGGACAGCTCCAGGATCGTGCAGGACGGCACGCCGCGCGATCTCTACGAGCGGCCCGCCACGCGGTTCATCGCCGACTTCATCGGCAACGCGAACCTGCTGCCCGTGGTGATCGCCGGGCGTTCCGGCGCCGTGGCTTCGGCGAGGCTGGCCGACAGGCTGACGCTCGACCTGCCGCACCGCGACATGCCGGACGGGCCGGCCGAACTCGCCGTGCGCCCGCAGGCGATCCGCGTGACGCGCGGCGAGCCCGCCGCCGGCGCGCTCGGCGGCGCGATCCGCAAGGCGGCCTATCTCGGCAGCCACATGGAATACGAGGTCGCGATCGACGGCGTGCCCGGCGACGTGTTCGTGCTGGACGGCGGCGTCGACAAGCCGCTCTCCCCCGGCGACCGCGTGACGGTCGCGATCGAGGCGTCCGGCGCGGCGCTGGTTCCGAAGGATCGAGGATGAACGCCATCACCCAGGACGGGCTCGCCGCGCGGTTCGAGCACGCCAGGACGCTCGTGCTGGAGGCCGGGCGGCTGGCCGCGGCCATGCGCGAGACGCTCGCGCCGATCGAGACCAAGAGCCCGATCGACTTCTGCACCGAGGCCGACCACGCGGTGGAGCGGCTGCTGCGCGACGACCTCGTCGCCCGCTTCGGAGACGGTTTCATCGGCGAGGAGGGCGGCGGCGAGGCCGCGGCGGGCGTCTGGGTCGTCGACCCCATCGACGGCACGGCGGGCTACATCCACGGAACATCGCGCTGGTGCGTCTCGCTCGCCTTCGTGCTGAACGGCCGAATCGAGCTTGGCCTGATCTACGCCCCTGTCGAAGACCGCCTGTTCCTCGCCCGGCGCGGCCATGGCGCGACCCTGAACGGCAAGCCCATGCGCGTGAGCGGCCTCGCCCACGGGGCGGCCCCCGTGGTCGAGTGCGGCTGGTCCGAGCGCCGGCCGCTGGCCGCCTATTGCGACGTGCTGCAGAAACTCACCCGCGACGGCATGGAGTTCCGCCGCCACGGCTCGGGCGCGCTGGGGCTGGCGGACGTCGCCTGCGGGCGCAACGACGCCTATCTCGAGCTCCACATCAATGCGTGGGACGCGCTGGCCGGGCTGCTGCTGGTGACGGAAGCCGGCGGCTGGACCAACGACTTCCTCGCCGGACACGGCCTCACCGAAGGCAACCTCGTGATCGCGGCGACGCCCCAGCTGAGGGAACGCCTCCTCGCCGTCCTGAGTTGAGGCCCGCCACATCATCGCCAGCATCGTCGATGAGAAACCGCACCCGCCGGCCGATCTCGATCCGGCGGAATCGGGATGTCATGATGTCTGGAACGGCTCAGCTCCACCTTCTCGATGGTAAAATTTACGCTAATTTGGACCAGTGGGTGCGGGATTAACTTTCTCGTCTTAAGATTGCATCTGCCTCGGCCCACGGAAACCGCATGATCGAACGCACCCCTATCTCCGCGCCTGCCGACTCGGGACCGACGCGTCGCTCCCTGCTGTCGGGGGCCGCGGCCGCCGCCGCCGCGCTGCTTCTGACCGCCTGCGACACGATGGACCCTGCCCTGCAGCCCGTCACGGACGCCGGAGGGCCGCCCCAGGTGGTCCGCCTCGCGGCCGGCGACAAGGTCAAGGTGACGGTGTTCGGCGAGGACAGCCTCACCGGCGAGTACCAGATCGACGCCGGCGGAAACCTCTCGATGCCGCTGGCCGGCACCGTGCCGGCGTCCGGCCTGACGCAGAACGAGCTGGAGCGCCGCCTTGCCGGCAAGCTCAGCAGCGGGTTCCTCAAGAACCCCCGCGTCACGGTGGAGGTGACGAGCTTCCGCCCCTTCTACATCCTCGGCGAGGTGGAGAAGCCCGGCGAGTACCCGTACCGTCCGGGCCTGAACATCATGAGCGCCATCGCGGTCGCCGGCGGAAACACGTATCGCGCCAGCCGGAGCAAAGTCTACATCCAGCGCAACGGGGCGGGCTCCTTCCAGGAGGTGCCCTTCGGCCCGGCCATCCAGGTCTATCCCGGCGACATCATCAAGGTGCCGGAGCGCTATTTCTGACCCGTCTGGCCGCCACTCCCGTCTGTCACATGGCCAGTCTGTCACATGGAAAGCATGGCAGGGAGATTTTCGAACCTCGGCTGGAGCCCTCCGGCTCGCACCGCTTCAGCCGAGGATACAACTGCTGATAGAAGTTTGGTGCGTGCGGCGGAATGAGTGAGGTCAGCCAGGGCTAACGACGCCCTGCATGGCGAGGTGGTACCCGGCCCTCAGGCCGGCGCCCGAGAGAAACAAGCGTGGAGTGAGTGTTGCCGACGGGCGAATCGAAGCGACGAGATGGATCGATGACCGCCAAGCTGCTGGCGTCCACCGCGACGCTGGCCGCGCTCATGGCGCTATCGTCCTCCGCCGCCCAGGCCCAGTCCGTCTTTCCCAGCTATTCCGCTCCGATCGACGCCAACCCGACGAAAGGCAGGGCCCCCGCCTCGGCGAAAGGCAACGCCGAGAACGGCGTCATGACGATCGGCGACGTCCTGTTTTCCGGAAGCCTCATCGCCGGCGGCGTCTACAACGACAACCTCTACTCGACGCGCTTTCGCAAGGTGTCCGATGTCGGTCTCTACGTGGCGCCGAGCTTCAACCTGCGCCGGGACGACGGCCTGCACTCCACCAGCGTCTCCGGCTACGCCAACAGCCAGTTCTACGCCAACAACTCCAACGCCAACGTCACGACGGGCGCCCTGTCGGCGACCCACCTCTACGAGGTGCAGCGGGACCTGATCGTCTACCTGCAGGGCAGCGTGTCGCGTAATCTCAACGCGACGTCCCAGGCGTACGGATCGGGGTTTAAGGTCAGTCCCATCACCTACACCCAGGAATTCGCGGCCGGTTCGATCGAGAAATCCTTCGACAGGATTTCGGTCGGCCTCGGCGGCTATTTCCTTGCGCAGCAGCACGAGAACGTCCAGACGGCCACCGGCTTCAACCTGCCTCGGCAGGGGTTGAACGGCAACTCGCAGACGATTGTCGGCAGGATCGGCTATGCCGTCACGCCGCTCCTCCAGGCCTTCATCCAGCCGACCTACAACTGGCAGTCCTTCGACAATCCGCTGAACGACTCGCAGGGCTACACGGTCACGGCGGGGCTCCGCACCGATCGGATCGGCCTGTTCCGCGGCGAGATCTTCGGCGGCTACCGGCACCAGACGTTCGACAACCTGAACCAGCGGTCATCGGGGCCCACTTTCGGCGGCAACGTCTCGTGGTACCCGACGAGGGATCTCACGTTCACCGCCCGCGTGGCGCAGAGCTACGGCCTGACGGAAGGCGAGGCGTTCCAGGGCGGCACCGGCGTCACCACGAGCGCTTCGCTGTCGGCGTCCTACGTCTTCTCCAACGTGATCACCACCGGCGCATACATCTCGTACTCGCAGCAGGATTCCAACAACCTCCGAGGCAAGCAGAACCTGTATACGGCTGGAACTTCGCTGAATTACATGTTCACCAACCATCTCGGCGTGAATCTTGGTTATTCGTTCACAAAGGTTTCCTACGCCAACGGCCCCGGCGGATATCAAAGAAACCTTGTCACGATCGGCACAAGCGCTCGATTTTAGCAGAATCTGAGCCGTTAGTGTATGATATCGCGACAACTACGCGCCTGATGCCGTAAAAGCGGCGTATTTTGCAGCGCACACTTATCCGCTGTCCGTGTTGCCCGACTTAGAATATTCTCAACTATGAGGTGTAGGCTGCCTGCAGGTTGAGCTTCCGCGCGGACCAGGGTGGAGATCAGGCGCCGCGGTGCGCTGCGGAGAGGTCGAGGACAGACGGCACGATGCGATTGGAACGCCGGGAGATTCTCCCGAACATCTCCCGCCTTCAGGCCGCCGGACCCGAGGAGGTTTCGACGGGACTGGACCTTTGGCAGATCGTGGACTTCCTGCGCCGCCGGTGGAAGATCATCGCCCTGTGCGGGCTACTCGCGCTCGCGATCGCGTTCGTCTATGTACAGACGCGTACGCCGCTCTACGCTTCGGCGAGCGAGATGCTGCTGCAGGCCCGCGGCGACTCCGCCCTGAGCCATATCATCAGCAAAGACGCTGCGAACCAGGAACAGGGCGCCATCGACGGCCCTGAACTCGAGAACCAGATCTTCCTGATCCAGTCCGTCGCCCTCCTGCGCCGTGTGGTCGAGCGCGAGAAGCTGGTCGACGATCCGGAATACGGGCCCGGGCAGCCCTCGCTGTTCGCCAAGATCACGGCCCCGCTGCTGCGCACCATCAACTCGATCCTGTCTCCGCCCGCTCCCACCTCCGATGGCGCCGCCGCGGCGGATTCGGAGGCGGAGGACGATCCCGTCACCAACACGGCGCGTGTGCTGCGCGGCTTCGTCTCCGCGGACCGTTCGGGCAAATCGTCGGGACTGCTGATCTCGGCCTTCTCGCAGAACCCCGACAAGGCGGCGCGGATCGCCAACGCGGTGGCCGCGGCCTATGTCGAGGAGCAACTCGCCAACCGCATCGATGCGGCCAACCGCGGCTCGGCCTGGCTGAGCGGGAGCCTCAGCAGCCTGCGCGAGCAGTTGAAGCAATCGGAGGAGGCTGTCGCCAAGTTCCGGGCCGACAACAATCTCACCTCCGCCATCGACAACGGCGCCACGCTCACCGAGCAGCAGCTCTCCCAGCTGAACTCGAACCTCGTCGCAGCGCAGACCGACACCGCCGAGAAGCGCGCCAAGCTCGAGCAGGCCGAGCTCGTGCGCCAGAACAAGGGCAACGCCCAGGCGATCCCCGATGTGTTGCGGTCGGGCGTGATCGGCGGTCTGCGCTCCTCCCTGACGGAGGTTTCGCGCAAGGAGGCCGACCTGGTGGCGCGCTATGGCGCGCAGCACCCGCTGGTCGTCAACGTGCGAGCGGAGCGGCGCGATCTGGAAGGCGCCCTGAACGCCGAGATCGCCCGCATCCTGCAGGTTCTGAAGAACGACTACGACGTGTCGCTGGCGCGGCAGAGGTCCCTCGAGAACTCGCTCGCGGGGCTGACCGGCCAGAGGAACGTCAACGACCAGACGGCGGTGAAGCTGCGCGAACTGGAGCGCACCGCGGCGGCGAACAAGACCCTCTACGAGGACTTCCTGACGCGCGCCAAGATGCTCGAGGAGCAGGAGGGTTTCCGGCCGACCGAGGCGCGCGTTCTGACCCAGGCCGTGCCCTCCAGCACTCCCGCCTTTCCCCGCAAGGGCCTCGCGCTGGCGCTCGGACTGTTCTGCGGGCTGGGGCTCGGCTTCGCCGCGGCGGTCGGCATGGAGCTGATGAACGCGGGTTTCACGAGCCCTCGGCAGGTGGAGGAGATCCTCGACCTGCCGGTGCTGGCCTGCCTGGCGCTGCTGAAGCCGGGCAAGACCCAGAACGGCGCGCCGCCCGCTTTCGCGATCCTGGACAAGCCGCTGTCGCGCTACAGCGAGGCCATCCGCAGCCTGCGCAACGCCGTCAACCTGCACTTCGGCAAGGTTCCCCCGAAGGTGATCCAGGTGACGTCGGCGATGCCGCAGGAGGGCAAGTCGACGGTGTCGCTCAGCATGGCCCTGTCGGCTGCGGATTCGGGCCAGCGCGTGCTGTTGATCGACGCCGACCTGCGCCGCCCCTCCGTCACGGAGTCGTTCGGGCTGGGCACGCATCGCGGCCTCTCGGACGTGCTGGCGGGAGCCGTGCGCGTGAGCGAGGCCGTCCACATCGACGAACGCTCCGGCCTGCACGTGCTCGCGGCCGGCAGCAAGACGAAGAACCCGCCCGCGCTGCTGGGCTCCGAGAGCATGAGGATCCTGGTCGACGGCCTCGCCCGGCACTTCGACCTGCTGATCATCGACACGCCGCCGCTCGGTCCGGTCGTCGACGGCGTCATCGTTTCGCAGATCAGCGACACCATCGTGTTCGTGGTGAAATGGAGCCATACCGCCCGCGAAGCCGTCGAGGCCTCGATCAAGAGCCTGCCGGACCGGCGCAACGTCGCGGGCGTGGTGCTGAACCTGGTGGACGAGGCGAAGATCGCCAAGTTCGGGAAATATGCCTTCTACGGCTACTCTGAGTTCGCAAAGTACTATCAGGAATAAGCTGAGCCAGAACAGCCAAATCGCTGACAAGCTTGGCGAGGATCGATGTGCCTTGGTTGTCCATCACGGTGGATGAAGTTAAGGTCGGCATGACGAATACTGCCGCCAAGGTGCATGATGGGCAGCCAGTGACCATATCGACGGCCTCGCAGCCGACATCGCTCGCGAGACTCAAGGTGCTTCATGTGGTTCGACAGTTTTCTCCCTCGCGGGGAGGGCTGGAGACCTATGTCGCCGAGCTCGCGCGCCGTCAGACAGCGAGGCACGACGTCACGGTCCTGACGCTCGATCGCCTGTTCGACCTGCCGGGATCGCTGGCGCGGGAAGAAACCTCGGACGGCGTGAAAATCGTCCGGATCCCGTTCGTGGGCGTAAGGAAGATCTTCCTGCCATTCGTCAGCCGTTCCTTCCTTCGCGGTTTCGACATCATCCATATCCATGCGACGGACCAGCTCGGCGACATCATCGCCATGATGTCGTGGTCGGGCCTGCCGCCGTTCGTGATCACCACGCACGGCATGTACTTCCACACGAGGGACCTCTACCTGCTGAAGGCGTTCTACCTGCGCACCATCACGCGCATCTCGCTGCGCAAGGCGCACGAGGTCTTCGCGGTGAGCGGGAACGACCACGCGATCCTGAAGAACGTGGGCATCAAGAGCACGCTGCTGCGCAACCCGGTCATTCCCTACGGCGAATTCGTCGGGCGGGGCGCCGCCATGCTCTATGTCGGACGGATCTCCGCCAACAAGCAGATCGAGCGCATCGTCGATTTCGCGCGGGTGCTGCGCGAACGGGGGCGGCCGACGGAAATCTTCATCGTCGGGGCGGATACGGAGGGGCTCTGGCCCAGCATCGCCGCGCACATCATCCGCTACAGCCTCGGCGGCCTCGTGCGCCGCTACGGGTTCGTCGCGCCCGAGGATCTTTCAGTCCTGGCGCAACGCTGCGGCTTCGTCATCTCGGCCTCGCGCTACGAAGGCTATGGCCTGTCCGTGGTGGAAGGGATGTCGGTCGGGTTGCTCCCTGTCGTGCAGCGGAACGCGGCCTTCACCGAAACCGTCGAGCTGTCGGGATGCGGGCTGGTCACGGACTTCGAAGACCCGGAACACGCGGCGACCGATTTCCTGAACTGGAGCGCGGGCGTGACCGAGACCGACCGGCAGAACGCCATTTCATTCGCCAGAACGCAGTCGTGGGACCATGTCGTCGATGTCGTCGAGCAGAGCTACCGGGCCGCAACCGGAACCTGAAGCGCCGGGCTTTCCCGTGCGCAACATCCTGGGCGTCGACGTGCTGGTCGCGCGGCGGGACGAGGCGATCGCGTGGCTGCTCGGCCGCATGGCGCGGCGCCGGAGCACGCTGCTCAGCTTCGCGAACACGAACCTCTTGAACGCGATGAACGCCGCGGATGACGGGCTGCAGCTGATGCGCCGCTTCACGGTCCTGAACGACGGCGTGGGCCTCGACCTGGCGTCCCGCTGGCTCTACGGCGAGCCTTTCCCGGACAACCTGAACGGGACCGATTTCACGCCGGCGCTGCTGTCCGCGGCCGGGCCGGATGCGCGCGTCTTCCTGTTCGGCGCGCGGCCCGAGATCGTCGGGCGAGCCGCAGAGGCCTTCGCGGAGCGTCATGGCTGCGTCATCGCGGGGGTCCAGGACGGCTATGGCTGGACGGCGGATCCGGACGGACTGATCCGCCGCATCAACCAGAGCGGAGCGCAGATCGTGCTCGTGGCGCTGGGCAACCCCCGCCAGGAGCGCTGGATGGCGGAGAACGCCGCGCGCCTGGAGGCTCCTCTCCTCGTCGGCGTGGGCGCCCTGTTCGACTTTACGGCGGGAGCCGTCGCCAGAGCGCCCCTGGCGATCCAGCGCATGCGGCTGGAGTGGCTGTACCGGCTGGCGCAGGAGCCGAAGCGCCTGGCGCGGCGCTACACCGTCGAGCTCGCCTCGTTCTTCAGATCGGTGGCGGCCCAGAAGAGGGCGGGACGACAGAGCGGAGCCGCCGATCGTGCCCAGGGCTGAAGGACGGCGAGCGTGAAGCGGACCCGAGTCGCGACGAACTTTGCGGTGAACCTGGGCGGCGCGATCGTCCCGGTGGTCGTCGCGCTCCTGACGGTGCCGCTCTACATCCACCAGATCGGGCTGGAGCGCTACGGCGTCCTGTCCCTGGTCTGGATCCTGCTCGGCTATTTCGGCTTCCTCGACCTCGGCATGTCGCGGGCGGCGACGAACGCCCTGTCCCGGCTCAAGCTCGGCGAGGCCGGGCGAGGCGAGATCCTCACGACCTCGGTCGCGATGAACCTCGGCCTCGGCATCCTGGGCGGGATCGTCCTGTACTTCGCCGCCGACGAGATCCTCACCCGCGCGGTCACGATGACGCCCGAGATTCGGGCCGAAGTGGGCGCTTCGCTGCTGCCGATCGCGGTCCTGCTGCCGCTGGCGATGGTCAACGGCGTGTTCATCGGCGCGCTGGAGTCGAACGAGCGCTTCGTCCTGGCGAACGTGCTCACGCTGGTGACGGTCAGCCTGGGCCAGATCCTGCCGGTGGTGTTCGCGGTGCTCGTTTCGCCCTCGCTCGCCATCGTGATCCCGGTCGCGGTGGCCGCGCGCGCGGCCGGCGTGCTCGTGACCTTCCTGCTGGTGGCGCGCGAGGAAGGTCCGGCGCTGCGCTTGCGCTTCAGCACGCGCAAGCTTCGCGATCTCCTGAGCTATGGCAGCTGGCTCAGCGTCTCCGCCATCGTCAGTCCGCTGCTCGTCTCACTCGACCAGATCGTCATCGCCAAGCTGCTCGATGCGGGAGCGGTGGCGCATTACGCGGTCCCGAAGAACCTCATCACGCGCACGCAGGTGCTTGCGGCGGCCTTGTCCCGGACCTTGTTCCCGCGGCTGTCCCGCCATTCGCCCGAGGAGGCCCGTGATCTCGCGGAGCGGGCGACGATCACCCTCGCCTTCGCCTTCGGCGGTTGCTGCGCGGTGGGCATCGTGCTCGTCCGCCCTTTCCTGAGCCTCTGGATCGGCCCCGATTTCGCCGCCGCGGTGGGCCGGGTGGGCGAGGTTCTCCTGTTCGGCGCCTGGATCAACGGCATCGCGTTTGTGCCTTATTCCATGCTGCTCGGCCAGGGGCGCCCGGACGTCACCGCCAAGCTCCATCTGGTGCAGATCATCCCGTTCGTGGTCCTTCTCATCGGGCTGACGAGCCGCTTCGGGCTGGAGGGCGCAGCCTGGGCGTGGACGGCCCGCGTCTGCGCCGACGCCGCCTTCCTCTTCAGCGTCGCGGGCTTCCGTCCACGGATCTGGATCCGGACGGGGATCGCGGGCCTCGTCTTGATCGCCGCCTGGCTCGCCACGATGCTGAACGGCGACCTCGTCGCGGCGGTCGTCATGGCCTGCCTCATCGGCCTCGCCGCCCTCGGGCTCGGGCTCACCTACGACCCGACCGGCCGAGGCTTCGCCAAGGCCGCGCTGCGCCGGTTGCGCTCGTGAGAGGGCGGCGCGACGTCGCGAGCGCGAGGGCCACGGCGGCACCACATTGCGGTGGTGTCTTCGCGGCCCACCAGCGCAAGCAGTCCTCTCATCGCCGAGGCGACGAGAGCGTGAAAAGGGATGACATGCAGGAAACGCGGTTCCAGGCCTTGATGAAGACCCGCTTGTTCCGACGCTTGGCGCCGGCGGGGCGATCCATCCTCCTCGCCGCGGCGCTTGCCTCTTCATTGACCCTTGCCTCGGCTGGCGCGGCGCAGGCCGCGGAGGGCAAGAACGCCCTTCCGGCCTGGCTGCCCGGCGTCAATCTCGCGGCGGGGGCCAGCAATTCCAAGGCGCACACAATCTTCGTGAACTACGTCTACCCCGAGCGCAAACACATCGACTACTACACGAGCAAGGGCCTGCGCGTGTTCCGGATCGGCTTTCTGGCCGCCCGCCTCATTCCCTCGATCGACGACAAGACCGGCAAGTCCCGCGACGCCGGCATCATCGACGATCTCATCGCCTATGCGCGGCAGAAGAACGCCTTCGTCATTCTCGACCTGCATGAATACGGCGCCAACGGCAAAGGGCTGATCGGCCGCGACCCCGGCTCGGTCGAGGAGTTCGCGGACACCTGGCGCAAGATCGCACGGCGCTATCGCAATGCGCCGAACGTGATCTTCGGGCTGATGAACGAACCCAACAAGCAGACCGCGTCGGAATGGCTGACGGGCGCGAACGCCGCCATTGCGGCCATTCGCGGCGAGGGGGCCAAGCAACTCATCCTGGTGCCCGGCTCCTACTGGGACGGGGCGTACACCTGGACGTCGACGGACAACGGCAAGGTGATGCTCGGCGTGGTCGATCCCGCCGACAACTACGCCTACGAACTGCACCAGTATTTCGACAGCAACAGCTCCGGAACGTCCCCTGACGTGGTTCCCGGAAGCGGTGCGTCGCGGCTCGACGTGTTCACGCAATGGGCCCGCGCCAACAAGAAAAAAGGCTTCCTCGCGGAGTTCGGCTGGGGGCGCACCCCGGAAGCCGCCAAGGAGGGCGAAGCCGCGCTCGCCCACATGAAGGACAACCGGGACGTCTGGCTCGGCTGGACCTACTGGGCCGGCGGGCCCTGGTGGGGCGAATACGCCTTCACCGTCGAGCCCAAGGACGGCGTCGACCGGCCACAGATGAAACTCCTGGAGCAGTATGCGCGACCGTGACGCCAGCGAGCGCGAGATGAGCGAACCCGAGACGATCCCCGCCCGGCCCGCCGCGAGGACCGCACCGTGCTGAACTCCATCCAGTATTTGAGAGCCATCGCCGCGCTCATGGTGGTCTACCACCACGTGGAAGTGCAGTTCGAGCGCATCGCGCCCGCCGGCCAGCACCTGCCCCTGGCCTGGCTCGGCGCGGCGGGCGTGGACATCTTCTTCGTCGTCAGCGGCCTCCTGATGTGGAGCACCACGACGGGCCGCGACACGGGACCGGGCACGTTCATGCTCCGGCGCATCCGGCGCATCGTGCCGCTCTACTGGTGCGTGACGCTCGCCGTCGCGGCGCTGGCATGGGCGGTTCCGCGGCTCTTCACGTCGACGAAGTTCGACGTCACGCATCTCGTGGCGTCTCTCTTCTTCATCCCGTACCCCTCGCCTCTGCAGCCCGAGCATCTCTGGCCGGTGGTGGTGCCGGGATGGACGCTGAACTACGAGATGTTCTTCTACGCGATATTCTCCGTGTGCCTCCTCGCCCCGGAGCGCCTGCGCTTCCCGGGGATCCTCGCCGTCCTCGGTGCGCTGGTCCTGGCGGGGGCGGCGCTGCAGCCGCTCCCGCCCTACGCCGCCTTCTTCACCCACCCGATCATGCTGGGCTTCGCCTTCGGCATCGTCGTGGCGCGGCTGTCCGAACGCGCGGGACTCCCGCCGCTCGCCGCTTGGGCCCTGATCGCGGCCGGCGCCGCTCTCGTCTCGAGCTCGCGCATCGAGCACGGCCTGGCCTGGAGCTTCGGTTCGATGCTGGTGGTGCTGGGGTTCGTGTCGCTGGAGGCGGCGGACCGGATGGGGAAGAGCGTCCTGCTCCATATCGGCAACGCATCCTACTCCATCTATCTCACCCACGTGCTGGTGCTGCCCGGGGTGGGCAAGGCCTTCGCCATGCTCGGCCCCGTCGACAGCCCCGCCATCTCCGCGCTGTTCGTGATCGTCTCCATGGCGGTCGCCACGGCCGTGGGCCTCCTGGTCTACAGGCTGGTCGAAGCGCCGATCGACCGTTATCTCCGTTCCGAAGGCGCCAGGGACTTTGGACTTCCTGCACGCGTTCTCGCCAGAATGCCCAAGCGCAAGATGCCTGAAGGGACGAGCTGACCGACCATGAACACGGCGACGCCAGCAACGGACCAGCGTCAGATCCGGCCTGAACCTGCTCGACGCAACCCGAGCGGAGACAGCCGATGACCGCCGTCGACGCCCTGGCCGGAGCGCGAGAACGGCGCGTCCAGGCTTCCTGGAAAACCTTCGGCGTTCAGGCGGTCGTCGTGGGCGCCGTCCTGTTCAACGCCGGGCTTGCGTTCGTCAACGGGCACGGGCCGAACCTGTCCAGCGCCCACGTGATCGCCGCCGAGATGATGATCATCTGCAGCGCTCACGTGGTCATCCTCAGTCAGTACCGGAAGGAGATGTTTCCCTGGTATCTCCTGATCGGGTTCTGCCTGCTGATCGCGATCTACCGGTCGATGTTCACGGGCGTCCTGGAGATGAAGGCGTTCCGCGACGTCCTGATCATTCCAACCTTCCTGCTGCTCGGCCTGTGCGCCGACACTAGGAAATGCATCAGGGTCTTCCTGATCATCCACGCGATCGTGGTTGTGTTCCTGCTCATGGAGCTGGTGGCGACCGATCGCTTCGCCAGCCTCTTCAAGATCAAGGAGTATTACGTCGCGACGCGAGGGTTCAAGGACGACACGTTCTTCAATAAGGATTCGGATCTCTTCGTCAGCGCGACGAGGTCGGGGAGCCGGTTCATCTCGTTCCTGGACATCCACCGCGCCTCTTCCGTGATGCTGGAGCCGCCCTCGCTCGGCAACTACTGCATCATCTTCTCGATCTTCCTGCTTCTGTTCTGGCGCGAGTTCCGGGCATGGCTGCTCGCGGCCCTGATCGCGACCAACATCCTCGTGCTCATCGCCTCGGATTCGCGGCTCGCGACGGTCACGACGGCGTTCATGCTGATCTTGGCGCCGTTCGGGAAAGTCCTGCCGCGCTACGCGGCCGCGATCTACGTTCCCGCAGTGATCGTCGCCATCATGATCGGCGCCCAGATCCTCGATCTGAAGTCGGGCACGGACGATTTCAAGGGACGCGTCGCCTACACCGTGAGCTACCTGCAGGCGCTGGACCTCTCCGAGTATTTCGGCGTCGTCGCGCGCTTGCCGACCTTCGACAGCGGATACGCGAACCTGCTTCTGACCCAGACCTTCATCGGCGTGGTCGTGATCTGGCTGTGGCTGGTGCTGGGCGTCCCGCAGCAGACCAGGCGGCAGATCCTGGCCTCACATCTCGTCTGGCTTTACCTGGCGCTGAACCTGGTGGTCAGCATCACGGCCGTGTCGATCAAGACGCACGCGCTGACGTGGTTCCTCATCGGAGTGGTGAGCGCCGAGACGAGGAGGCGTCGCACCAGGCTGACGGGGCGGCCGCCCGATGCCGCGGGCGAGCCGGCGAACCGGGCCGGCATGGCGGTTTCTCCGCCCCAGATGGCGCGAAGCGACCGGGGGCGCGAAGCGCGCCCGGCCTGAGCCCGGCGCCGTCAGTCGCGCCAGGACCAGTAGCCGTGCGCCACGCCGGCGAGCCAGGCGAACTTGTAGCGGGCGCGGCCGAACTGGAGGCGGGCCAGCGACAGCAGGGCGCTCACGAACGTCCGCGCTTGCCGCTCCGCAAGGTAGGACAGCCCGAGCCGATGCTTGCGCATCAGGGCGCCGAAGCCGCGCGAATAGGAGCGGGCCCGCGCGAGGGTGACCTCGCCGAAGGTGGCGTCGACCTGCTCGTGGAATACGACCAGGGACGGGAAAAAGCGCGCCTCGAGGCCCTGCTCGACCGCGCGCAGCAGATAGTCCGCCTCCTCGCCGCTGCCGAACGGCGTCGGCGCGCCGACCCCGAGGCGCACGTCGAACGGGCCGATGGCCCGGGCCGCCTCCCGGCGCACGAACAGGCCGTTCGAATTGCCGCAATCCACGAAGTCCCGGCGGCTGATCTGCGTCTCCACCGCCCGGAACGCGCCGACCGAGTTCCGCCCCGCCGCGTCGGTCGTCCGCCCCGTCACGATGGCGAGCCCGGGATGCGCGGCGAACAGCCGGCCCACGGCGTCGAGGACATCGGGGCCGTACCAGCAGTCATCGTCGGGAAAGGCCACGACGTCGCCGGCCGCCTGCTGCAGGCCGACATTGCGCGCCAGCGACAGGCCGCGCCCGGAGCGCAGCCTCTTCAGCGGCAGCGAGGGGAATTGCGCCAGCACGGGTCCGATGATGTCGGACGGGTTCTGGTCGACGACGATCACCTCCAGCGGAGGGACGGTCTGACGGTCCAGCGACGCCAGGAGCCGTCGCAGCGGCTCCACGCGGCCGATGGTGCACACGATCAGGGAAAAGGACATTCCGTGCTTCCGACGCTCCCCATCCGGCATCCGTCGCCGCAGGGGCGGCGCGGTTCACGCTCGCGCCTCAGGCGCCGAGGCAGCCGGGTGCTGCAGCGCGACGACGCTCGATCGACTTGCGGTGGAGAGGAAGCGGCACGGCGAGATCCTTAAGGCCCCGGGTTGAACCATCCATGGACATGGAGACCCCGCTGCAGGGGGCCGACCACGCTCTTGTCGCCGCGAAAGGACGGTAGCATCGGCGGCCGGGCCCGCCAAGCCGCTCCAATTCAAGTCTCTTTTTATGGTTTCCGGGCGGAGCGGGCCTGGGAACTTCGAGCTGAAGCCGGAACTGGCGAGGAGCGTGGAGCGGGTCTGCTGGAGGACTCCGCGGGATGGCCGGCGTGTCCGGGACAACGCTGGCGCGGAGGCATGGAGCCGGCCCCGGAAGGCATGCCGGCCGCCTCGCGCCCCGTCAGCGCAAGCGGCGCAGCGGGACCAAGGCTTCGTCCGTCGCTGAGCTCGCCGGGCGGCCCGGCCGCCGGTCCCGCCTCAGAACGCGCTGCGCGAGGCGAAGAGTTCGCGGACGGTGAGGGCGAGGATCTTCAGGTCGAGCCAGATGCTCCAGTTGTCGATGTACCAGAGGTCGTGCTCGACGCGCCGCGCCATGCTCTCGATGGTCGGCGTGAGGCCGCGATGCCCGTTCACCTGGGCCCAGCCGGTGAGGCCCGGCTTGACGTGCTGGCGCATGGCGTAGTCGTTGATGTGGTCGTCGTAGAAGGTGTCGTGCGCCACCGCGTGCGGACGCGGGCCGACGAGCGACATGTCGCCATAGAGCACGTTGAACAGCTGCGGCAGCTCGTCGATGCTGGTCTTGCGGATGAGCCGCCCGACCCGGGTGACGCGCTGGTCGTTGCGCACGGCCTGGGTGACGACGTTGCCGTCCTCCAGCACCCGCATGCTGCGGAACTTGAGAATCCGGAACGGCTTGCCGTTGAAGCCACAGCGCGACTGCACGAAAAGCACGCGGCCCGGGCTGTCCAGCTTGATGGCGATCGCCACCATGATGAGCAGCGGGCTGAGCACGCAAAGCGCGGCGCCGGCGACCATGACGTCGATGGCGCGCTTGGCGATCCGCTCGAGGAAACCGATCGGCTCGCGCTGGACCTCGATCGCGACGGACGAGCCGAGCGCCTTCCAGGACCTGTCGATGAGATGCGCGATCGAGCGCTCCGGCACGAGGTGGATGGGAAGCGGAACGGCGCGCAGGCTCTCCAGCAGCGCGGGCAGCACATCGAGCGTTCCCGTGCGGACGAGGATATAGATCTCCTTCACGTCCGAACCGCGGATGGCGGCCACGAATTCCTTCAGCGCGGAATCGAACGCCGGCGTTCCCGCCGCCTCGGAGAGGTGCGCGCGCCGGGCGATCTCCAGCCCGTGATGCACGAGATCGATCCGCAGGCTCTTGTTCACGGCGTCGCCGACGCTCAGCAGCGCGATCTTGCGGGTGCGCAGCAGCCCCCGCGCATGGGCCCGGCGGGCGGCGTAGGCCCAGGCGAGGCGGTTGGCGATCGCCGAGATCAGCCCCACGGTGCCGAACGTCCAGACTGCGCCGCGCGACATGTTGTTGCCGATCTTCAGGCCGAAGGCCACGAAGACGAGGAACATGGAGATGCCGGCCCAGGTGATGGCGAGGCCCTTGATCTGGGCCGCGAGATTGAAGACCACGCCGGAGCGGTACTGCCCGCGGATCTCCCCGATGGGCAGCAGCAGCGCCGCGAACATCGCGCCGATGGTGAGATAGCGAAGGACTTCCGGGGGCTGGCCCAGGACGAGGCTGTGATAGCCGTAGCCGACGATGATGCTGGTGAGGGCGATGGCGAGCACGTCGGTCGCCATGATCCAGCGGCCGACTCCTTCGAACGCGACCGGAGAACGGCCTCGTCCAAGGGTCTCCACCTGCTGAGCTTCAACCCAAACTTTCATGGACACCGTTCTCGATGATCAATTCCAGACGACCACGGAAGTTTAAGTCACTTATTGTGCAACGCGAAATTACTAAAACCTGAACTCCGTCAATTGCCTGGCTCAGGCATTGATAAGACGGGACTTTGAAACGCGCCTCGCTTCAACCACCAGATGAGTGTCGCACAGGCCTCGGGCGAGTTTCAACCCATAGGTGCAAAAGGATTGCGCTAGATGCTCAAACCGCTGCAAAAACAGTAAGATGAGTTAACGCACGTCCGGCGAGGGCCGCCGCAGCCCCGACGCCCGTTAACGGGCTGGGGGCGGGGGCGTCCGAAGGGCGCCCGGGGGTCAATCGTTTATGCCCGGGTAACCAAACCACTATGCGCAGGGCGCATGCCCGACGGGCGCGCTGCTGCCGGATTTCGATGCGGATCGCCACATTGGCAAGGTGAGCCTCCCCCGACCCGACAACCCCGGGACGCTGGAAGCGCAATCCGCCATCGGCGAACGTATAGGGAGCGGGTCCGGATCGTGCGTCGCGAGGCGGCAGAGCGGGCGTGGAGCCGCCAGCGATTCGGCCGGGCCACGGGTCGGCCTGGCGGAGGCTTTCTCGCCGAAGGAAGAGGGGAGAGGAGGCGGCCCCTGCGGGCGGCTGGTTCGCTCGGCCCTGACGGGCGCGCGGCTGAGTGCGCTCAGGTCCCTGTGGGAGCGACGGGGCTGGAGGCGACAGGCGGCTGCGCCAGGGGCGATTCGGTCGCCGCGCTCTCGGCGGTTTCGGCCCGCCACGCGCCTAGGCCAGCGACCAGGACCGTGCTGAGGCTGCCGCCGATGCTGACGGTGGCCAGCCAGGACAGGAAGCCCTCCGGCCCCACGACCAGCGTCGAAAGAAACCCACCCACGATAGCGACGATCGCCAGCCCTGCGCCCATGACACCTGTCCTCAAGTCACGAGAGCACTGTGGGAGCGCTAGGTAAATAGTTCTTAGCGTTGGAAAAATTTGCCTAGGACACGGATAAGGCTCCGTAACTCCGGTTCCCGGGAATCCGGGGATGGGCATGCACCGACGGTTAAGGCTGAGGGGGCCAGCTGTTCCGCCTGGCCAGGTTCTCGCGCGCTGCCGCCGAAATCCCGCCCGCTCGCGAACACCATGGCGAGCGGGGGCCTCGGCTGGAAATACCCTCGGGGGCGACATTCCTAGTCGACTTTGCTGGTCGACATCCCGGGGCGAAGCAGGAGGTGCGCTGAGCCGAACCCCGGGGAGCGAGGCAGAAGGGTCCGGCGCGGCGGCTTCAGCCGTCATGCTCTTCGTCTCCGCTCTTCCAACCTCAGTGAGACGTGGGGCAGGTCTGACGCTGCCGCTGGGTGAGGAGGGACGTGCGCGGCCACGCCCGTCGTCTGCCGCGGCGCGCGTCCTTTCACGGGCGACACGCTGGTGGCCCGCCGCCGGCAGGCGCGCTGAGCGCCCGGGGCGCCGGCGTGCGGACCCGGACCAGCTGCTGCGAAGCCCGGGCTTCGCCATCTAGGCCTCCCGGCCCCGCTCCGATCTCCCTCACGGGGCGGCGATGCGGGTGCGGTTGCACTGCGGCTTGCGGGATGGCCAACAAGCCCGAATCCCTTGCTGCGCAACAGTTTTAGGCGCGTTCCGCCTCAGTTTTGCACAGACCGCCCCGGGATAGGCCCAAAAAAGATTCAAAACCTCGTTGACATGTGGAGTTGGTGGGACCTATAAGCCCCTCACACACGGCGACGCGGCCACTTGGTTGGTTGCGCGCTGTCGAGACGTCTCCGGGCACTGTGGGCGCTGATCGCCTGACCTCAGGGT
>JAESFS010000101.1_pt1 | contig 35249 bp, 44 predicted proteins | sample 9269441 | NCBI WGS metagenome assembly JAESFS01 (sample SAMN14502548, study PRJNA617105) | algae metagenome | isolation source: Scytolyngbya sp. HA4215-MV1 and co-occurring heterotrophs from sample from... | place: USA: Laie Falls, Oahu, Hawaii | collected 2010-08-22
CTTGCCGAAGCCGCCGCGCGCCTGGGATCGCTGGCTCCGGGACGCCTCGTCAAGGATCGTGCCGATCTCGATTATCTGCAGGTCTTCGTGGGAAAGGGGGCGCTCGTCGGCATTCCGCTCGCAGACCATTGCCCAAGGACTTCCCCGTCCACATCCTCCATGTCCGGCGCTACGACATGGATCTCGTGCCGACCCCGGATCTTGAACTCGAGTTCGGCGACCGAGTAGGGGTCTTGACGCCGCCGAATGGCAAACCCGAGGTGCGCAAGCACTTCGGCGATTCCCGCCGTGTTGGTTTACAAGCTGTCCCAGGCCAACAGCGATTACGCGTTCGAGGGCCGAGCAGGCGCTTGCACGGACGCTCTCCTGCTCGTCCTTCGGAAGCTGGTGATCTGGACACGTCAGAGATGATGGTGTCGAGAGACGCCGGCGCGCGTTAGCGCAATCTTCGTCGCAGACTGGGCGTGCTCACTTAACGCTTCGAAGGTCACCGAAACTCGCCAGCGACAAAGAAGATTCGCTATAGTCGGGATCAGCCGCCGCGCCTGGGCGCGCCGAGCCGGGGTGAACTATCGATGGTCCATTTCTCATGACGATCGAAGCCGGAGACGCCGGCGCAGCCGGGAAGGGCGGTCCGGGCGGCGCTGGGCTGCGGATGTTGCTGCGGGGGCTCTATCTCGGCCGCACACCGCGCTCGCATCGATTCCGGCTGGCGATGATGGTGTTCGACGCCGCCACCATCCTCTTCATCGTCACGACGTCCTTTTTGCAGAGCGCTGAGTGGATCGAAAGCCTCGATCTGGTATTTGGCGCGTTCATTCTCGCCGACTACGTATCGCGGCTCGTCATCGCCCGGCGGCCCCTTCGCGAGTTCTTCAACCCGCTGACGCTCGTCGATCTCGTGGCCGTGCTGTCCTTCCTCGCGCCGCTGGCCGGGGAGGGCCTCGGGTTCCTGCGGGTGCTCAGGACGCTCAGGCTGCTCCACAGCTACCAGCTCTTGGCCAAGCTGCGCGAGGAGTGGCCCTGGTTCCGACGCAACGAGGACGCCATCTTGGCAGGCACGCATCTGTGTGTGTTCGTCTTCATCATGACGGGGCTGGTCTATGAGACGCAGTACCGCACGAACCCCCACATCACCGACTATGCCGACGCGCTCTATTTCACCGTCACAGCACTCACCACCACGGGCTTCGGCGACATCACACTGCCCGGCACCTTGGGACGATTGATCTCAGTGGTGACCATGATCGCCGGGGTGACGCTGTTCCTGCGTCTCGCGCAGGTGTTGTTCCGGCCCCTCAAGGTGCGTTTCGACTGCCCGCAATGCGGCCTGATGCGTCACGACCTCGATGCCGTTCACTGCAAGCATTGCGGGTTGGTGCTCAACATCAAGAATGAAGGCGACTAACCGCGGGATTGCCTGTGCTCCTGCTGTTTTCAAGTTATCGAATGGGCGGCGCGAACAGGATGCCGCCAGTTTGCCAATTCTGATTAACCCCGCGCGGAATGCCGAGTTTTGAGGCCGAGCCCACGTTACGCTCGAACATCTCGCCATAGTTTCCCACAGCACGTATGGCGGCGACCGCCCAAGTGCGTTCCAGGCCGAGTTGCTCGCCGAAGCGACCGTCTTGGCCGGTCAGGCGTCTCACGTCCGGCTTCTTCGAAGCAAGCGCCTGGTCAATGTTGCGCGAGCTGACGCCGATTTCCTCGGCATTGATCAAAGCAAAGACGACCCATTTCACCGTCGTATACCACTGCAAGTCGTCGGCGCGAACGGCCGGCGCCAGCGGCTCCTTGGAGATCACGTCTGGGAGGACCATGTGGTCCGTGGGCGTGGCCAGTTTGAGACGCTCGCCGTAGAGCTGCGAGATGTCACTCGAGAGCACGTTGCAGGCTCCCTCGACATAAGCCTTCAGGGCGTCGGCTGCGCTCTCAACCCTGACCGTCTGTAAGTCCATGCCGTTGGCTTCGAAGAAGTCGCTGAGATTGTCGTCGGTGGTCGTGCCCGACTGCACGCACACCTTGGAGCCGCTGAGCTCCAGAGCTGACATGACATTCCGTGATTTTGGCAACAGGAAGCCCTGACCGTCAAAATAGGTGACGGCCGGAAAGGCGAGCCCGAGTTCGGTCTCTCTGCTCATCGTCCACGTGGAATTACGCGAGAGAAGATCGACTTCGCCACTTTTCAGCGCGGCAAAGCGATCTGTCGCCGACAGCGGGATGAATTTCACCTTGCCCGCGTCTCCCAGCACGGCAGCGGCAACGGCGCGGCAGAAATCCGCATCGAAGCCAGTTGCTCCGCCGTTGCCATCGGGCACTGAGAATCCGAGCACACCCTCGCTGATCCCGCAGTTGAGCACGCCGCGGTCCTTGACGACCTTGAGCGTCTGCGCTCCGGCCGGCAGGGAGAAAGCAAAGCTTGCGACGGCAATGCTCGCGCACAGGGAAAGTCGGACGAGCATCGCTGGCCTCATTGACGTGGCTGTAGGGGGAGGGGCGTTCGGCTAATCACTGCGGATGCCGCGTTTCACACGCTCGCAGCTTGGCGCACAATGACCTTTGTGCCCACTGGCACCCGATCATAAAGATCGATCACATCGGGATTGACCAGACGGAAGCAACCCGACGACACATTCGTCCCGATAGTATCGGGCTGGTTCGTGCCGTGGATGCGATAAACGGTGCCTCCGAGGTACATGGCGCGCGCCCCCATGGGATTGCCCGGTCCGCCGGCCATGAAACGGGGCAAGTAGGGCTGGCGCTGAATCATCTCTGGCGGGGGGCGCCAGTCCGGCCATTCCTGCTTGCGGACGACGCTCACCAGGCCTTTCCACTGAAAGCCGTCACGCCCCACACCTATGCCATACCGCACTGCTCGGTTGTTACCCAGGACGAGATAAAGGTGCTTCTCCTGCGTCATCACGATAATGGTGCCGGGTGCCTCGTTCGTGCGGAAGAACACGAGCTGCTTCTCCCAGGGGCCAGACAGGTGTTCGGCAGCAGCCGGCGGTTCGTATCCGGGTTGGTCATCAAGGTCCCATTCCGCGTTGGTATCGGCTGGCTTGGGAGCAGTGGGGGCCGCCATAGCCGTGCCGTGCGGGAATAAGTGGAAGGCCACGGCGGCTACCAGTAGGGCCACGGTCCCGGTAAATTTAAGCCTCATCATCTCAATCCTCTTGCGTGTGTAGACCGGAAAGCCCGCCGCTACTTGCAGCGCACGTAAACCATCGTACCGTAACGCTCGGCAATCTCAGGATCGACCCAGCGCGCCGTGACCACGTCCTTGTCGTAGGCCATGATCTCACGATCCCAAGGGCTTCCGGGCGGCTTGCCGTCGGGGCCGAGATAGGTCTTACCGTCCGGCCCCGCCCGAACCTGCAGTTCGAACAGATCCGCACTGTCCGCGACATGCATCATGACTCCGCCATTGGTCCCGTGCGTGACGACGTAGGCGTTCCCGCACGCGGCGCGCGCCTGGGGAATCGTGCGGGCGCGGGCGTCGTCCTGGTGATAAGCCCCCAGACCCCAGCGACCCACGAGCTGATCTGAGGTGATTTTCAGCGGCGCGTTGCTTGGGACGGTTGGCAGGCCCATCGATCGATCATCGGCCGCGCAGCCGGCCAACACCCCCGCAACGCCTATGCTCAGAATGATGACCAGCCGCATTCATGTTCCCCTCTGTGCAGCCGTCAGCTTAGCCCGAACGCAAGAACTTCGCACCCCTGACAGTCTGTGCCACCGAAGTGATCCGCGGCGACCAAAGGCTTGCACGCGAACTCACCAACGAGTTTCTCTCACCGTGTAAGATTACGGCGACGCCCCTGCGCCGCTCGAGATAGTGCCGGCTCGCCGAAATCCAGCAGTGAGATCCAATCCGAAGATGGGTGAGATTAGCGAGATGCAAAGGCCGTAGGAAAGGACGCGGTGTAGCAGGCCGTCCCAGTAGGCGAGGGCGATCCTTCCAGGGGGCGCGTGTGAATTTGCGGTCGCGAGCTCGCCCTCTGCACCGCGCGTGAGGTCCCGAATCGGGCGGTGAAGCGCTCCATATTCTGGCCCATCGTGGACGAGATCCGAGCCTATTTCCTTCCAGTCCGGTTAAGTCTAATTTGCCCGCGCTGACCAATTGAGAGTTGTTCGATGACGGCGACGACGACGATAGCTCCCCGAAAGACGCGAAGGTCGCTGCGCTAGTCGCTCAGCCGCCGCCGGGGCCGATGTCGAGTTGATCGCAGCCGCCATCCTGCATGATACGGTCGAGGACACCCCGACGTCGCTGGACGAGATCGGGGTCACGTTCAATCTTCGGGTTCGCGACCTCGTCGCAGAGGTCACTGACGACAAGGCGCTCTCGAAGGATGAGCAGAAGCGGCTGCAGATCGCCACTCTGCCCGGACGATCAAGTGGCGCGAAACTCATCCGACTGGCTGACAATTGCGCTCGCGCAAGATGCCTCCGCCGAACACGCGCGAAATAGCGCAAGCTACGCGCTGGCGGTGACCACCCTTTCCAATGCGGGGATTTTCATCCAAGCAGACGGTCAGGAGCGGTACGCCGCCCAGCGCAGTGCCTGGGAACCGCTCGTGCGCCGGAAGACGAGCGACAGCGCAGAACTAGACTGGACTTCTAGGGCCAAGGAAGCGGTACTTGGGACCCACCGCCGGCCCTTCCAGGCGCGGCCACTCTTCACCCCGCTGGCCTAAGCCGATCGCGGGGTTGCGTCAGTGACGGCGATATTGCCGCTCACTGACAGGAGAGCTTCATGACGACTCACCGCCCCAAGACCATCAAACTCAATGACACTCAGCTGGTTCTGCTGTCGACAGCTTCGCAGCATCCAGACCACTGCGTCGTCGCCGCCGACACCATCACCAAAAGCGCGTTCATGCGAGCCATCAACGCGCTTGCCAGAGCTGGCCTGGTCAGCCAGCTCGAGCCGGATGCCGCTGAGTTCCACAATGGCGGCTCTCCGTCGGCCGGACCGCTTTATGCGATCACCTTGGCCGGCCTGGAGGCAATCGGAGTCGCAGAGCAGGCTCCCCAAGTCGAGGCTGAGGCAACCGCCGGAGACGAGCAGCCTGCACCACCGACTCCAATCCCTCACGAAGAGGAAGCTGCTGGCACGCGACCCACGACGAAGCGAGCCTTGGTCATCGCCATGCTGTCGCGCGCAGAAGGGGCGACACTGAATGAGCTCGTCACGGCCACGTCTTGGCTGCCACATACCACCCGGGCGGCACTGACGGGATTACGCAAAGCAGGCTTCTGCTTGCAACGCACGCAGGGAGAGGATCGCAGGTCAGTCTACCGGGTTCTTACTGCTGCCGAGCGGCCGCAGGCTGCCCTGTGAAGCTCGGGGGCCCAGAGCGCGTGAACGTGGAGGTCGAGGTCACGCGGTTGCGTGATCTCGATCTCGCGGCGCTTCGTCTGCGCTGGCGCAATCTCATGCCCCGCCCAGCGCCGGCCCATCTCCCACGTCACCTCATGATGAAGATCCTGGCCTACCGGATGCAGGCTGACGCCTATGGGGACTGCGACGAGGCCACGTCACGCCTGCTCGACGAAGTCAGTCGGACGTCTGGGCGAGAAGGCAAGGATCAGAGACCGCTGCCAAGCTCGACCCGCCTTCGTCCCGGCACGCTGCTGGTGCGTGAATGGGCCGGTGTCCAACACCGGGTCATGGCGTTGGATGCCGGCTTCGCCTGGAATGGATCCACCTACGCCAGCCTCTCGCATGTGGCGCGCGCCATCACCGGAACGCGCTGGAGCGGTCCCCGCTTCTTCGGCGTGGCTGCCGGGGACGGGAGGCCATGAAGACGATGGCTGCTTCCGTACGCCAGCGCTGCGCCATCTACACCCGGGTCTCGACCGACCAAGGCATGGATCAGGACTTCAACTCTCTCGACGCCCAAAGGGAGGCGGCCGAAGCCTACGTCAAGAGCCAGCGCCATGAGGGATGGGTGGCTCTCAAGGCCGCCTATGATGATGGCGGGTTCTCCGGCGGCTCTATGGAACGCCCGGCGCTGCAGCAGCTGCTATCCGATATCCGGGCCGGCCTCATCGACACGGTGGTCGTCTACAAGGTCGATCGCCTGACGCGCTCGCTGGCCGACTTCGCCAAGCTGGTCGAGCTCTTCGATGCCCATCAGGTCTCCTTCGTCTCGGTAACCCAGGCCTTCAACACCACAAGCTCGATGGGTCGCCTGACGCTCAATGTGCTGCTCTCCTTCGCGCAGTTCGAGCGTGAGGTCACCTCCGAGCGGGTCCGCGACAAGATCGCAGCGTCGAAACGCAAGGGCCTGTGGGTCGGGGGCATGGTGCCGCTGGGCTATACGAGCGTGGACAAGAAGCTCGTGGTTGTCCCCGAGGAGGCCGAGCGAGTGAAGCTGATCTTCCAGCGCTACCTCGAGCTCGGCACGCTCGACAAGCTACTGGCCGATTTGTACGCCCGGGGCGTCACCACCAAGCGCCGCCCGTTGGCCAATGGTCAGATTAGGGGAGGAATCCCCTTTACCCGCGGCGGTCTCGCTCACCTCCTGCGCAATCGGTTCTACATCGCAGAGATCGACTTCAAGGGCTCGGTCTGGCCAGCGGAACACGAAGCCGTTCTCGATCGTGAGCTCTTCGTGGCGGTGCAGGCTCGGCTCGACCTGCAGCGCTCGCAAGCGCGCAGCGCCAGACAGCCTTCTGCCGCACTGCTGACGGGCAAACTTTTCGATGATCGTGGGCATCGTATGACGCCGAGCCACGCGCGCAAGGGTGCGCAGCGCTATGACTATTACCTCTCCAGTGCCCTGAACCAGGGGCGCAAGACCGAAGTGGGTTCCTTGGCCCGCGTCGCCGCCGCGCAGCTCGACCCGCTCGTCACGGGCCTGATGCGGGCGCAATGTCTCGATGGCGTTGCACTCAGCACTCAGCAGCTCGTTGAGCAGCACCTTATCCGGTGTGTCGTGGGACGGGCGGAGCTGACCATCACCTTTCAGCCCACATCGCCTGAGCGGCAACACACGGATAGAGCCAACGATCCAGCGTCTCCCGTCACGATCACGGCGCCTTGGTCGCCTCGGGTGCAACGGCGTTCGCGCGAGATCTTTATCCCGCAGAATGGATTTCCGAGCCAATCCTCCAAAGATGCGCTGAGACGCACGAGACTCGTCAGGTCCATCGCGCTCGGGAAACGCTGGCTGCAAGAGGTCGTCGGAGGCTCCGTCACTCCGGAGATCATTGCGCAGCGCGAGCGTTGTTCGGGCCGAAGCGTTATGCAGACGATCTCTTTGGCGTTCCTCGCGCCGGATCTGGTGAAGGCTGCGGTCGAGGGGCGGCTGCCGAAGAGTATCGGATTTGCCCGGCTGGCTGAGCCACCGATGGAATGGTCGCAGCAGCGGGCGAGGCTGAGCCTTTAGAAAAGGTCGTCCACCAAGCCGCAGCGCGCCGCGCAGCTCATCCCACCATTTGAGCCGACCCGAGTGTTCCGAACCAGATTGCGACGGGACGCTTCCGAACCGGTCTCCCTAATCCCGAACCAGTCTCTGGCGGTCGCATCGAAGGTCGTGACGAAACGGCTTTTCGCTCGGCGGAGACGCGGGATAGTGCCGGCGCCAAACGCGGGGCTGCTGATAGCAGCAGAGACGGACACCGCCATAGTGCCATGCCTAAGTCCCGGAATAGTCGAGGGGTTTGCCCGCAGGCGGAATTCTGCTCCTTTGCGGTAAGTGCGTGGCGGTCCCGGGAGGAAGGTCCAAGGCACGCTTCTTCAATGGGTTGCAGAGCGGTTAGCCAACTAGGTTAGCCACCCTTGGCGAACCTATGCCGCAGCACGTCGGTCGCGCCCTTAGACGCACGCCGCCGATCCGCGCTCTTGGTGTAGAGCTCGGCCTGTTGCAGGGTCGTGTGGCCGAGCGCGCCCTGGATCTGTTTCGTCGTCGCGCCGTCGTCAGCAAGCATTGCGCCGAACGTCTTGCGCAGCCCGTGCAAGGTGCAGCCGGAAAGCCCGGCCTTCCCCGCCCATGTGCGGAACCGTGTCGTCAGCGCCTTCGGGCTGAAAGGCCGGCCATAGGCGGTCACGAGCACCGTCTCACCACGACGCGGGGTCACTCCCAACTCCACCAGCAAGGGCGGCAGTGCGTCCAGCACGACCGTCGCACCAGTCTTCCGGTGCGCAATCGTCAGCACCTCGGCCTCGAGATCCGTCCAGCGGATCGCTGCGACATCGGATCGGCGCGAACCCGTCCAGAGCGCCAGCGCATAGGCGAGGCGCGGGGTCGAGCCCGTGGGCCAACGCCGTTCGAATGCCGCCATCTCCTGCAGCGTCCATGCTCGGTGACCGCGCATGGCAGGCCGATATTCGATCCTGTGCGTCGGGTCGGCTTCAATCCATTCCTGATCCAGGGCATAGCCCACGAGCTTGCGGATGCAGCGCAGGACGTGGCCGGCCGCGTGCGGAGTGTCCGCCATTTCGCCCAGGATGGTGTTGACGTGCCGGCGCTTCACGTCCGCAATCGGCATGTCGCCCCATGTCGCTTTCTCGCCATCGATCACGGGCCGGCTCAGAAACCGCTCGGCGACCCGGGATTGATCCTGCCGGGACACCTCTTCCATCTGCCGCCACTTCGCTGAGCGCTTCACGCCTTCGCAGCAGGCCCGCAGGGAGCGCGGCGCGGCGAGCGGGAGCCTGACCACGGGCGCGGGCTTCGGGGCTGGGAGGCCGCACGCGGCGGCGGCATAGGCGGCTTCAAAGGCTGGATGGCCGGGGCTTTCAGGCAGCGAGATCGTCTTACCCTTGTGCCGGAAGCGCCAGCGCAAGCGGCCGTGCCGGTCGTGGTAGGAGGAAGCGCCTGGGTGCGTGTCGGTCATCACGGCAGGTTACGCGGCTCCCCGGCGACGGCTCAAGAGGTCGTCGATCTTGTTCCCGCCATCCTCAGGCAAGTCAGCAAACGCCATGTCAAGCGCCAGACGGTCCCACACGAGCCGCCCGTCGATGCGCTTTGCCTTCGGCATGCGGCCTCGGTCCACGAGCTCGGTGAACTTAGTCCGGCCAATCCCGAGATAGCGGGCGGCTTCCTCGATGCCGAGCCCACGCGGGGGGTAGCTGAAAGGATCTGGGCGGGTCACTAGTTCTCAGGCCCCGCCCTTACGATCTGACCCCACTCGCCTACCTTTCGCCTGAAGCCCCGCTTCGAGGAGGATGCGGATAGCTTCCGCCTCGGTGTTGATCCGCTGATCAAAACGGAAGTCGTTGATCGCTTCCGCCAAGCGGGCAGGCAGCGAAACGATTTTTCGCGTGTCCATCGTCTTCTCTCGCCCCACGTCCATTCACCCCCCTCGGTTTCGCGCCGCGAACGTACGATCAGGGATGCCTATGCGCAAACTGTATCACTTTCATCATTGACGCACAAACGAGATAGTGCGAAAGCTGTGGATGCACTGGCATGAGCACGCTATGAGCTTGCGAGCAATCACCCGACGGGACGCGTTTTGTGGCGCTACAGCCTTTGCGGTCGGCTTCACTGCAGTGAGCATTCCGACCGCGGAAGGAGCCGGGGTTACGGTTCGCCGGGTCGATCCGATCTTCGCCGCCATCGAACACAACCTCACTCTCTGGGATGCACATTGCCGATCGTGCGCGACGTCGGACGAGGCAGCTGCTGCATTCGGGTTCGGCAGCAAGGAAGCCCGGGACGCTGAGGCCATTCAGAAGATCGTCTGCCAGGCCCACATCGAGGACCTCGACAACCTGCTGGCCGTGGTCCCGACGACCCTCGCCGGCGTCGCGGCGTACCTCGACTTCCTGAACCACGTGGCGGCCTTCAAAGATGTCGGGATGGAGCCCTGGCACGTGGACACGGTGCTCAGCACGCTGAAGTCCGCCGTGGCATCCCTGGCGCAGGCTTGATGGAGGTGATGATGAGCTACAAGGCCGACATGCTCGACTTGGAGAGCGAAATCATCGACCTCGTCCCCGCGACACTCGTTGCGATGGAGTACATCGAAGCGCTGTTCGACAACAGCCGCGATCCCACCCTCACGGGAGAGATGGAGCGCTTCATCATCTCGAAGGCCAGCGTTGAGGCCGCCAATTTCTTGTTGTGCGACCTGAGGCTGCGCGCCCTCAAGCTAGCGCAGATCTTTCACGGTCCGGATGCCGAGAACTGATAGTCAGGTGCTCAACGGGTCGGGCTCCGACGCGCGATCCACGCCCCCCAGAACAGGCTGCAGAAGAAACGCGTGGGCGGGCCAAAACCGCCCTCGCGCAGCAAGGCCGCTACAGCCTGCTCCGAATGGGGTGGGTCTGCTCCTTGCAGGATCTTCGCCCGCTTGGCGATAACCTCTTCGGGGCCGGCACCCTGCTGACGCCAGCGCTCCCCCCACGCGGCAAGCAAAAGTGGCTGGCTCTGGTAGGCGTAGTAATTGCCCGCGAGCACGAGGGGCGCTCCAGGTTTTAGACGCTCAGCGATGGAGCGCAGGATGGCACGCTTAGCTTTGTCGCCGGGAAGGTGGTGCAAGACGCCGATAAGTGTTGCGGCGTCAAAGCGCTCATCAAGGGCCAGACCGTCAACCGTACCGAGCGAGAACGTCGTTCGGTCCAACAGCCCGTGCTCGCTCACGCGGGCCATAGCGAGATCCATCATGGGTTTGGATGGATCAACAGCCACGAACTGCCAACCCGGTTCCAAGGATCCGGCTGTGACGATTTCTTTCGCGCCGCCGCCCGCGCCAGCAACCAGGATATTTGCCGTGGTTCCGCTTCCAAGCGCGGCGGCCAGAATGCAAGCGGTAAGCTCATGACACGCGTCGTAGCCCGCCAGCGCAATGCGGCTCTGCCGCTCGTATTCTCCGGCCCGGGAAGCGTCAAATTTCCCAGCGGCTTCGGTTGACGAGGACATACGGCGATCTCCCTGCAAAGTACGGCCGTGAGGCCCCATGCGCTCAAGCGTAAGGGGCCGAGATATGAGCGTGTGCCGATAGTGCCGGAAGCGCCAAAAGCCCCGGCCTTAGCTCGATTTGGCACTAAAGACACTATTGGCACAGGGGGGTCTATTTCTGGACGGGCATGGCGAGGGACGGCAGGAGGCAGCTTGCGCCGATGAAGTGTCGCAAACGTCGCAACTGTCGCAAGGCCTAATCCCTGCACGAGTGCGATGCACCGGACCTCGGCGAGGTAGGCGACCGAAGTCGTGGATGTCAATCGCGCTCTGAAGGGGAGGGCAGCCGCGTGAGCAAGCCGTCATTCGGGTTCGGCAGCCTGGCCGACATTCGCCCCGAACAGCCCGCGCCGGAGCCGGTGCAACGCGAGATCGACAGGGTAGGGGAGAAACTGGGCTTCGCGACCCGGGAAGTTCCCCAGCGCCGCAAGCGCCGGACAGGGACGGACGAGCCCACGGACCAGCTCAACCTCCGCGCCACGATCGCGGACATCAACCGGTTCGTGGAATGTGCGGAGAGCGAGCGGATCAGCTATCGCGAGGCCTTCGGCCGGCTCGTCCGGATGATCGGTGAGGCTTGATCTGCTCGCCTCGCGCTGTCCCACAGGCCAAACAGTACATGGGCCGAATCTTCATGAACCGTTTTGGTATCATTCATGAACCGTCACAATTTGCCTTAAACAATTGATATGATGGCATTATTTCTGTCTAAGGCAGAACTATATCTAGAAAAAACAATAGGCCCTCCGGCAAAAAAAGCACGCAACGAAAGGAGTTCACGATGCGTGCTGTCGTCGAGGTCATCGAAGTTCTCAAAACTGTTCCGCCGGATCATTTCGCGTTCGCTACCGTCTTGGCCGTCCTCGCTCTCTCCGCCTTTGTCGTGCACAAGATGGCGGCCGTGACGGGGGGAGGGCGTCGTCGTGAGAAGTGAGCGCCTTGCGTTTTCCAGGATGCCGAGCAGGTGGATCACCCGGGGCGGCCTGAAGGCGTTTCGCTGGAGTGCAAAGACGGGGGCGGATCAGGTGGCCGCCCTCTTGGTCCTGCTCGTCATCGTCCATCACACCAGCGATGATGGCGGGGTCGTCCTGACCTACGACCGGCTTCAGGCGATTACTGGGGTCAGTCGTGCGAAGGTAGCGGCGGGCCTCAGTTTCCTCATCAAGGCCGATCTCATCAGGAGAGGCGCCGGTCGGAGCAGCTTCGAACTGCGGGACTACTTGGTGGGGGGGAGGGGGCTGGGCGAAGCTGCCCAACCATGCGTGGTACACCGCCTCAGGTGTCCTATGGCCCTTTCGGCACTTCACCCTCAGGAAGCCGGGAGAACTGCACTCCCTCAAGCTGCTCCTGTACATCGCGGCGAAGAGGGACAACGCCACGAACGTTTCGTGGGCGACCTATGATCAGATTGTCGAGGGTACAGGCATTCCGAGGTCCCGCATTCAATCTGCCCTGAGCTTCCTCGTCCTGGAGGGGCTTGTCCACGTCGAAATTCACCAAAGTTCGAAGGGTGATTGGACTTCGCGGGCTTATCGTATCGCCCACGTAGACCCATACATCCATGGAGGCACCAGAGGGCGCGCCGAGCCTTTGGCTGAACCGCCGTTCTAACTCGGCTCTGAAATTACAGGGCGAAAACAGATCCTCAAGCGCGCCGCTCGCGTGATCCGTTCACACGTTGGGAGGGTGCACTCAGCGTGCCCGCGACGGGCGAGGGCGAGCCCTACAACCCCGGGCATCATCACCAACTGCTCGGCTTGAGGGCCAGTTTGCCGTTATCGGTTGGTGCGGGGTTGGGGAGTTGGCACGGACCGAGGTACGGATCGATATGTCTAATGCTTCCGCATAGCCGGGCGAGGGATGTGGCCGGCTTTGGAGTTGGAGTGAGCAATGTAACAGGGCGACCAAGCTCTTGAACAACGATCCGGATCGGCTCGGCCAAGTCAGTGTCATTGGTTAAGATCGCGGCGGCATCAAACTCGTTCTTGAAAGCGTCTCGGACCAGGTGAACGCCGAGGTTTACGTCTGACCCCTTCTCCTCAGTCTTCCACACATGCGCAACGTCCGGCGCAGCGCCCGCGGGCAAGGCAAAAGGGGGCCGAAAATCGTAAGGTCTAACCAGCCCGGCGAATTTTCGGCTTGAGAGGACGTTTCCGAAATAGAAGTGTACATCGGGCAAGCCTGATAAGGCGCGCAGATAGGCGTGTTGGCGCGCTAGCGCAGTTGCATCAGTCCGGCCGGAGATGCGGGCGGTATAATACTTGACCGCCGTCACAGTGTGAGCCGCCCCCAGGGCAGCCTTGGACATTGCTGCGATGTCCAGCCACTTGTGATTGCTGTGCCGCAAAGCGCGATAATAGAGATTGAACCCGTCGATATAGACGATTGTCCGCACGACCCCTCCAAAAGCAAAAGGCCACCCCAAGCTCTCGCTCGAAGTAGCCTTTGAGCCCACGGCACGCCGCGGGGGGGTTATGGTTTCAACATGGCCCGAGCTAAACCCAATGCAAGCGATATCGCAGCCGTTGGATAACAATTCAAGCGAGGTGCGGTCTGAAAAACGTCACCGCGCTACAGCAGCTTGACAACCAGGGATTACCACAGCATACCTAGATGCACGCTGACACGTTGACAGGCGCTTTTTATGACCGTCTTCGCCTACACTCGGGTTTCGACTGACCGGCAGGCGAACGAGGGTGAGAGCCTTGATGTTCAGCGGCGGACCGTCGCCGGCTACGCCATGATGCACGGGCACGTGGTGGACCGCACTTTCAGCGAGCGCGGCGTCTCAGGATCAAAGCCTCTCTCCGAACGTCCAGAGGGAGCGGCGCTCCTGGCAGCCCTGAAGCCCGGCGATGTCGTCATTACCCCCAAGCTGGACCGGATGTTCCGTTCCGCCAGCGACGCGATCGCCAACCTCGAACATATGAAGCGCAACTCCATCAGCCTGCATATGATCGACCTCGGCGGCGACGTAACAGGTAACGGTATCGCCAAGCTGGTGTTCACGATCCTCTCTGCTGTCGCCGAGGCCGAGCGCGACCGGATCCGTGAGCGCATCTCGACAGTGAAAGCGGATCAAAAGGACCGAAACCGGTATCTAGGCGGCTCTGTACCATTCGGCTGGAGACGGGATCAGGACGGGCAGCTCGAGAAGGACATCGCTCAGCAGTCCGCCATACAGCGGATGGCCGCCCTCCGCGATGCGGGCATGTCGCTTCGTGCGATCTCACAGGCAATGCAGGCCGAGGGCCATGCGCTCACCCATGAGGGCATTCGGCGGGTCCTTGCCAAGGCTGCGCCTGGCGTGAAGCGGGCAGGGTAGGGCGTCATGGGCGACGAAAGACTGCGTCTGAAGACATACGAAGAGCAGATGTCCGAGTTCGCTCGCAACGAGGATCTTCAGTGGAGATCTCTCATTGAGAGTGAAGCCGCCAAAGCCAGCAATATCGTAGCGAAGGCTGAGAGGGGCGAGCAAATAGAAGGGGCGGAGGTTCGGAGTTGGTGGGGCGATGTAGAGCGCATCTTCAAGGCCATGGCCCGCCCGACGGCTCCGACCCCTCTGCCGCTTGCGATGTTCGCCAGGATCGCCAAGGAGGCAGGCTACCTGAGTGCAGGGGTCCTTACGGAAACAGTCTCAGGCGCCATCGAGCAACGCCGGCCTAACGTCGGTCCGACTGAAAAGAAACACCAGCGAGCCGCTGCCGCATTCGTCCTTGCGGGACGAGAGAAGCTGCTCCCCCGGGATCCAGAGACAAAAAGACTGCCCAACCATACGAAACTTGTGGCGGAGACGTTCGGCGTTGATGAGCGCACCGTGACGCGCTGGGCCAAAGAACATCAGGGTTCCATCGACATTCACGATCTGCTTCCGGCCGCTAGGATTGAAGCACGCATGAAGGAAGCCGGAGCCGCTTATCGGGTGGCGAAGGCAGCTCAGAAGAACGGGTCGGACATATAGTCTGGCACTATCTATCTCGTTGTTATTGAAAGAAAATCGCAGTTTATAGAGGTCGCCCTCATCAATGGAGCGACCTATGAACGACTTCCCCACCACTGCTCGGAGACAGCTTCTCCGGCGTCCCGCCGCTGCGGCGTATCTACAGGCCCACTATGGGTTCGGCACGGAAAAGAGCCTCGCCAAGCGGGCATGCGTCGGCGACGGCCCTCCCTACCTGAAAGCGTGTGGCCGATTTGCGCTGTATGACGTCGACGAACTCGACGCATGGGCGCAGCGCCAGTTGGGCAAACAGGCATCCAAGGCATCAGCCTTCTCCGAGGAGGCTGCCTGATGCGAAAGAGCCCCGCCGATCCCAAAGGAGCAGCGAGGCCCGGTTCAAAAGCTGTGGCGGCTTTCAACCCGGACCTTACCGCAAACCCCGAAACTGGGGAAGTCATCCCGTTCCCGGTGCATCTGGTGCAGCGCCAGCCGGAGCCGATCGTTCCTACCGTGACGGTCACGTCGATTGGCGAAGAGATGTCGCGTCGGTTCGCCCGGCGTTGGCACCATGGGTGGCGCGGATGAGTGACGTGCTCTCTCGCGCTCCGGTGCTCGCTGTCCTGCATGACGCTGCGATTGGATGGCTTATAGGGCAGGGGGTTCCCCCTGCCGCCATGTACGAGCCGGACGAGTTGCTTCGCGGTGATGTCGTGTTCGTCCGCGCGGATCGTTTCATCTTTGCCGACGAGATCCCCGAGACAGACGACGCCGAGCCCATCCGCGCGGTGATCTTCATCACGAGGGACACACTCGGCCTCGCCAACGATCTCGTTGCCTGGTCGAACCGGGCGGGAATGATCGGCTCGTGGCTCGGGCGCGCACCCTTCCTGGGCAATCCTTACGTTCCCCGCCTAGGTCCATACGGCTCCCTTACGGTGCACCCCTCGCCGCTGGAATGGCTGCGCGACAACCGCGAGGGACTGGTGCTCGTTGATGAGGCCGCTGCCGGGGCTGAGCTTGTCGGTCTCGGCCCTTTCGCGACCGACGATCCCGCATTCGCAGAACACCTTGATGCGGCGCTGACGCAGCCCGCTCCCTCAATCCTCGTTTTTACGGACTGAACCCCAATGGCTCTGCTCTTCGTTCCAAAGGACAGCGTGAATTCCCCCGAGCGCACTCCCCACATCCGGCCGGCGTCCCCCGCTGACCCTGTGCAGGTCTTCCCGTCCCCAGCGTCGCAAAGCCGCATTGCTGGTCAGTTGGATGAGTCCAAGCCGCACCGCGCAGATCCCCTCCCGCTGTGCCCTCCGCTGCCGGACCCCGCGCCGTATCCGCTGCACGCGCTTGGCCAAGAATTGGGCTCGGCCGCTGCAGCCATCGCCCGGAAGGTCCAAGTCCCGACGTCCGTCGCCGCACAATCCGTGCTCGCTGCGGCAGCTCTTGCGGCCCAGGCTCATTGCGATGTTCGACTGCCCTTTGGCCAGCGGCGGCCCCTCAGCCTCTACCTCGTATCGGTAGCTGGATCGGGGGACCGGAAGTCGACGGCCGACAACGAAGCACTCTGGCCAGTCCGCAAACGGGAGAAGGCTCTGCGCGAAGTCTACGAAGGCCAGATCGCGGATTGGCGCATTCGCCAGGCAGCCCACGCCGCTCAAAAGCGGAAGATCGAAGGAGATCGTGGCCTCGAACTGAAAGACCGAGAGACTGAACTGCGGCATCTCGGCCCGGAGCCGGAAGCTCCCTTGCACCCGTTGCTTACCGCGCCGGATCCGACCGTTGAGGGTCTGGCCCGCGCATGGACACTCGCGCCGGCGGCACTAGGCATCTTCAGCGCCGAGGGCGGCCAGTTCACGGGTGGCCATGGCATGAGCGCGGATCACCGCCTCAAGACGGCAGCTGCTCTCTCCGAACTCTGGGACGGACGCGGCATGCGCCGCATGCGCGCGGGGGACGGACTGACCATCCTCGACGGGCGGCGGCTATGCCTGCACGTGATGCTCCAGCCAGAAGCGGCGTCGGCTTTCCTGGCAGACGACACGCTGAAGGATCAGGGGCTTCTGTCGAGGCTGCTGATAGCGGCGCCAACCAGCATGGCCGGCACACGGATCTACAAGGACACACAGCCGTCTGATGAAGCTGCGATCAAAGCCTACGGCGCTCGCATCCTTCACCTGCTGGAAGCGCCTTGGCCCACGACCGACGGCAAGCGAAACGAACTCGACCCGCCGGAACTCATTTTTGAACCGGACGCCGAACGTTTGTGGCGCGAGTTCTTCGACCACACAGAGCGCCAGTCGGGCCCAGGCGGCGACCTCGATCCGATCAGAGATCTTGCGAGCAAGGCTGCCGAGTTGGTGGCGCGGATTGCTGGTGTGATGACGGTAGTCGCAGACGCCAGAGCTGACGTGATCACTGCAACCAGTATCGCAAACGCCGCCCTCCTTATGGACTGGTATTTGGCAGAGGCGCTTCGTCTGGCCGGAGCAGCTCGACTCGACCCTAAGCTCGCCCGTGCAAACCGACTGCTGCAGTGGCTGAAGCAGACGGGTGAGCCGCTTTGCGAACTCCGCACCGTTCTGCGGCTCGGTCCATCGTCGCTCCGCACCAAGGCGACTGCTGATGAAGCTGTCGGTGTGCTCGTCGACCATGGCTGGCTCACCGTCGAAAGCCAACGCCCCCGCGTTTTCCGTGTTCACGCTTGAGGAGACCTGACATGGCTTACAAGCCCTTCGGAGAGAGATTGGCCCCTGCGACACTTGCGACAGCTGCGACACTTCGGGGTCGGAATCCGGCGACTGTCGCAAACGTCGCAAGTGTCGCAACGCCTGATCTCGCTTCAGACACCTTCGAGGAACGTGCGGCCATCGCCGAGTTTGACGGCGGGTTATCTCACGAGCACGCAGAAACGCGAGCGGCCCTCTGCGCCATGCCAACTCCGAATGACGTCAGCGCCGATCAACTGAACAACGTGATCGATGCCGCAGCTCGTTTCCTCGATCGCCGTTCGAACGGGAGAACAGCACCGAGACCACGATGAACGACAAGAGCCCGACGACGGACGACCTCTTGGAAACAACCATCGACACCGCTCCTGGTGCGAAGGCGGAGTCGAGCTGGCCTGGCCTGAGTCGGCTATCGACCCAACTCGGACCTTGAGTTTGGATGCCCTACCGGCTGGACTCGACCTTCACCGGACGTCAGATACTTCCGCCTTTAGTAACCAACTGGGCGTTCGCCGACCTGAACCCAACGGCTACTTATCTTGCAAAAACCCGATCGAGAACCAAGGGACGAACGTCAGAACTAGAAGCCCTATGAACAAGGACCCGAGGTAGATCCAAATCCGTCGCATGCCCGATTCCGGTGACACCTGCCCGATAATGCAAGCTGCGTAGTAGCAAAGGCCAAAGGGGGGAGCGAAGAGACCGAGCCCCATCGCGAGGATCACCACCATGCTGTAGTGGACCTCGTGCACGCCGAACTGCTTGGCGATGGGAAAGAGAAGCGGCCCGAACAGCACGATGGCGGGGATGCCTTCCAGCAGGCTGCCGAGCACCATGAAGGCGACCACCGAGATCAGCAGGAAGCCGATATGGCCGCCCGGAACAGCTGCCATTGCAGCCGCCAGGGCATGAGAAAATCCCGACTGAGTGAGCGCCCAGGACATTGCGCTAGCGGCGCCGACGATGAACAGAATTGCGCCGGACAGGGACGCCGTGCGGGCGAGCATAGGGATGGTCGCGCGCCAGCTGAGGCCGCCTCGGTAGATCACTAAGCCGAGCACGACGGAATAGGCGATCCCGATGGTCGACACCTCCGTCGCGGTGGCAACACCCTCCACCACGGCGGTGCGGATCAGGAAGGGCAAGACAAGGGCCGGCAGAGCAACGGCCAGCGACTTGCCGACCACGCTCAGCGGCGCGCGGGGAACGACGATCTGGTCCTCCTCCTGACCCGCGCGCCAACGGGCCACGATGGCCAGTACAAGCGCGAGCACGAGCGCGGGCATGATGCCAGCCGTGAACAACGCCGCCACGGACACGCCTGTGACCGAGGCGATCGCGATCAACACGATCGAGGGGGGGATTGTCTCGCTCATCGCGCCGGAGGCGGCGAGCAGCGAGAGGAGCTCGCCGTCCTTCATGCCGCGACGGCGCATCTCCGGGAAGAGGACCGGGGCGACTGCAGCCATGTCGGCGGTCTTGGACCCCGAGATGCCGGAGACCAGCAACATGGCCCCTAGCAGCACATAGGACATCCCGGCCTTCACGTGACCCAGCAGAGACGCGAGGAACGCCACCATGACTTTGGCCATGCCCGTGACCTCCACGAGCTGCCCTAGCAGCACGAACAGCGGGATGGCGAGGAGGATGAGACCGCTCATGCCCTCGTCCATGCGGCCCACGACGATCGTCAGCGGCGTCGAGGTAGTGGTGAGCAGATAGGACGCGGTGGCGAGCGCGAACGAGAAGGCGATCGGCACGCCGGCCAGAACCCCAGCGCCGAGGAGCCCGATAAAGAATACGGTCAGCGACCAGTTGCCGATGGCGCCCAGAAGGGGGGAGGCGAAATAGAGGGCAACTGCGATCACGCCGAGAAGCAAGCCGACTGTGGCGATATCGACCAGCCGATGCCTGGCGAGCCGGATGCAGCAGGCCAGCAAGGCCAACACGAACCCTACGAGCACGGCTGCCGCCCGTACGAGCCCCGACCAACCCAGCGCCGGCATTTCGACGAAGGACTGGTCATCGGTATACTCGTAGGCTGAGTGGAGCATCACTGCGAAGAACATCAACATCGCGCCGACGGCGAGTGTTTCTGTCCAGGCCTTTGCCCGAGGGGACAGCCCACTCACCAGGAAGGTGAGACGCATGTGCTCCCCCCGGAGAAGCGCCACAACGGCGCCGAACATCGCGAGCCACAGGAAGAGGATCGACGCGAGTTCGTCAGACCAGATGATTGGCCTGTGGAACGAGCGGGCGCAGATACCTACAAAGAGGATCAGCACCTCCGCCGCGACGAGCAGTGCGGCGGGGATCTCGACCAGGCGCCTGAACCCGGCGTCGATGGGAGCCAACCAGCTCGACGCGGAGAGCTTTAACTCGGGTTCGAGTTCGTCGTGCGGAGGGACCGAGACGCTCATGCAAGCTCTCCGGTCACAGATTCGAGCACAGTCCAGGCTTCGGATCCGAACTTTTCCTTCCATGTCTTGTAGAATCCGGCAGCGGTAAGGGCCGAGCGGAAGGCGGGCTTGTCAGCGGCTTCGAACACGAGTCCACGGCCAGAGAGCTGCTCCTTCAAGGAGCCGTTCAGCTTGGCGACGTCCTCCCGCTGTTCCTGGGAGGCGCGGTCGAACTCGCGACGGATGATTTCTTGGAGATCGGCCGGTAAGCGGGCCATGGCGCGGCGATTGCCGACCAGCCAGAAGGGGTCCCAGATGTGGTTGGTTTCGGACACGTATTTCTGAACTTCATAAAGCTTACCTGCCTCGATCGCGACGAGGCCGTTTTCCTGGCCGTCGACCAACTTGGTCTGCAGGGCGGTGTAGAGTTCATTGAAGTTAATGGAGGTCGGATTGGCCCCCAGCGCCGAGAACAGCGACGTGAAGATCGGCGAGACTGGAACCCTGATCCTGTAGTCCTTCAGGTCGGCCGGGTTCTTGATCGGCTTCGACGCCGACGTGATCTGGCGGAAGCTGTTGTCGGACGCCTTGGAGACGATCTGCAGTCCCGCCTTTTCGACCTGCTTCCTGACGAAGTCGCCGATGACGCCATCGACACCCTTCCACACTTGGTCGTAGTCAGAGAACGCGAAACCGACATTGGTGATCGCCGCGCCTGGCGCTACGGTGGAGATGACCGAACCGGCGATGTTGAGGAACTCGATTCCGCCGGAGCGAACCTGCGTGATGAGGTCTGTGTCGGAGCCGAGCTGGCTAGCCGGGAAAAACTTCATCTCCAGGCGGCCGCCGGACGCCTGCTGGATTCGGGCGCAAGCCTGCTCCAGGCGGGCGTTGATGGGCTGGGTCAGTGATTGGCCGGTCGCGACTTTGAAGCTGAACTCCGCGGCATGCGCCCGACGCGTGCCGATCGCGAAGAGCGGCAGGCTGGCCGCGGCGCCGGCCAGCACCGAACGGCGCGAGAGCAGTGGTGCCGAGTTCCAATTCTTCTGAACTGTCATGGTGTCCTCCCGTGGGGTGCAGCTGTCCCGGAGCTGCGTCCGTCAAACAAAGCTCTGTGTGGAACGACAGGCCAACAGAGCTTCGTCGGGAGTCATGCGGGGCCGACGCCAAAGGGCGGCGGCCGCTCTTCCTCCCGTCGTTTCCTCGGAGCACCCGGTTCATCTCGGGTGCCTCCTTATGGCCGGACACTAGGAAGCTGGTTCGTGAAGATCAATTCAGATCGCCAACGATTCTGTTTAGCTAGACTTAATGGTTGGCCTGTCCCGCCAGTGGTCGAGAGAATCGATTGCTGCCCTTCGGGCGCGCGCGAATGGCTGGGCAGCAGGGGAAAGGCTTAAGTTCAGCTACACGATACTGGTGACTTTCTAAATTGAGCTAAAGACTTCCTTCCCCTAGCCTTTTCATCACTGACCGCGCCTCCCTCCCGAGAGGGCGCCAGGTCTAAAACGAATGCGGCCAACCAGCCACGGGCGGCTGGAGCACGCAAAGTATCATCCCAAGGACGGCAGACATGAACCTCCATTCTTTGCTGGCGGCACGAGCGGCGGCAGGCCGCCCCGTGCGCGTCGGTCTCATCGGAGCCGGCAAGTTCGGCTCCATGGTGCTGGCCCAGGCCCAGCGCATCGCGGGTTTCCACATGGTCGCAGTCGTCGATCTAAATATCGACAAGGCCAAGCAATCTCTCGAGCGGGTCGGGTGGGCTTGTGAACGGTACGCTGCAAAAGCCGTAGGCGAAGCCCTCCGGACTGGTGGAACCTGCGTACTGGACGACGTCGATGCCATGCTGGCCTGCGAGGAAATCGAATGCGTCATTGAGGCGACCGGACATCCGATCGCGGGCACCAGGCACGCGCTGAAGGCGATCGATGCGGGCAAGCACCTGATCATGGTCAACGTCGAGGCTGACGTGATGGTCGGCCCGCTCCTGGCCGAAAAGGCGCGCCAGAAGGGCGTGATCTATTCCATGGCCTATGGCGACCAGCCCGCTCTGATATGCGAGCTGGTGGACTGGGGCCGCGCGTGCGGCTTCGAGATCACCGCGGCCGGCAAGGGCATGAACTTTGAGCCGCGCTACCGCTACTCGACCCCAGACACGGTGTGGGGCTTCTTCGGCTGGAGCGAGGAAGAAGTGGCGAAGGGCGACTTCAATCCCAAGATGTACAACTCCTTCACCGATGGCACGAAGGCCGCAATCGAAATGGCGGCCGTCGCGAACGGGACGGGCCTCGATTGCCCGGAAGACGGGCTCGCCTTTCCGCCCGCCGGCCTGCACGACCTCGCCAAGGTATTCCGGCCGCAAGCTGATGGTGGTCGCATGGCCCGCTCGGGTCTTGTCGACATCGCCGCCAGTCAGGAGCCAGATGGGCGCGAAGTCGTGAACAATATCCGCTACGGCGTCTTCGTCACATTCAAGGCTCACAACGAGTATGCTCGCGCCTGCTTCAAGCAATATGGGCTACTCACCGATCCCTCCGGCTGGTACGGCTCGATGTGGCGCCCCTTCCATATCATCGGGCTGGAAACGTCGATCAGCGTCCTCTCCGCCGTGCTCCGCAACGAGCCGACGGGATGCTCCAAGGAGTTCCGCGGCGACGCGGTCGCTACCGCCAAGAAGGACCTGAAGCCAGGCGAATACCTAGATGGGGAAGGCGGTTTCGCGGTCTGGGCCAACGCGATCCCGGCGGAGCGTAGCCTGGGGCTCGGCGCCCTCCCGATCGGGCTCGCCCACCATGTCAAGGTGGTCCGCCCAGTGGCGCGGGATACCATTGTCACCTTCGACGATGTCGAGCTGGTCACCGATCTCGACGTGGTCTCTGTACGGCGCGAGATGGAGGAGCGTTTTAGGGCGCCAAGCCCGGCTCGGCTCCGGGCCTGAGCGCGTCATGCCGCAATCAGCTCGCTTTGTGGTCATCGCGGAGTTCCGGGTGAAGCCGGAACGCCTCGAAGCCTTCCTGAAGGCGGCGGCGAATGACGCCGCCCACAGCCTTGCCGACGAGCCGGGCTGCCGAAGGTTCGATGTCGTCGTGCCCGATGGCTCAGAGACCGTGATCTTCTACGAGATCTACGACGACCGTGCCGCCTTTGATGCCCACCTGAAGACGCCGCACCTTGCGCGTTTCCGGGACACTTTTCCTCCGCTCATCGAAGCCGAATTGCCGGTCCGCTTCGGCCAACTTCAGCAGGCGGCCTCGCCGTGCCGATAGGACGGTCGACGACAAGCGGCGCCGTCATTGGGACTGGGATCATGGGAGCACCCATGGCCCGTCGGCTCCGGCAGGCCGGGTTCTCCGTTGCAGCCTGGAACCGCTCGAGCGGCAAGGCCGAGCAGCTCGCCTCCATCGGCGTCGAGGTGCATGCGACTCCGGCGTCTGCCGTTGCGGGCCGAGACTTCGTTATCTCGATGCTCAGCTCTGGCCCCGCGAACGAGGAGGTCCTTCTCGGCACTGGCGGGGTGATCGCTGCCATGGAGCCCGGTTCGGTCCTGGTGGTGATGAGCTCGATTCCGGTCGAGACGGCGCGTCGACTGTCCGATGTGGCCCGAGACCGGGGTCTCGGGTGGCTCGATGCACCAGTCTCTGGAGGAGAGAAAGGTGCCATCGAGGGAACGCTATCCATCATGGCAGGCGGAACCGCAGACGATTTCGCAACCATGGAACCGGTTTTCCAACCTCTCGGGCGTCCCGCCCATCTCGGCCCGGCCGGGTGCGGACAGCTGGCCAAGCTTTGCAACCAGTTGATCGTTGCCTCGACAATCTGCGCAGTGGCGGAGGCGCTCGTGCTCGCTGAACGAGGCGGGGCCGATCCGGGACGGGTTCGGGACGCGCTTCTAGGCGGCTTTGCGGATTCCACTGTGCTCCGGCAGCACGGCTTGCGAATGGTCGAAGGGCGATTCGAACCGGGCGGCCCTGCCAAATACCAGGTGAAGGACACAAGGACAGCGCTCATGCTCGCGGCGGAACTGCACGTCGATCTCCCGGTTGCGACGGTTGTCGACGGCTTATTCGCGGCGATGGTGGACCATGGCGATGGTAATCTCGACCATTCCGCCGTCATTCGCGAAGTCAGGCGCCGCAGCGCCGGCTGATCCGCGTATCAGCTCCCTGAGAGCACCCAGGAATCGAAGTCCTGCCGCCACAAGACCCTTTGTTCTCGGATCCACTCGAGGAAGCGCTGCACCTTCTTCAGACGCAAGTGATCCGTAGGGCAGACGATCCACTGGGTCGTCAGCCTGATAGGCGGGGGCGAGCGCACCGGGCAAATGAGCCGGCTGTCTGTTAGTTCGCGCCAGCTCATGAGCGTACTCTCGAGAGCGATGCCCATCCCGTTCACTGCCGCATCGATCGCCATATGACTGCGGTCGAACAGGATGCGCCGCCATTGACGCGCCGGCGCAACCCCAGCGAGCTTGAACCATTGTGGCCATTGGGCTTGCGATTTGACGGAATGGATGAGGTGCAGGCCAGCTACCTCGGCCGGCTCGAGACTCTCCGGCGCAGCGTAGTGGGGCGCGCAGACTGGCAGGAAAGTCTCTTCGGTCAAGCCCTCGACAAACAAGCCCGGCCAGCGGCCATCGCCATGGCGGATTTCAATGTCGACGAGTTCGCGATTGAAGTCGGTCGGTTCGTTGGTGCCATCCAGCCGGAGCTCGATTTCGGGGTTCCCGTCCAGAAAGGACTGGAGCCGCGGCAGAATCCACTTGTTCGAAAGCGTCGGCGTGGCACGGATCGTCAACCGAGTTACGGTACGAAATCCCCGTATCTCGTGGGTGGCATCCGCAATCCGCTCGAAGCCGTCGTTGATCGTGGAGAAATAGCGCTCTCCTGCCTCGGTCAGGACGACGCGGCGTCCCTTCTTGCTCAGAAGAGAAACGCCGAGCTGAATTTCGAGAGATCGAATTTGTTGGCTAACAGCAGACGGTGTGACGCTCAACTCCTCGGCAGCGCGCGTGATGCTGCCGGACCGCGCGGTCACGTGGAAAACACTGATTGCCTTAATGGGAAGCTGCGTGCTCACGCCTGGTACTATGCAGCAACGGTCTGCACAGCGCCAATTCCGTCGCCGGCGCCTTCGGCAGCAGACGTTTCCCTTCTGGGCGTGCCACGTGGGATCGTCACAAGTGAGACATCCTGCGGAATCGGCCAACGGCTGCGCTTGGCGTGACAGGCGTGCGTCCGGCGCTACCGGCCAGTGCGGTGCTTCGAGCGCCTCGAATTCGCCAGTACCCACAAGACGGTCCGCATTGGGGAGCGATGAAGAGGTTCTGCTTCAGCGCGACAGCGAAGTCGAATTTGCCCCATAGGCGTCTGCAATCCACCCAATGCAGACGATGCTGTGTGACAGTCCGCCCGGGGAATAACCGAGCTGACGCGGCGAAAGCTGCTGGGAAATACGGATGCGAAGCAGGTACCCTTCTTCTGCCACAAAAGGTATTATGGTACCCAGTGTCAGTTGATTGGGTGAGCAGGCTCCATGCGCAAGCAGCAACACCGGGTACCCAGAAGCCAACGCAGCGGGCTCTTCAAACCCGGGCAGTCCGGCAATCCTGCGGGCCGTCCCAAGGGCTCTCGCAACAAGCTCGGCGAGTCCTTCATAGCGACACTCGCGGCCGACTTTGAGGAGCACGGTGTTGCCGCCATCAGAGCCGCCCGGGAAGGCGATCCGGTTGCCTACGTGAAGGTCATCGCCGGCCTGCTGCCAAAGGAGCTCAAGGTGGAGACCCGTCGCCTGGAGGAGATGTCCAACGACGAACTGATGGCGATCCTGCGCGACGAGGACGAGGCCGAAGCTTTAGAGCCAGTGCACTGATGCCAGACCGCCGGGAGGTCGCGGCCGAACTCCTGCGTCGGCGCATTATCAAGGGCGACTTCAGCGAGTGGTGCAGGCTGAACGGGTGCGAGCCCGCACGCCATCACAGTGTCCTCATCCGCGAACTGGAGGCAGTCGCCCGCGGCGAGAACGACCGGCTGATGGTGTTCATGCCGCCGGGCAGCGCGAAGAGCACCTATTGCTCGATGCTGTTCCCGCCCTGGTACATGGCGAAGTTCCCGGACCTGATGGTGGTCGCTGCCTCGCATACGCAGGCCCTTGCCGACCGCTGGGGCCGCAAGTGCCGCAACCTCGTGGCCGAGCACGGAACGACGCTCGGCATTTCGCTGTCCGACGACAGTACCGCCGCGGACAAGTGGGCGCTGGCGAGCGGCGGCGAGTATTTCGCCGTGGGCGTGGGCGGCTCGGTTACCGGGCGGCGCGCCGATCTCGTGGTCATCGACGACCCCGTGCGCTCCCGCGAGGACGCAGAGAGTGAGCTGATGCGGGACAAGACCGACGACTGGTTCCGCTCTGACCTGCAGACCCGCCTCAAGCCCGGCGGGCGCATCATCGTGGTGCAGACGCGCTGGCACGAGGATGACCTCTCCGGGAGGCTTCTGGAGCGCATGAAGGCGGGCGGGCGGAAATGGCGGGTCATCAACCTGCCGGCGCTCGCAGGGGCTGATGATCCGCTGGGCCGTGAGACTGGAGAGCCCTTGTGGCCGGAGTGGCAGCCGCTCGAGGAGCTGCACGCCATTCGCGCCGACATGCTGCCACGCGAGTGGTCCGCCCTCTACCAGCAGAACCCTGTTCCGGATGACGGCGACTACTTTAAGGCGGACTGGATCAAGACCGTCCCAACGCTGCCGGACATCAAGACGCTCCGGGTGCACGGCGCCAGCGACTACGCGGTGACCAGCAAGGGCGGCGATTACACCGTGCACATCGTGGTCGGGATCGACCCCGAGCAGCGCATCTATGTCCTGGATCTCTGGCGCGGGCAGACCGCATCGGACATCTGGATTGACGCCTATTGCGACCTCGTGTGCCGCTGGAAGCCGATTTCCTGGGGCGAGGAAACCGGGCAGATCAACTCAGGCGTGGGACCGTTCCTGCATCGACGCGCAGTGGAGCGGCAAGCGTGGACGACGCGCTTTCCCTTCGCCAGCCGCACGGACAAGTCGGTGCGAGCCCAGTCGATCCGGGGACGCATGGCCATGAAGGGTCTCTACATCGCGGCCGATGCCCCCTGGCGGCACGATTTCGTGGCCGAGCTGCTGTCGTTCCCTGCCGGCAAGCATGACGACCAGGTCGACGCCCTTGGCCTTGTCGGGCAGCTCCTCGATCACGCCCATGGCTGGACCGCTCCGGAAAAAAAGCCGAAGCCGCCGGAGCGCCTGGAGTACCGGGCGAACCCTGACGGCAGCGTTCAGGCGAACATGACGGTGTTCGAGATCATCAACGCGAAGCTGCGCAAGCAGGGCAAGCCCACGATCAAGCTGCCCAGATCCTGAAACGAAAGGTGAGTGAGATGCGCCACCCCGGCCGGGTGAATATGATCATGGACGGCGTGCTGTATGAGACGCCAGCCGGCGATTACCTGCTCGACGCCGCGCCGGAGCGGAAGTTCATGCTCCTGGTGCTGGCCGAGGACATGACGGTGGAGGGAGGCCTGCTGCTTGCAGACCGCATCCGCGAGCGCTTCCCCGGGTGCCTGATCGAGTACCCCGACGACACTCCGCCCGGAGATGAAGACCCGAACTGCACGCCCGCCACCCAAGCGGCATAGAAACCACAGGGAGTTTTTCGTGGCTGATGCGGCTTCTGCATGCCCACTGGTATGACTGCTGAACCAAGCTCTTAGTAGTCGTTATCCTCGTCGTCATCGTCCCAGTGACGGTGCTGTTGCCACTCATTGCGCCTGCGCCATTCGGCCCGCCGACGGGCTTCCTCCTCGCGGCGGCGCTGCTCAAGCCAACGTTCGCGTCGCCAATGTTCTTCCCGCCAGCGCTCGCGGGGAGCGTAGTACGGCCTCCCCCACCGGTCATATTCGTACGCAGGCCACTGGACCGGCTGCGCCAAGTTGGTGGTGGCCATCATGGGATCGGCAGGAAAGGCCGTGGCTGCTGGAGCTAGTCCGCAGGTCGCCAACAGTAGCGTGGCGCCAATGCAGAGACGAAGCTGGTTCTGGGACATTGCTACTCTCCCGGTCAGACCCTGGGCCCGCATCGCTGCGGTTTCCATCACTCGACCGTGAAAGCCGGCTTCTCTGCCCGTTGTTCCAGACTACGGGAAGAAAGCTGCGGGAACGACGTATTCGGCTTTGGATGCCATCGGATCCAGCGTGCCGTGTGCCAGAGTTCACTGTCGCGGGCACTGAAGATCGTGAGAGAAGGGAGAGAGTTTCTGCCGCAGGGGCGCCCCAGTCAGCGTGTCGAATGATGTGCGCCGCGCAACCAGGCAGTCCTGAGTGGTGGGCTGAGCGAGGGTATTGAGCTTCAGCTACTCGCACGGTCTGGCCGGCCGTTTGTCGGAGGACATTCAGGGGGCAACGTCAGAACGATCCCGCATTGCAGCACCTTCGAGCGGACCTGTCGACAGGCGTGCGCCTAAGTGCTCGGGGACACCCGGGCCTTTTCGCTAACGGCATCTTGCCGACGCTTTCCGCCCCTGGCGGATTGCGATGCCATCAGCCGCGCTCGCTCTCGAAAAATCCAATCAGGAAGGCCGCGTGAAACCGGTCGCATCGGCGATCACTGCCGGATAGTAGGCGCCCCCAGTAGATGATCGAGATGGGCGTGAGGTAATCGCCCTGCAGGTAATCCACTTTGTCATTTGCCACTGCACCACGATAGAAGGCGTCCCTGCTGTCGAGCGCGATGGCCTCGAGCGTATCGGCCAGCAGGGGCTTGTGCTGGACGTTGCCAATCGCTGGCGGGGCTCCATTTGCAGAAGAGTCGCCACCCGTCGAGGCGGTCTCAACAACATCTTCATCTTTGCTGATTGCCCTCCAATTCACTCTCGATCTGATGTACCCAGCCTGGCTGAGTCCGGCGCATGAAGCCTACTACGTCTGCTGTTTGGTCGAAGGCTGATTTCATACTTGTCCAGGCATCTCGGGCCTCCATTTCCCGACCGCTGGCCATCGCGTTAGCTGCAAGCGCGAAATAGCCAGACGCCCAATTGGGGCGGAGGTCCAATACTCGGCGCGCGGCAAGTAACCCCTTCTCTGGCTGGCCAGACAGTCGATACGCCAATGCCAGATTGAACAGCCATGTCATGTACTGGGGATCAAACGGGGAAAGTCTCAACCCTCTTTCAAGCTCCGCGATGGCTTCTGACGGACTGCCCGCGTGGAAGAGCGCAATGCCAAGACCCAGGTGGCCCAAGGCGAAGCTTGGGTTGAGCGCAACGGCCTGCCGTGCAGCTCTGATCGATCGCTCAAAATCGCAGCCTGCGTTGCAGGCTGCAGAGACTGCGTAGTGAGAATAGGGGTTTTGCGGGTCAAGCTGGACGGCGCGATCAGCGGACCGTAAAGCAATCCCCAAGCTCCGCTGGACATCGTCGGTCCCCATAATCATTACGCGGCCGCCTTCCGTGCGCGCCAGCCAGATGTATCCATTCGCGCCGTCTGGATCGATGGTGGTCGCCTTCGAGAACAGTTCGCTGGCTGCGATGTGCCCCTTCGGCGTGAACTTGTGGAAGTACCACATGCCGCGACGCACAAGGTCCCACGCGCTGAGGTTCTCCTCCCGCCGGTGACCACGCTCCGCTTCGCTGCGGATGAGTTGCGGTTCAATCGCACCCGCAACTGCCCCGGCAATCTCGTCTTGCAGCTCAATGAGATCGGCGAGGTCACGGTCGTATCGTTCTGCCCATAGCGACTCGCCAGTCTCCGCCTGGACGAGTTGAACCGATACCCTGATCTTGGAGGCTGACCGGCGGACGCTTCCTGACAGGACATAGCGTACGCCGAGCCTGCGCGCGATCTCCTCGACCTCCATGGCCTTGCCCTTGAATGCAAAGGCCGAACTGCGGCTCATGACAAACAACCAGCGGGACTTCGAGAGCGCGGTATGCACATCGTCCGCGATACCCTCCGCGAAATACTCCTGCTCCGGGTCCCCGCTCAGGTTGGCGAAAGGCAGGACCGCGATACTGGGGCGACCATCGTGCCCGGAAACCTGCCACACCGCCTTGGGCACACGCACCGAACTTCCGCTCGGCTGCAGGAAGTACACTCTGACCGGACGCGCTATGCCCTTCAGCTGCTGCTCCCCGTGGTCGGCAAACGGAAGGGCGAGCTTACCTTCCAACTCGTCGTAGACCTTTCCAGAGACGCAAATGCCGCCAGGTTCGGCGACGCCCTCCAGGCGAGCAGCGGTGTTGACGCCATCGCCGAGAACGTCGCCCTCTCCGGTAATTCGAATGTCGCCGATGTTGACCCCGATGCGCAGGCGAACGCGCTCATGTTCGGCCTGTGCCTTGGCATGCTCCTCTACGGTTTCCTGAACCTCGACGGCACAGCGGACAGCAAGTACGGGGCTTGCAAACTCCAGCAACGCCCCGTCTCCGAGGAGTTTGAAGACGCGACCACCGTGTCGCTCGGCCGACGGCTTGAGGACCTTGCCAAGCACCGCATCAATATCGGCCAGAGCTTGGGCCTCGTTTGCTCCCACGAGACGTGATGAGCCCACTACGTCGACGGCCATTATGGCAGCCAAGCGCCGCTGTGGCTCATTTCCGATCGGCTCGCCCATGCACGGAAGCCCAGACCAACCTCTGATAGCTTAGCGACGGTCGAGCATGGCGTCGATGTTTTCACTTCCAGAGGCCCGTCTAAAGAGTTTGGCCCCCATCCACGACGATGGTTTGACCAGTGATCCAACTCGCCAGATCGCTCGCCAGAAATAGCGCCACCTTTGCTATTTCTTCCGGCCTGCCAAATCGTCCCCACGGAATTTTGGCGATGGTGTCGCTGTAAAGCTTGGGATGAGTCGAACGCCGTTGGTCCCAAATGCCGCCGGGGAATTCGATGGACCCGGGAGCGATGGCATTCACTCTGATCCCTTTAGGAGCCAAATCGAGTGCCAGCCCCTTCGTATAGTTGACGATCGCAGCCTTAACGGCGGCGTAAGGCAGTCCTCGGGCCAGACTCGTTATGCCGGCAATCGACGAGATGCTGATGATGCTTCCGCCAGCCACCTTTTCTAAGTGGGGCACAACCGCGCGGCACGCGCGAACTGTTGCGAGCAGATCGACGTTGATGCCCGCAGACCAGCCATTTTCGTTGTCTGTGAGACCAAGGCCGGACGCGTTGTTGATGACGATGTCGATACCGCCCAAAGCCTCCGCTGCTCCTGAAACGAAGCCCGCCAATGCGGAGGCATCCCCTACATCACAAAGCGATGCGAAGACCTTCGCGCCACGCGCCTCAAGTTCGCGTTCGACATCGGCCAAGGCCGCTGCTCCACGGGAGCAGACCGCGATATTCGCCCCGCTTTCCGCAAATGTGATCGCGATAGACCTCCCAATACCGCGGCTCCCGCCCGTCACGACGACCCTCTTGCCGGGGAGCGCTAAGTCCATCGCCGTGCTCCTTCGATTTGCTGCCAAAGGCAGGTCCCAACTTTACACTTCAATCTTCGCTTGATCACTGCCTTCTCGCGACCACGGCAATCAATTCGGCCGGATGCCGGTCTCCGAGCTTCCCAACCTGCGATTGATCCGGCGAGCGGACATTGGGTGCGCTGCGATGGCCGTGTGACAGATCTGGCCCGGCGTGACCGCAATGTTCCTCGCTTTCAGCAAGACTTGGGATTACAGTGATGGTGTTCACGAATAAGCGCGATGTCTCCTGCAGGTGAGGGTCGCGAAACAGTGTGAATTCGCTTCGCGATCTCTAGCTCAGGTTACGTCGCGCTCTCGTCCGCTGCGGTGCGCCGTGCGCGCGTTCCACCTGCGCACCGTCGCCTCGCAGCTATCGTCGTGGTTTATGATCACGGTCCAACGCGAGGGCCACGTCATGTCCAAACTTTCCGAGGTAGTCCTGATCCCGCTTCTTTTGCTTGGCGGTGCTTCAGGAGCACTCGCTCAGCAGATGCCGATGGCGGAGCACAAGCCGATGAGCGACCGAGCGCTCATGGCCAAGCTGCGTCAGGCTGCTCCCCCCAACGTCTTCAAGGACGCGACCATCATGAACATGGGGGCCGATGGCAGCATGAAGGTGATCCGGCAGGGTACCAATGGCTGGACCTGCATGGATCCCAGCGGCACGGATCCGATGTGCGCAGACCAGGGCGGGATGGAATGGGGCCAGGCTTACATGAGCAAGGGACCAACTCCGCAGAAGCTCGGCTTCATCTATATGCTTCGCGGTGACAACGGCGCCAGCAACACCGACCCCTATGCCACAGGTCCCACCAAGGACAACAACTGGGTGAAGACCGGGGCCCATGTGATGATCGTTGGCGCTGAAGCGAAAGGCATGATCGCCAACTACCCCCGGACCCCGAAGGCCGATCCGACCAAACCCTACGTGATGTGGGCGGGAACGCCGTACGAGCACCTAATGATGCCGATCAGGTGAGCCGCAAGTTTGATGTAGCGGGTGGTTGGAGCCAGATGTTTGACCTCTTCGCCCGCGATGTAGTGCCGTGTACGTCTCATGCGGAACTGGAAGGGGGGTCACATGCGCACGTTCGTTGTAGCGGCGGTTGCTATCCTGCCATCCATGGCGATTGGGGCAGAGGGAGAAATCTCGCCGGACAGGGGACGGTACGTGTCCATCATAGGCGGCTGCCACGATTGTCACTCACAGGGCTACAGCCAGTCCGGCGGAGTAATCAATCCCGACACGGCGCTGATGGGCAGTTCGGTGGGTTGGAAGGGGCCATGGGGGACGACCTACGCGGCGAACCTGCGCGTTCGGGCGGACAAACTCACGGAGGATGGTTTCACGACTTACCTGCAGGTCCTGAAGACAGAGCCCCCGATGCCCTGGTTCAACGTGAGGGCGCTCCCTGAAAGCGACATCCGTTCGCTCTACCGGTACATCAAGTCTCTAGGACCACCAGGCAAGCCAGCCCCCGAATTTGTCGCGGCAGATGCCCCACCACGAACTCCGTACGTGGTCCTCGCTCCTCCGCAAGCGCCCACCTGCAGTCGGGACCTCGACTGCGGCGTTGGAGAGATCTGCAGCACCACGGTACCGCGCATGTGCGTCAAGCAGTGAACCCTTGGGTGAGGTCATGCCTCGCGCCATCGTTGTAGGCGGATCGCTCGGTGGACTGTATGCGGCCTGCATGCTGCACCGTTCGGGGTGGGACGTGCTCGTCCTCGAACGAGCGCGCGAGCGGCTCATCGGGCGTGGTGCCGGTCTCGGTGTGCACCCGCCGATGCTGGAAGGCCTCCTTCGCGCGGGCGCTTGTGTTGACACGTCAGTCGGCGTTCCCGTTGAAACCCGCGCAGCCTTCTCCCGCGATGGCCGCGTGATCTCCGAAATCTGCATGCCCCAGTTCTGTACCTCCTGGGCGCGGCTCTATTCGATGCTGAGTGACGTTTTCCCGGAAGAGCGGATCCGCCGTGGAGTCGCACTCGTCCGCTTCGATCAGGATGAAGACGCGGCGGCCGCACAACTGTCGAACGGAGAAAGCGCACAAGCTGACGTTCTGATCGGCGCAGACGGAATTCGTTCCACTGTTCGACGTCAACTGCTGCCGGGCGTTGAGTTTCAGTATGGGGGTTATGTCGGATGGCGCGGCATGGTCGAGGAGAGTGCCATGTCCCGCATTGCCCATGCGACCCTGTTTCATCGCTTCGCGTGGCAGCTGCTTCCGGGCGAACACATCCTTGGTTATCCCGTGCCAGGTGCGAACGACAACTTGAGTCCGGGCCAGCGGCGCTACAGCTTCGTTTGGTACCGTCCCGTTGCGGCTGGATCGAGCTTGAGCGACATGCAGACTGATGCCGACGGACGGCTTCATCCCGATGGCATCCCGCCACAGGCAATCCGACCCGAACTGATCGCACGGTTGCGAACCGACGCGGAGGCATTGCTCTGCCCAGCTTGGGCTGAGGTCGTTCGCAAAGCCGACCAGCCATTGTTTCAGGCCATCGGAGATCTCCAGTCGACGAGCATGGCCACTGGCCGAGTTGCTCTGGTGGGAGACGCGGCTTTCGTTGCGCGTCCGCACGTCGCCCGAGGCGCGATCAAGGCAGGACATGATGCCATGGCCCTGGCTGAAGCTCTCACGACTGCTCCTGTCGAGGCCGCCTTATCGCGGTACAACGCCGTGCGTCGCCCAGTCAGCCTTGCCCTGGTCGCAGAGTCGCGTCGCCTCGGAGCTTATCTCGAAGGGAAGGCCGAGCGGGCCGCTGATCCGGCGGACTTCATGCGGGAGAACGGAGGCGTTGAGCCATCTTCCGTCGACGGGGGGCTGTTCTTTCGGCTTCTCGATCAGGCCAAGAATGCTGGGAAGCCATCTGGCCCCGCTCCCTAGCGACCTGTTGGCGCGAAAGATGAACGAGCAATGTCTCAGTGCCGTCGCGAGCCACGGGACCCGCGGCTCGCCGCCCGGATACTCCCGGCAAACCCCAGCATTGCAGCCAAAATATGTATAGACATAACGAGCAACCCACTGCTGCGCGGATGGGAGGCCAGGACCAGCGAAACAGCTTTCGGGCCGCACAACCGGGGCCCTTGTATCGCCCCATGGCACGCATGCAAAGAAGAGGCGGACAGCGACGAACCGGTCAAAGAAGTCCAGAGCCGGCGTGGTCCTTGAACAAATCCGCCTCCCGGATGTAGCCGCGCAGCGTTTCGACGCTCTTTTGGCGGGAGACGTCCATCATGCGAAAGAGGGAGGCCCCTCGCGCGGCGGCGCTAGTCAAGAAGCCCGCTCTGAGCGAGTGACCCGCAAAATCAGCCGGCTGCAGGCTGACCCGGGCGATGTGCTTTTTCAGAATCCCGGCGACGCTCTTGTCGGTGAGACGGCTCTCCCGCACGCGGCCGCTTTTGGTCAGGGGCCGGAAGATAGGGCCCTGCTCCAACGCGGCACACGTCAGCCAATCCTTCAGCGCCTGGACGGGGCAGGCGACGCCGCCACGGATCACGCCGCCGTCGTCTTGTCCCGGAACTCGTCGGCCGCCTTGATGACGATGTAGGCGGGGCTCGTGATCAGGTCGTGGGCCTTGAGCAGCCGATAAACAGACGCCTCCGATACAAAGTACTTGTTCTCGTCGGTGAAGCGGACCGCCAGCTCGCGCGGCGAGAGGTCCGGCGCCTCCAGCGCCAGGTCGATGATCTGGCGCCTGACGCAGTCGGGGATGCGGTTCCAGATACGAGAGGGCCGGGATCGCCGGTCCTCGAGCGCCTCAGGCCCACCAAGTCGATAGCGAT
>JAESFS010000102.1_pt1 | contig 35199 bp, 31 predicted proteins | sample 9269441 | NCBI WGS metagenome assembly JAESFS01 (sample SAMN14502548, study PRJNA617105) | algae metagenome | isolation source: Scytolyngbya sp. HA4215-MV1 and co-occurring heterotrophs from sample from... | place: USA: Laie Falls, Oahu, Hawaii | collected 2010-08-22
AAAGCGCCGGTCCGGCCTTCTGCAGAAGGCCGGACCGGCGCTCGAGACCAACACCGAACGCACATGAAAAAGGGGGGGGTCAGTTCTTCAGTTCGCCAAGGGGGTCAGTTCCCGAGGCCGGTTGACATCGCCGACCTGTCGATCCTTGCTAGCTTGCTCGCCTTGAAGACGCTCCGACTGGATTGGATGCGCAATGTCACCATGCTTCCCGACCTGCATCGCCTGCGATCGCTTGAGGATGTCACCCTCGACACGATGAAAGGGATTACGGACCTGTCGCCGCTTGCGGCGGCCCCATCGTTGCGACGGCTCGTCGTCCAAGCGATGCCACAGCTCGTCGCTGAGGATTTTCGATGCCTTGTTGGACACGCCAGCTTGAAAGAGGTGAGGGTTCATACGGGTAGAAAGCGGGTCGATGACGCTGTCAGACGGGCATTAAGTGGCTTTTCTCACTGAGCCGCTTCCGAGCGCATTGCCGCCACACTGAGACGGGCCGGCGACGACGGTTAGCAGTTCAGTTTTACCCGCAATCGCGCGACTATCCGCCTCTTTGAGCCATGCCACAGGCAGGGTAGGGGGATCCAATATCCCGTCGTTGCTAGCCGCAAACAATCAGCACTCTTGCTCAAGCCGCTCGTGAAAGGGCGAGTTATGGGCAAGAAAACGCGGTCGAGCGTTGTCCGCATCGTGGACAAGGTTCGCCCGAAATTCGATCACGAACCCGGAGTGGTGGGCTCCAGCGTCTACAGGTCGGGCGAGTGGATTGCTGACATCCCCGTTGGCGAAGCGGGCGCTTGGGCGAACAAGCCCGACCTACGCCATCCTCGACTTCATCGTAGACAACTACATGCCCGTCTTGGAGATGATCGAGGACGAGGTCGACGAGCTTGAAGAGTCTGTCGTCAGCACGGCCCTCGGCCGGCCGGAGGTCGAGCGCCTTTACCAGCTGCGGCGCGATCTTCTTCGTCTGCGGAACAGCGTGGTGCCCCTGGTGGATGTCTGTCGCCGCCTCGAACATTCCGAAATCTTGCCGATCGAACCCCTGATGCAGCCCTTGTTTCGGGACGTCACGGACCACGTTCGTCGCGTCCAGGAGGCGATAGACGCACAACGCGAGGTCCTGGCGTTCACCTACGAAGCCAGCGTGATGGCAGGGCAGGCGGAGCAGACGGAGGTCTCCCGGCGTCTTGCAGCGTGGGCGGCCATTCTCGCCGTCCCCACGGCGGTGGCGGGTATCTACGGGATGAATTTCAAGATCATGCCGGAACTGGAATGGGAGTACGGCTACCCTGCGACAGTGGCGGCCATCGTCGGCGCATGCAGCTTGCTGTATTGGCGCTTCAAACAGAACGGGTGGCTGTGATCGACAGAAGGTGCAGGCGCTCGATGCGGTGTCGGCGTCAGCTCGACGAGATTTCTGCCGATGAAGAGCCCTTGAACCTCAGCGTAATCGAATCCGCGTCGAGCGCCTCGGAACGGCGCCGAACTGAATGCGCTGCAGCGCCTTAAGCAAGCCGGAACCGAAGGTCGGAGGCGGGGCGTCTGCGCGCCGCCAAGGCGTCCAGGATTCTCCGATGGCCCCCGCCCAGCGCGAAGCCCGCGCGCAGCCAGCAACGCCCGTAGTCTCCCCGCCCGGGGCGCAGGCGGCGCTTCGGAGACGGACGTATCCTTTCCTCGACGGGCGTTCCGCGATTCAGGGGATTGTTTTCCCTCACTGAGGGAAGTCTGCAGGGGAAAACAGCGCGGCGAAGAGCTCCAGGAGGGGCTTGAACCGCGATTTTGATGCATTTTCGCAACACAAATCGAAATCGCGCCTGCAAGTAACTAGGAATTTTTTACCGTCCCACATCTGAACGAAGGATCGCTATCGGGACAGTCCTCGTCTCGTAATGCATCGAAGTGGTCTCGCCATGAGCGCTTGATACTGTCCAGATGCTATCGAAGGGGTAAATAACGGGCCAAAATCGAAGTAGTAAATAACAAATCCTTCGTCCGTTGACGGTATTCGCGGATGCCTGTAGTGCGTCTCGTCATGCTGATGCGCATGGCGGAATCGCAAGACCCGCCAGAGTATTGGCCCAACACCGTCGGTTTCCGTGTCATTCCGCAGCCGTGTCTGCGATGGGCGGAGCTTTGTCTCTAGTCGCGTCAGGATCATCCCATGTCTGAATCTCCGTCGTCTCCTTTGTCTCCCTCTTCCTCCACTTCGTCCGCTCCCCGCAATTCGGCTTTGCTGCATCGTGACCTGCAGCTGGCCATCACCTATGTGCCGGTTGCCAGCCTCCTCGGCTACGAGCGCAACGCCAGGACGCATACGCCCAAGCAGATCGAGCTGATCACCTCCTCGATCCGCAGCTTCGGCTTTGTCAGCCCCTTGGTCGTCGACGCCGAGGGCGTTTTGATCGCCGGGCACGGTCGCCTGGAGGCGGCGCGCACGCTTGGCTATGAGCAGGCGCCCGTGGTCAGGCTGGATCACCTCGACGGACCGCAGAAGCGGGCGCTGCGGCTGGCCGACAACCAGCTGGCTGCGCTGGCCGGCTGGGACGAGGCGATGCTGGCGCTGGAGTTCAGCGACCTGGTGGCGCTCGATCTCAGCCTCGATCTCTCTTTCGATCTGGCGGTCACCGGCTTTGAGGCGCCCGTCATCGACCGGTTTGTCATGCAGGCTGCCGGAGAGGCCGGCGATACGCTCGACGTGGCGCCGGCCCCGCTGCGCGAGCAACCCGCCGTGACGCAACCCGATGATCTCTGGCGCCTGGGTGAGCATCGCCTCTTCTGCGGCGACGCGCTCGAACCGGCGGCGCTGGCCGCGCTGATGGACGGCGAGCAGGCTGACATGGGCCTGCATGATCCTCCCTTCAACGTGAAAATCAACGGCCACGTCTCCTCGAGCGGGCGGCACCGCGAATTCGCCATGGCATCCGGCGAGATGACGGCCGCCCAGTTCACAGTCTTCCTCAGCAACGCCTTGGCGAGCACCACGGCGGTGCTGCGCCCCGGAGCGCTGACCTACGCCTGTATGGACTGGCGCCACATGGAGGAGATCCTGGCGGCCGGCCGGGCGACCTCTCTGGAGTTGATCAACCTCTGCGTCTGGAACAAAGGCTGCGGCGGCATGGGCTCGCTGTATCGCTCACAGCACGAGCTTGTCTTCGTCTTTCGCCTGCCGGGCGCGGCGCACGACAACCAGGTCCAGCTCGGCCGGCACGGGCGAAACCGCACCAACGTCTGGGACTACCCGGGCGGCGCCGCGGCGCTGCGCGAGGAACTCAAGCTGCACGCCACACCCAAGCCCGTGGCCATGCTGGCCGACGCGATCCGCGACTGCACGCGTCGCGGCGACCGGGTCCTCGATGCCTTCGCCGGCTCGGGCAGCACCATTCTGGCCGCCGCCAGGACGGGTCGGCGGGCGCGGGCGATGGAGATCGACCCGCACTATGCCGACGTCGCCATCCGCCGCTGGCAGAGCCTGTCCGGGGAGCAGGCGGTGCATGTTGCGACGGGCCTGACCTTTGCGGACCGGGCGGCCCAGCTCGCTGACAGAAGCCCCCACCTTGCCGAGACCGAACCTCACAGCGTCGACAGCGAACGCCACATGGCCGGCAGCAAGCCCGGCGTGCGGCAGCGCCGGCGCGCGGCCTGAGAGGTGTGTCATGGTGCGCCGCCCCAGAACTTCCGTCAGCGCCACCGATGATCGCGGCGATGTCCGCGATTACCCGGTGGGACGGGCCAAACCGCCCAAACACAGCCAATTCAAACCCGGCACCTCCGGCAATCCTGGCGGCCGCAGGAGAGGAAGCATCAACATGAAATCCATCTGGTCGGAAGTCGCGGAAACCGAAATCACCATCGTCGAGAAAGGTGTGCCAACGACAGTGACGGTCCCGAAAGCCATCGTCTTGCGCTTGGTCCAGCAGGCCTTGAAGGGCGATATTCGAGCGATCAACAGTTCTGTCGAGCACTTTGAGCGGCATTGCGCGCCTGAACCCGGGAACAGGGATGAAGAGGACCTCAGCAGGGAAGATCAGGCCCTGCTGGACCGCGCCGAAAAACACCACCTGTGCCGTGCGCCGCGTCGCACACAGTCCGGCCCCGGAAAGTCCCGCAGGGAGGCAGCCGGCAGCGCTAAGGCGAACGGCGATGACGACTGCTGATCGGCACTCAACCCAGGAACGCCTGCTGCAGGCCTATCTACGGCAGGACTTCGCCATTTACCTGGAAAAAGTATTCCGCACGCTCGAGCCCGGCACGACCTTCAGCGCCAACTGGCACTTGGAGCATCTTGCCTGGCAGTTGATGCGGGTCGAACGCGGTGAGGTCCGGCGGCTCATTATCTGCGTGCCGCCGCGCTCGATGAAATCCATCACCGTGTCCGTGGCCTTCACCGCCTGGCTCATGGGCCGGGATCCGAGCAAACGCATCATCTGCGCCTCCTATGCCGATGACCTCGCCCGGAAATTGTCGATGGATACGCGGATCGTCCTGGACAGCGCCTGGCACCAGCAGCTTTTCCCCAAGCTGCAGCTGACCTCCAAGCGCCCGCGCGGCCACGAACTCATCACCACGACCCATGGCTACCGCCTCGCCCTGGGCATGGGCGGATCCATTCTCGGGCGCGGGGCCGATGTCATCGTCGTCGATGATCCCATCAAGGCGACGGATGTCGTCTCCTCGGCCGAGCGGCGGCGCGTCAACGATGCCTTCGACAGCACGCTCTATACCAGGCTCAACAACAAAAAGACCGGAGCGATTGTCATCATCATGCAGCGTCTGCACCAAGACGATCTCGTCGGGCATGTCTTGGACAAGGGCGAATGGGTGCTCGTCTCCATCCCGGCTATCGCCATGGAGGACTGCACCTATCAGCTTAGCGATGCGCCCGACCATGTGCATCGCCGGCGCGCCGGCGACATCCTGCACGAGGCGCGGGAGAGCTACGCTGAGCTGGAAGCCACCCGTCGCATGCAGGGCTCGCTGGTGTTTTCAGCGCAATACCAGCAGGAACCGGTGCAGCTGGAAGGCAACATCGTCAGACGCGAATGGCTGCGCTCCTACACAACCGCGCCGTCGTCCTTCGACTTCACGCTCGCGAGCTGGGACACGGCTTCGACGCTCTCCGACACGGCCGACTATTCGGTGGGCACGGTGTGGGGCGCCAAGGGCCTCGACTTCTACTTGCTGCAGGTGGTGCGGGGACGCTTTGAAGTCCCGGACCTGCGGCAGCAGATCCTGGCAACGGCCCTCCGCTACAACGTCAACCAAACCGTCGTTGAAGGGACCGATATCGGCCGGGCCATCGCCCAGGACCTGAGGCGAACGGGACAATACCAAGTGGTTCTCAACCCGCCGCGTCTCGACAAGGAGGCGCGCTTCCTGGCGCAGTCGGCGCGCTTTGAAGCAGGCCAGGTCTTTGTCCCGCAAGAGGCGCCATGGCTGGCTGACTGGCTGCTGGAGCTGTTGGCCTTCCCGAACGGTCGGCATGACGACCAGGTTGATTCTACCAGCCAAGCGCTGCATTGCCTCTCCAGCCGTATGTTTCCCCTCCACACGGCGCGACAAGCCCGCCAACGCCCATCCGGTCGGGACCGCCCGGCCGGCTTTCACCAGCGCAGTCCGTAAGACTTGGCTTCCTGCCGCCGGCTTGACATTGAGGCGTGCAGGCGGCCCAGGCGCGCCGCCGCGTGAGCGAAGCGCCGTACGAGGACGGGGGGGGGGCTCGGCCGGGTTCGTTGAACCGCGGGATGCCGGGACCATCGTCACGCTGTACGCCGGAGCCTGACAGGGGCAAGAACCTCCCGTCTTAAGGCAGGGCGACATCGTCTTTATTGGTTTTGGCCCTGCCAAGGCGAAAACCTCTGATCAGGGGCGCGGCAGGCCAGCAATGGGTGGTAGAGGATCGGGCTCGAATTCCGATGCCATGATGGCCGAATGAAGATCCAGGAATGGTCTCCCGGCACTCCAGGCCGCAAAAACCCGGGCGGGATCGAAGAACACACCGATTGGGTTCGCAGCAAAGTCTGGCGAGGTGCGCATCCACTGTGATGACTTCTGCCAATCGCCGAACGCGTCGGTCTGCAATTCGACCAAGTTGGCGTCCGGGTCCTGATAATACATCGAGATCGTCATCCCATGGTCGAGACAAACAGCGGGGAGGATTCCCTTGTGGGCAAGACGGTCATAGTTCGCCATCAGGTCCGTGAATGCCCCGAACTCGAAGGCGAGATGGTGCAGGCCGGTGTGCCTGCTCTTATCCGAATCGTCCGAGAGGCCTGGCACAGCGAGCAAGGCGAGCCGATGGTTGGCGGCATCGTTGGTCAACCATGCTCCAATCTGAGCACGATGATTAGGCTGCAATCCGGTCACCTCGCCGTACCAGGCGATCATTTCGTCGAGGCGAGTAGTCTTCAAGTTGACGTGGTGCAGGACAGGCGAAACCATGGTGGTGATCCAGTCTGCCGTGTGGCTCGGAGTCCGAGACTGCCAGTTGACCGTGACTTGACCAGAGCACCCAACCGTACCGGATTGCGCGTTGGTCGATGCGCCTTCGGAAGGAAAGTTTGGGGCAGGTGGAGGAAGCACCCATGATTCTAGAGCTTCCTCAGATCGATGTACAGGAAGGCCTTAGTGTGATTGCAGGCTCGCCCGGCAGGCCGTGAGCATGCCAGTCGCCTCCTTGTCATCCTGGAGGCCAGCCCAGCCCTTTAGCTGCTGCTCGACGCCTAAGGGCTGCATTGGGCGGGGATCTAGTCTCGCCGGGCGCCCACGGCGCTGTTGGAGGCCGCTGGGATGTTCTCCGGCCCGCTTGAGCGGTATGACGGGCGACCCTTTTTGCGAGTACGCACATCTTCCTAGTCAGCCTCGGCGCACTCTGTCTTCACGGACAAAAGGAGTCAGACATGGCCGAGTATCACAAGATCCGCCGCTCTGAGGCCCTGAAGCAGGCTTTTATTGTCCTGGTTTTCGCGCTCGGCGTCGCAAACGTCGTTCTGACCGTCATCACGCTTGCCGGGCATTAACATTCCGGCGTGCCCCCCTTGAGCTAATCCCCGAGATCCGGACAGTGACGGATGCTACGAAGTGACTTCTGCTGATCTCCAGAGATCGGGAGATCAGAGCATGCGCAAACGCAGGAACCATGACGCGGGCTTCAAGGCACGCGTGGCGCTGGAAGCCGTAAAGGGTGAGCGCACCGTGTCGGAGTTGGCCGCCGCATACGGCGTGCATCCGACGATGATCCACCAGTTGGAAGAAGGCGCTCCTCGATGGAGCGGCAGACATCTTCGAGCGGGGCGGCAGAAAGACGGCCGAGGTCGACGAGGACACGGTCCGGGATCTCCACGCAAAGATCGGGGAGCTCGCGGTCGCCAACGATTTTTTGTCACGAAAGCTCAAGCCCTGGACCGGGAAGTAAGGCGCACAATGATCGAGCGCAATCACCCCTCGTTGTCTGTTGGGATGCAGTGCCGGCTGCTGTCGCTCTCGCGATCCTCGTTCTACTACGCGCCGCAGGGCGAGACCGAGATGAACCTCGCCCTGATGCTGCTGATCGACAAGCAGTTCCTAGACACGCCTGCCGATCTTCCAGAAGCCCGACACAAGCCGGCCGGCGAAGGGGCCTATCTGCTTGGCGGCCTGAGGGTGGATCGCCCAACCAGGTCTGGTGCGCCGACATCACCTATCTGCCGATGCGGCGTGGCTTTCTGTATCTCGTCGCCATCATGGACTGGTTCACCCGCAAGGTGGTGGCGCGTGTCAAACACGCTGCAGGCGGACTTCTGTGTCGACGCGCTGACCGAGGCCCTGCGCAGGTTTGGCTCGCCCGAGAACAGCGCCTTGCACCAGCAGCTTTTCCCCAAGCTGCAGCTAACCTCCAAGCGCCAGCGCGGCCACCGGGCCGATATCATCGTCGTCGATGATCCAATCAAGGCGACGGATGTCGTCTCCTCGGCCGAGCCTCGTATTGCCGCCCGTCGATTGCTGCTGCGGCGTCAGGCCGAGCCAGGCGGCGAACTGCCGGCCGGAGCGGAACTGATCGGGATCGGTGGCCTTGGCTACGACGACTTCCCTTCGGGCGTGCGTTCAAGCCGGGATAGCTCGCCCTGCCCGCCGGCTTCTCAGGGCTTGCGCTTCTCATCCTCGGGTGGGGGCGGGATTTTCTGCCACGCGGGATCGCAGCCGTTAAAGCCAATGGGAACGACACTGTTCATCAGCTCACGGTACGCAATCGCGTCGTCACCCTTATTTGCGAAGGTGAGATAGCTTTGGATGCGCCGGGGCAACTCGGCGCAGTCATCTCCGGGTTGAAACGAATATCCCGGTGGTGCATTGCCTGAATACCCGTTGATGGTCTTAAATCCGAGACGGAGCGAAGCCCACATTGCATCAATTTCCTGTGCGCCATAGACGGGGTCGGGCCCGCTTTTCTGCGCAAAAAACAAGACGGAGTTCTGATCAGGCTGCAGGACCCGGCTCTCAGCAGCTGCCACCCTATCGCGCCATACCTGTTTGGCGCTGACACTCATCGATGTAGCTGACTGTTCCAGGATGATCATGGGTATCACCACCAAGGCGATAAAGATGATCGCCCCAGGCCAGCGACGGCTTAGGAGATCGGTTCCCAGTGACGATAGGAAAGCCATCGGAAACAGCAACACCTGGTCGAGCCGCGACATCGCGCGAATGGCCGACGCGAGCGGAGCGGCGTGCAGCAGATACCAAATGCTGTAGCCACCGATTGAAAGAGTGATGGTCACAACTCCGACGAGGCCGCCGGCTAAGACCATGAAAGCCGACTTCTGCGCACCTTCGCCGCGCCACCCGAGAACCAGACCGACGAGCGCCAGCAACAGCGGCAGCACCCCCATGAACATCTGGTGTTCATGGCGCATGGGGATCGCCTCGAAGATCTCAGCCGACGGAAAAGACCAAAAGTACGAGTAATCGGACAGGAAGTAGCTCTGCGGTCTCGGCAGCATCAAACTGATCTCGGGCCACGTGCGCGTCAGATGATAAAGGCGCGAAACTTCCAAGTAGGGATAAAAAAGGAGGACCATCGCGATCGCCAGGAAGGCCAACGCAGCGAGAAACCGCACCTTGGCACCGTTCGAACGCGCCCGCCACGTCGCCACGAACGGCAGGGCGATGTCTCTGAGAGTCGCATCCGAGAAGATCCAAAGGCGAGAGAAGTGGACCGCGCATCCTGTACCTAACAGAAGAAGCAGGAAAAAACCGACGTAGATGCTGCAGTAAAACTGCCAGGTGAGCCATGCGCCGGAAACGGCAAGCTTGGTAAAGTCCTTCTGCACGATGAACAGGATAAGGAACGTGGCCGAAAGCGGGACCCCGAAGCGGTAATGCAACTGCGCGTGCATGGCTTGTGCGGTTGTCGGCAGAGCGAACGAGAAGATAAGGGCTCCGAGGGTCGCCGCCAATCGAGTCACGCTGAGCCGCCGCAGGGCATAGTAGGCGGCCCCATAATTCACAGCGAAACCTACCAGGAACCAGATCTGGTATGCTGTGTCCGGTTTTCCCATCAGAAAGCGGGCTATGAGATAGACGGGGACCGATCCAAAGAGGTTGTCGGAAAATCCGAGGGTGTAGGGGAACGGGGCGAAAAAACCGAGGTGCCAGAGGGAATCGCTGTTTCCGGCGAAAAACTGGTAGACGTTCTCGAGAAAGTAGTTGTTGAGCCGCGCATCACCGAGATCACCCGGCATCATCGCGAGCCCGCGCAGCTGCCTCATCGGCCCTGCAAGAAATGCACTCAAGAAGCAGCCGAACGGCAGCCAACGAATCGTGTCAATCCGACTTTCCGGGCCTCTCGCGATCGCTCTCACAGCTCTCATGACGAGAGACCGTCGTTAGCGGCTTTGCCGTGGCACGGCAAAGCCCGTTGAATGCCGCTCAATACCCCTTATCCGTCTTTTTTGATGTGAGCCGCAGGACCCTCACTCCCGAAGTTAAGGACACCACCCTCTGATGATCAAGAGCTTGAAATTGAGCTTCATCGCAGCACCTCAGATCTGAAGTGCTCCCCGGGCGCGTCCGCCAAGGCAGCCCGCGATTGGCGAGGCTATTTTTATCAGGTTTCGATGGTGGACTCTATATCGTCGACATGCCGGGCACAGAGATGGTGCACAGAGGAACGTAGCAGTGTTTCAAGGTTCCGGGAGGGACCTCTATGAGCACATCACGCCGCTACCAACTGTCGGACTGGGGGCGATCCAGCCGCTTTGCCCAAAAGGCCGATGGGGAGCACGCGCGGCGCGGAAACCGATCGCGCACCGGCATTCCGATCCGAGACCCACGGGCGTGCCATCTCCAGCACGCGCGAGGGCCTTTCAGGGTTTCAGGGTCCTTCCTGTCCGGACGGAAAATGCCGTCCTGAGCCGGGCGCATGCCCATCAGTCCCGTTGCCGGGGGCGAGAGAGCGGCGTGGGGGCCTCCGCCGGCTCGATCCACGGCGCCAGGTTACGGGCACGCTCCGACGCGCCGGGCGGCCCGCGGTCGGCCCGGCAGAGGATGTATTTGTCGTCCGCATCGCAGGAGTGCGTGGCCGCGATCGTCGCGCCGTGCGCCGCGAAGGCCCGCGGCGAGAAGAGGTAGGCCGTTCGCGCGTCGGGAGGCGTGGCGGGAAAGGCGCGGGGAAATTCGACGCAATGGTATCGCCGTTGATCGCGGGGCAGGCGGCCGGGATAGAAGCTGTTGGTCTTCAGCCCGTTGTCCATCGCGAGAAAGGAGAGGGGCTCGAACTCGAACCAGGAATATCCGGGCTCCTCGGTGCTCCAGCATTGCCAGGGCGGAACCATGAGCAGCGTGTCATTCGCCTTGCCGAGATCCGCATAGATCGGGCTGGTGAACCGCAGCGGCTTCATGTCCGCAAAGCGTGCCTTGAGACCGGCGTAGGGACCTGCGAGATCGGCGACTTGCAGCACCGCGCCGGCTGCCAGAATGCAGGCGGCGACGCGCACCGAAGCGACGCGGATGAGGGCGGCGAACGCCAGGGTGAGAAGGAGATAGTGAGGCAGCCAGATGAACCGGCCCGCGCTGCGGAAGATGCTCATCACCTCGAGCGCCGGCTGCGGGATCCTCACCATGTAGGCGAGCGGCAAGGCCATGAGATAGCCGGCCGCCGCGACCGCCAACAAGGGAGCGCCGAACTCATCGTAAAGCCTGCCCCTGGCGCGCGCGATGGCGATGCCGGCGAGGACGACGACGATGGCGCCCAGGCCGAGATAGCCGTAGCCCTCGTACTGCAAGGGAGAGTTCACCGGGAGCGGCGGCATGAGTCCCGCGCCGATCAGGCCCCTCATCGGATTGAACAGGGCGTTCCAGGGGCTCGAGGCCGTGCCGAAGCCGCCGGCCGGCACCACTCCTTCCCCCCTGATCTGGAGAAAGCCGAACAGGATGAGGGCGGCGAGGGCGCCAATGAGCGGCCCCGCCGAGGCGACGGCGAGTGCCGGCGTGAGCCGCTTCGCCATGAGCAACCGGCCGACGAGCCCGAGATAGACCGCCGCCGTCATGACGAGGAGGTACGGGTTGATCCCGCCGGCGACGAACAGCAGCATCCCGAACCCCTCGAAGGAGGAGAGGGGGCCCACCCGGCCGGCGCGGGCATAAAGCCAGAGGGCCGCCAGGATCAGCCAATGCCCGGTGAGGCTCGGAGGGCCAAAGCCGGTGCGCTCATAAAGCAGAGGAGAAGCCGCGATGAGGAGCGCGCCGACGAACACCATCGCGTCCCGCATGCGCCCGCCATCCGCGCCGCGCCGGATCTCCCGCAGGAGCAGGAAGGCGAACAAGCCCTGGAGGGCGGCGTTCAGCAGGTAGGCGGGACCGAGATACTGGACCGGGTCCGGCAGCCAGGCGCTGAGCGCCTTCATGGGCAGGGCGACGAGCGGAATGAGGTCGAACATCGCGATGGGCAGCGGGACGGGCCACGATGCGCGCGCGGTCGACAGGCTGAAGGCCGGCGCGGGGTCCGCCCGGTAGGCCGTCCAGCCGAACTGCTGGGCGACCAGATCGTCCGTCAACCAGCCCGTGTTACGGGGATCGATGACAGCAGGCCCGAGGATCCACACGGCCAGGAGCGCACTCGCCAGCACGACGACGGCCGCCGCCGCAACCGATGCGCCACGCCTGTTGAAGATGGATGCCATCGTCACCCTGTCCCTTGCTGGCGCACGCGATCCCCGCGAGCGCCGGTCGGCCCACTGCTCCCCGGGAAAATTGGCGGGGGTGCGGGCTGGTCACACTACAGGGGCCGTATTGCCGCGAGGTTAGTGAGGGGTTGTGGTGATCGACGGTGACGCTGTGCTCTCTGTCACGTCAGGGAGCAACCGTGGAATCAAGATCTTCGGATGTGAGTGTGGTGCGAATTCCCAGCATAGGCCAAAGAGTTGGCGTCGCCGGACAGCCCGCCTCGGAAGCAGGAGGCGTCAAGATCCCCAGGCGCTGCAGAATTCTGAAATCATATGTGAGGCACCTGATCGCGACGGTCACATTGACCGGAACGCCACTAGGATTGCCAATATAGCCAAGCCCGTTCGAAGCATAGCTGACCCGAACGTTGTCTCTGGTCAGAGTGGGGTATGCCAGACGCATTTCGTTGAATATTTTGTCAAAGTTCGTGAGGTTGAACGTATACCCTGGACAGGTGCCGCCTGGCGGGCTGCTCGTGGTTGAATAGGTGCAGTCTGTCGAGGCTATCGTGCACGCCGCCAGCGTGATCCCGGTCGTCTGGTCGGTGCACGGAGCTCCGATCGGCGAAAGACCGGAAAACAGTCCTGTTTTGATGCCAGGGGCGACGGGCGTGCTCACGATGGCGACCCGCGCACCCAACTGTGTCGCCTTTTGCGCTCTGCCACGCTGCAGGAGGCCGAACGAAAACTCCAGCGTTCCCATCGTCAAAATCACGATCAGGGGGAACACGAGCGCGAACTCGACCAGCGAGCTGCCCTCTTCGCTGCGGTGGAACCTACTCACCGATCACCCTTTCCTGGTGCGAAATGTGGAAGGTGATCCCTGAAAAACCAAACCCCGATAGCAAGCCCGATGTGTACGGCACGTCCGCCGTCATCGTTACCACCGTCGGCGTTCCACTGGCTGTCGGGTTGTTCACGTTGGCGATGGGCACAATCGGCGTCGGCGCGGGGGTGGGCACCGTGATTGAACCGTAGCTGGCCAGGTTTTTGGCGTTCGAGACGGCCCAGCTTTTCGTCGTGGATGCAGGGATTCTGGCGAGGTAGCGCACCGCAACCCGCATGCTCTCGTTTGCTGTCTGGTATGACGAAACGGCTCGCGCAAATTCTATTCCGCCGAGGGTGGCGAAAACCAGAAACGGTGCGATCAGCGCGAACTCGACGAACGTGGCGCCGCGTTCGGATTCCCGGAAGCTTCGCAGAACTCTACGTCGGATCATCGTGCTACTTCACCAGTTGCACAGTGTGGTGGAACGAGTTGCCGCCGGTCCCGCCATTGCCGGAAGCCGTTTCCCATCGGATAAATTCCGCCCATACGACGTCGTTCTGGGTGGCTTCCGTAAGAAAGAACTTCGCGTAACGCGACACCACCAAGCCGGATGCAGGAATTGAAGACCCACAGTTATTCGAAACAGCAACGTAGATTATCCTGCGGCTTGCAGGGTAAACAGTGCTTGCTCCACCGCCGAAGCAGCTTGGGGCGGCGTGGTCCAGATTAGAACCGCTTCCGCTATCGGACGGAAAACTTTTCACGACAGTCTTGAGATTGGTGATGCTCGCCGCAGTGAAGCCGGCGGTTTCCGCTTGTGTCTCGGAGATACCCAACTCCGCCAAGTACGTCTTGAAGCGAGTGATGGTGCAAGTAGCGCAAAGCAAAGGCGCCACGACATCGCCAGCCTGAGTGTGAACGAGGTTTTTGTAACCCACACGATCCCAGACACCGTTTCCTGCCCATCCGTTGAAGGACTGGTCCTGCGGAAACGACGCACGCGTGCTTGTCGTCTGGTTACCAGTACATTCCTTCAAGCCGCCTAGTGATTGGGGTGCGGGAGGAAACGTACTGAGATTGGGATTGGCATTGCCGCTGGGATAGATATCCAACCGTGTATTGACGCCCTTCTGTGTCGTTCCGTTGGCGTTTCCCGTGTCTGGAATAATCGAATTGCTGTAGCAAGTCCCCCCACCCGGCCAGCCGAGATATGTCTCGGCGTCGTGCCCTCCGCTGGAGGAAGGTATTCCGCTGCCGGGCGGTGGAAGCAACCGACCAAACAGCGCGCCGCTGTTGGTGCCGGGCGTTGTCAACTGGTACTGCTTGCCCTCGCTGGCACCGTTCAGGTTGACGGTGCCCGACTCGCAGATCAGCAAAGGCGTCGGGCGGCACGTCGAATACGTTGAAGTCGCCATTGCGGAGCGGTTTTTGTTGTTGATTGCTCCGGTAAAGCCGACGGCCTGGATGAGATACTTCACCAGGGTCTTGTTTTCCGTCGTGACCTTGATGCAAGAGGCGGATCGGCTGATCTGTGCTGCCGTGCCGGTGAGCGCCGAACCCGTGCAATTGGCGCTATAAAACAGAACGTTCGCCGCCGGGATCGAGATTGCGTGGACGGTCGACATCACCGACGTATTGGCGACCGCTGTCTGAGCTGCCGAGATGGCCCTGGTTGATGCATCAGTCGCGCCGTCCAGTTCGGCTGCTCCCGCCAATGCGGCGGCATCGGCCGCATGCTGCAGGTCGGCGTCCATCGTGAAGAGATTGTTGGAGTCCAGGGCGAGGCCCACGATTCCGACGAGCACGGGCAGAGCCAGGGCCGCGTACAGCGAGACTGCGCCGCTATTGTCCCGAAAATTTCGCTTCATCACTCTAAGGTCCTCGATGCAGTTCAACCCAACCCGGATCACGCCCGCATCTGATCGAGTACGACGCTGGCGTGCTCGACTCCTGACATGGCGGATTGCGATGCTGTGGCCTCTGACCACAATCCGAAGCCCTGTCCGATGAGCGCGAGTTGGGTTCGGGAACAATCCCTAAATCCGTTCCCCAACCAGATCGCCGCCCGGCAAGCTTTTCATCAGGCTTGTTTCAATTTAAGCACAAGCGCAACCAGAGGTGGAGTCGTTTTGACTCGCGTTGTTAACAACCGGTTCAGTATCTGCCATCGACTTGCCGCGCCGTCCGCACGCACTGACTTCGTGGGCCACCTACGCCCCGCATGGATCGAAACCATCTCCGGGCGATTATCCGAGTGTTAACTCATTTTGGTTAGCCTGGGATCATGAAACGGCTCTACGTCATCCAGTTTCTGGCTTGTTCGTTCGTCTTCCTGACTTGGGGGGCGGCCGAGCTTGCGGCTTACCTGTTGGATCTCTTTCCGGGTTCCGAAGCGCTCTGGTACGTGAACCTGGTGATCTTCAGGCCCATCCAGCAGGTCGCCTATCTCAATTCGCCGCTCCATTACCTGATCAGCCCCGTCACCGGGCTCGCCGCCATGGCCCTGCTTGCGGTGACCACGCTCTTCCTGCTGCGCGGACGCCGCCTGGCGATCGCCTGCACGAGCCATCTCTGTCTGTTGATGACGGTCGGCGTCGGCCGCGGCTGGCAGGCCATTCATGGCGCGGGCGCGGCCACGGCCTCGCTCGATCCGCGCTACGGCGTGGAACTCGACGTGTTCGCCCAGGCGGACGTCATCGTGATCGCCCTCGTGCTCGCCTCTGTGGTCGCCACCATCGCCGGCCACCTCAGCTTCCTCGTGCAGTTCGGGCACGACGCGAAACGCCGGGTACGGCGCTTTTCGGCCACGTCCCCCGCCTGACAGACAGACGCCTTCGGCAGGACGCCAGCTGATAGGCTCGCCCCTGCGGCGAGCCTTCGCTCCAGATTGACTCCCATCGCTGGCGCCTTCCGCCCTTTTATGACGTGGCGTCAGCTCCCCGACACGACGATTCCGGCGGGCTACTCCACAGAGGCCGCAAGTTCCGGGCGGATCAGGTGAACGCGCCGCACGCGCCCGGCCGCGCGCGTCGCGGTCAGGGCGCGATGCAAACGCTTGGTCACGGACTGGCGCGCTGGGTCTTCGGTCCGCGCACGAGCGCGAGAGCGCGCCCTCCCAGTGGCGTCTGGGTGAGAAAGGCGATGATCACGCCGATGAGCAAAGACGTCAGCCTGATCCACATCAGCTCCCGCAGCACCCAGGCCACGGTGATGAGGACGCCCTGCCACCCCGCCTGCGTGTCCGCCTGTGCGTCCCGGCCGAACAGGATGACGGCATCCACCCACATCAGGATCGGCAGGAGCAATTGCGCGCGTTGCGCCAGCCGCACCATGCCGTTCGTCGATGCACAGCGTTCAAACGCCAGCAGCCCCGTCATCACGAAGAGAAGAAAGATGCCGCGGTAGGCGAGGTTGGCTCCGGTGAGATAGCAGCCGGCCATCAGCAGCCCGCCCATGACGAGCCAGCTCGCGTCCCGGGCTGGCATCCGCCGCAGGGACTCACCGAAACCCGGCCGGCGCGCGTCCTGAAAGGCCAGGGACAGAACGATGGCGGACAGTGCCAAGCGCATCGCCCCCACACCGATCGCCACGGCCTCGGGCGGGACCGTACCCCTGGCTTCGAGGAGCCTCCAAAGCACCGTCGGGAGGTTGGTGACGCCGAAAGCCCCGAAAATGGGCGATTGAACGGGCAAATTCGCCAGGGACTGGGCGATCTCGGTCCAAAGCGTTACGACGAAGACGACCAGGGTGAGGGAGGCGACGCACGCTACAGCGAGAAGCGTCGACAGGCGTTCGCGCGCAGCCATCGCGAACAGCACGATGGGATAATATTTCAGCAGCGCGGCCAGCATGATCAGCGGATAGGCCAGCAGCCTGATCCAGGCCGGCTTTTTCGCCAGCAGCAGACCGGCGACGCAGAACAGCAGGTAGAACCAGACATCGACGTTGTTCCGCTCCAGGGCGAACAACACCATGGGCGAAACGAGCGCGCAAAGAAGCAGCAGGCACTGCCTGGCGTCTGTCGCCCGGGGCAGGATGAAGGGGGACAGGATCGCCAGCACATCCGTCACCACGCCGACGATGTCGCGGGCCGGGACGGGCTCCGACGGCAGCGGCAACCTCGGCCAGAGGGGAGAGTAGACCATCTTGTTGCCGGGGACCGAGTCGCACGGAATGGACTTGTAGATGTCGTAGCCCAGCAACGAGCACTTCTTCATCGTGAAGACGTACTCGCCATCGAGGAAGGGAAAAGCCCACGGCGCGATCGAGATCCGGCTGAGCAGCCGCATGTAGATGTCGTAGTGTTGCCCGTAGAGGTACGCGAGGCCCATGAAAAGGGCGAGGCCCGCCAGCGGCGGAACGAGCCCGAAGATCGCCTTCCGTCCCGGCGTCATGACCGTGCTCCCCTCCGCGCCGCACGAACCGGTCCCGATCGGGAACGGGGCCGGGCGGCACGGTGCGGGATGCTGTCCCGGCGACGCCGAGGCCTGGACGCGGCGACGCCGGGCGTGATCCCGGGGGAGATGCTCGGGCCATTCCAGAACACCGACCGGCTCTCGGAGGGACCGCCGGGCATGTTCATGGGGCCTCGCGTGCCGGCCGGTCCCGCCAATCCCGCGCCGTCGATGACCCGTGCTCCCTCCGGACGATCAGCGCCAGGAGCGCGATCGCCACGGCCGGCGTGAGCGGCAGGGCGACGGCGGTCGCGATGGGGCGGGCCACCAGTGGCAGGAGGTAGGCCGCGGCGAGGAGGCTCTTCTCCCATGGAAGAAAGCCTCGTTCCACGCCAGCCCGGGTCATGCAGGCGAGGGGAATGGACAGCAGCATCAGGTCGTAGTCCAGCAAGAACGGCGTGGTCAGGAGGGTGACCAGCACGATAGCCGGCCCGGTGACGATGGGATCGGAATTGCGGCGAACGAGCCAGACCAGCACGAGGGCCGCCAGCGCCGCGGCGACGAACTGCAGCGCATAGGCCGCCTCGAGCGGCAAACCCACGAGGCGCGCGGACGAAAAGACGCTTTGGAATTTCGCGTAGCCGACCAGGTTCTGCTCGGCGGCCTCCCGGGCGGCGGCCATGGTGGGCCAGTAGGCCCGCCAGATGTCGACGCCAAAGCTCCACGTCGCCGCCAGGCACAGCAGCGTCGCGCTGAGGACCGCTCCGAGGAGGGTGCGCCATCTCCCACCGGCGAGCACGAGGATGGGCAAGGCCACGCCGAGCTGCGGCTTGACCACCAACGCGCCGAACGCCGCGCCCGCAAGGCCGGGCCGTTGCGAAAGCAGGAGAATTCCGCTTCCAAGAAGCGCCGTGGTCAGGAACGCGTTCTGCCCATGACCCATGTTGATCCAGACGGCAGGATAGGCCAGCAGAGCGACGGAGCCGATGACGGGACCGCCCAGCGCCCGCAGGACGAGCCAGCAGACGGCCCCCGTCAGGAGGAGCCACAAGCCGAGGGCCGCGAGGTAAGGAACCAGCCCGAGGGGCAGGCAGACCAGCAGATAGGGGGGTGGATAGAAGAATGCGGCATACGGGATCTGGACGCCGGCAAACGCCGCAGACTGGACTTCGTAGTGGAGCGCGGGGTCATAGACCCATGCCGGATGACCGGACAGCGCAAGTCTGGCCGCTGCCCAGAAGCTCGTGAAGTCCGTGCCGAGCGCCTTGCCGTTGGGGTCCAGCCCGTCCTTCGCCAGAGACAGCACGGTCCAGACCGCCGCCATGCCAGCGTTCACGGCTAAAAGAATTCGCGGATAAGCTCTAGCTCTTTCGCGTGTAAGCCAACGCCCTTCCGCAAGACACGAGCTCAGCACAGAGATCGCTTGCGCGACGTTGGAATATCTCGTCCGCCAGGGTCCGGTGAGATCAGGATGCTGCTCCATTCAACCAGTCTGGTCCTGGAAGGTTGTGAAAACGTCCTCAAACATGTGGCCGTTATGCCTCAGCTGCGGGAAAACGGATTATTTGGCCCGCGCAACACAACTTTAAGAGGCGCTTTAAGCAGCGAACTCAACGTTACAAATCCGGCCGCCAGGGGCTGTTCTTCAAGCAAAGATGCCACTGCTCAACCCTACATATTGTCGAATCGATCAATTTTAACCCTTATGAAAGGTCGACCACGAAGCAAACTGTATTTAATTGACAGCCAAGGCCTTTAACGATTTGTTAATTTGCAAGGAAAGGTTGAGTGCTCGAAGCGGTCGAGGTTCACCTGTCCGACGGGTGGCGAGCCGGCAGGCTCGAGACCACTGTTCCAGTGTAACCTACCAGGGAAGTCCAGTCATGAAGACCATGGTCCGTCGTTTCGTGAAGAATGAGAGTGGCGCTAGCCTTGTGGAATACGCGCTGCTTTGCGCTCTCGTGGCCGTCGCCGCCATCGCCGGCATGAGCCTGCTCGGCACGAACATCAACACCGCATTCAGCAACGTTGCGGGCAGCATCGCCAAGTGATCGCTGCGTTCTTCTCTGATGAGAAGAGACCGGGTCATGGGACTAAAGACGCTTGAAGTTAAGCAGCCCGGCGACCCCCGACATTGTGCCCCACTGAGCCCTCTCAGTGGGGCGCCGCAACTCTGATGTGACCCCCTTCGGTTTCCGGGTCGCGAACCAGGGCGTCACTCGTCATTCCGGGAAGGGCGTTCGCTACGCTCGCGGGGGCTACAATGAAACCGACAAGTCTCCTCATCCTCGTCATCGCTCTCTGCCTGGGTGGCATCGCCACGTATTTCGGCAAGGTGATCATCGCTCGCTCGACCCCTCAGGCACCCACCAACGAGGGAAGGATCGTCGTCGCGGCCGTGCCGATGGGATTTGGCACCGAACTGTCCGAGTTGAACCTCGCCGAGGTTCCCTGGGCTGCGGCCACGCTGCCGGAGGGCGCCTACGCCACCAAGGCCGAGATGCTGAAGGAAGGGCGCCGCGTCGTTCTCACGCCGATCGCGAAGAGCGAGCCCGTGCTCAGCAACAAGATCACCGGTTCCGGCCAGCGGGCCTCGCTTGCCGCATTGCTTGATCCCGGGATGCGCGCCGTCACGATCCGCGTCGACGATGTGCGGGGGGTGGCAGGCTTCGTCCGCCCCGGGGACCGGGTCGACGTTCTCCTGACGCAGAACATCAACGGAAACGCCGTGGCTGACGTGCTCTTGACCAACGTCAAGATCCTCGCCGTGGACCAGGTCGCCAATGAGCGGCAGGAGAATCCCACGGTGGCGCGGGCCGTGACGGCGGAAGTGAACACGGAGCAGGCCCAGAAGCTGGTCCTTGCCCAAGGCATCGGATCGCTGTCGCTCGTACTGCGCCAGCCCGAAAACAAGAACGAAGCGGTAGCGCGGCGAGTGACACTGGCCGATCTCGGTAGCACCGAGGCCGTTCAGCCGCCCAGCGAGGAGAAGGCAAAAATCGCGTCTCTTGAGACACAGATTGCGGAAATGAGGTCGCTCGCGGAGAAATCTGGGGAGAGGGAGCGCAAAGACTTCCTTAACCGCATTGCGCAACTTGAAGCACGTATGGCAACTGAATTAAGCCGTGCTTCAGAGCGTCCGGTTGAAAAAGTACCCGAGACAACTGCGAAGATATCCAACGACACGATTGTACGGGTGACACGGGGCGGCAAGCGGGAGGAATACAACGTGTCGAGGGACGACGGTTCCTCAGCGATAGGGTTCCGGCGCTAGCAAGTGGGTGGCAAGAGTGGGTTCGATGCGGTGTGAAGAGAAAGTCGGCCGGCGACGGCATGGCGCGGCCCCCTCGGGGCGGCGCTTTCGCCGCTTGTTCCTGTCATTGACGGCCGGCTTTGCCGCCGTTGCGGCTTCGGTTCTGGTTCTGTCGTCGCTGAGCGCGACGCAGGCCCAGATGGTGACGCCTGTCGGCGGGCCAGTGTCCCGCGTTTCCGTGGTCCTCAACAAGTCCGAGAGCTACAAGGTCGACGTGCCCTTCGCCGACGTGCTCGTGGGCTCATCCGATATCGCCGACGTGATCCCCCTCAGCGACCGGCAGCTCTACATCCTGGGCAAGAAGGTCGGCACGACCAACGTCACGCTCTACGACCGCAGCAAGCGGCTGCTCAGCATCATCGACATCGAGGTCAAGCTCGACACCAACAATGTCGAGAACAAGATCCGCACCAGCTCGGGCAGCGGCAGCATCCGCGTCGGAGACGTCAACGGCAAGCTCGTGCTGAGCGGCACCGCCGAGGACGCCCAGTCCGTCGACCGGGCCATGAGCGTCGCCAAGGACCTGGCGCCCGCGGGCGTGGTCAACGCCATGCGGGTCACCGGCAACCAGCAGGTGATGCTGAAAGTGCGCTTCGTCGAAGCGTCCCGCGACGCGGCCCGCGCGCTCGGCGTGCGTTGGGATTTCTTCCGCGGCAACCTGCGCCAGGCCAACGTGGGGACGTTCGGAAGCGCATCCGGGCTCCAGCGGAACCTGCCGGGCGGCGGGGGCACGGTCAATGTGCTGGACGCAGCCGGAACCCTGACCGGCGGCAGCCCCTTCGCCTCCATCATCGCGCGCGTCATCTCCACCGACTCCACCAAGCTCGACGTCGTCATCTCGGCGCTCGAGGAGCAGGGCGTCGTGCGCCGGCTGGCCGAGCCCAACCTGATCGCCCTGTCGGGCGAGACGGCGGACTTCCTCGCCGGCGGTGAGTTCCCGGTGCCGGTGTCCGCCACGACGACGAACGGCTTCCCGACGACGACGATCGAGTTCAAGGAGTTCGGCGTCAGCCTCGCCTTCACGCCGACGGTCCTCGCTCGTGGCGTCATCAGCGTGAAGCTCGAGCCGATCGTCAGCGAGCTCGACTACTCCAACGCCGTCAGGCTACAGGGCGTCGAGATCCCGGGCCTCGTGAAACGCCGCGCCAAGACCACGGTCGAGCTGCGCGACGGGCAGAGCTTTGCGATCGCCGGCCTGCTGCAGGCGCAGTCGTCCCGCACCGTCGAGCAGGTTCCCTGGCTCGGCACCGTGCCGGTGATCGGCGCTCTGTTCCGCAGCCCGAGCTTCCAGTCGAAGGAGACCGAGCTGGTCGTGATCGTCACGCCCTACCTCGTTCGCCCGGTCGCGGCGGGCAAGCAGTTGAAGACGCCGTTCGACACGTCGCTCGCCGGCAACGACCTCGACTTCTTCCTGAACGCGCGGTCGGAGACGCCGAGGACGCAGAACAACCTCGTCAACTCACAGAACCAGGACACCGGAACCTATGGCGGCATACCCAGCGGGGCCCCGGCCCAAAGCGAAACGCGGCTGCTGAAATGAGGTCCGGGATGGTGAAGTTTCGCATGGCGCTGCTGATCGCGGCCGGTCTGTCCCTCGCAAGCTGCAACCAGTATTGGGAGCGAAAGGACACGATCGCTTTCGGCGCAGGCGACTCGGTGGCGGCCAATACGGCGCTCATGGTGCCGAATCCCTGGCCTCCCGGGTCGCGCGACACCCATATCATCAGCGATGGCGCGCGCGCCCAACTCGCCATCGAGCGCTATCGCAAGGGGGCGGTTACGCCGCTGGCGACAGGCATCAGCACGGGCGGTGGTACGGCTCCGACGGCGCCCACGCAATGAGGACGACTACCGGCCGGACGTGTGTTGTCGCCGGCCGTTTGAAGAAGTGTTACTGGTGTCCGGGCGGTGCGCCCCGAGTTGTTATGTGTAGCGTAAAGTAACCTCGGATCGTGATGTTCGCGTGGATCGTTGACCCGTCGAAGGACCAAAAGGTCGAGCTGATCTCACAGCTGCTCGACCAGCTGGGCTACGTCGTCCGGCCGCTGCGCTCTCTCGCCGCCTTCAAGGAGGCGAAGGAGCTGACGGCGCCGGGGAACAACATCGTCGTGATCCCGGACACCGCCGAGTCCATCGTCGGCTTTCCGGAAGTGGTCCAGCTCGCCGGCCAGCTCAGGGGCGGTTCGTTCCTGATCTATGTGACGAATTCGATCCAGCCGGACGACTACAAGTCGCTGGTGAGGACCGGTGCGGCGGACTGGGTGGGCTGGGACTCCGCTCTGGCGGAGATCCGCGAGATCAGCCGCCGCAAGCGGGTCGTTCAGAGCGTGGTTTCCGACGGGGCGGGCGCGATCCCGCACATCGTCGCGACCTTCATCGGAGCCGGGGGCGGCGTCGGCACGACGACGATGGCGCTGGAGACAGGCATCTGGCTCGCAAGCCAGAAGGGAGCCAATGCACGGTCGGTGGCGGTGGTGGATCTCGAACCCCAGGACAGCGTCATCTGCGACTACGTCGACCTCGCGCCGCGGGTGAACTTCGTGGAGCTGGCCCGCGACCCCGAACGGCTGGACGATTACCTGCTCAATATCTTCACCACCCATCATTCCAGCGGACTGCACATCTTCGCGTGCGAGCACCAGCGGACCGACTCCAGCACTATCGATCCGGTCGCGATCTTCACGCTGCTGAACAGGTTGGTCGAGCGCTACCAGATCGTGATCGTCGACGGCGGCTCGAACTGGACGCCCTGGCTCGACGGCGTGCTGGCGCAATCCGACAAGGTTTTCCTGGTGGGACGGTACTCGGTCCCCTCGGTGAAGAACATGACCCGCCGTCTCGCGGCGGTGCGGGAGATGGGCATCGCGATGAACAAGGTGTCGGTGGTGTTGAATCACTGCGCCAAGGGCCTCTTCGGAGGCCACCAGCGGCGGTCCTCCCTCGACTCGCTCTTCGCGGGGATCGAGAGCCACCACGTTGTCGCCGACACCGATACGGCCATCGAATGCGTCGACACGGGAGCTTCAATTGTGGGGGCGGCTCCCCGGTCCGCCATCGCAAAGGACATCAAGAAGATCGCAGGGTCGATCCTGCAGCTGGCGGCGACAAGCCGCAAGAGTTGAGGTTGGACGGAGAAAGGGACCAGCATGTCAGGTCGTTTCAGTCTTCCCGTGCGGTGGGGCGCCATCAAGCCGAGCGCCGAACCCGAGGCCAGCCCGGCTCCTGAAGCCGCGCCTGTCGAATCCACGGCGCCAATCCAGGATGAGAGCGCAAACGTGCTCCTCGCGGCGAAGGTCAAGCTGCACAGCAAGATCATCGACGAGTTCAACCTCCTGGCGCTGGAGAAGCTCTCCCGCACGGAGTTGTTCGAGCAGGTCAGCGGCTATGTCAGCGACTACGTCCACTCCGAACGCATCCCCCTGAACCAGCGCGAACTCGAACAGTTCACCGAGGAGGTGATCGACGAGATGGTCGGGCTCGGTCCGCTGGAGCCGATCCTGAAGGACAACACGGTCAGCGACGTACTGATCAACGGGCACCTGTCGGTCTATGTCGAGCGTTTCGGCCTGCTCGAGCCCACGACCGTCCGTTTCAAGGATGAGGCCCACCTTCTTCGCATCATCAACAAGATCGTCTCGGCGGTGGGCCGCCGGGTGGACGAATCCTCGCCCATGATCGACGCCCGGCTTGCCGACGGCTCCCGCGTGAACGCCGCCATCCGGCCGGTCGCCATCGACGGCCCGCTGGTCTCGATCCGCAAGTTCTCCAAGCGGCCCTACTCGATGGACAGGCTGATCGACATGGGCGCGGTCGCGCCCACCATCGCCCAGCTTCTCAAGGCGGCCGTCCAGGGACGCATCTCCCTGATCGTGTCGGGTGGAACGGGCAGCGGCAAAACCACGATGCTGAACGCGCTCTCCGGTTTCATCTCTCCGAAGGAGCGCCTGATCACCATCGAGGACTCGGCCGAACTTCAGATCCAACAGGCCCATGTCGCCCGGCTCGAGACGCGGCCTCCTAACGCGGAAGGACGCGGCGAGATCCGCCAGCGCGAACTGGTGAAGAACGCGCTCCGCATGCGCCCGGACCGCATCATCATCGGCGAGTGCCGCGGCGAGGAAGCCTTCGACATGCTTCAGGCCATGAACACCGGCCATGAGGGATCCATGACGACGATCCACGCCAACAATGCGCGCGACGCAGTCCGGCGCATGGAGCAGATGGTCGGCATGGCGAGCCTCGGCATGTCGCAGCAGAGCATTCGCCAGCAGATCGCCTCGGCGATTCAGATCGTCATCCAGCTTCAGCGCCTGAGCGATGGTTCCCGCCGCATGGTCAGCGTGACGGAGGTCACGGGGATGGAGAACGACGTGGTACAGATGCAGGACATCTACCACTTCGTTCGCACGGGCGTCGACAGTTCGGGCCGCCAGCTGGGCTCCTTCAGGGCGACTGGCGTACGGCCGCTGTTCATGAACCTGCTGAAGCCGATGGGCTTCGACGTCCCCGCGTCGAGCTTCGATCCTCATCACGAACTGTGAGGGCGGACGTGAGCGAAACAACCCTCTTTTACGTTCTGATCTTCATTGCAACGGTCCTGCTGACGCTCAGCTTCGCATCGGCCTTCGTCAGGCCGATGACGGCGGGACGCAAGATCAACCGGCGGCTGGCGATCGTGCAGTCGGGGATCACCGGTTCCGAATCTCTGGCGCTCCTGCGGCGCGAGCGCTGGCTGACCGGCGACCGCTACGGCAACAATCTGGGCGAGTTGCGGAAGCTTCTCGTCCAGTCCGGAGTCCGCTTCGAAGTCATGCAGATCGCGGCGATCCTGCTCGTGCTCTGGGCCATCTCCTTCATCGGCTTCTGGTTGATCGATGGGATCTCGCTGCTTTCGATCCTCGGCCCGATCGCCGTCATCGTGGTTGTCCCGCTGATGTTTCTCCTGCAGGCGCGAGCCAGGCGCATTCAGAAGTTCGCCATGCAGATCCCCGACGTGATCGACCTTCTGGTGCGCAGCCTGCGGGCCGGCCACCCCTTGTCCGTCGCGTTCTCGCTGGCGGCGCGCGAGATGCCGGATCCGGCCGGTACCGAGTTCGGGATCATGGCCGACGAGGTTCAGTTCGGCGCCACCATCCCGGACGCGATGGCCAACATGTCCTATCGGGTCGGCGACCCCGACCTGGATTACCTGCTGACCTGCATCACCGTGCAGGGGCAGACGGGCGGCAATCTCGGCGAGGTCCTGGCGCGGCTCGCACGCCTGATGCGCGAACGTTTCAGGTTGGCCAGGAAGGTGAGGGCGCTCACATCAGAGGCGCGAACGACGGGCGTCATCCTCTCGTTTTTCCCCCTCGCCCTCTTCGGCGTCATCAATCTCGTGACGCCGTCGTACTATTCGGAAGTCTGGCACCTGCCGTCGTTCCAGAAGACACTGCTGACGTGCGGCGCTCTGCTCCTGCTGGGCAACTTCGTCATGCGGCGTCTCGCCGACATCAAGTACTAACGCCATGACCGATCTCAACACCATCATCTTCAACGTCGCGCTGTTCGTGGCCATCGCGACAGCGAGCTTCGTGGTCCTGAGCGCCTACGCATCGCGGGTTCAGGTCAGGAAGCGCCTCGAGGCGAGCGGGACGACGTTCCTCCCCGGAGAAATGCAGTCGCCGGGGCAGTTCGCCACCCTCTTGGCTGTCAATGACCGCATCTTCGGCGCAACGCCGGGCAAGACAACACAGCTCCGGCTCAATCTGCAGAGGGCAGGCTTCTTCGGCGACAAGGCCCCGCAGTTCTTCATGCTGCTGCGCACGCTGACGATGATCTACGTCCCGCTGCTCGGCTACCTCGCCATTCACTTCTTCCTGCCGAACCTGACGACCAAGAACACCCTGCTGCTCAGCACACTGTTCATCTTCGTCGGCTACATCCTGCCTAACGCGATCCTCGATCGGCTGAAAGCGCGACAGCTCGACGATTACAGAACAGCTTTCCCCGACCTGCTCGACATGCTGGTGGTCTGCGTCGACGCTGGCCTCGGCTTTGAGGCAGCGCTGCAGCGGCTATCGACCCAGTTCGCCTCGCGCTCGAAGAATCTCGGCTTCAACCTGATGATCCTCAGCAGCGAGCTCAGGGCGGGCCGATCGATCTCGGACGCCATGGACGGCCTCGCCGATCGCCTGGGCCTCGACGAAGTCCGGTCCTTCTCCACGCTGCTGAAGCAATCGCTGGAGCTTGGATCCGACATCGGCGGAACGCTGCGTGTCTACAGCGACGAAATGCGTGACAAACGTGCAGCTCTCGCCGAAGAAAGAGCGAACCGGCTGCCTGTTGTCATGGTCGTTCCAATCGGATTGCTGATATTCCCTGTTCTCATGACCGTAATTCTCTATCCTGCAGTGGTCAGAATGGGCGATGCAATGAAGGCTTTCGGGGGAGGCTGAGGTGGCGAGCATGAATGTCGTGGGGAAGATCTTCGTCGTCGTGGCGGGGCTCACAGTGTCCGCCTGCGCGAGTTTCGAGGATCTTTCGCGCCAGCCGATGCCCTATATCGAGCCGGGGTTCGGAAACCGGGCTTTTCCGGGGGACGAAAACACTCGTCTCGGGCAGGCGCACTTCATCGCCGGCGACTACGGCCTGGCGGAGCAGGCCTATCGCCGCGCCGTCGACGTCACGCCGCAGAACGGCCAGGCATGGCTGGGGCTGGCTTCGTCCTACGACCGTCTCGGCCGGTACGATCTCGCGGCCAAGTGCTACAGGCAGGCGCGGCGTTACCTCGGCGAGAACTACGTGGTGCTGAACAACGAGGGCTACTCGGCGATGCTGCAGGGCGACCGCAGGCGGGCCGGCGTTCTGCTGCGCCGCGCGAACCGGCTGGCCCCCGACAATCCGACGATCCTCAACAACCTCGCCGTTCTCGAGTCCGGGCAGGGCTATTTCGCCGGCATCGCGCCCTGAGAGACGACCCGGCCGGCCCTCTAGGGCCTGGCGTAGCCGAGGAGCTTGCAGCCGGTCTCGAATTGCTCGAGCACCGGCTTGTCGGCCTTTGCGACCACGAAGTCGATGGTGAGGTTGCGGTCGCGTTCGAACCGCGCTTCCACGGGAAGGCCGCTCAAACGCAGCCTGAATCGCGCGGATCCGCCGGCGACTGCGGCGACGAGGGAGCGCGCTACATTCCGTTCGCCGGTGGCGAGATCCGAGATCTCGAATGAACCACTTGGAAACACCTTCAGGCCGGTGATGAAACGTCGCGGCTCTTCCTTCTGGCCGGGCGCCGGGATGGCGCTGAGGACCGCCGTTCCGTTGCTGACCGGCTCAACCGTGCGGACCGAACCGGAGGGGTTCACATCGAAGACCACACGGTCCTGGCTGGCCGTGCAGAGGACGAGCACGAACCCCGGCCGGTCGCCTGGCGCGAGGCCCGCTTTGGGAATGAGCGTAGTCCGCAGCGTGACGAGTCCGCCCCCGGCGGTGTCGCCGGTCCAGCCCGACTGGCCGGCGACGTAGGCTGGAATTGGCGTGGGCGTCTGGGCCTGGACTGCGGCCGGCGCGCCGGCGGCCAGCGCCAGCAAAAGCACGTAAGAAACGATATGCATTGCCATTTCCGCGTGTTCCGGCCAGTCAAACTGTGCCGAAGGCGGAGTTAATAATCCTGTTCAACTTTTGAATGAACTCGGGGTCGTTGACGCTCCGCTCGTCGGGAGCCAGCTCGAGGCGGGCCGACTTGCTCCCCAGCAGCCAGAGGCTGGGGGGATGATCCACGTCGGATTTGCCGGATCTCACCAGAACAGCCTTGGCATGCAGGCCGCACTCGGCGCGGTGCAGTTCCGCCACCGCGTTCACCATGTCGTCCGTGAGTTCCGCAGAGGCGTTGATGCGCAGTCCTGTGAAGTTCACGCCATCGAAGGCCTGGACATGGAAGCTTTCCCGCGGGCCGCGTGAGCGTTCGTGCATGGTTTTGCGGATGTAGTTGCGGTCCGTGTAGTCCTGGCGGCGGATGACGCCGGTCACGGCGCCGAAGCGCCCGTCGGTCATGCCGTCCAGCCATTCGGGCCGCGTGGCCTGGGCTGCGGCCGAATCCCGGGGGGGCGACGGGGGTGTGTAGATCCCGTTGTCCGGCTTGCTCTTTTCCTCCCGCTTGCCCGGAGCGGGTTCGGCCGGCTTGGGCTCCGGCGAAGGCTCGAAATGGATCCGCTTGGACAACACCTGATAGGCCACGTTCAGGTCGGTCATGGCCGCGCCACTCCCGCCATGGTCCGGGTGGCAGCGCCGGGCGATCTGCCGCCAGGCATTGCGCAGCGCTTCCTGCGACAGGCCCGATGGGTCGGTGCCGTAGGCTTGGAAGACCCGTTTGGCCGCCTCGTGCTCCTCGTCGTGAGTCATGGCCGCTCCTGCTCGTGATCGGCCTCGGACCAGGCAGCAAAGTGCGGAGTGCGAAAAAGTCCCGGGAAGCCTCTCTCGCGCCAGGACGCATTGAAAAGCTTTCCCGTGGACTTTTGGAAGAGCCGACGATCCAATTCAGCAGCTCCAGCAACTCGAGCGAGTGGTTCCTCAGTTGCAATAAGCATGAAGCACAAGCGTAAAGGACTATGTCAACGCCATGACGGCGCGCAAGACAGGAGCCTGTGCATAAGCCCAGAGCGCGGCGGTTCCCAGAGCCACGCCATAGGGAACGCCCTGCTTCTTGTCGTGAAGCCGCCACAACGGACCGCCTTCCCGCAGCCAGCCGCGGGCAGGGAAGGCCCGGAAAAGCAGGATCAGCAAGGCCATGAGGCCTCCAAGGACGGACGTGACCAGCAGGAACATCGGCAGTTGCTGCCATCCGAGCCAGCAGGCGAGGGCGGCGGCGAGCTTTGCGTCTCCGCCCCCGAACCAGCCGAGTGCGAACAGAACGAAGCCCGCCGCGAGAACGGCCGCGCCGCAGCCGAGCGCCAGCAGGATCTCGGACGCAGGCAGGCCCGCCGCGAACGCCGCGGGGATGAAAAGCATCGCGATCCCGGCCGTCAGCCAATTGGGAATGGTGTAGCTTATTGCGTCGCAAGAGGCCGCGATGAGAGCTCCAATCGGCATCGCCGCGGCAAGCACGAATGAGACGCCGTGTTCCAGCTGCATCGTATGAAACCTCGTCCGCGAGCCGGGCCCGATCCGACCCGGCGGTCTGCTTCAGGATAGATCGCGAGGCGCAAATTTTCCGTGAGTGGTTCGCGGAAACGTTGATTCTGCTCAGAGCCCGTCCAACCGGGCGGCCGAATGCTGACCGGGACAACCGTGCGTTTCAGGAAGTTCTAATCAGCATCATGCTAGCGATGCCGTGTTGCTGGTCTGACGCGCACAACTTCGCCTGGTGAAGGTGGACAAAGTTGAGCCCGGAGACCCGTCGACAGAAGTTGCTCGCGAGACGGCGCGGCCCTGAGCTTCGGTGGGCTCGCCCTGCCCCCCGGCCATCCCGCGAGGCGAGCAGTTCGGTGTGGCCCGGTGAGGTGTCCTGTGAGCGTGATGGAATGGGATAGCGCGTTGAAACTCGACCGCCTCAAGGCCGCCCTCCTTGCGCCCGTTCGCGGCGAGCACGCGTTGATGACGGTGTTCGTCGCCTCTTGCCTGATCTACTTCCTTCTGTTCGTGATGGGAGCCCCGCTGACGCTGCGCGACCCCGACGTGCTCTGGCACATCCGTTCCGGACAACTGATCCTCCAGACGAGGTCTTTTCCAGTTGTGGATGCGTGGTCGTACACGGAAACCGGGAAGCCATGGCTCGCCAAAGAGTGGCTGTCCCAGGTCATCTACGCGCTGACCTTCCGGGCCGCTGGCTGGAACGGAGTGGCCGGCGTCGCCTCGGCCGCCATCGCGCTGGCCTTCGGCCTGCTGGCCTGGTTCTCGATGCAGCGCTATCCGAAATGGCTGGTCTACGCCCTGCTAGCGTCCGCTTTCGTGCTGGCGTCGTCCCACATCCTGACCCGGCCGCACGTGCTCTGCTACCCGCTGCTTGTCGTCTGGTTCGCCGGGTTGTCCAGGGCGTCCGACGAGGGCAGGGCGCCCACCCTCTGGCTGCTGCCGGTGATGCTGCTCTGGGTCAACATGCATGGCGGCTTCACGCTGGGGTTGGTCTATGCCGTGGGTTTCGCGGTCTGCACGGTATGGGAAGCGCAGGGCGATCGCCGCGCGCTTGCGCTGGGCTGGGCCCGTTTCGTCGGGATTGCGCTGTTGTGCGCCCTGGCCAACCCCTATGGCTATGAAGCGCCCCTGATCACGATCAAGCTGTTCGGCTTCGGCCAGAATCTCGCAACCATCGTGGAATGGATGGCGCCGGATTTCGCCAGGGACAAGGGAGTGCTGGTCATCGTGCTCGGGTGGATCGCCCTGGCCTTGAGCACGCGCCCACGGATCTCGCCGCCCCGGGTGCTGCTCGTGCTGGCCCTGCTCTATCTCTTCTTCACGGCCACGCGAAACAGCGAACTCCTGGGCTTCGCCATGCCGTTCCTCGTCCCGGCAATGCCTGGAAGGCGTCCCGGGGCGAAGAGCGTTAGTTTGCGGGAGTGGACCAAGCTCGCCGCCGTGGGGCTATCGGCGGTGATCGCTTCGGTGGCGGCCGCGGTCGTGATGCGTCCTGCGCTGGCCCCAGCGGCGGGGCTGCTTCCGACGCAGTGCCTGGCCTACGCGCGGGCGCAGGGGCTGCTCGGCAAGAGGATGCTCAACGCCTACGAGTTCGGAGGATACCTCATCAGCGAAAACGTCCCGACCTATATCGACGGGCGCGCCGAACTCTTCGGTTCGGAACGGCTCAGGGAATACTACAATTTCCAATACGTGCTGGCGGACGATCCGCTCTTCGTGCTGGACCGGGACAGGATCGACTGGACGATGCTGAACCCGCTGACCCCGGTTTCGAAGGTCATGGACGGGCGTCCCGGCTGGACCCGGGCCTTTGCGGGCGACAATTGCCTCGTGCACGTGCGCACTGGCAAATAAAGGCTGAAGGCCCGGATCGAATATGGCCTGAGGCTTCAGGTCCTCGCCGCCATGGAGCCCTGGTCCGCCGTGGCTGGCTGGTGTGCCGGATCCGGGGCGGCCTCGAGCGGACCGGTCTGCGGCCGCGGCTTCCGCCACGGATACATCATCTGCCCGAGCAAGTCGGACGGGAAGGCCTCGTCGTCCACGCCGTAGTGATCGGGCGTCTCGCCGGCGGGCATGTAGTAGGTGCCGAACATCGCGTCCAGGAACGGGAACGTCGATGCGAAGTTCTTGGAGCCGCCGCGATCGGCCGCGGTGTGGTGCCAGCGGTGGAAGATAGGGCTGGCGAACAGGATGCCGAACCGTCCGAAACTCCAGTTCAGGTTGGCGTGGACCAGCGCGCCCGTGACGAGGTTGAACGGGTTGATCGCCACCAGAGCGTCGGCCGAGATCCCCATCAGGATCAGGACCAGCGAGGCCAGGGGCATGCCGAGCAGGATGTTGCCGGGATGAAAGCGTGTGGCGGAGATCCACTCGAGGTGCTCGCTGCTGTGGTGGATGGCGTGGAAGCGCCACAGCGTCGCGGTGTGATAGAAGCGGTGCGACCAGTAGAGCAGGAAATCGGACGCCAGGAGCGCGATGACCACCTGCGGCCAGAAGCCGAGCCCGGAAAGAGGCCCGCGGCCAGTAGTGACGTAATCGCGCGCGGCCTGGGGATCAATGCCCTGCACCACCATCATCGCGGCGCTGAGCAGCGAGATGAAGACGAGCGAGCCGATCATCGGGACAATGAACCAGTAGCAGAGATCGACGATCAGGTCTGGCTTGCGGTACCAGGGCCGTCCGGGGTTCGCCGGCTTGGCCACCAGGCTGAGCACGGTGAACGCGATCGCCAGGATGACGATGCCCGGCAGGTTGCTGGCCACGCTGTGACCGATGCTTTGAAACGCGGAAACGAGAAGGCTCATCAAGTCGGATCCCTGGATGGTCTCACGGTCGGGTTGCGTCGCGCATGAGTTTAACCCGGTTGCACCTTAATAGGCCACTTCACGGCGGATGCGCTCGACGGCCGCCTTGACCTTCAGCGCCAGCATCTCGCGTCCGATTTCCGGTGTGGACCGGCGCGGATCCCCGCTGGAGCCGCTCGCTTCCCGCAGCGCTGCACCGGCCGAAATCATCGAGAAGTCGACGCCGTCGGGATGGGCGGACATCAGCTCGGAGGTGTCCTGCATGCCCGCATGCTCCCCCATGGTCTGCGGGGTTTCTCCCCGGGACAGGAGAAAGCGGCGCTGGGCCTCGTCGGCGTAGTACTCGTCGATGGAGAGGACGCGCACCCCCGTGGCTTTCCAGCGCTCCGTCAGACGGGCCGCGACGGCGCGCTGCGGCGCGAGGCTCTGGCCATGGTCCGCGATGAAGCAGATGGTCTTGAACCCGGTCCGGCGCAGGCTTTCCGCGACGTCCTCCAACACGCTCTCGAAAGTGGAGGCCCTGAGGCCGATCGTGCCGGGGAAGGCCAGATTGCCGTCGGGGTGATCGGGGTCGCCCTCCGGGACGAAGGAGATGACCGGCGCCACCAGCGTCCTGCCCAGCTGCCCGGCGATTTCACGGGCATTGGCGCGCACGATGTAATCGTGCTTGGCCAGCACCATGTGCTCCCCATTCTGCTCGACGCCGCCGCTGGGCACGATCACCGTGGCGTAGCCGTCGGCAATGGCCGTGCGGACCTGCACCCACGTCATGTCGGCCATCTCGATGCGCCCGGCGAAGGCTTGGCTCAAAGGCCGCACCAACGACGCGGTCGCGAGCACGCAGGCGAGAACAGCCGTGCAGCCAATCAGGACGCGAACCTTCTTCAAGGGCCGACCTCTGCGGAACGCCGATGCGAGGACCTTATGCTCGCGGGCTTAACTCGCAACTAAGGAACGCAACGCCGACCCCGTGTTGCATTCGTGCCAAGCAGGGTCCGGAAGGACATGCGCTGGGCGCCTGACACGCGAGTTGAGCAGCATCAGCAAAGACCGGGGGGCCAGCGGCAGGGGCCCTAGGCGATGCCCAGGGGGCAACGGAAAGGGCCCTCGGCGATGCCGAGGGCCGGTGATGCAAGGCTGGGGGCAGTGAGTGGATCGGGTCATTCAGCGAAGCGCGGTGCCGGAGGCGACTTCATCCCTCGACACATTGTACTCTTCCCGTTTCGTCCCTCTTGTCACCCGGACAATCGTGGGGACCGGAACTTCGGCCACTTTCTGCGGAGCCTTCGCGACTTCAGCGGGGCGGGCCGTGGCGGAGGCGATCTTCGCTTCCAACTCGGAGATTCGGCCGAGGAACTCCTTGCGCCCTTGTTCGGTCGACGCCTGGGACATCTTCTTCATCTCCGCGAGCTGGGCTTCCAGAGCGGAGATCTGCGCCTGTTCGGGATTGGGCTTGGTGTCGACCACTTCCGTGCTGCCGAGGTCGGCCAGCGTGACGCGGCGGTCGGCAGCCTCAATCTGGTTGTCGGGTTGACGCAGGACCAGGGAGAGCGAACCGACGCCTTGCGCCAGGACCAGCTTCTGCGCCTGCTCGGTGTTGACTTCTGCCGTCACAGCGCGGGCGACGGTCGGATTTTCCTGGTGATCGTTGGCGACCTGATCGACGGCCAGCACCTTGACGTTCTTCAGGAGGACATCCGCGACAGCGTTTCCGTTGACGGTCTGGGTGAGGAGGACGTCCACGCGGTCCCCAGGGCGGACGAAACCAGCCACGCCGCGCACATCGTCGACGCGGATCGTCACGGCCCGCATGCCGGGTTCGATCAGGGCGGCCAGCGAGGCGCGTTGCCCCGAACCGGTGATCTTGGTGGTCAGGACCGGCTCGCCCTTGGCAAGCGGGTTGAGCACGACGCGCCGACCCTCTTTCAGCATCTCGGCCTTGGAGGAGTAGGCGCCGTCGGGCAGCGCCGAGGCGGCCCAGGGAACTTCAGCGAGGTTGAGGTCGGTGAGTTCGGTTCCAAAGCCCATCTGCACGGCGGCCACGACGATCCGTCCTTCGACCGCAGGGGCCTGCTGTACCGATCGAGCGATGATCACCTTGCCGAAGAAAGTCGCGAGCCCGCCGAGGCTGAGGGCAAGTACAAGGATAAGCAGGTTGATAGGTTTCATGTGAGCACCCGCTGGTTCGGTGAACGCTACCGTGGTGGACTTTCAATCGCGGGCGTCGAAGGATTCCGCCGCGCCGCTGTTCAATGAAAGGTGAGGCTCCCCACGGGCTTGCCCGCGGGGACGTCTAGCTTCAACTGCGCCCCATTGTGGGCAGAGCTCGCGGGGACATCTATTACTTGCTGATGCTGCCGGCGACGTTGCTGAAGGCGGTGTTGATGTTGGTGCCGAGCAGGCTCATGCCGGCGATGGCGGCGACGGCCACCAGGGCGCAGAGCAGAGCGTATTCGACGAGGCTCGCGCCGCTTTCATTCTTCACGAAACGCTGGATCATGGTCTTCATGGTCGGTCTCCTGATGACGAGGGTTGAAAATCAGCCGTTACTTGCTGATGCTGCCGGCGACGTTGCTGAAGGCGGTGTTGATGTTGGTGCCGAGCAGGCTCATGCCGG